>Ga0318538_10000524_pt1 | contig 10700 bp, 9 predicted proteins | sample GRESIP166b4f23_FD_202504 | JGI IMG/M metagenome (GOLD analysis project Ga0318538, IMG submission 202504) | Tropical soil microbial communities from Luquillo Experimental Forest, Puerto Rico - GRE.SIPMG.166b4f23 | ecosystem: Environmental > Terrestrial > Soil > Tropical forest > Bulk soil...
CGTCATCATCGAGAACGATGAACCCGGCCACACCTTAACCGCCGACATACCCGGCGCCGCGATCATCCACGGTCTCGGATTCGGCGCACCCATCCTCGCAGACCTGCACTGGATTGCCTCAGCCTCAACAGTGCTGTACTGGGGTGACATCGATCGCGCCGGACTATCGATCCTGGCCTCACTGCGACGCGCCGGCGTCGCCGCGACCGCCCTCCTTATGGACAGCGCAACCCTGGACAAGTACACGCAATTCCGCCACAACACCGACACCCAAACGACAAGTCTTGAGATCCCCGATGGTCTCAACCCGTCAGAAACCGCCCTGTATCAACGGCTTAACGCCCATCACCAAGCCAACGGGAGCGACCTGCAGCTCGAGCAGGAGCACATCCCAATCGGCGACGTGCTCCAGACAATCCGCGACGTCATCGGCGAAGAATTCCACCCAGAAGCTGCGAGCTTTGCCCAAAGTTGTCGACGACCGCGTGCAGGCGCTTCCACTGCTTGATGAGGCCCGGGCGCGCACGAGATATGCGTGGTCGAATGGCCGGGCGGACCAGCCCGCAGCGGCCAGCCGTGGATCAATCCGTTGCCTGCGAGTGTTTGACTCGCTGTTGCTGGCGGTCGATCGCCACGGCCCGCGGGCGGGATCGCCCGAGGCGGAACTGGCGTCAATGCCCACTCCTGGCCGTCGGACCGCGATGCGCCGCTCCGATCGCGCCGTCGAGGTGATCGCGAGGCGGACACCGTGGATCGTGCGCGGGATGGCCCGCCTCGCCCCGGCCACCGGCCGCAGATGAACAGTCGGAGTCAGCGCGCTTAGAGCTGTCTCTCCTAGGTGCAGTTCGGGCGGCTTACACTTCCGCAATGTTCTCGGAGACGCGCTACGCGATGAATGGCGACTTGCGCGTCGCCTATCGCGCGTCTCGTGAAGGCCCGCGCGACATCGTGTTCGTCCCGAACTGGTTCTTTTGCTGCGAGCTTTTTCCGGAGCTACCGTCCATTCGAGGGTGGGTCGAGGCGATGACATCGCTCGGTCGGCTCATCTTCTTCGACCAACCAGGCACGGGAGCATCCGATCCCGTCACACCGGGCGCGCTGCCGACCTTGGAGCAGTGGGCCGACAGCATCACCGCCGTACTGGATCATCTCGGGAGTCGCGAAGCGGTCGTCCTCGCATCCGGCGGCGCGTTCGGGCCAGCAGCCCTTTTTGCAGCAACATATCCGTCCCGTACTACCGCGCTGGTTGTCCTGGAGGGCTATGCGGCTCCTTGGACTGAACGCACGGACGGGGTCAATTCCGAGGAAGTCCTCGCTGCCCTCGCCGCGATGTGGGGGACCGGGGAGGTCCAACATGTGGTCAATCCGGACATGCCGTGGAATGAGGAGATCCGAGCAACCTGGGCAAGGCATGATCGCCTGGCGGGCAGCCCAGCGACTTTTGCTCTCGTGCGGGCGGTGCTTTCGACAATCCGCGTGCCGACCCTCGTGGTCCAGCACGCCGACGACGCCTTTACCCCGCCCGAGTTTGGCAAGTACGTCGCCGATCACATATCGGGCGCGAAATACGTCGAAGTGCCGGGGCGCAACATGTACCACTTCGTCGAACCGTGGCGCGAGTCCTTCCAGGAAATCTACAAGTTCCTCACCGGCCACCAGGCCGAAGTGGCCGACGATCGGGTGCTCGCCACTGTGTTGTTCACCGACATCGTGGACTCGACGCGCCGCGCCGCCGAGATGGGCGACCGCGACTGGCATGCCTTACTCGACGCACACGACGCCGTCGTGCGCGTACAACTCAACCGCTTCCGAGGCCGCGAAGTGAACACCGCGGGCGACGGTTTCCTTGCGATGTTCGACGGCCCTCAGCGAGCGATCCGCTGCGCGATGGCGATCCGCGACGCGGTGCAGGCGCTCGGCATCCAGGTGCGCGCCGGGTTGCACACCGGCGAGTGCGAAGTTCGCGGCGACGACATCGGCGGCATCGGCGTGCACATCGGGGCGCGCGTGAGCGCCTTGGCCGGGGCGAATGACGTGCTGGTGTCCAGCACGCTGCGCGACCTCGTGATCGGGTCGGGTCTTGAGTTCGAGGCGCGTGGCACACACGAACTCAAGGGTGTGCCCGGCGAGTGGCACCTCTTCGCCGTCGCCTCTGCCTAAAACCGTTGACAGGCCGTCAGAATGGGTACGGCCATCGGACAGACTTTTGCATCCCCACCCCCCGCCGAGCGCCTCCGCTCCTGAGGGGGCGTTCAGCTTGGGTGTTCGAGTTCTGTTCGGGCCTGGTCGATTTGGTCGTAGGCGTAGGTCACCATGGCGGCGGTGGTCATCGTTTCACCCTTGCGGGCGAGCGATTCGTAGGTCGCCTCGCCGAGGACATCACGGAGGTGGGTGATTGCGGTATTGAACTCGGGCAGGGCCGCGGTGAGGGGACTGAGCGCCAACCCGGCGATGATGGCCGCCGGTTCATAGCGTCCGAGCCGGTCGAAAGTGGCGATGAGGAGGGCCAGCGTGCTGCGAACCCCGGCGGTGTTGCCCGCGTCGTGGTAGTTGCGGATCGCCAGCGTGACGTGATCGAGCGCGGCCAGTGGGTCGCCATGCTCGGCCTCGAGGTGGGACACAGCGCCGGCCAGCAGTGTCTCGATGTAGCGGTTGCCGGTGTCTTGGGCGATCACCAGGCCCCGGCGCGAGGCTTCCAGCGCACCGGCGGGATCAGCATCGCGGAAAGCGACGCTGTGGACGTGAAGCACGTACGCGAGCACAAACGGGTTGTCGGTGGCCTCTGCGGCGTCGATCAGGCCGTTCGCGGCGGCCCTCGCCTCCTCACCGCAACCGGCCATCGCCAGTGCGAACACGAGGCATGCATTGGTGATTCCGTGGGTGTCGCGGCCGCGTGCGAGCTGGGTGCGGCACCACTCGACATAGCGTTCGGGCTGGCCGACGATCGCGTACGCAGCACCAAGTATGGCCTCGCTGCGGAACGGCACCTCTTCGTGGCGGCCACCGCTGATCACTAGCTGGCCGGCGTCGGCGTAGCGGACAGCCGCCTGGATTCGTCCGCGCAACCAGCACCGTGCTGCCATCACGTACAGGATCGCGAGTCGGGGATGGTCGACGGTCCGGGCGGGCTCGATGAGCTCCTCGGCCCAGGCGATCGGCTCATAATTCATGAGCGAAACACCGAGGAACGTCGCGTAGGTGGCGATGGTGGCGGCGGCGTCGAGGTCGCCGTGGTCGGCGGCCCATCGAAACGCGGTGCGCAGGTTGGCGAACTCGACGGTGAACCAGTCGTAGGCCTCGCGTTGGCGGGGGCTGTCCCACAGGGCCAGGATGTCGGCTTCGCGTCCGGCGAAGTACCGCGAGTGGGCGGCTCGAATCTCGGATGCTTCACCGCGGGCCACGAGTTGTTCCTCGGCGAATTGGCGGATCGTCTCCAGCATCGAAAACCGGGTCCGCCCTGAGGATCGGTCGGCGATCAGCAGCGACTTGCGCACAAGAGCGTCGAGTACTTCGAGGATGGCGTATTCGTCGAGGTCATCTGATCCGGCTACCGCGCAGGCGCTTTGCAGGTCAAATCCGCCCGCGAACACCGAACAGCGGTCCAGCACTGTTTTTTCGGCGTCGTCGAGCAAGTCGTAGGACCAGGCCACGGCGTGGCGCAGCGTGTGGTGGCGTTCCAGGCCGCGCCGCGAGCCGACCAGCAGCCTGAACCGGTGATCAAGACGATCACGCATTTCACCGGCGGTCATCGACGCCATCCGCGAGGCGGCCAGTTCGATGGCCAATGGAATCCCGTCGAGGCGCTGACAAATCTCGACGGTTGCGGCGGCTTGATCGCCGCTGACCATCGCGAAGCTCGGTGCAATCCCTTGAGCGCGTTCGACGAACAGGCTCACCGCCGCCGAGTCGATTCCCGCGCCGATGTCCAGCGAGGGTACTGGCCACACTTGCTCCTGGGCGACCCCGAGTCCTTCGCGGCTGGTGGCAACGACCCGCACCGTCGCGGATTGCGTGAGGATGGCTTCGATCAGGTCGGCCGCGGCGTCGAGAACATGCTCGCAGTTGTCGATCACCAACAGCCGCACCCTGCCCTCCAGCGCGGCGGCCACCGACTCGCTCACGCTCTTCCCAGGCTGTTGGGTGATGCCCAGCACCGCTGCCACTGCATCGGGTATCGCCGCCGGATCGGTGACTGCGGCGAGTTCGAAAACCCAGACACCGTCGGGAAATTCGTCGGCCAGCCGGGCCGCAACCTCCAGGGCCAGGCGCGTTTTGCCGACGCCACCTACACCGGTCAGCGTCACCAACCGATGAGCCTTGACCGCCGCTTGCACCTCGTCGAGTTCGGACTCGCGTCCGATGAAGCTCGTGGGCGCGGGGCGCAGGTTTCCCGGACCCGCATCCAGTGCCCGCAGGGCGGGGAACTCCGTGCGCAGGCCCCCTCCGCGTGGACCTGGAACACCTGAACCGGAGTCGGGAGATCCCGCAACCGTCGCGGCCCCAAATCGAGCAGATCAACGCCGCTGAGCAGAGCCACCGTCGACTCGGCCAAAAGGATCTGCCCGCCGTGCCCGGCGGCCATCACCCGCGCAGCTCGATTCAGCACCGCACCGAAATAATCACCCTCGCGCAGCTCGGCTTCCCCGGTCGCAATCCCCATCCGCACAGGCAATTCCAGTTTGCGCTGCGCGGCTATGGCCGCATCCACCCCTGCCCTCGGTGACGAGAATGCCGCACAAATCCCGTCGCCGGTGTGCTTAAACATGAAGCCGCCGTGCGCCTCAATCGCAGAACGCAACACCTCGTCATGGGCGGACAGCGCCGCCCGCATCGCATTCGCGTCGTTCTCCCACCGACGAGTCAACCCTCGACATCGGTGAACAAAAACGTCACCACCCCCGACGGGGCAGCCGCCGTCATGGCATTACCTCGGCCCAGGCGATATGCCCTTCGTAGCCAAGCGTTTTCGCCGTGTCGCGGTAGCGATCCCGGAGATCAGTGTAAGCAGCGTCGTCGCCGTGAGCCCCCGCCAGTAGTGCCCGCAGCCGCAACAGCCACACATCACGGATAACCAGCCCGTCGTCAGCTGGCGCAGTCGCCAACCGCTCGATTGCGGCCTCGGCTTCGGCCACGTCACCGTCGGAGTCGCGGTCCAGCAGCGTCTGCACCAGAACACCCGTCGCTGGCGTGCCCCACGCCAGCAGCCGTCCCTCGCGGAACAGATGGTCGACGGCGGCGCGCATGAGCGGGATGGCATCATCGCGATCTCCACGCCAAGCCCTTTCACGCGCCAAATACACATTGACAAGCGGTAAATCGCACAGGAGGTATCCGCGCTGCAGGAACTCTTCGCAGACCTCGGGTAGCAGGTGCTCTCCCCGGTCGCGCTCGGCAGCCGTTGGGCGGTGCACCAGCGCAAGGCCCAGCGCCATCCGGGCGTCCGACAGTGCGAGGTCATCACTAGATCGTTCGGCAATCCGTAGGGCATCCTCGATCTCGCGCACCGTGGAATCGTCGGGCCTCAGCACGCCCAAGGTTATCCCTGGGCCGTAGACGTAGGCGACGACCGCAGCGTAGGCCAGGGGGTCGGCGCTGCGGCCTATGGCGAGGACGTGCCGCAGGTCGTCGCGCCACCCTGCACGACCCAGGCAATAACGGCCGATCGCCCGACCCACAAGGGCGGCCGCTAACGGAGACCCGAAAAGGAAGTTGCCTTTAGACGGGTCACCGTCGGCCAGGTCGATCGCCCTCTGTGACCACCGCAACACCTCACGCCACTCGCCACTTTCGACCTTGGCGTAGATGGCCGTGGCGGACAGCCCCACCGTCAAGGTCGCATCGCCGATCGACTCGATGAGGGCCATCGCTTCCGATGCCAGCTGCGACGCCTCGCGCACCCGGTCCTGATGCGCGTGATCCATGACCAGCCCTGCCATCGCGATGGCCAGTGACGCCTTGTCCCCGGCGGCGGTGCACAACTGCTGCAACTCCTTAAAGCGGTCCCTTGCCGCATGGTCATGGACTCGCCAGGCGGTCCCGCACAACATGGTGCGTGGGGCAATGCGCATTTCCAGCCGGTTCGGGTCCTCGGCGGGCACTGCGTCGGCGATCTTTTGGGCACGCTCCCAGCTCAGTCGGGCGGCGGCGATGTCGCGGTTGGTGGCCCACGTTGCGGCCCGCATCTGCCAGCCGTAGGCGGTGTGCACATCACCGGCGGCCTCCAGATGCTCGGCGATCAGCGCCGCATTCTCCTCGACCGTTGCCGGGTCACGCGATTCGATTGCGGTCGCCAGTCGCCGGTGCAGCTCGGCGCGATCCGATTTGAGCTGTGACTGGTAGGCCACCGTGCGAATCAGCGGATGGTGGAACACATACTCGGGTTGCCGGGTGAAGATGACCTGATCGATGAGCTGGCCCACCATCAGATCCTCCAGGGCAGGGTCAATGCCCAGCGTTTCGAGCAGGCCCCGGCTGAAACGCGAGCCCATGACCGCCGCTGCGCTGAGCGTGCGCTTGGCTTTCGGTTCGAGTCGGTCGATGCGAGCAGCGATGGTCGCCTGCAGCGTGGCGGGCACAGTCACCTCGGCGACTTCCGCGGTCGACTTGTAAGCGCCGGGCTGCCCGTGCAGCACGCCGCGCTCATCTAGTTCGCGCACGATCTCTTCGGCGAAAAACGGGTTACCGGCGGCCCTCTCGGCGATCTTATGGCCCAGCTCGCCAACGGAGGGGTCGTGACCGAGCAGCTCGGAGACCAGCGCCATGGTTTCTGAATCATTCAGCGGTGCAAGGGCAACGGTGTGGGCATCTGCCACTCGGGTCAATGCACCCCGATACTCGGGTCGGTAGGTGACCAGCACCAGCGAGGGCGTCTGCGGGATCACCATGACGAAGGCGGCCAGCATCGCCTCGCTGACCTCATCAATCCAATGGGCATCCTCGATGACGTAGACCCTCGGGGATTCGCGGGCCAACGTCGCGGCATTGACCAGCGCGGTCAATCGCCGCCGCCGCGCATCCGGATCGATCTTGGGCAACTCAACGTCCGGATCGGCGATGCCCAACAGGTCATCCAGTAGCAGCATGTCCTCCGGATCGGCGTCGGGAAACCGTTCGCGCAGACGTGTCCGAGCGGCCTGATCATCGAGGCCGCTGACTTGCGCAACAGTGCGCAACAGCCGGGCCACGACACGAAACGAAACGTCGGTGGCGTGCGATTCGCAGAAGGTGATGAACACCTCCACGTTGCGGCGACGAGCCATCGCGGCAACCTCGCGCACCAAACGGCTCTTACCGATGCCGGGTGACCCCACCACGCCGACCACACCGCCGTGGCGATCGATTGCACGGTCCAACAAGCCTTCAACGGTGGACATTTCCCAGCGCCGACCGACCAGACTCGACTCACGACGCCCGACAGCACGATGCCCATCCCCCATGCCCAGCAGCCGCTGGGCGGACACCGGCGCGTTGGCACCCTTGATCTGAACCAACTCAGGCTCGCTGAGAGTCACAGCGCCATCAACCAATCGCGCTGTGGACGCGCTCAGCATCACCTCACCCGGCGGGGCCACCGATTCCATCCGCTGAGCCATGCCGACCTGCTCACCGACGGCGGTGTAACCCGCTGCACCCGAACCGATCTCCCCGGCAATGACCTGCCCGGAGTTCAGCCCGATCCGCAACTGAAGCTCAGCGCCATCACGGGCCGAAACCTGCTGGGCTAGATCGCTGATGGCGCTATGGATCTCCAACGCCGCCCGGCATGCCCGCAGGGCGTGATCCTCCAGCGCCACCGGCGCACCGAACACCGCCATGATGCCGTCGCCGGTGAACTTGTCCACCGTGCCGTCATAGCGTTTCACCACCACCGCAGCACGATCCACCAGCCCGGCCATGATCTCCCGCAACCGCTCAGCACCAACCGCAGCTGCGATGTCCATCGAGTGCACCACGTCGGCGAAGAGAACCGTGACCTGCTTGTACTCCGCGTGGATATCGCCCGCTTGGACTGGTGAGCCACAGCCGTGACAAAACCGGGCGTTCTCTAGAGGCTCGGTGCCACACGTGCGGCACGCTGCTATGGCCGTCACCCGACCCTCCGCCAGTCCTGGCCCCCGCGTTAAGCGTCCTCTAAAGATAGCCGGTTGAACACTTAGACGAGGGCCGTCGGCGTTCACGGTGATTCCGACACAGACTTTTGAGAGGCTCGTATCTCGTCTATTCCGATACACGCGAAGTGACCACAGTCTTGGCGTCGTCGCTGCGGGGGTGATCCCGGCCGATATTGTGGGGGCGATGGGTGACCACACCGCGGAGGTGGTGGCGCTGATCTCTGCGAAGCGGGAGTTCTCCGCGTATGGCCCCTCACACTGGGCGGTGCTCGCGGTGTTCGCGATCGGGTCCGCGGCGCTGATCTGGATCGGACACCGGCAAAGCGAATCCCAGGCCCGGCTCCTCGGCCGCGTCCTTGGGGCTGTGACCGCGGTGGTATACGGTGCGGGGCTGATCCATTCACTGCTTCCGCCCACCATCGCCCATTCGGTGCCGCTGCGCCTGACCGATCTCGCGACGGTCACCGTGGCCTACGCATTTTGGTCGCAGCGACATTGGGCCTTCGCACTCACCTACTACTGGGGCCTGGTCCTAAGCACACAGGCGTTGATCTCACCGGTTCTATACGCCCCAGACTTCCCTAGCTATCAATTCCTCGGGTTCTTTGCGATTCACCTGCTCGTCGTATGGGCCGCCATCTATCTCACGTTCGGACGTGGGATGCGGCCGCGCTGGCGCAGCTACCGCATCGCGGTCATCACGACCCTGATATGGGCGGCAGTCACCTTCACGTTCAACACGTGCGCGGGAACGAATTACGGCTTCCTCAACAGAAAACCCGCCACCCCGACGCTGCTGGACGTACTCGGGCGATGGCCGGTGTACCTACTGACCGGGGGCACCCTCATACTCATCATTTGGGCCCTCATGACCTGGCCGTGGGAGCGAAAACGACGACACAAAGGCAAGCAGCTTCACTGACGGTATCGTGCACCGCTTTTCCATGCATGACGCCATTCGAAAGTGGAGGTAGCGTATCGCCGTCTTGAGCTGGTGCGCCACAGCCGTCACAGAATCGCGCACCCTCACGCGGCTCGGTGCCACACGTGCGGCACGCTGCTATGGCCGTCACCCGACCCTCCGCCGATCCCGGCCCCCGGTTCTCACAGGATAGGCGATTGGACACTCCGCGAGGCGCTGTTAGCTTCACAGTTGGTGATGCCCGCGCAACGCATAGAAGAATGCCCCCGGAAGAGTCGGGGGCACCTCCCGCTCAACCGCAGCTCCGTCGGTCCCTATTGCGGCAGGCTCTGGCGCACCCATGCCACGATGGTCCCGCCCCCAGGTACTCCTGCGGTCTCAGTACTGGCGGCCGCGCAGGTCCCGTGGATCGCCCGTTCGACGGCATAGCCGTCGTTGTCCGCCACGACGACGACCGGTATTAGCTGCTCGCGCGCCAACGTTCCCAGTTCCTGAACGGTGAACTGTGCGGCGCTGTCGCCGATCAGCAGCACGATGCGTCTGTGCCGCTCGGCCAGCCCGGAGCCAAGTAGAGGGCCATTTCACGCTGACGGTTGGGGCGGTCGGCGGCGTGGGGGACGGCCGCTGGTCCCCGCCGGGTAGGCGGCCGCCCGATGGCGGTGTCGGGTAGCCCACTGCTCGATGATCGCTTGTGAGTGACGTTTCCGTGACCGGTGTCGTGCGGTCCACAGCTCATGCCACGTTTCGGTGGCGCTGGTCAACTGGAGTAGTCGACTACGCTATGCGGCCCGTCGGTAGGTCGTCAGGATCGTTGACGTGAGCGGTCGCGCTCACCTTCATCAGGAGGAGTGAAGATGTCTGCCGCAAGCGAAATAATGTCGCCGATCCGGTCACGGCGCATGTCGGCTGTTTCGCCACGCCGGGTTGAGTCGTCTGGGGTGATTCCTATCGCGTTGCGAGTCAGGAATTTTCGACGCATTACCATCCGTATGAGGGTGTCGATCGGCGTCGCAGTGCTGGTGGTGATGGCCGCGGTTGTGCTGCTCGTAGTCTCAACGGTGTCGTCGGGCGTGCGGCTGTCTTCCTCGACAGCTTTGATCATTGGCTTCTGCCTGCTCCACGTCATCGTCGGTGCCGCGATCCACCAGCTTGTCCACCGGAACGCACGAAGCCGGAAAGCCCCACCCGATCAGTGCAGCACCTAGCAAAAGGACAGTCATGGCCAGCCGCATACGCCACGGTTCCGACAGTCATATTGGTGGCGGTCAGTCCGCTGATGTCGTCGACGTGGCGTGCGATTCCGAAGTCGGCCAAGCAAGATTCGTTGCTGTCCTCATCGTCATCGAGATGAGTGAAAATGATGTTTTGGTCTAGCTTCTCGATGATCGCGCCCCACATTTCCTGCGGCACGGTCGACTTCACCGCATCGATGATCCGGCCTACCTGAACCCTCATCTCGGCGACGTCGTCGCCCTGGCCGCATCTGTCGAGGACGGCCTGCAGCTTCTCGGCAGCCCTCAACCCGGTGTCGACGCTGACCTGCACGTCGTCGTCCACCAGGTCGCGGAATGCCTTGAGCATGACGGCCTTGGAGAAGGCAAGCGGCAGGAGTGCCGAGGCTACCCCTCGGCGAAGTCGACGGAGTTCTCCTTAGCACGGCGTTAGGT
>Ga0318538_10000535_pt1 | contig 10625 bp, 5 predicted proteins | sample GRESIP166b4f23_FD_202504 | JGI IMG/M metagenome (GOLD analysis project Ga0318538, IMG submission 202504) | Tropical soil microbial communities from Luquillo Experimental Forest, Puerto Rico - GRE.SIPMG.166b4f23 | ecosystem: Environmental > Terrestrial > Soil > Tropical forest > Bulk soil...
GTCCTTATCCGCAATTTCGAGGGCCTGCTCGGCGAACGGCTTCTCCTCTTCGCTTCTGGGCATCTTCGCCAATTGGAAAGCCGTGAGAATGGGGGTTTGGTCGACCGCGGGAGCGGCGGACGTTCCCGCAGGGTTGCGAGAGCCGGGTGCATGGACAGGCTGTGCCGTTTGGACCAGTCCGTAGACGGTCGCAGCCAAAAGCAGCACGAGCGCGATCGCGAAGATCTTCTGCATCGGTCTCATGAGGCGAGCCCCGGCTTCCCCATTCTAATGAGGAGAAGCCCCGGGCACAACGAAGACAGACAAGGCTCCATGGTCTCGCCGAACGGTTCGGGCACGGCTTCCTGCTCTTCGCCCTGGTACGGGCCAGCAAATGCCGGCAAAATTCCTGCGCCGGGCAAAGGGAAATCGCTTTACAAACGAGAGCGCCTCCAGGGACCGGAGCGTTCGATGTTCCATTGCGATTTTCCAATTTCCGTGTTTTTTACAGGTAGTCGCGCGAGGGGCCTTCGAGGAAGGCGCGGAGCTTACGCGAACGCGAAGGATGGCGCAATTTGCGCAACGCCTTGGCCTCGATCTGGCGGATGCGTTCGCGGGTGACGGCGAACGATTGGCCGACTTCTTCGAGCGTGTGCTCGCTGCCATCGTCCAGGCCGAAACGCATCTTGATGACTTTTTCTTCGCGCGGCGTGAGGGTCTTCAGGACCGAAGAGGTCTGTTCCTTCAAATTCAAATTGATGACCGCGTCGGAAGGCGAAACCACGGCCTTGTCTTCGATGAAGTCCCCGAGATGCGAATCCTCCTCTTCGCCGATGGGCGTTTCGAGCGAGATGGGCTCCTGCGCGATTTTCAAAATTTTGCGCACCTTGGACACGGGGATGTCCATGCGCTTGGCGATTTCTTCGCTGGTGGGCTCGCGGCCAAGTTCCTGGACGAGCTGGCGGCTGGTGCGCACCAGCTTGTTGATGGTCTCGATCATGTGCACCGGGATGCGGATGGTGCGGGCCTGGTCAGCGATCGCGCGGGTGATCGCCTGGCGGATCCACCACGTGGCGTAAGTGGAAAACTTATAGCCGCGCCGCCACTCGAATTTGTCGACGGCCTTCATCAGGCCGATGTTGCCTTCTTGAATCAGGTCGAGGAACTGCAGGCCGCGGTTGGTGTACTTCTTGGCGATGGATACGACCAAGCGGAGGTTGGCTTCGATCAATTCTTTTTTGGCCTGCTCGGCTTCCGCCTCGCCGCGGTGAATCAGCGTGAGCGTACGCTTCAATTCGGTGAGGCCGACTTCGCTGGCTTCCTCAATATCCTTTAGTTCGGTACGGCGTGTACGCAGCTCCTTGCGGGCCTCCGCGGCGACTTCACCCTTGGCGACATCCGCGCGGCGCTCGAGCCGGCCCGCCTCGCGCTCGAGCGACTGGAGGCGCTCGACGGTGCCGCGCATTTTGTCGACCAGGCGTTTCTTCTCAAAGGGATTGAAGTCGATGTCGCGAATAGCCAGCGAAACTTCCACCCGCGTGCGCGCCACATCCCACTTCGCGCGAATGTAGGGGCGCTTCTTGGATTTTGGAGTTTTTTCGAGTCTCGCCGCCTGCTTCAAAGCCGTTTCGTAGAGCTTGGCAATCTTGTCAATCGATTTCAGCGTCTGCTTGGTCTTGTTGGCGATTTTCTCTTCGGTGAGCTCTTCGTCGTCGAACTGGACGATTTCCTTGATGGACCGCACACCCTTGCGCAGGTCGTCGCCGACGGCAATCAATTCCTTGATGACGATCGGGGAGCGCGTGATGGAGCGCATGACCACGAGCTGGCCGCGCTCAATGCGCTTCGCAATCGTGACTTCGCCTTCGCGCGTCAGCAGCGGAACGGTGCCCATCTCGCGGAGATACATGCGCACGGGATCGTTGGTTTTCTCGAGCGAGCCCGGGGTAAGGTCGAGATCGCTTTCGCCTTCGTGCGCCTCCTCCTTGGCTTCGTGGTCGCCGCTTTCGACGGATACCTCAACCGCGCGCGCAGCTTTGGCCGACGCCTGGTCTTCGTAAATCTCGATGCCATTGCGCTCGAACGTGGTGAGTAGATCGTCGATTTCTTCCGAGGAATGCACTTCCGCGGGTAGCGAATCGTTCACTTCGTCGTACAGCAGGTAGCCGCGCTCTTTGCCGATGGCAATGAGCTGGCGTACCGCGTCGTATTTTTCTTCAAGGCCTACTGCCGCCACAAATTCCTCCCGCAATCAGACCGCGTATCCGAGCCATACACAGCGCGCCAGAGTCCCCGCCTGGTAGCGGCGGGACACACGGGCTGGCGCAACAGCGCAAACCACGGCGAAATCCCCACAAGATCGCTCGCTTTTTTGTTTGAATCCTTCTGTGTCCTGACGCCCATTCGCTGCCGGCCCCGTGCGGCGCCCATATCCCGCACGTTTGGGGGCTCGGCTCCTGCCGCTAAGTACATAGATATAGATGCATTTAACGGCAGAACCGTTACTCGCGAAACCTTATTAAGTTACAGGGTTCACTCCCCTTCCGTCAATCTCATAATTCATGGAATTGTGTGGAAGAACACCGGCCGACCTCAACCCTCTTCCCCATCTCGTTTCCGGAGAATCGCTCGGCCTGGGCATCACGATTCTCAGGATCGCCGCCGCTGGTCCGGTAACTCCTAGGGCCGTCGTGGACTTACCCATTTCCTGCCGTTCGCCGTGCTTGTCACCATTTGAGCCTCCGACATGGTCCGCCCGGCAGAAACCCTCCCGGAACTACCTGTTTCTGGTCGCCGCGAGCCACTCCCTGCTTGCCGCCACGTTCGTCGCGGCTTGGCTGTCGTGGCGACGCCAGGCCGAAACTATCTCGCCGCCGCCAGGCGGCGCATGAGTTCCTGTTTGCGGGCCAGCAGGTCCCGCAACCCCGGGCCAGTGGGGTTGGCTTCGATGCTGCGTTGCACTTCGGCCAGTTCTTGCTCGGCTTGGCGCTGTTGGAGCGTTTCGATGCAGCTTAAGGCTTCTTCCCAGGTCGGCTCGCTGGCCTCCTCGAAAAGAATCTCAAACAGCAACCGGCGATCGCGTTCCTCCAGTATCGCCGCCACTTCCGTGGCTTTGGCTGGTTGCCCGGAGAGACTTGCAACGACCAGCGCGGCAAAGATCCTTTCGGTCTCCAATCCGTGATAGAGCCGGGCATTCTGCAGCCGTTCGGCAAGTTCCCGGCGGAATCCTTCGGCTTCGACGAGCATGCGAATCAGCCGCCGCTCAACCGGCTTGGCCGTTCTGGCAACCAATTCCGGCTGCAGCTTGAGTTCGCCGCGGCGTTCTGCCGCGGCTTTGCTCAGGGCCGCGCGCAGGACCGGCTCTTCCAAGCGTAATTGCTGCGCTATCCTTGTGGCCCATTCGGAACGCAAAATGCGATTCGGGATTTTCTGGACATAGGGAAGCAGGAAATTCACGGCGCGGCTTTTGGCCTCGCCGGTGCTCAAATCCATTTGGCGGGCGCGCGCGATCAGATAGTCGACGTACGAGGGAGCCTCCTGCAGTCGTTTTTGATATTCTTCCGCACCTTTTTCCCGAATGTAGAGGTCGGGGTCGGCTTTCTTATCGCCCACGGCCGGAAGAACGAGAACGCGAACCTCGAAATCTTGTTCTAGCAGAAGCGACAAGGAGCGCTCGGTGGCCGACTGTCCCGCAGCGTCGGGGTCGTAGTTCACCACCACCCGCTTGGTGAAGCGGCTGAGCAACTTGATCTGTTGCTCGGCAAGGCTCGTTCCGCAACTGGCCACCACGTTGCTGATACCCACACGCGCCACCGCAATCGCATCCATGTAGCCCTCGACCAGAATCGCGAAGTCCTGCCGGCGAATACCCTCTTTGGCGCGGTCCAGGTGATAGAGGACATTGCTTTTCGAATAGATCGGCGATTCCGGAGAATTCAGGTACTTGGGCTGATCGTCACCGAGAGCGCGGCAGCCGAAGGCCACGATCTTGCCCGATTCGTTTGCGATGGGAAAGGTGATGCGGCGGCGGAAACGGTCGAAGAGTTTTCCGCCCTGGTCGCGCGAAATGAGGCCCGATTCCACGAGCAGCTTTTCGGGATATTGCGATTTCAGGTGGCGAAGCAGCGCGTCACCGCCACTCGGCGAGTAGCCGATGCCAAAGCGCGAGCTAGCATCCTTGTCCAAGCCGCGGTCTTCGAGATAGGCGCGCGCTGCTTTGCCCTCGAGTGTACCTTCCAACTGTTTGACGAAGAAGGTCTGGGCCTCACGGTGCATTTCCACCAGCACGGCGCGCTGCTGACTTTCCTTGCGCCCTTCCGCCGAGCGTTCCTTCGGGCGTGGAATGGGAATCCCGCACTTCTCGGCGACGAGTTTCACTGCCTCCGGAAACTCGCACTTCTCCATGTCCATCACGAAGTTGTAGACGTCGCCGCCTTTGCCGCAGCCGAAGCAGTAGAAGATTTGTTTGACCGGAGAAACCGTGAACGAGGGGGTTTTTTCCTGATGAAACGGACAAAGGCCGCTGTAGTCTTTGCCGGTCTTCTTCAGTCGGACGTATTCGCCAACGACCCGCACGATGTCGGCTTGTTGTTTGACTCGCTCGGCGACAGATCCGGCTTCTGCCATGTGTCGAAGCTCACCGCTTCATGTAGTCGTTTTTATAGATTACGCCGCCTTTCATCACGAACCTCACATGCTCGAGGGTCGTGACGTCTTTTGTGGGATCGCCGTCGACGGCGATCAAGTCGGCAAATTTGCCGGGCTCCAGCGTGCCGACCTGCTTGGTCCAACCAAGCAGGTCCGCGGCGTTGATGGTGGCGGTCTGGATCGCCCCGAGCGCCGTCATTCCCAGCTTAACGTAAACGTGAAATTCACCGGCGTTCAAGCCGTGCGGATAGACGGCGGCATCCGTGCCAAAAGCCACTTTCACCCCGTCAGCGAAGGCCTTTTTTACGTTTTGCTGCGCGGCACCAGCGATCCAGCGCATCTTTTGTTTGGAAAACTCCGGAACATCGCTGCGTTCCATGTTCTGTTGTATGTATTCGGTGAGAAAAAGCGTGGGCACGAGGTAGGTTCCATTTTTCTTGAGCGTCGCAATGGCCGCATCGTCCATCAAGTGGCCGTGTTCGACGGAGTCCACGCCGGCTTCCGAGGCCCAGCGCACGCCTTCCGCGCCGTGGGCGTGGGCGGCCACGCGGCGACCCAGGCGGTGCGCATCGGCAACGATCGCTTTCATTTCCTCGAGCGTGAATTGTGAGGCGTTTGGATCGTCGCCTTTGGAAAGCACGCCTCCGGTCGCGCAAATTTTGATGACGTCCGCGCCATATTTAATAACTTCGCGGACTTTGTGTTGGACCGCCTCGACACCATCGGCGACTCCGCCGCCTTGCAAATGAAACGCAGGAGGCAGCAGATTCTCGTCGCAGTGGCCGCCGGTAATGCCGAGCGCCGGGCCCGACGCAACGATGCGCGGCCCGATCACATCGCCATCATTGACGGCATCCCGCAGCGCGATGTCCGCGTAGTCGTTCGCACCGACGTTACGCACGGTGGTGAAACCCGCTTCGAGTGTGCGCCGCGCGTTCCTCGCTCCGTGCAATGCTTCGCGCGCCGTCGAAATCCCAAGTCCTGAATATCCTAGCGAGTTCAGGTCCATGGTCAGGTGGGTGTGCATGTCAATCAAGCCAGGAAGCAGAGTGGCTTCCGGCAGATCGACCGTGGCATCGCCGTCAGCCGCTTTCACTTCTCCGGCGGGCCCAATCTGTCGAATCCTTTCGTCTTCGATAACGATCGCCTGATTGGCGTGCAATTCCCCGGTGCGCACATCTAGTATGCGGCCTGGACGAAGGACGGTGCGTTTCGCGGCCGTGGCCTGCGCGTAGGCTGGCTCCGTTGCGGTCGAGAACGCCATGCACAACAAAAACGCCGACGCTCCCCATTTGCTGATGCCCCGCATAGTTCTGCCGGGGGCCGCTCGGGGTTTGGGGATTTTCATCGGGCCACCTCGTTGGCGAATTGACGGAACGAATGCGTGGAGTATAGCAAAGGGCGCCGGTTTTCATCTCCGGTGCAAAAGCAAGCCCACCGTTTTCCGATTTTTTATTTGCCATTCACGATTTTTTACTTCTGCAGCTCGACGATCGTAATAGCTTTCCCTCCGCGCTCTTCCGATTCGAAGCTATGTTTCTCGACGAGGGGATGCGTATCCAAAAACGCGCCGATCCCTCTGCGAAGCGCTCCGGTGCCGTGGCCGTGAATGATGCGCACGCGCGGCTTGTGACCCAAAGCCGCGTCATCCAAAAACTTGTCGAGGCGGTCGGTTGCCTCCTCCACGGTCATTCCGATCACATTGATTTCGTCTGCAGCGAGAGATTCGCGGCGCGAATGCACCGTGACGCCGGAAATGCGCGGCACGGCTCCCGCGGCCGTTTTCGGAACGACTTTGGCGTCCGAACTCTCGATGCCGGTAATTTCATCCACCGCCACTTTCATGCGCAGCGGCCCGACTTCGATTTCCGCGGAAGAGCCGTCCAGCCGTCGAAAAACCACCGCCTTGTTGAATCCCCGCACGCGAATCTTCGCGCCGGCCTGCAAGCGGTCCGCGTTTACCGTTTCCAAGGAGGCGGAATGCGTGCCAAGGTCCGCCTGCGATTCCGAGATGGTCTCGACCACCGCCGCGTTGAGCTCTTCGCGCGCCGCGCCGCGAACGTCCTGCATCCTTCGCCGCGTGCTTTTTTCAAGTTGCGCCCGAAGTTCGCGTTCTTTCACCCCTTCGACCACGCGTGCGACGCTCTCATCGAAGCGCCTCTGCATTTCGCCAAATTGCTCTTCCAGTTCCCGGATACGCCGCTGCTGGCGCTCGATCCACTCCGTGCGCAATTCCTTGCGCTCTTTTTCGAGCGCATGGCGCTCGGCGGTCATTTGCCGCTCGATGCGGTCCAGTTCGTCCCGGGTGCGATGCAAATAGGCGATGAGGTCCGCGGCTTCACGCGACTCCGGCGTCAGCAATGCGCGCGCGCGTTCGATAATATCTTTGGCAATTCCCAGGCGCTCGGCGATGGCAATTCCGCTCGAGCCGCCCGGCACGCCCACTGTCAGACGGTACGTGGGCCGCAGGTTCAGGTCGTCGAATTCCACGGCGGCGTTAACCACGCCAGGCGCGGTCGCAGCATACGTTTTCAATCGGTCGTGGTGCGTGGTGGCCAGCACAAAGCAGTTCTTGGCGCGAAATTCGTCCAGCAGCGCGACGGCCAGCGCCGCGCCTTCCTCGGGGGCGGTTCCCGTTCCCATTTCGTCCACCAGCACGAGCGATTGCGGGGTCGCCCGATCGAGCATGGTCTTCAAGTTCAGCATGTGCGCGGAAAACGTAGAAAGGTCCGCGGCAATCGATTGTTCGTCGCCGATATCCACGAGCACGCGGTCGAAAATCGGCAGGACGGCGCGTTGGGCCGCAACCGGAATCCCCGCTTGTGCCGCCAGCGCCGCCGTGCCGACGGTTTTCAGCGCAACCGTTTTGCCACCGGTGTTCGGCCCGCTGATCACCAGCACGCGCTCTTCGCCGCTGAGCGAGAGCGACATCGGAACAATCACGCGACTTTCTCTCTTGAGCTTGTCTTCGAGCACCGGATGTCGCGCATCCTCGAGATGCAATCGATCGGGGTTCGAGAATTCCGGAACCGCCGCGTCAAAATCGCGGGCAAAGCGCGCGCGCGAGAAAACGCTGTCCAATTCGGCAATCATCGCCGCGGCACTCTCGAGGGGCCCGCGAAGCGCCTGCAGCCTCTCGGTGAGCTCGCGCAGAATGCGCGCCGTCTCCGCGGCTTCGTCTTCCGCCAATTGGACGAGTTGGTTGTTCGCTTCGACCGTCTCGAAAGGCTCCATGAAAACCGTTTGGCCGGTCGCACTCGCTCCGTGCACCACGCCGTGCACGCTGCGCCGATTTTCCGCGCGCACGGGAATCACGAATCGTTCATTGCGCAAGGTGACGTAGTCTTCCCCAGCTTCCGCATGCCGCGCCCGCAGGATTTGTTTCAGTGTTTTCTGGATAGCTTCCCGCGTCTCGGCGATGCTCGAGCGAATTCGGCGGAGCGCCGCCGAAGCTTCATCTGAAACCTCGCCGTTCGGCAACAGACACCGGCGAATGGCCGCCTGTACATCGCGGAAATCACCAATCGAAGCGGCGCCCCGGGCAAGCAACGGGAAGTTCGACGCTTCCTCTCGAAATTGCTGCCGCAGCCAGCTCGCCGTTTCCAGCAGAGACGCCGCGTCGAGCAATTCCCCCGGCTCCAACACTGCGCCCGGACCTGCGATACGGTCGAGCCAACCTTGCGGGTCGGCCAACGCTCCGAAGCCCAGTTCGTGCCCGCCGCGCAGCCATTCGCGCGCTTCGCGAATCAGCGCAAACGCGGATTCCAGCCGAAGGCGATCCGTTCCGGGCTCAAGCACATCCACGGCTCGCCGTCCGGGCGCACAGGTCGTGCGCAGCCGGAGCAATTCCCGCAGCTTGTCAAACTCGAGCACTTCTTGCGCGGCGCGTGCCATTTCTTCTATTTGAGCTTATCGCGGAGATGCTCGGCGGCTTCTCCCGGAGAGTCCGCAACGTAGACGAGCCGCCCGTTGGCTTCTCCCCAAGGTGCGTGTTGGCCCAGTTCCACTTCTCTCACGCGATCGAGAATCGGAGCCCAGAAACCTCCGAGCACGGCAAATGGTTTCCTGGACATCACCGACTTGTTCAACATTTCCCAAACAACCGCCAGCTCGACGAGGGTTCCCGTGCCCCCTTTGCAAGCCACATACCCGTCGGCGATGCGGATCAATTCAAACAGTCTCTCGTCCCAGGTTTCTTTGCGGACTTGGACGTCAATCCACCGATTCAACTTGGCCGATTTGAAAAATTCTGCGGTGACGCCAAACGTTTTTCCTCCCGCTTCTTTTGCGCCGCGGGATACCGCTTCCATCACCCCGCCGTAGCCCCCGCTGCAGACGGCAAAACCGTGCTTCGCCAAAGCCCGCCCGAGCACGCGCGCTTCTTCATAGTCGGGACTGCCTTCACCCGGCCGCGAGCTTCCAAAGACCGTGACTATGGTTTCCTGCGGCATTTTCGTTTTGGTCTCAATGCGCGCGCTTGTGTTCGCGGACAGGCTTAGGCGGCGCAACATCGAACTCCTCGAGCATGGCCACGCACAAACCGGCCAGTGCATCCGCGGCCTCGTGATTTCTCCCTCCCTGATTGTTGCTCAGGAAAGAAAAAATGAGCCGCCGCCCGCTCAGAGTCTCGGCGAAACCGGAAAGCGTGCGCACGTGCTCGACCGAACCCGTTTTCGCGTGAATGTGCCCGGCCGCCGGAGTGTTTTTCATGCGGTCTTCGAGCGTGCCGTCCACACCCGCGACGGGAAGCGAATCGTAATAGGTCGCGAACCAGGGCTGGCCTTGGGCAAACGTCAGCAGAGCGACGATGGCCCGCGGCGTTATCAGATCGTGCCGCGACAATCCCGAAGCGTCCGATTGAATCACGTCATCCGGGTCGACACCGGCCGAAGCATAAAAATCCTGCGGCACTTTCATCAAATCGTCCGGGGTAGCCCAGACCCCGCTCTGGCGCGCCACGCTCCGGAGCAACATTTCCGCGTGCAGGTTTTGGCTGATCTTGTTGACCAGTTTGACCTCGTCGCCCAAAGACACGGAAACATGTTCCGCCAAAACCGTGGGATCTGCTTCGGTCTTTGACGCTTCGTGTCGGGCCCGGGCGACGCCGTCGACGCGGATGCCGCGCTCTTCAAGCAAGTGCTTCAGCACGTCCGCGGCGTGCTCGGCGGGTTCTTCCACGGCAAGGACCAGCTTCCTTGGCGCACCCTGGGCGGGCATGGTGCCTTTGACCACGACGAGGCGGGCACCCGGATCGCGCGTCAACGTCAAATCGGATTTCACATCCGGCGCCGAGGTGGTGACGTCATTTTCAACATGGAAGTCGGGTGTCGCGGGGCTTTCGCTTGTCTCGACCGGGCTGCCTGGCTGCCCGCCCGGGGTGAGCGTTATCGTCACGGTGTTGTCGTCCACGACGATCGAGGAAATCGCCGCGCCGTACTCCCAAACCATGTCGTCGATTTCCCACCCGCTCGGATAGCGCTCCCGCGGGAAATAACTGTCATCGCCAATCACGTCCCCGGAGATCTCCTTCACGCCTTTCATGGCCACGCCATCCGCCAACTCGGCCAGCACTTTTTCCGGCGGCCCGTCAAACTCTTCTTTCCGCACGTAGGGAAATTTGCGATTCGAAAGGTTTGGATCGCCGCGCCCCACGAGCGCGAGATTCCCCGTCAAAACTCCGTTCGCAATGCTTCCGCGCGTTTCGACCGTGGTATGAAAGCGGTAGTCGGGCCCTAGCTTCGCCAGTGCCAGCGCCGTGGTGAAAAGCTTCATGTTCGAAGCCGGCAAGAAGTACCGGTCTGCGTTTTGCTGATAAAGCGTCTCGCCGGTCTTCGCGTCGACGATCAGCAATCCCCACTCGCCCTTCCCGGTGGGACCGCTTCCGAGCAGGGCCTCCGCCCGCGACGCAAAATCCGCGGCTTGCTTTTTCGTTGGCGCACTCTGTCCTTGCAGACCGCAGCATGCCCGGCTATTTGCCGCTTTGCGCGCCGCCTTTTTCT
>Ga0318538_10000536_pt1 | contig 10623 bp, 9 predicted proteins | sample GRESIP166b4f23_FD_202504 | JGI IMG/M metagenome (GOLD analysis project Ga0318538, IMG submission 202504) | Tropical soil microbial communities from Luquillo Experimental Forest, Puerto Rico - GRE.SIPMG.166b4f23 | ecosystem: Environmental > Terrestrial > Soil > Tropical forest > Bulk soil...
GACGATCTGGGTCGCGACCACCGGCAGGATGACCGGGAATGCGGTGGCCAGCGCCACGAACAGGCAACGTTCGGTCTTGCCCAGAGGGCCCCCGTTGCGCCGCGACGCGCCGGCGCCCGCGGCGGCTAGCGAGGCGAAGGTGGGCAGCGTCGCGGCCAGCGCGGCCACCAGCACCATGATCACCGGCCAGGACAAGAAGTGCAGCCCGGGACCGCGCTGCTGCGCCGCCCACACCGCAAGCCCGGCGAAGGTCAACAGATCCGACGCTCGGTCGCCGATTTCGTTGACGACAAAGCCCCACGGCCTGCTCACCCCGCGGGCGCGAGCAACCGCGCCGTCGAGGTTGGCGCCGGCCAGCCGCAGCGCGAGGAACAGCGCCGCCAGGGGCCACCAACCCAGCGCGACGGCCACCCCGGCCGCGCCCGCCGCCACCACGCCGGCCGCGGTGAACACATCCGGTGAGATCCGACGTGCCACGGCGATATTCACGATCGGCGTCAATCGGCGGGTGTACCAGGGCTTGAGCGCGTACAGGCCCAGCCATTTGCGTGGAGCCGGTGCGCTATTGGCTGGCGTAGGTAACGGCACGGGGGCGGTCACGACCTTGAGCCGGGGAAGCGTGGTCGTGTCGGACGTTGCGAGCGCCCGCGACCCCGACGCGTAGCGGCCGCGGTGGGCGATGCGGGGCTCGCTCAGGGGGGTCAGCATGCTGATGCTCTGCAAACGCAGCGTCGCCGCGTTGTCGAGGTCAGTGCTCACGTTGCGTTTCCTCTCGGTGAGGTCGTCTGTAGTTGTCTGCAAGTGGACACAGGCCTCGCCGCTACCGGTCCCAAGATTTGGGCCGCGGCGACGCGCTGAGCCGCCCGCATTGGTAAGGGCCACCGCTCCCCCCGCGGTCGGACACTTCCTTGCGAACTTTTCTCGCGGATCGATCTTTGTGATCGATCGCACATAGATTGCTGCCGGGCGCTTGTTACCTGTTCGTGAAGTTCTTGCGGAATTCTTGCGTTCGCTCGACGGCGGTTGCTTAGGTGAAATCGCGCCCCATGGCCGTGGCCAGAAGGACACCGCGATTTCGGCCGATGTTTAGTCAAGTCGTTCTTCACCCAAAGCCGATTCGCCCGGCCAGATGGAGGCCATGGCCCAGTGAACGTAGGTCGCGGGAAATGATCGGCGGGCTGCGCGGTCGCGCTGTCCGCCGCTGGGTTGCTCTGCGCGGCGCCCGCATCGGCGGATCAAATGGATGACGCGTTCGTCGCGGCCCTTTCGAAGAACGGGATTACCCTCCCTGACCGCAGCAATGCGATTTCGATGGCCCACACGATGTGCACCGGACTTGACAAAGGCGAACCATCAACCGCTCTGGCGATGGGGATTGTGAAGGACACCGATCTTTCGCCGAAACCAGCCGGCTACTTCGTTGGCGTTTCCGTGTCCGCCTACTGCCCGCAATACAAAGGCAAGACCGACAATTCGATGATCTGGATGGCGCCGACTCCCCCGATGATGTGAGCGGGACGGCCTCAACGCCAAGGACAACGGACGTATCGCTTCCGGCTGATGTGCGGCCACGTCATCCTTGAAATCGACGGAGACTCACGCGCACAATGGGGAAACCATGGCCCATTCGAACGTTGGTCCTGGGAAGTGGGCGATATTCATCGCGGTCTCGCTGTCCGCCGCCGCGATACTCTCCTCAGCGCCAGCGTCGTCGGATCAAACCGATGATGATTTCATTGCGGCGCTTCAGAACCAGGGGATCTCGCTTCCTGACACCAATGGCGCGATTCAGATGGCCCGTACCGTGTGTGCCCTTCTCGACCAAGGCATAACGCGGCCGCGTCTAGCGCTGAGGGTGATGAACGAAGAGAATCTCTCCGCAAGACAGGCCGGTTTCTTCGTAGGCGCCTCAACGTCGGCCTACTGCCCGCAATACCGGAGTGTTACCGACAATTCGGTTTCCTAGCATGCTGATTAGAACCCTTCAGTTGCTGAGGACAAAAGAGTGCGACAACGCCAAAGATCATGCATTGGAACGCCTTTCGAGCAAACTTTGACGCGGCGACCGCGGGACCGGATGGGTTAACTGCGTTTGACTTTGGAGTGAACGCGTGCGAACCTGTCGCAGTGATCGAGTTGAGCGAGCAGACGATCATCGACCAGGTGGCCGATCGATTGACGAGCAAGTATCCGACCGTTTCACCCGAAACCCTGACGGCCGTAGTACAGGGCGTTCATGCGCGCTTCGACGGCCGACCGGTGCGGGAGTACGTTCCGCTTCTCGTTGAGAGATTCGCCGGCGACGAACTGCACCGGTTGAGTCTCACGGTATAGCCGTTCTCAGACTCGTCGGCCGCGCGGTGGTTCGCGAGACATAACCACGAAAGATCGCCACTCCCAACCCACGGAATATTAAGCTGCTGTCCGTGGGCAGAAACCTGTTGGCCAACGGCCGGGGACGCTGGTTGGCGTTCGCGGCCGCGCTCGTCGTCTCTGGCGGCATGGTCTACGCCCAAGGCGCGGAGCCTCGGTGCTGCGTTGAGACACCGGCCGCGATGCCGAAAAGCCCGGATTCAACAACGAAAAGCCCGGAACCTACGCCGGCCGGCGGGCCACACATCGCCACTCCCGAGGAGGTGAACGCGTTGGCGGCACAGGCGCCCGCGCCTGCCGCCGCCGGACAGCCATTCCGGTTCCCGCTACCTCATGGCGTCGCCCCGGAGGACAGGTTGCAGGTCAAGACCATCTGGGCGGCCCGTGCCATCGGCGTGCTGTTTCCACAGATCACCACCATCTTCGGGTACCGGGAGGATCCCTTGCCGTGGCATCCCAAAGGGTTGGCAATCGACGTGATGATCCCGAATCATTCCAGCCCCGAAGGTATCGAGCTCGGCAACCAGATCGCCGGGTACGCCTTGGCGAATGCGAGACGGTGGGGGATAAATCATGTGATCTGGCGGCAGAAGATTTACCCGGGCATAGGCGCGCCGAGCTGGATGTCGAACTTAGGCAACGAAACCCTGAACCACTACGACCACGTTCATATCGCCACCGACGGCGGCGGATACCCAACCGGGCACGAAACCTATTACATCGATTCCATGACCCCTGCGCCGCCGCAGTGATCTATCGATCACTGCTCGCACGCGATGTTTTCGCGCGGCCGCGGCGACGAAATCCTCGCCCGGCCTAACAAAGTCGTCCATCCGCAGCATTGGCGGTTACTATCCGCATACGGTCACTCCCCACTCCCCGTCCCATTTTCTGGTGACTCCGCGGGTCGGTAACGCCGCGGAGCCGCTGCGTCGCGCGCGGATGCGCGAAGCGCACACCTCGACCTGCTCATCGTGCAGCAATCGACATCGACACCGCACAACCGACTCATCCGGAAGGTGCCCGCATGTATCGCCAGATCCTTGATCCCGTCGCCCACTCGCTGGCTTGGAGCTCACTCGTGGCCGCCTTACCGCTGGCAACGCTGTTCGTGATGCTTGGCGTTTTGCGCGTGCGGGCCTGGATCGCGTCAGTGGTCTCCTTGGCCGTCGCGATAGCTATCGCCGTCGCCACCTACGGCATGCCGATCGGCCAGGCGGCGCTGGCGGGCAGCGAAGGCGCGGTCTTCGGATTCTTCCCGATCCTCTGGATCGTGATCAACGCGATCTGGGTTTACCAGATGACAGTCGAGACAGGCCATTTCGACGTGCTGCGACGCAGTTTTGCGACGGTCAGTGACGATCACCGCGTCCAGGCGATCATCATCGCGTTTTCCTTCGGCGCGTTGCTCGAAGCGTTGGCCGGGTTCGGCACGCCCGTGGCGGTCACCTCGGTGATGCTGCTCGCCCTGGGCTTCAAACCACTCAAGGCGGCTGTCCTGGCGCTGGTCGCCAATACGGCGCCGGTCGCATACGGTGCGATGGCCACACCCATCATCACGCTCGCCAAGACATCCGGGTTGCCGACCGACACGCTCGGCGCCATGGTCGGGCGCCAGACCCCGATCTTGGCCGTCTTCGTCCCACTGGCGCTGGTCGCCATCGTCGACGGTTGGCGGGGTGTCCGCGAAACATGGCTCATCGCCCTCGCGGGCGGCGTGGTTTTCGGCCTTGGTCAATACGCCACCTCGAACTTTGTGTCGGTGCCGCTGGCCGATGTGATCGCCTCCCTGCTGTCCGCCGGCGCCGTGGTGTTTCTGGTCCGCGTCCGGCCTCCGCGCACCGAACACACGCCCGCCGCGGTCATCGCCGGCGGTGCCGCCGCCGCGCCGGCCCCCGAATTCGCCGAGCATCTCGACGACCCCGACTCACGCGCCCAGGTACTCCGCGCGTACGCGCCCTACGCGATCGTCATTGCCGTCTTCGTCATTTGCCAGATCACACAAGTAAAGAAGTTCCTCGAGAAGGCGAACTTCGTCGTGCATTGGCCGGGCCTGCACCTATACACCGCCAAGGGCACCCCGTCGGCGCTGCCGAACTTCACCTTCAACCTGCTGACCACGCCGGGCACCCAGATGTTGGTCGCGGGCATCCTCACCATGGTGGTGCTGCGCCTGTCGTTGGTGAGGGCACTCAAGGCCTACGGGACGACGCTGTATCAGCTGCGATGGGCCATCGTCACCGTAATGGCGGTGCTGGCACTGGCATTCGTGATGAACGCGTCCGGACAGACCATCACCCTGGGCACGTGGATGGCCGGGGCGGGGGGTGTGTTCGCGCTGCTCTCGCCCATCCTCGGCTGGCTCGGCGTCGCGGTGACCGGGTCCGACACCTCCTCGAATTCCCTGTTCGGCGCCCTGCAGGTGACGGCGGCGGCCAAGGCGGGACTGTCCCCGGTGCTGATGGCCGCCGGCAACAGCTCCGGCGGCGTGCTCGGCAAGATGATCTCGCCGCAGAACCTCGCCATCGGCGCCGCGGCGGTCGGGGTGCACGGCAAGGAAGGCGACATCTTCCGCCGGGTGTTCATCTGGAGCCTGGTGTTCCTTGCGTTCATCTGCGCCTTGTCGGGGCTGCAGGCCTCGGTGCTGTCCTGGATGGTGCCTTGACGCTTGGCGTCGGCAAGGACCTCATTGGGCGGTCCAGCCGCCGTCGATCGAATAACACGCGCCGGTGATGGTGGTGGCCGCATCGCCGGCCAGGAAGACCGCGAGCGCGCCGATGTCCTCCGGACGGGTCCAGCGGGCCATGGGCTGCTTTTCGGCAACGAATTCTTGGGTGGCCTCTTCAAAGGACTTCCCCGCTGCGTTCGCCCGCGCTTCGACTTGCTGCGCCACCAGAGGCGTCATCACCCAACCGGGGCAGATCGCGTTGCATGTGATGCCGTGGTCAGCGGTTTCGATTGCCACCACCTTGGTCAGTCCTACAACGCCGTGCTTCGCGGCGACATATGCCGCCTTCTGCGCGCTCGCAACAAGGCCATGCGCCGAGGCGATGTTGATGATTCGGCCCCAGCCTCGGCGCTTCATCCCGGGCACCGCGCAGCGACAAGTGTGGAAAGCGGCCGACAAATTCGTGGCGATCACAGCGTCCCACTTCTCGACCGGGAAATCCTCCACCTTCGCCACGAACTGAATGCCCGCGTTGTTGACGAGGACATCGATTGCGCCGAAGGTGCTTTCGGCGCCCGCGATCATGTCGGCGACCTCAACCGGCTTGGTCACATCGGCGCCCGAATAGGCGGCCGTCACCCCGAACGTCTCCTCGAGGCTGCGGCGCTGTTGCTCGATGGCCTCCGGGTCACCGAAACCGTTGAGGGTGACGCTGGCTCCCTCGGCAGCGAAGGCGCGCGCAACGGCAGAACCTATACCGGAGGTGGAACCCGTTACGACGACGGACTTTCCGCGGATCATCAGACGCTCGCCCTTTCTACGCATCTCGGTTGCCCGACGCGAGTATCCCTCGGCGCGCTCCTCGATTGGCACTTAGCGCAACTGGTCTGCGTCCGCATTTCGGCCGCGCCAAAACGAAACGCTCAGGCCGAGAGCCACGAAGAAGACGATGAACAACGTGCCGCCAAGGTCGTAGTTCATCGGGCCGCCGGGTGAAATGAATTGACCGGGGCCACCGACGATCGTGACAGTCTCGATGAGTTGTTCGATCGCGAAGACGGCGGCGAGGATCCCTAACCAGCGAGGAAACAGGCCGGCCCTGGCCGCCAAGACAATCGGCGCGGCAACCATTACGTCTGCAACAGTCAGAATCGGTCCCCACATCGATGAGACGTCCATCAACGCTCGCGCGGTCCCCGGGTCGAGACGATCGGCATGCAGTGCGAGGCCGCTCCAAAACCACGTCACGATGCTGAACTCAGTGACGGCCACCGCCGAGCCGATTGTGAAGACATGGGCAAATGGCCCCTGCAGTCGGTCGCGGGCGTAAGCCAGGATGACCACGTAAGCCAGGATGACCACCAGTGCCAGCGCCCCCCACGCCACCAACAGGCCCTGCAAGCGGATGGCACTGGCGTGGTCGCGCAGGAAGGAGACCACGGCGTCGCCCGATTTATCGACTCCGGGCAATCCGACAACAAGTGAAAGCCCCGCGACGTAAGGGACGGCAAACAACCCCGCAGCGGTGGCCGCCACGTACCGACCCGGTCCCACACCGAGCTGTTTCATCTCAGCAACCTAGAGGTCGGTGTGCGTCGAGCTACTCAGAGGTGCGCCGGCGAGCCGCCGGGTCAGCCACTGGTGTGGACGATCAGTACGTCGACCGTGGCCTTGGTGGCAATGCCTCCCGGGATCGAGAAAACCCGCCCGACGAGCGCGGATCGTGTATCCAGTCCCACATTGCCGACCACTAGGAGATCGGCGTTGACCTGCTCGGCGAGGTCCACCAGCGCATGTACCGGAGTATCTTCAATCGTCCGTTCCTCGATGTCCTTCACTCCGGCCGCCCTGGCCCGATCACGGGCCTCGCGCAAGATCGCGTAGGCCGGCGCGTTGCCGTGCACCATGTAGGCGTCGTCCCCGAGGGCGTCGGTCGCGCGCGCATCGTCCTTGTGGGGAATGTACCCCGTCGCGATGATCAGCTTCGCGTTCGACTCGGAAGCGATCGCGCCAGCACGGTCGACCGCACGCAGCGAAGACTCTGAGCCGTCAGTACCGACGACCACGGTTTGATAGGCAGCCATTCAACCTCTCCAGCCTCGTCTGTGATTCCTATCGGAGACAGTAACGCTGCACGTACCGCCGGCGATCAAGCTGTCCTCCGTGGGTCGTTCCTGGCGGCTGAAACGATGCGGGCAACCAGCTTGCCGCCGCGGACGACCTCTATCGTCTGCCCGGCCGCGACCCGGTCGAAATAGCTCCCCGCGCGCTTTCGGAGTTCGTCGAGTTCGACCCGCCGATCAGCGTCCGCCGGAATCGGGGCCGTCCTCGACTCACCGGCCGACACGATCCGCGCCAGTAACCTGCCGACACGGACGACATAAACCGTCTCCCCGGCGGCAACCCGATCGAAGCATTGCCCGGCACGCGTTCGCAGTTCGTCAAGCCCGACCCACCCACCGGCGTCCGGTGCCGCGCCTTTGACAGATCGCGCCGGGATCGGGGCCACTCGCCAGTCACCGACCGACACGATCCTGGCCACCACCTTGCCGCGACGGACTACATCGAACGTCTCCCCGGCGGCAACGCGCTCGAGATACGTACACGCATCACTCCGAAGTTGGCCTAGGCCAATCACTTCGCGCATTTCGCTCCGATCCCTGTGTTCATCAGCTGGGTGCGTCGCCGTGGTACAAAGTATATGACTGTACGTGCGGTCAGTTCAACGGTTCAGCCGGCCGGCGCCAGCATCTCCTTCCATCCGTCGTCTCCTGTTTTGGTCGAGTTCTCGACGGAGTATTTGACTCCGTCGGGCCCCACCAGTTCACCGCTCTGCGGACTGTAGATGGCCGAGGGAGGCCCGATCGGGGTGTAGACACACGGGTTGGGCTGTTGGCCGTTGCACTGCACGGTACCCATTCCCGGCCGCGACAATTCGTCACTGACCGGCGGAGGCGTCCCGGGGACTCGATCCGAGGGCGCCGGGTTCATGCCGTTGTCGACCGACGGCGCCGGGATCACCATGCCCGGCCTCACCGACTGATCGCAGCGCGCCGCAGGCGCAGGGCAGGTGAGGATCTGGTTCGGATCGCCATACCACGGGTTGGTGCCCGCCGGAACGTACGGCTTGGGGTCGCGACACTCCTTCGGCGTCGCAGCACGTTTACCGGGGACATCGACACACGGAAGGTTGCGTGCCCCGCGCACGTCGTTGGCCGGCGTCTCCATCGGGATCTTGCAATACGTTCCGGACGGCATCGGCGCCAGGCTGGTATCCGCCGGCGACCGCCACTGCGGTGCCGGAAGAAAGCCGGTCAGACACGGCGGGGGCTGGTTGATCGTCAGCGCCGTGTCGAGCGCGGCGTAGCCGGGGAAAGCCGCCGTTACCGTCTGACCTTCCGCGGCGCCCTGCGGATAGGCCACCAGCAGTTGCTCAACACCCTTGTGGTAGCGCTTGAGCAGGTCCAGCACGATCTCGAGATTCGCCAGCGTCTCCGGAAGCGACTCGCGGACGTCGCTGAACACCGAGTTGACCTGATCCGCGGTCGGTGCGCCTTGGGACAGAATGCTTTTCACGTGCTGGTCGTTTTCCGCGCCCTGCGCCGTCAGGATGTTCAGGTTGTGCGCCCACTGCGCGATCGTGTCGCTCGAGTTGACCTGGCTGTCGATGATCGGCCCGGAGTTCTGGATGATGTCGTCGATATCGGTGATGTTGGTCTTGAAGTCACCGGCGATCGCCTGGGTCGAGTCGACCAGCCGTTGCAGCGCGGGCCCCAATCCGCCTACCGCTTGGGCTGTTTCGTCGAGCAGCGACGAGATCTTGTCCTTGGGGAGCACGGCCAGCCCGCGGTTGGCGGCGTCCAGCGCCGGCCCGATGTCCGTGGGCACGGTGCCCTTGGTGATGGTCTGACCCGGCGAGAAGTGTCGCCCCGGGTTGCCCAGCGACACCAGGTCCAGATACTGCTCACCGACCGCCGACACCGAATGCACGTTCGCCGACGCGTCGATCGGAATCTGGTAGCGGTCGGCGAGACTCATGGTCACCTGCACACCGTTCTCGGTGGGCTCGACGGCGGTGACCGTCCCGATGGTTTCACCGCGATAAGTCACGTTGGCTGTCCTGTACAGCCCGCCCGACGTGGGTAGGTCCGCCTTAAGCGTGTACTGGCCGATCCCCGCCGCGGTGGGAAGCCGCAGGTAGTAACCGCCCAGCGCGATGGCCGTGATCACACTCAGAATGCTGAAAAGAATCAACTGGCGCCAGACGAAGCGGGTCAGCATTGCCTGTCCGCCCTTTCGACCAGTGGCCCGCCCGGCACGTCGTTCGGGTTCGGCGTGTACCGCACGTCGGGGATCATCGTCTCGGGGTCGCGGCCCCACGATTGCTCGAGCGCGCGCAGTGCTCCGGAGAATCCGGTCCCGGTGAGGACCGCGTTGTCGACAGCGCTGAGGGTCAGGTCGAGCGTCAGCGACAGGTTGAAGTAGTCGCCGCGGAACGACTTCGGCACGGCGTCGAGGTCGAACGGCCGGACGACGATCAGCTTGAGTGCGCGGATCAGATACGGCGAGGCACGGCCGAGTTCCCTCAGCGGGCACTGCAGCGACAGTAGATCCTGGTGGAGGTTGCTCCGCGACGCGGACAGGTATTGGTCGGCAGCCTGGCCGAGCCCTCCCAACGCGTCAACTGCATCGATGAAAAGCTTCTGCTTGTCGGCGAAATGCTTTATCAGTGGCGGGAATTCGGTGAGGACCCGGTCCAGAACGTCCGAGCGGGGACCCACGTACGCCAGCAGCCTGTTGGTGGAATCGATGGCCCGGGTGATGTCATCGCGTTGCTCGTCGAGTCGGGCGGTGAAGGTGTCCAGCTTGCCAAGGAAGGCATGGATCTGGTCAGCCCGCCCGTTCAGGATGTTGTAGACCTCGTTCTGCACCACTTCGAGGTTCGGGATGCCGCCTCCGCGCAAGATGATGGCGAGACTGGCCAGCGTCTGCTCGGTCGTGGGGTACGCGGACGAATTTTTCAGCGGGATGGTGTCGCCGTCCTTCAGCAGCTCCGGGGACGGGTTGGGTGGCGCGGCCAGCTCAATGTGCTGGGAACCCAGGAGGCTGGTCAGCCCGATCTTGGCGGTGGCGTTTTTGGGTAACCTGACGCTCTTGCCCACACGTAGCGTCAGCGTGGCGACCCAGTTCTTCAGTTCGATCGCGCGCACCGTGCCGACAAAGACGTCGGCCACCCGTACCCGGCTGTTGGTGTTCAGCGCCAGTGTGTCGGCCATCTGCACGTAGATGGTGTAGGAGCCGGGCCCGCTGCCCGGGCCACCGGGCATCGGCACGTTCGCGATTCCGCGCCAGCTCGCGCATGACGTCAGCGCCACGGCAGCCCCCAGCAGAACCAGCCCCTGCCACGCCCGGTGTCGGACCCGAGAACCCAACGCGCGCATCACGATCCCGGTCCCGTCGACGCGGCCGCCTCCGCGGGTGGCGGCGGTCCAGCGGGCGTCGGTGCGACCGGTCCCGGGACCACGCCCGGTGCCGGTGGCGGCGGCGGGATCGGCACCTGCGGGGCCCGCACGCCGATGGGT
>Ga0318538_10000539_pt1 | contig 10604 bp, 9 predicted proteins | sample GRESIP166b4f23_FD_202504 | JGI IMG/M metagenome (GOLD analysis project Ga0318538, IMG submission 202504) | Tropical soil microbial communities from Luquillo Experimental Forest, Puerto Rico - GRE.SIPMG.166b4f23 | ecosystem: Environmental > Terrestrial > Soil > Tropical forest > Bulk soil...
GTCGCCGCCGCTGTCGGCCAACGCCTGGTGGTAGGCGTTGGCCAGTTCGGCCGGGGTGGCCGCTGCGGTCGTGGCATCCCGCTTGTAGATGTCGTCGGGGACGTCGTCCACCCCGTCGAGCAGATCGTGGCCGTCGAGCAAGATGTGCAGTGGGACTACGCGTATCGCCCACTTTTCGATCAAATCGACCGGCAGGCGCGACGACGCGTCGGTCACCACCACGACGGTCACGAGCGCCACTCCTCCTCATCGCTTCGCTCTGCATCGTCGTCGGCGCGGGCCATGGTGCTACCCGCGTGGTTTCTCGTTCGGCACCCCGGCTTCGGCGAGCGCCTTGAGCATCAGCTCCGCGACCGCCTGGTGGGCTTCGAAATTCCAGTGAATGCCGTCGGGATTGCCGCGTCCGCTCATAACTTGCTCGGCCACAGCGGATTTGAGGTCAACCAATGGAACATCGTGGCTCTGCGCCCATTCCGTGATCGCGGCCACGGTCCCCGAGCGCCCATGGTGAGCCTTGCCGTACGTCTCGGCGATGTGCACCGAGGGCAGCGACGCCACAATCGGGATGCCCGGGCGGTTGAAATCGATTGCGCCACGCGTCTGTTCGAGATATTCGGCACTCAAGTGCGGCGGCAACGCGGACCTGGCCACCGGCGAGAGCCTGGGCTGCAACCAGCCATAGCCATCGCGAGCCCAGCGCCGCAGCCACGGCGGCCGTACATAGCGGATCAACTCGCGCAACGCGGTAGGCAACACCGACGGCAGCGAATCCATCCCGCCGGTCGCGAAGATCACTGCGCCCGCCTTGGGCAGCGCCGCCCAGGCCCGTGGGTCCTGGGTCGCCGCCCACCAGATGTCCCGGCAGGTCCAGCCGATCCGGCCGATCAGTTCCAAGTCCCAATCTAGTTGCGACGCAACAATATTGGGCCAGATACGCGGATCGTCGGCGGGTAGCCCACCGGTAGGCCCGTAATAGGCCAGTGAGTCGGCGAACACCAGTAGTGCGGGCCTGGACCCTTGCTTGTGGGAAGGTTCAGAGGACATCGTTGGACACCTGCGCCGAAGCGTTCCATACGTCGAGGCGCCAGCGGATGCTGTCTTGCTCAACATCGGGGCCGACATCCGAGTCTTCGGAATGCCCACTCAGCTGCACCCAGCTGGCATTGCCCATGCCGCCCAGAACGGGCCAGTTGGCCACCGGCAGCCTGAGCAGCGCGGCCGACAGGGCGGCGATCAAACCCCCGTGCGCCACCAGTATCAGCGGTCTGTCCGACCCGTCGGGGTCGCCCCATTCCGGTTCGCTGGACACCAGTTCGGTGACCACCGGAAGACTTCGGTTGGCCACATCGACCCTGCTCTCGCCGCCATGCGGCGCCCATGTTGCGTCTTCGCGCCATGCCAGCCGGGCGCCCGGGGCCTCGGCGTCGATCTGGGCATGGGTGAGGCCCTGCCAGTCGCCCAGGTGGGTCTCGCGCAACCGGGGGTCCACTCGGACCCGCAGGCCTGTCCGCTCCCCGAGCTTGGTCGCGGTGTCGTAGGCGCGATGCAGATCCGACGACACGATCAGCAGCGGCTGCAGCTTGCCGAGTACCTCGGCGGCCGCGACCGCCTGGGCGCGGCCCAATTCGGTCAGCGCGGAATCCAGTTGCCCTTGCATCCGGCTACCGGCGTTGAAGTCGGTTTGGCCGTGCCCCAACATCACCAGACGACGGATCCTCATTGCGAACTCGCCGAGTCCTGAGGTTCCCCGGAGTTCTCAGCCAAGTCGACCGCCACCACCGGGCAGTCACCCCACAGCCGGTCCAGGGCGTAAAAGTTGCGGTCGTCCTGATGCTGGATGTGCACGACGATGTCGCGGTAGTCCAGCAGCGTCCAGCGGCCTTCCCGGGCGCCCTCGCGGCGCGCGGGCCGGTAGCCCGCCTTGCGCATTTTCTCCTCGACGTCGTCGACGATGGCGTTGACCTGCCGCTCATTGGATGCCGAGGCGATGACGAAGCAGTCGGTGATGACCAGCTGGCCCGACACGTCGATGACCACCACATCGGTGGCCAGCTTCGAGGCTGCCGCGCCGGCGGCCACCGTCGCCATGTCGATCGCTTCCGGAGTGGCCGTCACGTTTTGTTCTCCGTGGCCAGGGGTTGGCGGTAGAGCCGGCGCTTGGAAACGTACTGCACGACGCCGTCGGGCATCAGGTACCACAGGGGCCGGCGCTGCTCGGCGCGTCGGCGGCAGTCGGTCGACGAGATCGCCAGTGCCGGGATCTCGACGAGGCGCAACGCATCCTCGTTCAGCTCCCCCAGAACACCGGTGATGTGCTCGCGCCGCAGCTCATATCCGGGTCGGCTGACGCCGACGAAGCGCGCCAACCCGAACAGCTCCTCCCAGCCTTGCCACGACAGAATGGAGGCCAGGGCGTCGGCCCCGGTGATGAAGTACAGCTCGGAGTCGGGGTTGAGTGCGTGCAGATCCCGCAGCGTGTCCCTGGTGTAGGTGGGGCCGGTGCGATCGATGTCGACCCGGCTCACCGAGAAGCGTGGATTGGACGCGGTGGCGATCACCGTCATCAGATACCGATCCTCGGCCGCGGACACGTGCCTGCTCTTTTGCCACGGCTGACCGCTGGGCACAAACACCACTCCGTCGAGGTCGAACAGGTCGGCGACCTCACTGGCGGCAACCAGGTGGCCGTAATGGATGGGGTCGAACGTCCCACCCATCACTCCCAGCCTGCGAAGCTGCTTTTGCACGATGTGCCAGCTTACTTGAGCGTGCGACCAGGGCCGATTTCGCAGCGGACATCCTCATCTGCCACGTGAACCCCATCGGCGGCAGGCAGCAATTTGTCCGACGGGGCACCCTTCGCCGGCGCTCGCAGACATGACCTCAGACCGGCAGCAGCTGGTCAATCACCGTCGCCAATTGCTTGGCGGACCGACATTCGTGCATCGTGATCACGTCTTGGTAGCGCGGCACCGCCGAGTCGCCGCTACCCCACAGATGTTTGGGCTCGGGGTTGAGCCAGTGCGCGTGCCGGCTGGCGGTCACCATGTCGGCCAGCACATCGATGGCCGGGTCGCGGTAGTTGGTGCGCCCGTCCCCGAGCACCAACAGCGAGCTGCGCGGCGACAACACGTTCGGATTAGCCTGCACGAACGAGACGAACGCGTTGCCGTAGTCGGAGTGACCGTCGCGGCTGTATACGCCGGCCTCCCTGGTGATCCGCTGGATCGCCACGGCCAGGTCGGCCTCCGGACCGAACATGTGGGTCACCTCATCGGTGGTGTCGATGAAGGCGAACACCCGAACACGCGAGAACTGTTGGCGCAGAGCGTGGACCAACAGCAGCGTGAAGTGGCTGAAACCCGCGACCGAGCCGGAGACGTCGCACAGCACCACCAGTTCCGGCCGCGCCGGGCGGGGTTTGGCCAGCACCACGTCGATCGGCACGCCGCCGGTGGACATGGACTTGCGCAACGTCTTGCGCAGATCGATTGCCCCGGCGCGGCTGCGTCGCCGGCGGGCGGCGAGCCGGGTCGCCAGGGTGCGGGCCAGGGGCGCAACAACTCGTTGCATCTGCCGCAGCTGTTCACCGGAGGCGCGCAGGAACTCGACGTTTTCGGAAAGCTGTGGGATGCCGTACATCTGGACGTGATCGCGGCCGAGCTGCTCGGCGGTGCGCCGCTTGGTCTCGGCGTCGACCAACTTGCGTAACTGTGAAATTCGCTGTGCCGCAAGCGCTTTGGCGATCTGCTCCTGAGTCGGCGTGGGCTCGTCGCCGTACGGGGCGAGCAGCCCGGCCAGCAACTTGCCCTCCAATTCGTCGAGCGCCATCGCCTTGAGCGCCTGATACGACGAGAACGACGGGCCGCGACTGGAACTGTACTTGCCGTAGGCCTCCACGATCCGCGCGATCATCGCGACCAATCGCTCGTCCATTTCGGCGAGGTCGGGGTTATGGGTCAGCAGATCCAGCAGCATCTGGCGCATCGCCTCGACGTCGTCGGCCGGCAACGAATCGTCTTCGGCCCCGTCGGCCTCATCCTCCAAGACCACCGCGCGCGCGCCCATCGCCGATGGAAACCACAGGTCGAACATCGCGTCATAGGTCTCGCGGTGATCGGGCTGGCGCAAGACCGCGCAGGCGATGCCCTCGCGCAGCACCTCACGATCGCCGAGGCCAAGGGTGGACATCACCCGGCCCGCATCCACCGTCTCCGACGGACCCACCGAAATCCCGTGCCCGCGAAGAGCTTCCACGAACCCGACCAGATGGCCGGGCAGCCCGTACGGCGCGAGCGGACGGCTGGGGCGGATGCGGCGGGCCGCCATTAGTTAAGCCTCAGTTCCCCGGCCGCGCGTTGCTGGTCGGATTGGTGCTTGAGGACCACGCCGAGGGTCTGGGCAACGACCGCGTCATCGATGGTGTCCAGGCCCAGCGCGAGTAGCGTGCGGCCCCAGTCGATGGTTTCGGCGATCGACGGCACCTTCTTGAGTTGCATCCCGCGCAGCACGCCGATGATGCGCACGAGTTCCTCGGCGAGGTGCGCGGGCAGCTCAGGGACTCGGGACAACAGGATGCGCCGTTCCAGGTCGGGGGTTGGGAAGTCGATGTGCAGGAACAGGCAGCGGCGCTTGAGCGCTTCCGACAGTTCGCGGGTCGCGTTGGAGGTCAACAACACGAACGGCGCCCGCTCGGCGGTGAGCGTGCCCAATTCCGGGACGGTCACCGCGAAGTCGGACAGCACCTCCAACAGGAGGCCTTCGATCTCGATGTCGGCCTTGTCGGTCTCGTCGATGAGCAGCACCGTCGGCTCTGTGCGCCGGATGGCGGTCAGCAGCGGACGAGACAGCAGGAATTCCTCACTGAACACGTCGGTCTTGGTCGCCTCCCAGTCGCCGGAGCCGGCCTGGATGCGCAGAATCTGCTTGGCGTGGTTCCACTCATACAGCGCGCGAGCCTCGTCGACCCCCTCATAGCACTGCAGGCGGATCAGACCCGAGCCGGTGGCCTGCGCGACGGCGCGGGCCAGCTCCGTCTTGCCGACGCCAGCGGGGCCTTCCACCAGCAGCGGCTTGCCGAGCCGGTCGGCCAGGAATACCGCCGTGGAAGTGGGGGTGTCCGGTAGGTAGCCGGTTTCGGCCAGCTTTCGCGAGACGTCGGCGATGTCGGCGAACATTGGCGCAGGCCGGGCGGGCACACTCACAATCTCAGTTCTCCTAAAGCTTCTGGTCGGAGTTCAGGCCGGACGGATCTGGCCGTCTCCCCACGCGATCCATTTGGTCGAGGTCAGTTCCGGCAACCCCATCGGGCCGCGTGCATGCAGCTTCTGCGTCGAGATGCCGATCTCGGCACCGAAACCGAACTGCTCGCCGTCGGTGAAAGCCGTCGAAGCGTTGACCATGACCGCCGCGGCGTCGACTCCGTCGGCAAACCGTTGAGCCGCAGCCATATTGGTGGTCACGATGGCCTCGGTGTGTCCGGTGCCGTACTCGTTGATGTGTGAGATCGCGGCGTCGACGCCGTCGACCACCGCCACCGCGATGTCCATCGACAGGTATTCGCGGCGCAGGTCGTCCTCACCCGCGTCCCGATCAGAGCAGAGATGCACCGTCACGCCGGCGTCTTGGAGGGCGGCCAGCAGCCTGGGCATGGCCTCGCCGGCGATCGCGGTGTCGACCAGCAGCGTCTCGGCGGCGTTGCAGACGCTGGGCCGACGGGTCTTGGAGTTCAGCAGGATCCGCACCGCCACGTCCAGGTCGGCACCCTCGTGTACGTAGACGTGACAGTTTCCGACACCCGTCTCGATGGTGGGCACCTGCGCGTCGCGGACCACGGCATCGATCAGGCTCGCCCCCCCGCGCGGGATCACCACGTCGACCAGGCCGCGGGCCTGGATCAGGTGGGTGACCGTGGACCGATCGGCGGCCGAAAGTAGTTGGACCGCATCGGCGGGCAAGTCCTCGCTCACCAGTGCGGCGCGCAGCACGTCGACCAGCGCCTGGTTGGACTTCGCGGCCGACGAACTTCCGCGTAACAGCACGGCGTTGCCGGACTTGAGCGCCAAACCGAAGGCGTCGACGGTGACGTTGGGCCGGCCCTCGTAGATCATGCCGATCACGCCGAGCGGAACCCGCTGCTGACGCAGCTGTAGCCCGTTGGGCAGGGTGTACCCGCGCAAGACCTCCCCGACCGGGTCGGCTAACCCGGCGACCTGGCGCAGACCGGCGGCGATCCCGTCGACGCGATTGGTGTTCAACGCCAACCGGTCGAGCATCGCGGTCGGTGTGCCGACGGCCCGGGCGGCCTCGAGGTCTTCGGCGTTGGCCGTCAGGATCTGCTGGACGTGGGCACCTATCGCCTGTGCGGCCGACCGCAGCGCCGCATCCTTGGCGGCGGTCGGCAACAACGCCAGCGCGCGGGCGGCGACCCGGGCGCGGCGAGCGGCGTTGTGTACCTCCCGGCGCAAGTCGGGCTGCGAAGGAGCTTGCACACTCATTGAACCAGGGTATCGGTCCTGAGCTGGCCAGGTCAGGCTGCCCCACCCGGGGTACGGGGGATCACAACAATCAAGAGAGCCGCACCGGCCCCGTATTCATCCGTTCGCCGCGGCGTGCCTGCCGCACTTTGTTTCGCCGCTCGTCAAGGATGTGGCCGAAGTTCTGCAGCAGCAACGGTTCACGCATCACGAGGGGTTCGAGGTGTTCGCGATCGATCTCCAACGCGGTCACCTCCTCGAGCGCGTATGCGTTCGCCATGTTGGGTTGCCGGGTCAACGCGGTCAGCCCCAGGAAAGAGCCCTCCACCAGCGTGCTGATCGGCACGACCGACCCGTCGTCGGCCGTGGCGGTCAGCTGCACGCGCCCGGCGACCAGGAACGTCATCGCTGCCGGCACCTGTCCGGGGTACTCCACGATTTCGTCGGCCCCATATCGGACGAGCCTCGCACACGAATACAGCTGCCGCTGTTCGTCGGCGTTCAGCCGCAATATCGGCGCGGCGACGGTACGCACCGCCTTCTCCACACGTTCGGTGGTCGAGTAGTCATCGGCGATGTCGTCGAGATGCAGCCCTTCGCGGCGCGCGGCGTACCAGACCCAGCGCAGAAATGTCGTTCGTGCGGCGCCATCGTCGGCGGGTGAGGTCAGACCGATACTCGTGCGGTATTCGGCGCCGCCGACGGGCACCGAGCGGGGGACACTGTCGGCCTTGAGCTGCGGCAGCGCGCAAGCAACGCGCGACAGCATCGCGCAAACTTGGTCGGGCGGGTCGGCGGCCGAAAATGTGGTCGTCATCGCCAACTTGTAGGCGCCCGGCGGGCGACTCAGGTTCGTGAACGACGTCGTGGCCAGCACCGAGTTCGGCATGATGCGCATGCCGCCGCCGGTGTCGATATGCACGGCCCGCCAGTTCACCTCGACAACGCGTCCGCGCCCCGAGGGCGTGTCCAGCCAATCGTTGATCCGGAAAGGCTGCTCGAACAGCATGAACAAGCCCGACACGACCTGGCCTACGGAGTTCTGCAACATCAGGCCGATCACGACCGACGTGACGCCCAGCGCGGTGAACAAGCCGCCGACCCGGACACCCCAGATATAGGACAAGATCATCGCCAGACCGACGCCGATCAGTGTGAAGCGGAAGACGTCGAGGAAGATGGCGGGTAGTCGTTTGCGCCAGCTGTCTTCGGGCGCGGCCTCAAACACGGTGGCATTGAGCCCGGACAGCAACACCACCAGGACCAGGAAGCCCAACACCGTCGTAAGGAGTCGCACCGTGACCGCTCCGGCCGGGATTTGCGACGCCTTGACAAGCAGCAGCAAAAGCGCCCCGAGCGGCAGCAGGTAGTTGCGCAGCAGGCCTACCTGCCGGGCCAGGCGGCTATTCCGGCGGACGAGTGCTTGGTGCAACTCGGTGAGCAGGATCAGCCCGACCGGAAATCCGATCGCGATACCGACCGCCCAGTAGAACCACGAGGAGTGCCAGGCGGCGTTCATCATCGCTCCAACAACCGGTAGATCGTCTGATCGGTTCCGCCGACCGAAATCGTGCCTGCGGGCGCGAACTGGTGCACGTCCCGCATCGCTTCGTATACCTCAGAGCTGACATAGATGCCGGGCTGCGGTGCGCCTCTGTGCATCTGATAGGCGAGACTGACGGCGGCACCCCACATGTCGTAGACGAGGCTTGATCGGCCCACCAACCCACTGATGACGTTTCCGGTGTTGATGCCGACCCGAAGTCCTAGCTCGTGACCGCTCTGGCTGTTGAACCGATCGATGATGCGTTGGATTTCGATGGCAAACTCAAGACTTCGGTGCGTGCTGTCCAATCGCGGAGTGATCACTCCACAGCTGGCGAGGTAGCCGTTGTGGAACGTGCGAATCCGTTCGACGCCAAGGCTTTCGGCTGTCGCATCGAACTGCCGGAATAGTTCGTCGACTATCCCGACCAATTCGTCGCCGGGAAGATCGTTGGAAATCTCATCGAGTCCAACGACGTCGGCGTAGGTGACCGCGACGTCCTGGTGTTTCTCCGCGATGGTCGCCTCACCCTCGCGATAGCGCTGGACAATCGACTCGGGCATCAACGCCAGCAGCAGGCGGTTGTTTTCGCTGCGCTGCTCATTGAGCAGCTCTTCTTTGATCGCGAGATTGCGACTCATCTCGTTGAAAGCCGCAGTGAGATCGCCGATTTCGTCGCGTGTCATTACCGGAATGTTGATGTCGTAGTCGCCGGAGCTGATCTTCCGTGTGCCCTCCTCCAGGCGCCGGACCGGCCGCATCGCCGCCTGTGCGATGAGCATCGAGGCCACGCAGATGAAGAAAATCAGCGCGCTGATCGCGATCACGAGCGTCTTGCTGAACTTGCCCAACCGCGCAAAGGCATCGGAGTCGTCTCGCGTCGCGAGAATCGACCAGTGCAGGTCGGAGTTGGGAATGTTCAATGGGGCATAGGCTTCCAATTCCTTGTTACCCAGGTAATCGGTGGCGCTCACGACTCCGGTCTCTCCGCGTTGGGCGGCGCGAAGACCCGCGGTCTCAACCGGCTGCACCAGCGTCGTGCCACCCAACCGGATCGCTCGGTCCACGACGTCGGGAGGGGTGCCGGCGTCTATGGCCTCGCGGCGGTATTCCTTTGGATCTTCGAGGAAATCCCGTGAATCGGAACGCATCAGGCCGTCGGGGCCCGCAAGATACGTCTCGGTCGAGGGGCCCATGCCGGCAGCGTCCCAATGTTTGTTCATGGTCATGATCCTGTTGATCTTCGCGATCGGCAGTGGAACGGCCATGACACCCTCGATTTTGCCGTCCATGCCGATCGGCGATACCACCCACGCCGTGGGGGCGTCGAGGTGCGGCTGGTAGGGCTGGAAGTCGGTGATCCAGACGAAATCTACGTCGTTGGAGCGCAAAGCCTTTAGGTATGCATCCCGCAGTTTTGACTCACGATACGGGCCGGTGAGGATATTGGTTCCGAGATCGGGACCTTTCTGGACGGAGTAGACGACGTTGCCCTGCAGGTCCAGCAGCAGCGCGTCGTGATAATCGAAGCGGGTTACGATGCCGTTTAGGTAGAAACCGAAGCGGGCGTTGGCCGCCGACCATGCGCTGCCGTCGCCGGCGTCCACGACGGGCATGGAGTCGGTGGTCGGTCTTGGCGGCGCCGTGTAATACGCCTGAAGGTATTTCTGGGCGGGGGAACTTGGTAGAACCGCGTTGAGATCGATGGTGTTACCGGTCAACTGTTTGATCGGTTTGATCATCTCGTTGTCGTAGTAGTTGACGAGCGCCTGCTGTTGGGCGGGGGTGATCGTCGCGTTGGCCAATTGGTTGAAGCCCGCGGTGAACGCCGTCAGAGCCTCCGTGATGCTGAATCCGCCGCTGTAGATGATCAGCGAATTCGTCACCTCCCTCAACAGCCCCTCTATCTGCCTCTTCTGCGACTCGCGCAGCTCGATCAACCGCTCGGACTCGACCTGCCGCAACGCGTTACGGCCGGATACCGCCCCGATGAGGCCGATCACCCCCACACCGAGGATGCCCGACAGCAACATTGCCACCAGGATCTTGGACTGGATGCCGAACCGGAAACGGCGCGACAGCAGTGGCCGGCGCGTACTCTTCTGCGGCTTTTCGGCCGGGGCGGATTCCGGTGCGGTTGCGGCGGCGGTTTCAGCGGCCAGTTCGGCGTCTTTCAGTTCGCTCAATGTCAATCGCCTTTCCCCTCCCCTTTGGTGGGATTCAGCACCGATCAGCAGACTAACGCGCGGGCATCAAGATATTGGCGATTGCCGCAAAAGCGATCGACGCCGGTCGCGCCGGCGGCCCGGTGATGTGAGTCGTTTGGCGTGCAGAGCCCGACGGCGTTGCCTTGGTCGAGGATTGCCGGTAATCCGTTGCGCCGGCCCGGCTTCCCGCTCGCTGGCAGCGCACGCAACGCGGCGTTAGCAAAATTTACGCGAGACTGCCCGAAAGCCAACAGGGTTCGCCCCCGACCGCGCCCACTTACGACGGTGTTGGTTGGTGTTAGTTGGTACCGCCCGTGCCGCCGTTACCGCCCGTGGCGAAGTCCAGCGGATCGAGAGAGACGCTGGCTCCGGTAC
>Ga0318538_10000546_pt1 | contig 10579 bp, 9 predicted proteins | sample GRESIP166b4f23_FD_202504 | JGI IMG/M metagenome (GOLD analysis project Ga0318538, IMG submission 202504) | Tropical soil microbial communities from Luquillo Experimental Forest, Puerto Rico - GRE.SIPMG.166b4f23 | ecosystem: Environmental > Terrestrial > Soil > Tropical forest > Bulk soil...
CTGGCGGAGGATGGACCTACGGGCCCGCTCGAGAAATCCCTGAAGGGTCAGCCGGGCATCGTCCATGTGGGCTCCACCGACACCCCGGTTGGGGCCAGCAGTGCCGGCGACATCTGGCCGGGACAGGCCTTCGAGTTCAAGGTCACGGCCAAGCCCGGCGAGCGGCTGACCATCGCCACGATGTTCGCCCAGTCCAACGACCTGTTCTACGCTCCCCGGGAGGAAGGCATCGCCCTGTTCGACGCCAGCGGCAAGCCAATCCGCGGCGACGTTACCTCGCAAATTCTGCTCTGGGATGCGGGCACCGAGGTCAACGAGGAACCGGGCCTCGGCCCGAACCAAGCGCCGCTGCAACCTGCCCCCAACACGGGACCCGCCGAGCATGGCGTGGTGCGGCCGATCACCGAGGTGAAGGACGGCTTTCACTACCCCACCGTCCCCGAGGTGCTCCGAGTCACCATCACGCCCGGCCCGATGGCGGTGCGTTGAACCGACCACCCGATGTCGGAGCAGGCAGCGTTTCCGTCAGCTCGCGTCTGCTCCCGCGCACTTGCATCGCATCGGCATGGATGAGAACAATCCGCCGCTCATAGCGTTGCGTCCGCGCAAGGCCAGGTCCGGCGACCGCGCCGTTCGGCCGGTTCGCCACGCCGCGGCGCGCGGTTTGGCGAAGGAGAATGCGGTGGACAAGGCTTATCTCGAGGACCTCGCTCCGGGGCAGGTGTTCACGTCGGACGCGCGCACCGTCGTCGACGCCGATGCGATCAAGCGCTTCGGCGGCGAGTTCGATCCGCAGCCTTGGCACTTGAGCGAGACGGTCGCGCGCTCGACGTTCTTCAAGGAACTGGTCGCCAGCGGATGGCACACGACGGCGCTCACCATGCAGCTCATCATCCAGACGCTGCCGCTGTCGGGAGGCATCATCGGCAGCGGGGTCGACGAGCTGCGCTGGCCGCGTCCGGTGCGGCCGGGCGACACCTTGCGGCTCCATTGCGAGATCATCGACGTCCAGGAATCGAAATTGCGGCCGGCCAGCGGCACCGTGCGGGTGCGCATGACCACGCTCAATCAGAACGACCAGCCGGTGCAAACCATGATCGCCAACCTGCTGGCATTCCGCCGGCCCGAGCAAACGGCGTGAGCACGAACGACGAACCTAGACGCAGCCGCGCCGATCCATCTCGCACGGCGCATCGAAGGGGCGGCTAGCACTTGTTTGCGCCGCGACTGGGTCACCCGCGGGCTTGACCCGCGGGTCCATCTTCTTCGCAAGGATGATGGATTGCCGGGTCGTAAGCGCGTTTACGCGCGTCTTCAACGCGCTATGCCCGGCAATGACGTGGCGACTCGGCAGCACTGCTGCTTGTTCGCATGAGGTGGCTCCGATAGCCTAGCTGCAATCGAATAACGGCAGATCGCATCTGGTCGACGGGAGGATGCGCATGGCGGACGAGATCAAGATCAAAGTGAACGGCAGAACGTGGCCGGTGGCGGCGAGCCCGGACACGCCGCTCCTTTACGTGCTCGCGAACGAACTCGAGCTGAAAGGACCGCGCTTCGGCTGCGGGCTGGCGCAATGCGGCTCCTGCTCGGTGCTCGCCGACGGCGTCGAGATCCGCTCCTGCGTGACGCCGGTTGCGGCGGTCGCGGACAAGTCGCTCACCACGCTCGAGGGCCTCGCGGCGCTCTACGCACAGCAGAAGGGCCTCGCGCAGGCGCCGGCGCTGCATCCGCTGCAGCAGGCCTTCATCGACGAGCAAGCGCCGCAGTGCGGCTATTGCTACAACGGAATGCTGATCAAGGGCGCCGAGCTGCTGGCGCAGAATCCACGCCCCACCGAAGCGCAGATTCGCGCGCACATGAACGGCCACCTCTGCCGCTGCGGAACCTATCCGCGCGTGATGAAGGCCATCCAGCTTGCGTCCACCAAAATGACGGGAGCGGCGCGATGACCGACACCGACACGCTTTGCTTCTCCCGCCGCGATCTGCTCAAGGGCGGCGGCGCGCTCGTCATCGGCTTTAGCATCGCGGGCTCGCCGCCGGCCGCCGCCGCGCGCGGAGACGTTGCCGGCCCGCCCGATCCCAACGCGATCGATTCCTGGATCGCGGTGCACGCCGACAATACCGCGACCGTCTACCTCGGCAAGGGCGAATTCGGCCAAGGCAACACCACCGGCCTCCTGCAGATCGCGGGCGAAGAGCTCGATCTCGACATGAGCCAGCTCCGGTGGGTGCAGCTCGACACCAACGTGACGCCGAACCAGGGCGCGACCACCTCGAGCTCGTCTATCCACCGCGGCGGGCCGCAGGTTCGCGCGGCGGCCGCGGAGGCGCGTCAAGCGCTGCTGGCGCTCGCCTCGACGCGGCTCGGCGTGCAGACGGGAAGCCTCACGGTGTCGAAAGGGGTGGTGTCGATCGACGGCCATCCCACCCGCTCGGTCACCTACGGCGCGCTCCTCGGCGACAAGCCGTTCAACGTCAAGTTCACCGGCACGGCGCCGCAGAAGCCGATCAACCGCTACAAGCTCGTCGGCACCAGCGTGCCGCGCGTCGACATTCCGGACAAGGCGAGCGGCACCTACGTGCACATGCAGCACGTGCGCGTGCCTGACATGCTGCACGGCCGGGTCGTGCGCCCGCGCGGGCAGCGCGCCTACGGCGCCGGCGCAAAACCTTTAAGCATCGACGCGAGCTCGATCGCGGACATCCCGAGCGCCCGGATCGTGCGCAAAGGCGATTTCGTCGCCGTCGTTGCCGAGCGAGAGTGGGACGCGGTCAAGGCCGCCCGCGCGCTCAAGGTCACGTGGCAGGAGAGCCCGCCGCTGCCGGAGAATTTGTTCGACAGCATGCGCGCCGCCAAGACCACCGACACGGTGATCGCCGACTGGGGCGATGCGTCGAGCGCCTTCGCCCAAGCCGCGCACGTGGCATCATGGACCTACCGCTGTCCGTACCAGTCGCACGCGCCGTTCGCGGCGAATTGCGCGCTCGCCGACGTCGGGCCGAACGGGGCGCTGGTGATGTCGTCGACGCAAGACATCTACAATTCGCGCGACATGCTGGCGCAGGTCCTCGGATTGCCGGTCGACAAGGTGCGCGTCCAGTACCACGAGGGCTCCGGCACCTTCGGCCGCAGCTGCTACGAGGACGCCGCGCAGGGCGCCGCCGTCATGTCGCAGGCGGTCGGCAAGCCGGTGCGCGTGCAATTCACGCGTTCCGACGAGCTCGGCTGGGACGACTACGGCCCGGCGCATCTCGCCGACGTGCGTGCCGGCATCGACGCGAGCGGAAAGCTCATCGCCTACGAGTACCACGGCTGGCAGCACGGCTGGATGGTCAACGAGACCACGCACGAGCTCGTGCTGCTGACGCCGCCGACGGAGCGCACCACCGGCGCCGGCTCGATCCCGGTCAACCGCATGAGCACCGGCTCGATGTACGCGGTGGCGAACCGCCGCGTGGTCAGCCACGCCGTGCCGATGGTCGGCTACCTGAAGGGTGCGCCGCTACGCTCGCCGCTCGATCTGTCGTTCGCATTCGCCTCGGAGCAGACGATCGACGAGCTCGCGTTCATGGCCACGATCGATCCGCTCGAGTTCCGCCGCAACAATATCGGCGACGCGCGCTGGCTCGGCGTCCTCAACGCCGCCGCCGCGGCCGCCGGATGGAAGCCCAAGGTCGCGGCATCGGCGTTGTCCGATGCCGCGGTCGTCACCGGCCGCGGGATCGCGCTCGGCACGCATCACGTGTCTTATGGTGCTGCGGTGGCCGATATCGAGGTCGACCGGCGCACCGGCAACATCGTCGCCACCCACGTTTACGGCGCGCTCGACGCGGGCCAGGTGATCAATCCCGGCCTGGTCGAGAACCAGATCGTCGGGCAGGCGATCCAGGCAACGAGCCGCGTGCTCAAGGAGGAGGTGACGTTCGACAACAGCGGCGTCACCAGCCTCGATTGGGTGTCGTATCCGGTGCTGCGTTTCGCCGAACATCCGCAGGTGACCGCGGTCGTGGTGCAGCGCCTCGACGAACCTTCGACCGGCGCCGGCGAGGAGGTCATGGGCGCGACCGCGGGCGCGATCGCCAACGCGTTCTTCGACGCGACCGGCGTACGGCTGCGCCAATACCCGATGACGCCCGAGCGCGTGAAGGCGGCGCTCGCCGCCAAGACCTAAGCGTATAAGCGGACATCGCCGACAATCAGGCCAGTCCCAAGCGCGCACCGATGCATCGCGGGGCAAAAAGCGCTTTGCCCTGTTCTCATTCTTGACGAGGCTCCGTATCGTCGGGCTCGAAAATGAAGGAGCCTTCGTCAGATGACCCGGATCCGCGTCGATCTCCGAGTCCCGGTTGGGCGAGCGTTGCCTGACCTCGCCGCGTTCATCGTCCGCTGCGAGGAGGCCGGCTTCGACGGCGTCGGTATCCATGATCATCCTTCGAGCGGCCGGGACGCTTACCTGGCGCTGGCGCTGGCGTGCCGGGCGACGCACCGCCTGCGTCTGTTCCCCGCCACCTCAAGCCCGCTGGTTCGGCATCCGCTCGTTCTCGCTTCGCTTGCCCATAGCCTGGATGAGATCGCACCGGGGCGTACCTGCCTCACTGTGGCGCCCGGTTTCATTTCGACGCGGAGTATAGGAAAGCCGCGCGCACGGCTGGCTGTCATGCGCGAAGCGATCCGCGATATCCGCAAGCTCCTTGCCGGAGAAAGCGTCGAGTTCGGCCCAACGTCGACCCGCCTGAGGAACCGGAGTGCGACACCGCCGCCGGTCTATCTGCTGGCGGCCGGGCCCCGCATGATCGAACTTGCCGGCGAGGTGGCCGACGGCGCCTTTCTCATGGTCGGTCTGCATTCGGCAGCCATCCGCGCAGCGCTTCGTCACCTGGAGCAAGGAGCAGCGCGGGCGAGCCGCTCACTGCGGGGCTTCCCGGTGGTGTTCGTGGTCACGCTCGGTCTCGGATCCGCCGAGGCGGGAACGCGATGGGTGCGAAGCTCCTTCGCCCCAGGTCAACCTTTTCTCGCCTATCCGAGCGCGTCGAATCTTCACTGGTTGAAGGAGGCCGGATTCGAGCTTGAGCCAACGCACGATCCCGCGGCACTGCCCGAGGATCAAGCGCGAAAAATTGGCGACGCATTTGGACTGTTCGGCCCTCCGGAACGTTGTGCCGAACGCCTTCTGCAGGCGCGGGAGGAGGCAGGCGTTGAGCACGTGTTCTTGTTCCCGGCGCATGACCTCGAGCGCGGCTACGACATGCCGGAGACCGAGGTCCAGGCTTTTGAGCGAGTGATCCGGCCGCGGCTCGGAGGATAGCGGGACACCTTACGAGCACCGGCGTCGCGCGTTAGAGTGCCTAATGGTCGCAGATCACTTTCGACGCCCGAGTGCCACCACAACTGGAAGGATCTTATTCGAATGAGCGGTGCGAGCGCGGTTTTGGAGCCTGGGGCGCCGGTCGTGGTTGCGCCGGGTGGATACATCAGCTTCGAGATCGAAACTGGTCAGCGCCTGCGCCTCACCCAGCCGGAGGGAGAGCAGGTCGCAGACTTCATCTCGTTCAATCGTGATGACGTGCGCGAGCTGCTGAGCATGCATTCGAGCCGCGCCGTGAACTTGAGCTGGAAATTCACCGTGCCGGACACCCTCTACAGCAACCGTACCCGGGAGATGTGGAAGATCGAGGAAGACCTCACGCGAGAGAACTATTGCGGCGGCGGATTTTGCAGCGAGCACCTCAACATCGCGCGCTACGGCGAGGCGGCAAAGGGCGCGCCGAACTGCCAATCGAACTTGGAGGCGGCCATCCGCGGCTATGGCATGGATCGCTCGAGCTTCAACGTCGATGCCTGCTTCAATATCTTCATGACGGTCGCGTACGATGCGGACGGCAAATGGGAGATCCGCGTACCGAAGGGCAAGCCGGGCGATTACATCCTCATGCGCGCGTTGCTGCCGCAGATCGTCGCCATCTCCAACTGTCCGGTCCTGTTCAACGCCTGCAACAATTTCCGTCTCAAACCGCTGATGCTCGAGATTTTGAAGTAACGCCATGACTGATATCGCCGCAGCTTCACAGCCCTGGTATCGCACCCTTGACCGTGCCCAATGGAAGACGCTGATCGCAGCCAACCTGGGCTGGGTCTTCGACGGCTACGAAACCTATGCGCTGATCATCTCGGTCGGCGTCGCCTTGCGCCAGCTCCTCGATCCCGCGAGCTACCCCCAGATCCCGGTCTATGCGGGCACGGTGATCGCGCTCACCCTGCTCGGCTGGGCGATCGGCGGCATGATCGGGGGCGTGGTTGCCGACTATATCGGGCGCAAGCGCGCGATGATGCTGGCGATCCTCGCCTACTCGATCCTGACCGGGCTCAGCGCGTTTGCCTGGGACTGGCTGTCCTTCGCGGTATTGCGGTTTTTCGTGGGGCTTGCGATCGGGTCCGAATGGGTGACCGGCACCTCGATCGTTTCCGAACTCTGGCCCGACAAGAATCGCGGCAAAGGAGTCGGGCTGATGCAATGCGGCTTCGGCATCGGTTTCTTCCTGGCCTCGCTCGCGTGGCTCTTCATCAGCCCAATCGGTCCCGATGCCTGGCGCGTCATGTTCCTGCTCGGCGTTGCGCCGGCGCTGCTGACGCTGTGGATCAGGCTAGCGATCCCCGAATCCGACAAATGGGAGCGCGTGAACGAGCGTCGTGCCGCCGCGACCGAACGCAAGCGCAGCGGCGCGGCGCTCAGCGGGCAGGAGGAGTCGCTTGCTCGTTTCACTATGCTTGATCTGTTCGCGGAGCCCGAGATCCGCACCCGCGTAATCCTCACCTTCCTGATGTCGCTCGCGTCCACTTTTGCGTTTTGGGGAATCTCCGCCTGGATGCCGCCCTATACGGCGAGCGTCGCCGCGAAGGCCGGCCTGCCGGCGCAGCAATGGGTGAGCTACGTCGCCATGGCCTCCAATGGAGCGGCCATTATCGGCTATGCCGGGTTCGGCTTCCTTGCCGACGTCTTTGGCCGCAAGCCGGTCACCATGGCCTATTTTGCGCTCGCGTTTCTTTCGGTGCCGGTCTTCTTCATCTGGACTCAGGATCTGACGCTGCTGCTGTTGGCCGGAGCGTTCAGCGGCATTTTCGTATCCGGCCAGTTCACCTGGATGTCGGCGTGGCTGCCGGAGCTGTTCCCGACGCGCGTGCGCGCGACCGCCACCGCATTCGTGTTCAACGCGCCGCGCCTGATTTCATGGACGGGTCCGCTGATCTCGGGCTGGCTGATCGCGAATTTCGGCGGCTTCAGCCAGGCGGCGGTCGTGATCGCGACGGTCTATATCCTCGGCCTCGTGGCGGCTTTCCTGCCGGAGACGCGCGGAAAGCCGCTGCCGGAGTAGTCAACGGTCTCGGCCGCCACTTTCACCACGCACGCGCCGCAGCAAACCACATCGTTATTCGATCAGCTAATCCGCCCGCGATTGTTCGAGCCACTTCGCAACAAGCTCCGCGATTTGATCCGAGTTGCGATCCATCATTATCATGTGGCTGTTTCCCTTAATCCCGAGCGTCGGCAGATCAATCCAATCGGACTTGACACCAGCGCCGGTAAGGGCGGCGTGATAGCGCTGCGAGGCTTTGATGAAATTCTGCCACGACGGGAAATCATGCAAGTGATCGCCGAACACGAACAGGTGAGGAACCGTCTTTAGTTGGGCGACATCGACCTTTCCAGGATCAGGCGCTCCCGATGGCTCGATGGCCACAAGCGCTTTGATTTTGTCGTGCGCGCGCAAGGCTGCGTTGAAGCCAAAGTTTCCGCCCTGGCTGTGAACGATGATGACGCAAGGACAAACCCGTTCGACGAGCTGATCGTAGGCAGCCTGCGTCGGTGCGTCGTTCGTCACCCAACGCGGAACCCCCTGTTTGGCGAATTGGTCGAGCGCTTCGGTCGGGAACTGGGTGTCGGAGAAGGGTCGGCGATTTGCTGGATCGGGGTCGTATGATCCGGTGGGCCCAAAACGGAACAGCTCCCACGCCTCCTTTTTGGAGCGGAAGAGGGGTTCGCTCTTGAAGAACTCGGGATAGCGCGCCCACGATGCGCGGCCGCGCTCGACAGCGTCAGACACGTACACGTCATAACCGCGATTCAAGAAGAACATCTGCCAACCGGGCTTGCCGTCGGGCTTGGTCTCCCAGGTGACGCCGGTGAGGCCGCCGCCGTGCCACATCAGCAGCGGATATCTGAATTTGGGAGCGGCAAGCTTGAAGTATTGCACGTACATCTGTTCGATCTCGAACTGGCCGTTCGGATCGACCTTGACGGGCGTCATGCCCGCCGTGAAACTAACTTCCTTGGTTGGCTGCCCTGATAGCACTGCTTCATGACCGCCAATGTGAAAACTCCCGATCTCCTTCAGCAGAATATCGGCGCAAGCTGGAACTGAGACCACCGTCGCGAGGATGGCGAGAAGAGCTGAGTTGGCGTGCCACACCATATGTGTTTCCTCCCTTTATCTTGGATTGCAGATTGTACTGGCTCTCAGGGACGGCCCCGAACTGGCGATCATCAACCTCGATGCCGCTGAGCAAGCCGATCACCGGCTGCGCGCGCGCCGCGGGCGGCCACGTCGCCACGCCGCTATGAAGCGCGATGAGCTCGCGCCGTCTCACTCCGATCACCGCTGCTTCTTATCCGGGTAGCTTGCTCAACAGTTGCTGTGCAACCCGCATTATATCGTCTTTTCTATAATCTAAGGCAGACGATAATTGCTCACCTGAACGTCCCCAATTGATGCTCTTAAAGGTGGTCTGACCTGTGTCGAAATCAAACGTCGCCTGCGTCGGTTTGTGAACGATTTTGTTCTTGCCGACCGCAAACTGACTGGGCGCAACGGGCGTGGCCATCTTTTCTCCATTGCAAACGGGACTCTACGATAGCACATCCGGTGATCGGGTGTGGATGCATGCTTTGGTCAGCCGCGACGCGGCACTTCAGATCGCTGATCCCGATGGCTTTCGCCGTCTTGGCGGATACCGCGTTAGCTCGCAGCTACCTCGACTGCCCGGCAAAAAAGGTAGTGATAGTGGACGCGCCGAATGGAAGTACTTCGTCGACCATCGAAGAGATTGTGGGCTTCTGGATCGATGAACAGGCAAAAATCGTCACGCTTGCAGACGGGAAGGTGCTCGTCATCCGCCGGTTTGATGACCGCTGGATTAGCGCTGCAAGCGGCGATGTGTCCTACGAGTTGGATCGCCAAAATGGCAATCTGATGTACGCAGGCTCCACGATCAAAGATGGCGTTGCGACGACAACAGTTGGGGCAGGCCGATGCACAGTTGCGGCCGCTCCGGTGCGGTAAGATGAGCGGCTCCGCCTTTGGATTGCCGCCCTGCCGGCGCTCGTGGCATGTCCGCTTCGCACCGATTACGACCGACGTATGTGCTCTGCGGCGAACGTGGCGATGTGCCAATCGCGTCCTGATGCAACGCAACAAACAGCATCCTACTCGACCACCTCGTCGGCGCGGGCAAGCAGGGTCGGCGGGACGTCGAGACCCAGCGCCTTCGCGGTCTTGAGTATCAGTGGCGGGTCCGCACGCTTAAGATCCTTGAAGGCGCGACAAGCCGGAAGGCGTTCGATTGCCGGATGGGACGCGTGCCCCTGAGGGGCCGCGCAGACGCGCCGGATCAAGCGGCGGCAAGCGCCCGGGCGCGAAGGGCGCGAGGTCGACGCGCCGCGCCGCACCGTCCATGATCAGTTCGCTCATCGCCTCGCCGGTCGCGGGCGCGTTGAGCATGCCCCAGACACTGTGGCCGGTCGCCACGTACGCACCCTCAATACCCGGCACGGCGCCGATAAGGGGAAGGCCGTCTTCGGTGACCGGCCGGAAGCACGCCTGCCGCGCTTTGATCGGCGCCGCGGCGAGCGCCGGCGAGATATTCCGACACAGCGCTTCGAGCCGCGCGTGCGCACCCTCATCAGCTGCAACATCGTTAGGATCGGCCGGCAGCGGAGCGATGGTCGAGATTGCACACACCCAGGTGGTGCCATCGGCGCGCGGAAACAATTCGGGGGTCAGGATTTCGCCGCTCGCCTCGCGGTACTCGAGGAACAGCGCCTCGGCCGGAATGCTCCCACCCGTTTCAAACACCAAGCTATGTCCCTTGTAACCGAGCACCGCCGGCAGCGGCAGCCAGCGCGCAGCCAGGATCGACCACGGCCCCAGCGCGATCACGACCGCGTCGCCTTCGACGATCTCGCCGCCCGCGAGTGCTACGCCGCGTACTGCTCCGCTCGGGCTGCGTAGCAAGTCGACGACCGTACCGTGCCGCAGCACCACGCCATGCGCCTGAGCGGCGTGCATCAGACCGGTGGTGAACGCGCGGGGCTCGACGAGCGCTGTCGTCTCCGGTGAGCCGAGCCGGCTCGTGATCGCCACGCCGCCGGCCAGCCACGGCCGCCCGGGCGCACCGCGCGCGGTATCGTCCTCGGCGGCGTAACCGCCGTAGGTCGTCAGACGCCGATAACCCCAAGGACCGCCGAGCTCGGCAGAAAGTTCGGCATGGAGCTCGAAGCTCCGCCGTGCCAATCGATCAA
>Ga0318538_10000554_pt1 | contig 10545 bp, 8 predicted proteins | sample GRESIP166b4f23_FD_202504 | JGI IMG/M metagenome (GOLD analysis project Ga0318538, IMG submission 202504) | Tropical soil microbial communities from Luquillo Experimental Forest, Puerto Rico - GRE.SIPMG.166b4f23 | ecosystem: Environmental > Terrestrial > Soil > Tropical forest > Bulk soil...
GTCCTGCGCGTGCGAGGCGTGGTGTACGAGCTGCGACAGATCGGCGTCATGCGCCGCGAGCGCCTCCAGGATGGACGCGTGCAGCTCGCGGGCACGTGCACGCGGTACCGCACCCTCAACTGCCAGTCGCCCGAGCTCATGGCGGAAACCGAGCGCGTCCTCGTAGTCGCGCAGCAGACCGCGTGCGACGGCTTCGTCGGCCGCCGCGCCGCTATCACCGAGCAGCGTATTTTGGAGCCAGGACGGCGTCTTGCCAGGCAGCAGCGATACGAGCTCGGTGAGTGCGCGCGCAGCGGGCGAGCACGCCATGAGGCGCGCCAGCACCGCATCGCGCACCGTCTCCGGGACGGTGCCCGGCTGAGCCGACAACAGCTCACGGACGAAGAACGCATTGCCCTCGGTCACCTGATAGATATGCCTCGCGTCGTGGCGCGTGCCGCGCGCCAGCTGCTCAACGGCGGCGAGCGACAGCGCCGGTATGCGCAGCCGCGCGGCGTGCTGTCCGATGAGCTCACCCAGCACCGCACGCAGCGGGTGGGTTGCGGGGAGCTCGTCGTCACGGTGAGTCGCGATCAACAGGCAGCGCGTGCGCTGAATTCGCCGGCCGAGGAAGCGTACGAAGTCGAGTGTTGCCTCGTCGGCCCAGTGAATGTCTTCGAGCACCACCAGGCTGACGGGGTGGGGCGGCGACAGCCGCTCGAGCAGCTGACCGAACAGCGCCTCGCGCGAACTGCTTTCGGATCTCGACGCCTGCGGCAGGGACAAACCGCTCGCCACCTCGTGGACGGGTCCGAGGACACGTGAGGTCTGCAGTGCGTCGCAGTGACCCCACAGCAGGCGTGTGCCACGCGGTGCCTGCTGTGCAAACATCTCGACCACCGTACTCTTGCCGGCACCGGCTTCGCCGCTCACAAACACGATCTTGCCGGTTCCCGCAGCCGCCGCGCGCAGGTGTTGCGCAAGATCCTCGAGCTGCGTGTGGCGTTCCAGGAGGTCCACGCGAGGAGTATCGGATAAGGCGCGGCAATTGGGTACGGGGGTCCCAATCTGGGGATGCGCGGTGACTAATGTGGGTAGCTTGCCCCAAGTGCGCGGGCCGCAGGAACGCTATCGTTCGGCCAGTCCGCCGGGCTCGCGAGGACGTATGCCACGCTATATCATCGAGAGAGAGTTTCCCGGGGGACTGCGGATTCCGGTGGATGAGGTCGGCGCTACCAGCGTCCGCGCGGTGGTGCAGAACAATCTGGCGGAGCAGGTGACCTGGGTGCACTCTTACGTCAGCGCGGACAAGACCCGCACCTTCTGCGTCTGGGATGGACCATCACCCGAGGCCATTCGCCGGGCAGCGAACCGCAGCCGATTGCCGGTGACACGGATTACCGAGGTGAGCGTGCTCGATCCGTACTTCTACCGATAACACCCCCGTCCGACGGCGGCGGCACGCGGCATGCCATGCACGGTAAGTGTCGTGGTTGCTATGATCCCGGTCGTTATGCGTCCGAGCGCCATACGCCTGGGTCAGATGTCCGCGAATCGCTGCGCACGAGTTCCCCGCGGCCCACGATGAGTGCGGCGCGGACGGTTGCGACACCTGTCCGTACCACCTTGCCGGCTGCGGCGGCGGCGCCCGATCGCTGGTATGTGCTCGGCGTGCTGACCGTCGTCTATGCTCTCAACATCGCCGACCGCTTCTCGATCTCGACGCTCATCGAGCCGATCCGCGCGGAACTGCGCCTGAGCGACGCGGGCATGGCCTTCCTCACCGGTGGTGCGCTCGCGCTGTTCTACGTGACGGTGGGCATCCCGGTCGCCGCGCTCGCGGACCGTGCCAATCGCCGCAACATCCTCGCGGTGTCGCTCGCGGCGTGGTCGGCGATGACGGCGCTCTGCGGGCTGGCCCATAACACCCTGCAGCTCACCCTGGCGCGCTTTGGCGTCGGCATCGGTGAGGCCGGCGGCACTCCGCCCTCCACCTCGATCCTCGCCGACAAGTTCCCTCCGGCACGCCGGCCGATGGCACTCACGGTCTTCGCCCTGGGGGCCTGCCTCGGTGCGTGGCTCGGCTCCTCGGTGGCGGGCACGGCCGCCGAGCGCGGTGGCTGGCGCGCGGCGTTCCTCGTGCTCGGGATCCCGGGAGTGATCCTGGCGCTCATCGTGTGGCTCACGGTCCAGGAGCCACGACGAGGCCAGCTCGACGCCGCGCCCACACCCGCTGCGCGCAGCACCTTGCCCGCTACGCTGCGCTTCATCGCCGCCCAACGCTCGGCGGTGCACCTGCTCATCGGCGGCGCCGTGGCCACCTTCTGGAGCTGGGGACTGATGTGGTGGACGCCGGCGTTCCTGCAGCGCTCCCATCACCTGAGCGTCGGGCAGGCGGGGCAACTGCTGGGGCCCATGCACCTGATTGCCGGCACCGCCAGCACGCTTCTTGCCGGATGGCTCATGGCGCAACGCGCCGCCGCCGATCCGCGCTACGTGACACGGCTCCTCGGCTGGGTTACCGCACTCACCACCGTGCCTTCGCTGCTGCTCTACTGGGTGGTGTCGGAACGGACGGCCGTGCTCCTGCTGTGGGTCTTCGTGCCCGCCGTGTACTTCTACATCGGGCCGATCCTTGGCCTGCTGCAGAACGTGGTCCCGGCGCACATGCGCGCGACCGTGTGTGCCATCCTGCTGTTCCTCGCCAATGTTGCCAATCTGCTGCTCGCGCCTCAGCTTATCGGCTGGCTGAGCGACTGGTTCGCCGCCTCCTTCGGCGCCGGAGCGGAGTCACTGCGCTGGGCGCTGCTGCTGCTCGCGCCGACGGGTTTCTGGGCGGCGTGGCATCTGTGGACGAGCGGACGCACGATCCGCGAGGACGCGGCACGGGCCGGCTGAAGAGCGCCTGGCCGGGTTCAGCGATCCTCCTTGCTCAAGGAATCGTAATGCTGACGAGACCTGATAGGGCGCTTTGCGCACCCGTGGTCGCGTACGCCACGCCGCCAAAGTACCAGGTGCCCGAGGTGAGATTGTTGATGGTATGGCTCGTCTGCGTGGCGCCGGCGACCTGCACGGACTGGTTGAGATTGGACGCGGAGGTGCCGTAGTAGATCAGGGTGCCTGCAAGGCCGGTGAGGGCACTGCCGTCGGTATTCGCGGTGGGCGCCGTCCAGCTCAGTGTCGCATTGCTGGTTGTCGCCGTTGCCGGTGTCACGGTAATGCTGAAGGGAGCCAGCGAGTTGGAGGCGACGCCGTCGCTGACGCTCACTACGATGTTGGAATACGTGCCAGTCTGCGTGCTGGCGGGAGTGCCAGAGAGCTGGCCGGTGGCGATGCTGAAGTTGGCCCAGGTGGGTTTGTTTTGCACCGAGAAGGCCAGCGTCATGTTGCTCGGGCCGCTCGCGGAGGGTTGAAAGGAATAGGGACTCCCCGCAACGTCACTGGTCGGCGGTGTCCCGGAAATGGTCGGTGGCGGCGGTGCCGGGCTCGTCGCGCCGGCGAGTACCTGCACGGTAAAGGCCGGCAGCGTGGCATGGGTTCTGCCATCACTGGCCGCGATCACGATATTCGCGTAGTTACCCACGCTGCCGGCGGGCGGCGTGCCGGACAGTTGTCCGCTACTGGTGTTGAAAGTCGCCCACGAGGGCATGTTGCTGATGGCGAACCACAGCGTGCGGCCCTGCGAATCTGTGGCGCTGGGCGTGAAGGTGTAAGCCTGCCCGGCGGTGACGCTCGTCGGTGGTGAGCCGGAGATTGTGACGTGATCATGCGACCGCCAACCTTCTTGCGCCATGCCGACGCTGCACCAGGCCGCCGCCGCAACGGATGCAAGAAGGATTCGCGCAGCTGCCTGGTGCCTCGAGAGACTGATGTGTGTCATACGCCTTCCCGCTAGCGAGTCGCACTGGGGAAGCGCCGCTCCGATCCGCCGCACGGAGTGAACCGCGCGGCGCGATCGTCTGACGATAGCCTCGTTTGCCAAGGCGTACCGGCAACCCCGCTGTCTCGTGTGGTCCGGGACCGGAGGCTTTGCGTCCCCGCCTTGCGACGGGTTTGCCCTTTGCTCGCGACGGCCGCGCCCCGCAGGGGCCGCCGATGCGCGTGCGTCCGTTACTCAGTAGAGCGGGTCACAGCGCCCGCGGCAAATGTCTCGATGAGGCGACGCTGCAATCTGGCGACAGCGTTGCCTGCAAGCCTCGGCGCCGACTCATGGAACGTACTTGCTGACGATCCCCGACATGGCGCTCGCTGTTCCGCCGGTGGTGTATGCGACGCCGCCAAAGTACCAGGTGCCGGTCGTGAGGTTACTGATCGTGATGCTGGTCGCCGTGGCATTGGCCACCTGCACCATTTGGCTGAGGTTCGACGCCGACGTCCCGTAGTAAATACGAATACCGGCGAGGTCGGTGAGCCTGGTGCCATTGGTGTTTACGGTCGGGTCCGCCCAGTTGAGGGTCGCTGAGCCAGTCTTGCTGCCGACGGTGACGCCAAATGCGGGCAGCGCGCTGGAGTTCTGCCCATTGCTCGCGCTGATGATGATGTTGCTGTAAGTGCCGCGTTGTGAGTTTGTCGGGGTGCCGTCGAGAAGACCGGTGGCAATGCTGAAGCTCGCCCAGGACGGCTTGTTCTGCACCGAGAATGACAGAGCCTTGCCAGTCGGATCGTGCGCCGTGGGTTGGAATTTGTAGGTACTGCCCGCGGTGATACTGGTCGGCGGAGTGCCGGAGATCACCGGCTTGTCGGCTGCCGGGGGATGCACTGTGATGACAAAGGCCGGCAGATAAGCCTCATCTACACCATCCGTGACGATAATCCTGATGGCGTTTTGCGTGCCGACGTTGGCCGCGGCAGGTGTGCCGGCGAGGTGGCCGGTGCTGGCGTTGAACGTCGCCCACGCAGGTTTGCTCCAGATCACGAAACGCAGCGCCAGCTTTGCAGGATTCGACACCGTGGGCGTGAAGGAATAGGTCTGCCCGACGGTCACGCTTTTTGGCGGCGAACCGGAGATCACCGGTTTGTCGGCTGCCGGGGGATGCACTGTGATGGCAAAGGCCGGCAGATAAGCCTCATCTACACCATCCGTGACGATAATCCTGATGTTTTGCGTGCCGACGTTAGCCGCGGCAGGTGTGCCGGCGAGGTGGCCGGTGCTGGCGTTGAACGTCGCCCACGCAGGTTTGCTCCAGATCACGAAATGCAACGTTCGTTTGCCGGGATTCGACACCGTGGGCGTGAAGGAATAGGGCTGTCCCATGGCCGCACTGGTTGGCGGCGAACCGGAGATTGTCAGGCCATCGGTCGTGGCATTTGCGGTCGCGGCGGCACAGAGCGCGATGACCGACACGGAGCGAACCACGAAACGACGCAACTGAGAGCGTGCGGATGCCGATACGCGATGCATTGTGTCTCCCTTGCTGTGAGTTCTTGCCGCAAGGGTGGCACTGCCTCGAGTGACGGCAGACCTCTGCATAAAGAGGTGTGCGCTCTAAGCCGTGATCTCACCTTCCCAAGATCGAACGACCTTCACCCCGCCCCCGCGACGGATTTGCTCCCGCTTGCAGTGAAAGCAGCGGCGGTTTGAGGCGCCGTCACCGCAATCAGTGCGCTGAGCGGCGCGAAGTAAATCGCGACTCTTGTACATATCACAAATGTCTCGATCGAGAGACGTGCGGAATCGGCGACACTCATCGCGCGCGCCCGTGCGATTTTTTTTGGTGCGGCTGCTGTCCAGCGAGTCGATGCGGGCACGCCAGGTACCCGGCGGCGCGCCAATGGTGCGCCCGCTGAGCGAGCCGCCGATGACGAGAGTGGATATCCCGGCGCCTTACGCGTGCGGATACAGCCCGCGCACGCGTCCGAAGAGGCGCGTGAGTCCGAACAAGGCGTCGATGTTGGGCGTTGCGACGCCGACGCGCTGACCGATCTCGCGTACCGCGCCGACCAGCGCATCGAGCTCGAGCGGGCGCCGCGCTTCGACGTCCTGCAGCATCGAGGTCTTCGCGGCACCGAGCTTGCGGGTAACCGCGTGTCGCTCATCCGGGGGCTCGTGCACGTCACAGCCGATGCGCGCGCCGACCGCCCCCGCCTCGTGCATCGCTGCGGAGCAGAACGCTCGCACCAGCTCATCGTCGAGCACGCGGTCGAGGGTCGCGCCGGTGAGGGCCGACACCGGATTCATCGTCATGTTGCCCCAGAGCTTGTACCAGATGTCGTCGCGGATGCGTGCGGAGGTGCGCACCTCGAACCCGGCGCGGCTGAAGAGTGTCGCAAGCTGCTGCAGGCGCGACGAATCCTCACCCTGTGGCTCGCCGATGATCAGGCCACGGCCCATGCGGTGCACCGCGATTCCGGGCGCGGCCGTGCTGACCGCGGCGTGCACCACGCACCCGACCACCCGGGCCGCGGGGATCGCGCGGGCAATGATCCCTCCGGGGTCGACGCTCTCGAGCGGACGCGCACCGAGCGCGTCGATCCCGGCAGCGAACCACCACGGCACGCCGTTCATGGCCGGCAGCACCACGGTGTCCGGGGAGAGAAGCGGAGCGAGGGTCGGAGCGAGTGCCGGCAGCGCCGGGCTCTTCACCGCGAGGAGGAGGAGATCCTGCGGACCGAGATCGCGTGGATCATCGGCCGCGAGTGCGAGCGGTGCCCGCAGCTGGCTGCCGCACTCGTGCAGGCGCCACCCCTGGTCGCGCAGCGCCGCGAGCGTCGGGCCGCGCGCCAGCGCTGAGACCTGGGTGCTCCCCTCGAGTGCGAGTCGCGTGCCGAGGAAGCCGCCGATGGCGCCGGCGCCGACAACGCAGATCTTCAAGGTGCAGCTCCGGCGAGGAGGCGGATTTGGTCGGCGTGTGACTCAGCCCATATGCAGGCCGCCGTTCAGCGAGAAGTCGGCACCCGTGGCGAACGCCGACTCATCGGCCGCGAGCCACGCCACGATCGAGGCGATTTCCTCAGGCTCGCCCAGGCGCTTTACCGGGATGCCGCTCACGATCTTCTCGAGCCGATCGGGCTTGATGGCGCGCACCATGTCGGTACCGATGTAACCGGGCGAGACCGTGTTGACGGTCACGCCGCGTGCGGCGACCTCCTGTGCGAGCGCCATGGTGAAGCCGTGGATGCCCGCCTTGGCCGTCGAGTAGTTGGTCTGGCCGAACTGCCCCTTCTGCCCGTTCACCGATGAGATGTTGATGATGCGGCCCCAGCCGCGCTCGAGCATGCCGTCGATCACCTGCTTGGTGACGTGGAACAGAGAGTTGAGGTTGGTCTCGATGACGGCGTGCCAGGCGTCGTTGGTCATCTTCTGGAAGGTGCTGTCGCGGGTGATGCCGGCGTTGTTCACCAGAATGTCGATCGGCCCCACCTCGGCGACGGCGATCTCGAAGGCGCGCTTGGTCGAGTCCCAGTCCGAGACATTGCCCTCTGAGGCATGAATATCGCAACCGCCGCCGCGCATTTCGGCGAGCCAGCGCTCCTTGCGCGCCGAGCCCGGACCGCAGCCCGCGATGACCGTGATCCCATCCCGGCACAGGCGACGGCAGATCGCCGTACCGATGCCCCCCATTCCGCCGGTAACGTAAGCGATACGTTTTGACTTTGATTCCACGGCCGCCCTCGTTGCGTTGGTGCGCGTAAGAGTTTGGCGATATTAGTACCCCGATTTCCGGCGGGCGTCCACGCGGGCCGCGGGCGCGGTCAAATGCGTCCCGCGAGTCGCGCGGCGGGGCGTCAGGCGGGAATTTGCGCGGTGTTTCCGGCCGACAGTCAGGCGCCTGCCCGTCGATCGACGCAAGGAACTCTGCGAGGAGGCAGCGCCGCTCAGCTGCGTACGTAGCTGCCGGGGGCGTCGCCGAGCGCCGCGCCATCGCTGCCGCGGGTGGCAGGCACGCGCGCCGTCTCCTGGGCACCGGAGTGCTGGGTGAGCCACTGCTCCCATGCCGGCCACCAGGACCCCTCGTGCAGCGGCGCGCTCTTCAGCCATTCATCGGCAGTGAGCGTCGCCGCGGCATTCGTCCAGGTGAGAATGCGGTGGCGGCGCTTGGGGTGCACCGGACCGCTCACGATGCCGGCGTTGTGGCCGCCGCTCGTGAGCAGGAAGGTGTAGTCGGCGCTGCGGGTGAAGCCCCGGACCTTATAGGCCGAGCGCCATGGCGCGACATGATCCGTCTCGGTTCCCACCACGAACATCGGCACGCGGATGTTGGCGAGATCGATGCCCGTTCCGTTCACGGTGAAGGTGCCCTGGGCGAGCTCGTTCTTGAGGTACAGCCGCTCGAGGTACTCGCTGTGCATGCGCCAGGGCATGCGGGTGCCGTCGGCATTCCACGCCATGAGGTCGTTGAGCTTCGGCCGCTCGCCGCGCATGTACTGATTCACCGCCGGGGTCCACATCAGGTCGCGCGAGCGCAGCATGGCGAACGCGGCACCCATGCGCTCGCTTTCGAGCACGCCGCTCTTGCTCATCATCGCTTCCAGCATCGCGATCTGACTCGGGGTGATGAAGACCGAGAGCTCACCGGGCTCGCTGAAGTCGACCTGCGCGGCAAGGAGCGTGAGGGAGGCGAGCGATGTGTCACCGCCGGCGGCGAGCATCGCCGCCGCGATCGCGAGCAGCGTTCCGCCGATGCAGTAACCGACGGCATGCACGCGGCGCTGCGGGATGAGGCGCCGCACCTCGGCGAGCGCATCAAGGAAACCGAGCTTCACGTAGTCACCGAGACTCAGCTCGCGATCGGCCGCTTCCGGATTCTTCCAGGAGATCATGAACACGGTGTGTCCCTTCTCGACCAGGTAGCGCACCAGCGAGTTGCGCGGCGAGAGGTCGAGAATGTAGTACTTCATGATCCACGCCGGGGTGATCAGCACCGGCTCGGCGTACACCGACGGCGTCTGCGGCGAGTACTGCAGCAGCTCGATGAGGCGATTGCGGAATACCACCTTGCCGGGTGTGATCGCGACATCGCGCCCGACCTGGAAATCATCGGTGCCGGGTGCGCGCCCGCTGCCGGTGACCGCGCGCTGCGCGTCCTCGAGCCAGTTCTTGAGACCGCGAATCAGGTTGTGGCCGGACTCTGCGACCGTGCGCTTGAGGAGCTCGGGATTGGTGTGCAGGAAGTTCGCGGGCGATGCGGCTTCGAGCAGCATCCGTCCGGCGAAGTTCACACGTCCGAGGTTGGGATCGCCGGCCGCGGCCGGAGGCGACAGCGCCTGCTGCCACCAGGAAGCCCAGTTGGCATAGGTGTGGGCGTAGACGTTGAAGGGCCACACGTTCCAGGCGGCATCGCTGAAGCCGAGGTTCTCGTGTCCGGGCGGCAGCGGCGTGCCGGCCGCGGCGCGGGTAAAGAACTGCCAGCTGTCGAGGAGCTTGTCGTAGGCGCTATGAGCGAGCTGCGCCTGGTGTGGCGGGTGGCTGGCGAGGTTGAGATACCAGTCCCACCAGGCATTCAGGTAATCATCGGGGGCCATGCCACCGGTGAGCGCCGCGAGCTGCGCGCGCAAGTCCCGGGTGATTTCAGCCTTCGCGCTCGCGGTGGAGCCCGTAGCGAAAGAGGGGGCCGTGTCAGCCGCCGGAGCAGCTTCCGCGGCGGGCGCGGCTTTGCGGGGACGGCTTGCCGTGTTCTTCTTGCGGCGCGCGGTGGCGGTCAAACTGACGGTCTCCTCGGCATGAAGCCGCACCCGGGAGCTTCAGCCGCCCCCGGGTGCGGGATACCGCCAAGATATCAGGCCGCCTTCCGTGCGTGCACTGCCTTTGCGGCGATCTCCGAGCCGAACTGGCCGAACTTCGCCTGCATCTCGGACGTCACTGTCGCGAACTCCTCGGCACGCGCGCGCAGCTTGTCGACGAACTGAGTGTTGAGCTCGGTGTGCTTGCTGAAGAGCTCGCTGGGCGAGGCCGCGGCGAAGGCGGCGTTCATGCGGGCAAAGCCCGTCTCGAGCACATCGCCGGCGACGGCGTACTGCAGGCGCGCCAGGCGCTCGATGGTCTTGAAGCCTTCCTGCTGCGCCTTGAGCACTGGCGCGAACGCCTCGCGGGCGGCAGCAAGCATCTGGTTGGTGTCAAAAGTGCGGTCGGTCATGAGGGTAACTCCCGTGTCAGGTCTGCTGTTGGCCCCGGATTATACACGGGTTTGTATGCAGTGCAAGAAGAAACTAGTCGGGAGAATTACCGATAGTCATATTTTATATAAGTTATTGTAATCTCTAGATTATCTATGGTCTTTAGTCGATCGGAATCCACTCGGTCAGGCGTTTATATTTTGCGCTGCATAAGAGGCCTGAGTCACAGCCGCAGTCCCGCATCGACCTCTACGCAGCGGCCGGTGAACAGATCGTTCTCGAATATGAAGCCGACCGCGTGGGCAATCTCCTCGGGCTCGCCGAGACGTCCGAGCGGGATCGGGGAGGTCATCTTGGCGAGCGCCTCGGGCTTCATCGCTTCGACCATCGGCGTACGGATGAAGCCCGGCGCGACCGCGCCGACGCGAATGCCGTAACGCGCGAGCTCCTTGGCCCACACGACCGTCATCGCCGCGACGCCAGCCTTGGCGGCGCTGTAGTTGGTCTGTCCGG
>Ga0318538_10000562_pt1 | contig 10500 bp, 10 predicted proteins | sample GRESIP166b4f23_FD_202504 | JGI IMG/M metagenome (GOLD analysis project Ga0318538, IMG submission 202504) | Tropical soil microbial communities from Luquillo Experimental Forest, Puerto Rico - GRE.SIPMG.166b4f23 | ecosystem: Environmental > Terrestrial > Soil > Tropical forest > Bulk soil...
GTGTCATCTGCGACGAGGCCGGACGCACCAGCGCGCCCAACGTGTGGGCCCTGGGCGACGTCGCCTCCTGGCGTGATGCGACGGGACACCAAGCGCGCGTGGAACATTGGAGCAACGTCGCCGACCAGGCCCGCGTCGTGGTGCCCGCGATGCTTGGCCAGGACGTGCCGTCGGCCGTGGTCGTCCCGTATTTCTGGAGCGACCAATACGACGTCAAGATCCAGTGCCTGGGCGAGCCGGAAGCCGACGATATCGTGCATCTCGTGGAGGACGACGGGCGCAAGTTCCTGGCTTATTACGAGCGCGACGGAGTGCTGGTCGGCGTGGTCGGCGGCGGGATGCCCGGCAAGGTGATGAAGGCTCGCGGCAAGATCGCGGCCGCCGTACCCATCGCCGAGGTGCTGGGCTGACACGCACATGCCCAAGGTGGCGATCCTCGACGATTACGCCGGCCTGGCTCTCGACCTCGCCGACTGGTCGCCGGTGCAGACCCGCTCCGAGGTAACGGTTTTCGATCGGCACCTGTCCGAGGCGGAGGCCGCCGAAGCGTTACGGCCCTTCGACGTGATCTGCACCATGCGGGAGCGCATGGCGCTCCCGCGCACGCTCATCGAGCGGCTGCCGAACCTGAAACTGATCACCATCGTCGGCCTGAGCCTGCCCAACCTGGACATGGCCGCGGCCAGCGACTGCGGCGTCCTCGTCGCCCACTCGGACTTCGCCAACCCGCGACCGCGGTCCGTGCGCGACGCCACCCCGGAACTCGCCTGGGGGTTGCTGATCGCGACGGTGCGCAATCTGGCCGAAGAGCATCGGCGCATGCGCGACGGTGGGTGGCAATCCACCACCGGTATGACGCTGGCCGGCAAGACGCTCGGACTGCTCGGCCTCGGCAGGACCGGCAGGCGCATGGCCGAATACGCGAAAGTGTTTGGGATGCAGGTCATTGCGTGGAGCCAAAATCTCACCGAGGAGGCCGCCGCGGCGGCGGGTGCGCGCCGGGTCGAGAAAGTGATGCTGTTCGAAGAATCCGACGTGGTGTCCATCCACCTCGTGCTCTCGGAGCGCACGCGAGGTCTGGTCGGTGAAGCCGAGCTGGCCCTGATGAAGCCACACGCCTACCTGATCAACACTTCTCGGGGCCCGATCGTCGATGAGGCCGCCCTGCTCGCCGCGCTGCGGACCGGGCGCATCGCCGGAGCCGGGCTCGACGTCTACGACATCGAACCGCCTCCGCCCGACCATCCGCTGCGACGCCTTTCGAATGTGACGTTGTCGCCACACCTGGGATATGTCACCCGCGAAATGCTGGGTGCCTTCTACGCGGACACCATCGAGGCCGTGGTGGCCTGGCTGGACGGGACGCCCATTCGGATCGCCAACGCAATCTAGGGCGCTGCTGATTTAGCGATCACATCAGCGGCATGGGCGCGGTAATCACATCTGCCACAGGATTCTCTGGATCCAACCGGTGCACATTTTGCCCGCCTCACAGCGACAAAGTAAGGCGCGCAGGCGATTTGTCGCTGTGAGGTGGGCACAATGACCGGCCTCGCCATGCCGAGACTGGTGTGACTGTTGTGACAGTTGTCGTTGCACCCAACGGCTGGAGGCGTTACATCAGCAGCAACCCTCAGCGCCAGTTCACCGGCGGGCCGTGCGGATGGCATTCGGCGAGGACCGCGAGCTCGCCACCGGGCCACGAACGGGCTCGCACCAAAAATCTGATCGGTGCGCCGGGGCCGTCGCGCGCGGGCTCCAGGGTGAGGTGGGCGAACGGCGAGCCGGCATCGGCCTGCGCGCCCACGGCGCCGATACCCTCACGGACGGCGGCGCGTTCGTCGTCGGACATGTACTGCCACGTGATCGAATGCCAGAGCACGGTCAAGGCGCCGTCGGCGAGCCCCAGACCGGCCACCGCCTCGGCGGCCGTGTTGCGTTCCAGCCGCGCCGGGACGTTCCGGGCGACCGCGATGGCGCCGCGCAGCCGGTCCAGCCGTGCGTCCTGGTCTGGCCAGACGTAGCTCAACAAGGTCATTTCCCCGTCGGCGCCGGTGACGTCGATGGGCGCGATGTCGTACCCGTTCCGCTCGATGATTCGCACCGCGCCATGCGGCGGCAGCGCCCCGTGCCACGCGTCGTCGATGGTCACCGGCGAGTCGACCGGTCCCCACTCGCCGCGGCCGTACCGGTAGTGGTAGTGGTCGGCCCGCATGTTCAGCCCGGCGCTCGATCCGACCTCGAAAAGCCTTATTGGCAGGTCAAATCCGCGGTTGATCCGCAACAACCCACCGATCAGCGCGGCGGACCGGCCCACCTCGTTGGTCTGCGGTGGTTGATCGAGCGCCGCGCGCAGCGTGTCGCCGCTGTGGGTCGCGGTGCGCAGGATTTCGGGCCAGGCTTGGATGGCCGAGCCGGCGTCCCAAGTGCCCCCGGTGCTGGGATACCAGCACCGCAATTCCGCCGCCCGGCCGTCGAGCACCAGCCGGTGCAGCCCGCCGAGCAGGCGCAGCGGCACGGCGTGGCGCGAGGGATCGTCCTCGTGGCCCGACAAAATGGTCGCGAAGACGCCGCCGGCTTCGACGTCGTTGGCCACCAGCTCGAACAGCTCGCCGTACATCGCCGAGCCGGAGGCGGCGCAGAACCGCCCCTGCGACCGCAGCATGTGCAGCAGGTGCTCGATGCCGGAGCTCACCGGTCCAGCCTTTCCAGCCCGGCGCCGACGACGTCGAACGCGTTCCCAAGCGCTTCGGGCAGCGTCACGGACTCGTTGCCCAGCCAGTGCTCGTAAGCGCTCAATGCGACCCCCAGCATGGTCCAGGCGACGGTCTGGGGCAGTGGGTCGGTCGTTTTGACGCTCAATCGGTGGGCCACGAAGCCCGCTATCACCTCGCGCCAGCCGGCATACATCGTCATCGAATAGGCCTGTAGCTCAGCGGTTTCCAGGATGACCCGCATGCGTTGGCGGTGCCGCACCGTCTCGCACTCGTCGAAGGTGTTGAACGCCAACAGTGCCGTGCGCAGCGCCTCGCCCATCCGAACCTTCGGGTCGACATTGTCGAGCAGATCTTGCAGGTGCGCGAGGTGGGCTTCGAAATCGCCCCAGAGGATGGCGTTCTTGGACGCGTAATAACGGAAGAGCGTGCGGCGGGAAATGCCGGCCGCCTGCGCGACGTCGTCGACGCTCACCTCGGCGAACCCTCGGGCGGTGAACAACTCGAGGGCAACGTCGGTGATGTGCTCCGGCGTCGTCGAGCGGCGTCTGCCCACCCGCGACTGCGGCAACATAGACCCGCCCTTCCATTGCGGCACTCGATGCCATATTGTGGCCAGAACGATTCATCCTTGTCGAGTCCCAGGAGGCAGAATTTCATGGAACACGAGACCGAGACCGACGCCGAACTCGTCACCGAGACCCTGGTCGAAGAGGTGTCCATCGACGGAATGTGCGGGGTCTACTGACCGCGTGTTCGATCCCGATCGCGGCTGGCGGTTGCACCCGCAGGTGTCGGTTCGGCCGGAGCCATTCGGCGCGCTGCTCTACCACTTCGGCACCCGCAAGCTGTCCTTCCTGAAGGACCGCACCATTCTCACGGTGGTGCGGTCGCTGCCCGAGCATCCCGATGCCCGGTCGGCCTGTCGCGCCGCCGGCGTGGACGACGCCGGGCAGGGACCCTATTTGCACGCGCTGGGTGTGCTCGCCGAATCCAACATGCTGGTAGCCAAGGAGGATCAGTGACAACCGCTGTGCCGCGGCTCATAGAGCAGTTCGAGCGCGGGTTGGACGCGCCCATCTGCCTGACCTGGGAGCTGACGTACGCGTGCAATCTGGCTTGCGTGCACTGCCTTTCGTCGTCGGGCAAACGCGATCCACGCGAATTGTCCACCCGCCAATGCATGGACATCATCGACGAGCTGGAACGCATGCAGGTGTTCTACGTCAACATCGGCGGCGGCGAACCCACGGTGCGCCCGGACTTTTGGGAGCTGGTGGACTACGCGACGGCCCACCATGTCGGTGTGAAGTTCTCGACCAACGGGGTGCGGATCACACCCGAGGTCGCCGCCCGGTTGGCGGCCAGCGATTACGTCGATGTCCAGATTTCGCTCGACGGTGCCACCGCCGAGGTCAACGACGCCGTCCGCGGCGTCGGGTCCTTCGCCATGGCGCTGCGGGCGCTGGAGAACCTCGCCGCGGCGGGCTTTAGTGACGCCAAGATCTCCGTGGTCGTCACCCGGCACAACGTCGATCAGCTCGACGAATTCGCGGCACTGGCAAGCGGTTACGGTGCCACCCTGCGAATCACCCGGCTGCGCCCCTCGGGAAGGGGCGCGGATGTCTGGGAAGACCTGCACCCCACCGCCGCCCAGCAGGTTCAGCTCTATGACTGGCTGGTCGCCAAGGGGGAGCGGGTGCTCACCGGTGACTCCTTCTTTCATCTGTCGCCGCTCGGCCAGTCCGGTGCCCTGGCCGGCCTGAACATGTGCGGGGCCGGCCGGGTGGTGTGCCTGATCGACCCGGTCGGCGACGTGTACGCCTGCCCGTTCGCCATCCACGACCGCTTCCTGGCCGGAAACCTCTTGGCCGACGGTGGTTTTGACAACGTCTGGAAGAACGCTCCGCTGTTTCGCGAGCTGCGTGAGCCGCAGTCCGCGGGGGCCTGCGGCAGCTGCGGGCACTACGACAGTTGCCGGGGCGGGTGCATGGCGGCCAAATTCTTCACCGGCCTGCCCCTGGACGGACCGGACCCCGAATGCGTTCAAGGGCACAGCACGTCAGCGCTGGCCTACAAGCGCGAGACACCTCGGCCCCGTGCCGACCACTCCCATGGGCGGCGCGAACCGGTGCCCCTGACACTGTCCATGCGCCCGCCGGCGCGCCTATGCAACGAAAGCCCACTGTAGTCATGGCCGACGAATGGTTCGAAACGGTCGCAATCGCCCAGCAACGTGCCAAGCGACGACTGCCAAGGTCCGTTTATTCATCCTTGATTTCGGCGAGCGAAAAAGGAATTACGGTGGCCGACAATGTCGCGGCTTTCGGCGAACTCGGCTTCGCGCCCCATGTCATCGGTGCGCAGGAAAAGCGCGATTTGTCGACTACCGTGATGGGACAGGATATTTCGCTGCCGGTGATCATTTCGCCGACCGGCGTCCAGGCGGTCGACCCGGACGGTGAGGTGGCCGTCGCGCGGGCCGCCGCGGCCCGGGGGACGGCGATGGGGCTGTCCTCTTTCGCCAGTAAACCGATCGAGGAGGTCGTCGCCGCCAACCCCAAGGTCTTCTTCCAGGTGTACTGGCTCGGCGGGCGCGACGCGATCGCCGAGCGGGTGGAACGGGCGCGTCAGGCCGGTGCGGTCGGTCTGATCGTCACCACGGACTGGACGTTCTCCCATGGCCGCGACTGGGGTAGCCCCAAGATCCCCGAGGACATGAACCTGCGCACCATCCTGCGGTTGTCTCCGGAGGCGATCGTGCGGCCCAGGTGGCTCTGGAAGTTCGGCAAGACGCTGAGGCCGCCGGAGCTGCGGGTGCCCAACCAGGGCCGCCGCGGCGAGCCCGGTCCCCCCTTCTTCGCCGCATACGGGGAGTGGATGGGCACACCCCCGCCGACCTGGGAAGACATCGCGTGGCTGTGCGACCTGTGGGGCGGACCGTTCATGCTCAAGGGTGTGATGCGCGTCGACGACGCCAAAAGGGCTGTGGACGCGGGTGTTTCGGCGATATCGGTGTCGAACCACGGTGGCAACAACCTGGACGGCACGCCGGCGACTATACGCGCCCTGCCCGCGATAGCCGCTGCGGTCGGCGGGCAGGTCGAGGTGCTGCTGGACGGCGGCATCCGGCGCGGGGGCGACGTCGTCAAGGCGGTGGCGCTCGGGGCGCGCGCGGTGATGATCGGGCGCGCGTACCTGTGGGGCCTCGCCGCGGCCGGCCAAGCCGGCGTCGAGAACGTCCTCGACATCTTGCGCGGTGGTATCGACTCGGCTCTGATCGGTCTGGGGCACTCCGCGGTTCACGAGCTCGGCCCGGACGACATCCTGGTGCCGGCCGGGTTCACCCGGGCGCTGGGGGCGCCGGCGTGAATTTTTGTCATGTTGGGTATCTTTGCCCGGATTCAATTGATACCGCCCCGGCGGCCGCGAAATTTGTGGTGCCCGCGGGGTAACCGTGACGCAAGAGTCGCCAATTTTGACCAGCCGATGAACGGGGCAGAAAAAATTTGGTTAGAAGGGTCAACAATTGGTGCACGCCAGGTGAATTCGGCCTACCATCAGCCAGTGCCCGTTCTCGGCGAATTAGGAACTGCGACGTCGAGTCAGCTATCAAGCACCTCGCCGTCGATAATGATCCCGCTGGGATCGATCGAACAACATGGTCCGCACCTGCCGTTGGACACCGACACCCGGATCGCGACCGCGGTCGCCCGGGGGGCCGTCGCCCGCCTCGGGTCCCGCCTCGGGCAAGAGTGGTTGGTGGCGCCCGCCCTCGCCTACGGCGCCAGCGGTGAGCACCAGGACTTCGCCGGAACGATCTCCATCGGCACCGAAGCCCTGATGACGCTGCTGGTCGAATACGGCAGGTCGGCCGCCTGCTGGGCGCACCGCCTGGTCTTCGTCAACGGCCACGGCGGCAACGTCGGCGCATTGAACGCCGCGGTGCACACGCTGCGCGCCGAAAGCCGAGACGCCGGATGGTGTCCCTGCGTCGCCGCCGGCGGCGATGCCCATGCCGGCCATACCGAAACATCGGTGTTGCTACATCTCTCGCCGGCCGATGTGCTGACCGATCGGTGGCTCGCCGGCAACCGGGCGCCCTTGCCCGAATTGCTGCCATCGATGCGCCGCGGGGGAGTCGCGGCGGTCAGCCGGGTGGGCGTGTTGGGCGACCCGACGACAGCGACCGCCGGAGAGGGCAAGCGCATCTTCTCCGAGATGGTCGACGAGTGTGTCCGCCGGGTCGTGCGGTGGCTGCCCGGACGCGAAGGGATGCTGACATGAGTCATCTCCGGCTGCCGGACGGGTTCGCCGTCCAGGTCGATCGCCGCGTGCGGGTGCTCGGCGACGGCTCGGCCCTGCTCGGTGGGTCGCCGACCCGCCTGCTGAAGTTGGCCCCCGCCGCCCAGGACATGCTGTCCGATGGTCGGCTGAAGGTTCGCGACGACCTCAGCGCGCAACTGGCCCGCACCCTGCTGGACGCCACGGTGGCCCACCCCCGGCCCGCGGGTGGCCCGTCCCACCGCGACGTGACCGTGGTGATTCCGGTGCGCAACAACGTTTCCGGTGTGCGACACCTGGTGAGCTCACTGCGCGGACTGCGCGTCATCGTGGTGGACGACGGATCGTCTCCCCCGATTGAGCCGGAAGACTTCGTCGGCGCACACTGCGATGTCGAAGTGTTGCGTCACCCCCATCGCAAGGGTCCGGCGGCGGCACGCAACACCGGGCTGGCCGCCTGCAGGACGGACTTCGTCGCGTTCTTGGACTCCGACGTCGCGCCGCGCCGGGGGTGGCTGGAAGCCCTGCTCGGTCACTTCTGCGATCCCACCGTCGCCCTCGTCGCACCACGCATCGTCGGTTTGTCGCAGAGCGAGAATGTGGTGGCGCGCTATGAGGCGGTGCACTCGTCACTGGACCTCGGTGAGCGCGAAGCGCCGGTGTTACCCCACAGCACGGTGTCCTACGTTCCCAGCGCGGCGATCATCTGTCGCTGCGCGGCAATCCGTGACGTCGGCGGGTTCGACGAGACCATGCAGGCCGGCGAGGACGTCGACCTTTGCTGGCGCCTCGTCGAAACGGGCGCCCGGCTGCGGTACGAGCCGATTGCCCTGGTCGCCCACGATCACCGCACCGAGCTACGGGATTGGCTTGCGCGCAAGGCATTTTATGGCGGGTCGGCGGCTCCGCTGTCGGTGCGCCACCCCGACAAGACGGCGCCGGTGGTGATCTCCGGTTGGGCATTGATGGCCTGGATTCTCATGGCGCTGGGGACGAGCCTGTCTCAACTCGCGTCGATCGTGGTCGCGTTGCTGACCGGGCGGCGGATCGCCAAGGCCATGCGCGGCGCCGAGACGTCGCTGGCCGACGTTCTGGTGATCGCGACCCGCGGTTTGTGGTCGGCGGCGCTGCAGCTGGCGTCGGCCCTTTGCCGGCATTACTGGCCGCTGGCGTTGGTCGCGGCCGTCCTGTCGCGCCGCTGTAGACGGGTGGTGCTGGTCGCGGCCGTCATGGACGGCGTGGTGGACTGGCTTCGCCGCCGCGATGCCACCGGCGACGACGCCGAGCCGATCGGGCTGCCGACCTACCTGTTGCTCAAGCGCGTCGATGACCTGGCCTATGGCCTCGGGCTCTGGTGGGGTGTGGTGCGCGAGCGTAACCTCCGCGCGCTCAAACCGCAGATTCGGACCTAGCCACCGCCTTGACCACAGCCGTCCTGCACAGCGATGTGCTGATCGTCGGCGCCGGCAGTGCTGGATCGGTTGTAGCCGAACGCCTTTCCGCCGACCCCCAGCGCGTCGTGACCGTCCTGGAGGCGGGGCCCGCACTTGCCGATCCGGAGCTGCTGGATCAGACCACCAACGGGCTGCAACTGCCGATCGGGGTCGGCAGCCCGCTGGCGCGGCGTTATCTGACTCAGCTCACCGACCGACACGCTCTCAAACTGCCGATCGTGCGCGGATCGACGGTCGGCGGCTCGGGTGCGATCAACGGCGGCTACTTCTGTCGTGCCTGGCCGGGCGACTTCGATCGCGCCGCGCTGCCCGGCTGGGCGTGGTCGGATGTGCTGGACAGCTTCCGCGCCATCGAGACCGACCTGGATTTCGACGGACCCGCCCACGGCCAGGGTGGCCCCATCCTGGTTCGTCGGACGCGCGAAATGACCGGTACCACCGAGCGGTTCATCGCCGCCGCCGAGCGCGCCGGATTCCAATGGATCGCCGACCTCAACGACCCTGCGGCGGAGCCGGTTTCGGGCATCGGCGCCATTCCGCTCAACATCGTCGATGGGGTACGCATCGGATCCGGCTCAGCCTACCTGGTTCCGGCCCTGGGACGATCGAATCTGACGCTGCTGGCACAGACGCGGGCGGTGCGACTGCGTTTCTCCGGTGCCGCAGCGGTCGGCGTCGACGCGATCGGCCCGGACGGCCCAATCGCGCTCGGCGCCGACCGGATAGTGTTGTGCGGCGGTGCGATTGAGTCGGCACATCTGCTGATGCTGTCCGGCATCGGTGATGAAGCAACGCTGCGGGCCGTCGGCGTGCCAGTGGTGGCGCCGCTGCCGGTGGGCATGTTTTGCAGTGATCACCCCGAATGGGTGTTGCCAACCAAATGGACGGTGGCCCCCGGGCGACCCGTGGTAGAGGTTGTGCTCAGCACTGCCGAAAACCTTGAGATAAGGCCGTACACAGGCGGTTTCATTGCGATGACCGGTGACGGCACGGCAGGTCATCGTGACTGGCCGCACATCGGGGTGGCGCTCATGCGGCCCCGGGCACGCGGGCGCATTACGCTGGTCTCGCCGGATCCGGGCGTGCAGCCGCGAATCGAGCATCGCTACGACAGCGAGCCCGAGGATGTCGATGCGCTGCGCCGGGGCAGTGAACTGGCCAGCGAATTAGCCGGCACGGCAACACATGTCGGGCCGCCGGTGTGGTCCACATCCCAACACCTTTGCGGCAGCGCCCCGATGGGCTCCGACGGCGACCCACGGGCCGTGGTTGACCCGCGCTGCCAGGTTTACGGAATCGAAAACCTTTGGGTGATAGATGGTTCCATCTTGCCCGCGATCACCAGCCGTGGACCGCACGCAACCATTGTGATGCTCGGGCACCGCGCGGCCGAATTCGTAGAAGCGAATTAGCCTGAGTAGTACTGCGTTTCGACGTGCTCCCCGGTCGCCCCCGACTGCTGCTTGGCAGGCTCGCCCGACGCTCCCGATGCCGGCGAATAGGGGCCCGTCGCCGGGGTATAAGCCGCACCCGAGGCGGCGGGCGCCCCCGTAATCGGCGTCACGGCCGGCAGGGTCGGTGCCGCCGGCGGAGTGAATGCCGGCGTTTCCGCCGACAGCGCCGCGAGCGGACTGGCCGCCGCCGCCTGCACTACCTGCCCCACCGAGGGCGGGGAGTAAGCCGGCGTTATCGCCTGCAACGCGGCGACCGGCGCGCTGACGGGCGCCGCGGCCGCGACCGGCGTCGTCGTTAATGGTGTGAACGCAGCCGGTGTAACCGCCGGCGTAACCGCCGCCACGTTTGCCGCCGGCACGGCCGGCGCCGCCGAACCACCCGCCAGGCCCGCCATCGACACCGGCACCCCCGCCGCCGCCGAACCGGCCGACGCCACGCTGCCGAGCAGCGGTTGCACCTTTGTCGCGGCCGATTCCAAAGCCTGAACGGGGGCCTGAATGGGGGAGCCCCCGCTCAGGATGCTTTCGCCGGCCGTTTGCAGGGGCGTGGCGTTGGTGGCCTCGGCGATGGCATATTGCTCCCCACCCGCACTC
>Ga0318538_10000564_pt1 | contig 10493 bp, 8 predicted proteins | sample GRESIP166b4f23_FD_202504 | JGI IMG/M metagenome (GOLD analysis project Ga0318538, IMG submission 202504) | Tropical soil microbial communities from Luquillo Experimental Forest, Puerto Rico - GRE.SIPMG.166b4f23 | ecosystem: Environmental > Terrestrial > Soil > Tropical forest > Bulk soil...
GCGCCAACCCGCTCGCCCCAATAGCCCAGCTCAACGGATTTCCGATCACCACCCTGGACGTCCGTGTCAATGGCGGAGCCCCGCAAGCCGTGCCTTCGATAGTTGATTCCGGTGGCGCGGAAGGATCCATCCCGTCGTTCCTTAATGTCAAACCGGGAGATACCGTCGACGTTTACGCCCCCGGCGATCCGAATGCGCTGTACGAGTTCACAGATCAAGTGAATTACTCACCGACCCCGATCTCGAGTGGGTTGATGAATACCGGGAACCTCATTTTCTTCCAGTCCCCGGTTTACATCAGCTATAGCCCCAACGGTGTCGGGACGGCATTCATTGACTCGTAAAGTCCACTGTTTCGTGAATGACGCGGCGCACTGTCGGGGCAGCACGAGAAATCTTGCGGCACAGAGTTTTCCGAGTGGACTCCTAGCGAGCCTGAGTCCGTGAACTAGTGCAGCTCCGCGATCGTCTCAGCCGCGCGCGACATGCGCAGACAGATGTTGGAAGAACAACGCGACCCATTCACCGGAACCCGCCAATGGAGCGTCATCGACGGCACCGGTCACTTCCTGCACCGAGAACAGTAGCCTTCGTGGCTATGCCGGTGGGTGTTCGGGCGTGGTCTGCGGTATTCGCCTTCCTGTTGTTGGGGATCGCCGGTGTTGCTGCCGCGGGCGCTGCGCCTGCCGAGCCGGTCGTCGCAGGTCTCGGCGAAAGAATGGTGGGCTGGGACACCTACCGTCGATTGGATCGGTTGCCGTATCTGAGCGCCGAAACTCAGACTCTTCAGGTGTCGAGCTTCGATCGCAGCGGCGGCGATTTCGACATCTCCACCGGCAATAAGAACGGCAGCGGTGGATGTTTGGCTTCCGGTGGTGCCGGCTGTGTCATCGCAGAGGATCGCGGAGCCGGCGAGGTTGATTCGATCTGGTTCACCCGCGACGGCGGCAACGTGACCCGGATCGGATCGATCCGCGTCGACCTGGATGGACGAACGGTGATCGACGCACCATTGCAATCGATGGTCGACGGTGGGCTGGGTGCGCCGTTCGTGTGGCCTCTGGTGGCCAACGCTGTGCAGTCGCCGGGGGGCGTCTACATCAAGGTCCCCATGCCCTACCGGCAGTCGATGCGGATCAGCGTCGCATCGCATTTGGAGTACTACCACGTCGACTATCGCCGTTTTCCGACCGCCGACGGCGTGACCACCTTCTCGCCCTCCGACCCCGCGCTCGACGTGATCGCCACCCTTCGCGACGCGGGCACCGCCGACCCCAAGCCGGCGGCAACCACTACAGCGCATCAGAATCGAGTCGTCGAGCTCCCCGCCGGTGCCGGGATGACAATCGCGGAGTCGATCGGTTCGGCCGCCATCTCGGCGCTGCACCTACAGCTGCCGGCACCGACGGATACGCTCCTCACCGGGTTGCGGCTCCAAATCGAGTTCGACGGCCAATCCACGGTCGACTCGCCACTTGGGGAGTTCTTCGGCGCCGGCCTGGGTACCAACGACGTGCGATCCCTGATGTTCGCGACGACCCGGCAACCCGACGGATCCTTGTCGTTATCAGCGTGGTGGCCAATGCCTTTCGCCCGCACGGCCCGCATCTCCCTGGTCAACACGACCGGCGATCCCGTATCGGGGATCGGCAGCGATGTCGTGACCGCACCCGATGCCCAGTGGGCACCTGCGTTAGCCAGCGGCCGCGCCGGCTACTTCACCGCACGCTCGCATGCCGGACCAACAACGCTGGGTCAGGACTGGTTGTTCGCCGACGAACACGGCCACGGCAAATTCGTCGGCGTCAGCCACACCATTCGCGGTTCTCGGATCAAGACGTCGTTTGACGACGCCGCCCCGTACTTTCTGGAAGGCGCCGAACGCGTCTACACAGACGGTGCATTGTCACCCCAGTGGTACGGCACCGGCACCGAGGACTTTTACGAGGGCGGCTGGTACTTCAAGAACGGCAAGCACTTCAGCGCCCCACTCACCGGCCAACCCGATCAACGCACGGCCACCGGCGGATGCGCGGACTACTGTGTCGCCGTCTATCGGCTCATGCTCGCCGAGGCTATCGACTACCACTCCGCGATCCGGTTCGGCATCGAGCACGGCAAACGCAACATGGTTGAACCCGATTACAGCTCAACCGCATTCCTCTACACACAGCCGAACGACACCATCACATTTGACGCAGAAGTCAGCCCCAGCGATGTTGTGAGTCGAATCCTGAACGGCTACACCGACGCCGACGCCACCGATCAATTGCTGATCAGCCAATACGAGGGCGCCGACGACACCCGCCCCATCGCCGGATTAGTCCGCACCACCCACGCCGCGATCAGGTTCGACGCCCAAATCCGTCCGGACAACCACGGCATCCTGCTGCGCCGCACGTCGGACCAATCCATCGGCTATCAATCTGCGGTCGTTGCCATTGACGGCATACCCGCCGGGATTTGGATAGAGCCACGCAGCAACACTTTTCACCGTTGGCTTGACGACACCTACCTGGTGCCCGATTCTCTTACTGCAGGCAAAACCCACGTAACCGTAACACTCACACCCATTCCAGACGCCCCGCCCTGGACCGCCAGCCGCTACCGCGTAGACACACTGACCGGGGTTGTCTGGCCATAGCCGACGAATAAGGGACGGAGTACTTGCTCCGTCCCACTCTCAATCTATAGCGCACTGGGGGGCTTGCGGCAAGACCCGGGTCATGGCGCAAAATCGCTGGCCGAAGGTAGAACTCAGCGAGTCGGGGGTTGCGAAGTGCGGGTAGAACCGATATCCGACCACGCGGTTGTGATTGCCGGGGGAGGCCCGACGGGGCTGATGTTGGCGGGCGAGCTGGCACTGGCGGGGGTCGACGTCGCCGTCATCGAGCGACGCATCACAGAGGATCTGATTGGCGCGCGCGCGGGCGGCCTGCACGCACGCAGCATCGAGGTCCTCGATCAGCGCGGAATCGCCGATCGGTTTCTTTCGCAGGGGCAGGTGGCGCAGGTCGCCGGGTTCTCGCAAATTCGGTTGGACATCAGCGACTTTCCGACACGGCACCCCTACGGTCTCGCGCTGTGGCAGGGCCACATCGAGCGCATACTGGCCGGCTGGGTCGCCGAGCTCGCGGTGCCGATCTATCGCGGACGCGAGGTCACGACCATCGCGCAAGGCGACGCGGGCGTCGATGTCGAGCTGTCAGGCGGCCAGTCCCTGCGGGCCGAGTATGTCGTCGGGTGCGACGGTGGCCGCAGTGCGGTCCGCAAAGCGGCCGGCATCGGGTTCTCGGGCTGGGACCCGACGACGAGCTACCTGCTCGCCGAGGTCGAAATGGCCGTCGGCGGGGGCTGGGATGCGGTCCCCGAGCCGGAATGGGGCATCCGCCACGACGCCCTCGGTGTCCATGCGCTCAGCATGCTCGAGGACGGGGGGCCGGTGCGGGTCATGGTCACCGAACGGCACCTCGGACCCACCGGCGAACCGACCTTGCGCGAATTGAGCGACGCCCTCATCGCCGTATACGGAACTGACTACGGAATACACAGTCCCACTTGGATTTCCAGGTTCACCGATATGGCCCGGCAGGCCGACGCCTACCGCGATGGGCGGGTCCTGTTGGCGGGCGATGCCGCACATGTGCATCACCCGGTGGGCGGGCAGGGCCTCAACACCGGTATGCAGGATGCGGTGAATCTGGGATGGAAGCTGGCTCAGGTCGTCAATCGGACGTCGCCCGACAGCCTCCTCGATACCTACCACGCCGAACGGCACCCGGTCGCTGCGCGCGTGCTGCGCAACGCGATGGCGCAAATGGCACTCCTTCACCGCCCCGACGACCGCACCACGGCCCTGCGCGACACCGTTTCTGAGCTCCTGAGAATGGAAGGGCCGCGCAAGCGATTCGCCGCGATGATGTCCGGGATGGATATCCAGTACGACCTCGGGGAGGGACACCCGCTACTCGGACGCCGCATGCCCGATCTCGACGTGGTCACCGATGACGGCCCGCTGCGGGTATTCACCCTGCTGCACAGGGCCCGGCCCGTGCTGCTCAACGTCGGCGAGCCCGGCGTCTTCGAAATCGCTCCGTGGGCGAATCGGGTGCAATTGGTCGACGCGAAATATGTTGGCGACTGGGAACTTCCGGTAATCGGTTCAGTCACCGCTCCCGCTGCCGTGTTGGTCCGGCCCGACGGATACGTCGCCTGGGTGGGGGAGCGATCGCAGCTCGGCCTCGTCGGCGCGCTCACCACCTGGTTCGGACCGCCTACCGGGGATCATCGCCGCTAATCCGGCGGCTCATCCTCCGATCCATCCACGGGCCGCTCTCATACTCCGCCGCGCGGCCTGTAACCGGGCGAGCGCCGCGGTCGAACGCGGATGCACGCGTGATCGCGCAGGTGAACATCTGATTTTCAGCAAAAACTATGCGATGCCAGGGCTGCGCACATCGCGCGACGGTGGAAGTATCTCGGGAGTGGCCACCAAGAAACCGCAGACGATCGCTTACCCGGCACCGGGCGCACGCCCACGACGACACGACTCTGCCCCGCTAGACCCCCACGTCATCGTCCTGTTCGGCGCGACGGGGGATCTGGCCAAGCGCAAGCTCATCCCCGGCCTGGCCTACCTGGATCAGTCCGAGCTTGCCCCCGATATCCAAATCGTCGCGACGTCGCTAGAAGACTTCACCGACGACGAGTTCCGGGAGCTCGCCAAGAACGCAATCGACTCGTTCGGCACGCACAAGCTCACGCCCGAACAGTGGGCCGACTTCGCAAAAATCGTCAGGTACGTCCCTCAAGGAGCCGGGCCCGAAGCGCTCGCCGACGCGGTCGCTGAAGCCGAGGCCGACCTGGGACCGAACGTGCGGCGGCTGCACTACCTGTCTGTTCCTCCGAAAGCGGCGCGCGACGTCATCAGCACGCTCCGCGAGGCCAATCTGGTCGAGCGGTCTCGGGTGGTTATGGAGAAGCCGTTCGGCACTGATCTGGCCAGCGCGGTGTCGCTCAACGACTTCCTGCACGAGACGTTCGAGGAATCCCAGATTTTTCGTATCGACCACTTCCTGGGCAAGGAGGCGGCCCAGAACATTCTGGCGTTCCGCTTCGCCAACGGGCTCTTTGAGCCGATCTGGAATCGCAACTTCATCGACCACATCCAGATCGACATTCCCGAAACGCTGGGTCTGGATCAGCGGGCGAACTTCTACGAAAGCACCGGCGCCTATAAGGACATGGTCGTGACCCACCTGTTCCAGGTGATGGCGTTTGTGGTGATGGAACCGCCGACGGCCCTCGAGCCGTATGCCATCAGCGAAGAGAAGAACAAGGTGTTTCGGTCGATGCTGCCGGTCGACCCTTCACGTGTGGTGCGCGGCCAGTACAACGGCTACCGCCAAGAGCAGGGAGTGGCAAAGGATTCCGACACCGAGACGTTCATCGCGCTCAAGGTCGGCATAGACAACTGGCGCTGGGCCGGCGTACCGATCTATCTGCGCACCGGCAAGAGGATGGCCGAGGGCATCCGCATCATCTCGATCGCATTCAAAGAGGCCCCCCGAACCATGTTCCCGCCGGGGTCGGGGGTCGGGACTCAAGGTCCTGATCACCTCACGTTCGACCTTGCTGACAACTCGAAGGTTTCACTGTCCTTCTACGGCAAGCGGCCAGGTCCCGGGATGAAGCTGGACAAGTTGTCCATGCAGTTCTCGTCGCAGGAGATCGACACTGTGGTCGACGTGCTGGAGGCCTACGAACGCCTCGCCCTCGATGCGATGCGTGGCGATCACACGCTATTCACCACCGCCGAGGGCATCGAATCATTGTGGGAGCGTTCGCAGGAACTGATCGACGACCCGCCGCCGTCCAAGATGTATCAGCCGGGCACCTGGGGTCCCAACGCCATTCATCAGTTGATCGCGCCCAATGCGTGGCGGTTGCCGTTCGAGCGGGAGTGGCGCGAAAAGCGCTAGCCGGGTCTTCGAGCGGGCCTAGCCCGTGGACTCTGTCCGCGGCGCCGACTGATCGAGCCAGTCGCGCAACTTGTCGTAGATATCGGCGTGATTGAGCAGATCGAAGTGGTGCAGACCGGTCAGTGTCAGTCCGTGCGCCGCATCGAACGGAACCTGCCTAGACCTGCCCGCACCGGACGCGCTTTGGGGCCGCACCAGGTGGTCGCCGAGCACGACCCCAACCGCCCGCGGGCCAGCGGTGGTGGCCACGAAGTGGTAGACCGCGCCGGGAAGGAACGGCACCTCGTGGCAGCGGTCCCGCAGAAATTCGTCCAGGTCGGCGTCGCTCCAATCCTCGTCTAGCAATGCGCCGTACCGCAGATCCTTCGTGCCTGCGCTGCGGGAGTTGAGGAAAGCGGCCAGGGCTCGGGTTTCTGGCAGGTGGGCCAGCGCCCACGATGCGGCATTCACGCCCTTCTCCAAGTCGGCTCCGAGGTGCGGGGAACCCAGGCAGACGACGTGACGGACGGCGTCGGGCCAGCCTTGCTGTTCGTCAGCCCCGTAGTGGCAGGCGCTACGCACCACCAGGCCGCCCATCGAATGACCCACCAACGCGATCTCCTCGACCGGCACCGGCCACAGCGTCGGCAACTGGTTCATCGCGGCGGCGAGGGCTTTCCCGTTGTCGGAGATGTGCAGACCCGTGTTGTAGCGCAGGTAAACCGGGGTAAAACCGAGGTCGTCACGCAGCCGGCTGCCGTAGGGGAGCACACCCTCGCCGTCGCGCGGCGGCCGCCACCACGACATTTCGGTCATGCACCAGCCATGCATGAACACCACGATCCGACTGCCGGCTTTCGGGAAGGCCGCTGCAATGGCGGATGCGTTCATCGCAACGGGCTCGCCGTGGTCGCGTATCTGCATGGTCAGCGCGAATCCGTTCCCGCGGTTCGTCAGCTCATCGCCATAGATCCCATTCAGTGCCGCGATCACGCCGGCAACGGTCGGATGCGACTCGACGGGGTCGTCCTCGTCGCCGCTGTACACCTCAGCGGCCAGCTCACCGGCACCGTGCAGCGAGGCTCGCACGCCACGGTCGACGCCGTAATAGGTCGCCGCGGCAATCACGTTGTGCACAGCCTGCACCGGCTTGGACACCGGGCCGATGGCGTCGAAGACGCGCCGTGCGATGCCGCTGTGCGTGTCACGTACCAGGGTCGTCAGAACGCGGGTGCCTTCGCCCGCGAGGTCAGCGAGTGACCGGATTTCCTGTCGCCGCACGAGCCGCTCCTTCCTGCGTCGACACTGGGTTCCCATTCTGCGCGCGTTCTAGCGACCGGGGCGTCCGAGCGTGGGCCTGGTGTGGAAACTGCCTTGCATTCGTGCGTAGGCCCCACGCTCGCGGCTCTCGGCCAGGACTCTTCACGCGGTAGGTTGAACGCGGCTCCAAACGACCCGAAGGGAGACACGGTGCGCCAAACCGCGGCCATGGCCGAGGCCGACCGCGCGTGGATGGTCGACACGCTGCTCGCGCTGCTGCAGACACCGAGCCCGTCGGGGCGCACGGACGCGGTGATGCAACTGATCGGCGACATCTTCGATGACCTCGGCGTGCGGTTTTCGCTGACCCGCCGCGGGGCACTGACCGCCGAACTCCCGGGTGAGTCGACGACGACCGACCGGGCACTGGTGGTTCACGCGGACACCATCGGATGCATGGTGCGCAGTCTCAAGGACAACGGTCGGCTCGAGCTGATTCCGGTCGGTACCTTCTCGGCCCGGTTCGCCACGGGCGCCCGCGTGCGGATCTTCCCCGACGACCCCGATGACTTCGTCACCGGCACGGTCTTGCCGCTCAAGGCCAGTGGGCATGCGTTCGGCGACGAGATCGACACCCAACCCACGGAGTGGAACGACGTCGAGGTCCGCGTCGACCGCAAGGTGTCTACGCGTGAGGACCTGGTCCGTCTCGGCCTGAACGTCGGCGACTTCGTCGCGTTGATCGCCAGCCCCGAACTCACCGCCGACGGCTTCGTCGTGTCACGTCACCTCGACGGGAAGGCCGGCGTCGCGATCGCGCTCGCGCTGGCCAAGAACTTCTCCGAGAACAAGGTGGTGCTGCCGCACCGCACCATGATCATGGTCACCATCACCGAGGAGGTCGGCCACGGGGCCAGCCATGGCCTGCCTGCCGATGTCGCCGAGCTGGTCTCGGTGGACAACGCGGTTTGCGCGCCCGGCCAGCACTCCATCGAGGACGGCGTGACCATCCCGATGGCCGATCTGCACGGCCCGTTCGACTATCACCTGACCAGGAAGCTGTGCCGGCTTGCCGAAGAGCGGGGTATTCCCTTCGCGCGCGACGTGTTCCGCTACTACCGGTCCGACGCGGCCGCGGCGATCGAAGCTGGCGCGGGCACGAGGGCTGCGCTAGTCGGCTTCGGGCTTGACGGCAGCCACGGCTGGGAGCGCACCCACATCGATTCCCTTGAGGCGGCGTACGGCCTGTTGCACGCCTGGTTGCAGACACCCCTGACGTTCGCCAAGTGGGACGCCAAGCCGTCGGGCAAGCTGCGTGACTTCCCCTCGTCGAAGCAGCCCGCGCCTACCGAACAGTGGGTGCCGTTGTCCCGTGGCGACCACACCGAACCGGGCGACGCATCACCCGGTTCCCACTGGCCGCCGTCGGAGGGCCCTCAGGCCTGACCCTCGACGCATCGCTCCAGAGTCGCCAGTGACGCCTCCAGATAGTCCTCAGCGAAGATGGGCATCTCACCGACCCGCTCGCGGAAATCCTGCGGCGTGGCGCTCCAGTCGTAAGTGAGGGTGACGTCTGTGCGGTCTCCGTTCGGAGCGAGGTCGTAACGCCAGAACCAACCGCCGGGGGAGTGGCTGCCCTCGTCGTCGAGCACTCCCGGCATCCAGCCGATGACGCGATCCTTGTCGAACACATTGACAAGGTTGTACGTGACGTAGTGACCGCCTGCCTGCGGCAGAAACATGTTCATCGCGAACATCTGTCCGGTGCCGGTGATCGGCGCGGTGTCGACCGCGTCGCGGACCCAGTCGGTGGGCTCGGTATTGCAGTGACGGGAGGGGTCGGCGAGGACCGCGAAAATCTCGTCCGGCGTAGCCGGGATGGTGCGGGTGACGACGTAACGTTCGGTGCTCGTGGTCATGCGTTGTCCTTGGGGCCGTAGGCGCGGGCGATATCGGGGGAGTCCGACCATCCTGAGTATGTCGGGCGCGAGGGCCAACCTTCAGGCGAATCGAGCCATTCCTCCTGGCGGCCCCACGGCAGGATGTCGATCAGCGCGAACGAGTGGCTGAGCTGCTCGGTGCCACGCCCGTTGGTATGCCACGTGCGGTACACCGTGTCACCGTCGCGCAGGAACACGTTGACCGCGAAGCCCCCGTTGGGGGGTGCGTCCACGTCGGCGCCGAACGGGCTCTGCGATGACGAGTACCACTCCATCCAGTTGCCGACCTTGCGCTTGTAGGCCAGTGCCTCTTCGATCGGGCCGTTGGTGACGATGACGAAGCGGGCGTCGTAGTTGTCGAGGAACTCCAGCCGGGTGAACTGGGAGGTGAAGCCCGTGCACCCGCCGCACTGCCACTCGGCGCCGTCCGACCACATGTGGTGGTAGGTGATGAGCTGCGACCGACCGTCGAACATATCGACCAGGCGGATGGGCCCCTCGGCTCCGATCAGCGTGTAGTCGGGCAACTCCACCATCGGGAGGCGGCGCCGTTGGGCGGCGATCGCGTCCAGTTCTCGGGTGGCGGCCTTCTCGCGCTTGCGCAGTTCGTCGAGCGCGGCGCGCCAGGTCTGGTAATCGACGATCGGCGGCAGGGCCGTGTTTTCGAAAGACATGGAATCCACCTTTGCTATGGCTTTGTTCGGTCTCGAAGGTATGACTCCTGTGGTGCCCGGAATTCATCGGTCGACGCTCCAACCTTGCGACCCGACGAGGATGCATCTCGAGCAATTCGCGGCGGACGAGCCCGACCGCACCGAGGACATGCAGGTCGTTCACGACATGGAGACGTTGGGTGTGTGATGAGGAGTTCCAGCTCCACGCTCCAGGCAACAGCGTGGGTTATCTCAGCCTGGAAGACATGCGTCGCGTTGACGCGGCGCCGCGGATTGTCTCAGACCTCTAGCGCGGCGTGGTTCGCCGCGTGGTCGCGCCAAATGGATATTGTTGCCGCACAAGGCGGTGAGCGTGGTAGGCGGGTTCCCGCCGGCCGGCCGGAATGTCACCGCGGTGCAGCCACCACGCCCGCAAGGTTTGAACATCGATCGGCCTGGTGGGCTCGGAGTCATAGGGGGAGGGTGCGCTGTACATGGCGGATCGTTTCCTTCTTTGTAGACGATACCGTTCACTATTTACCATACTCCTATCGATGGAGGACCGCCAGCGTTTACTACGGAAGTATTTCGGAAACCCCTGCCAGCACCTGGAGTGTTGGGTCTTGACCCTTGTAGCCGGGTTCGGTTCGATGATGCCTGGGGGAGGCCTGGAATGAGGA
>Ga0318538_10000578_pt1 | contig 10428 bp, 15 predicted proteins | sample GRESIP166b4f23_FD_202504 | JGI IMG/M metagenome (GOLD analysis project Ga0318538, IMG submission 202504) | Tropical soil microbial communities from Luquillo Experimental Forest, Puerto Rico - GRE.SIPMG.166b4f23 | ecosystem: Environmental > Terrestrial > Soil > Tropical forest > Bulk soil...
GCTTAGCTTTACGCTTGTATTCCCTGCGCCGATGAAGCGGGGCGCATTGGCCAACGTGGCGAAGCTACGGTAACCCAGGCCAACTCTTATGTCTGCTTTCGGGGGTAAAGCAGACATGCGCGGACGTATTCCAATGTCCGCTTTTGACCGCGCAAAATCTCCTAGTCGCAGCCGACGAGGTGATCGAATGAGGCGGCGCGAGTTCATTACGCTTCTCGGTGGCGCGGTGGCGCGGTGGCCGTGTGGCCGCTCGGTGCAGTCGCGCAGCAGGCATCCCAGGGATACGTCCGCCGACGATTCAGTACGCCTCTTGGTCGCGTTTCACCGGGGCCTAAATGAAGCCGGCTATGTCGAAGGCCAGAACGTGGCCGTCGAATACCGTTGGGCTGAGAACCAATTGAATCGGCTGCCGGCCTTGGCGGCTGATCTGGTTCGCCGTCAGGTCGCCCTTGGAACTGGGGGCTGGGGGGACGAGATCGGGGCGGCGCTCACACGAGGCGAGAGTGGCTCCGGTTTTACGATTTTCAATGTGCAAAGATTATGAATTCATCAGGGAATGAGGTTGTAACGGGGCACACTGCCCACTGCAGGTGAAGAAAACTTGGGTACAACCCTAGGGTGCACCTGCAATCGGGTTCTGGCCTGATAGTGCAGAGCAATAATCTAAGGAGGTACATGTCTGCTTAGTGCCAAAAATGCACATCGGCGCCTATCATCGCTACTTAAGGATTTGACTTTGTCTGGGTCATTTCCAGGCGAAGAGCTAAGGACAGCGGCTGCACCGAGAGGATCATAATTCCACCCACGCAGACCTATCGAACGGGCGCGCGCGCAGGGCCTGTTTCCGATCGCAGCGATGTCGTCTTTGGATGGGGGAGCGAGCAAAATCCAATTCCGCATCACTTCCGGTTTGCTGCCGATAGCGGCAGGAGAGCGGAAACGGCGATAAATCGCTTCCATATCGCGTGTTTTCAAACGCGAACGATCGTAGACTCGCATCGCAGGGAACGTGATCGCCTTGTATAATCGAGTCGAGGTGGAGGGGCCGAAGTTGCTTTTCGTTCAGGCTTGAACAACGGAGGTCCGCCATGAAGGTCAAAGACGCGATGCACAAAGGCGTCGATTGGGTCAGCCCGGATACCCCTGTGACCGAGCTCGCAAAATTGATGCGAGATCACGATGTGGGCGCCATCCCGATTGGCGAACACGACCGGTTAGTCGGGATGGTGACCGATCGTGACATCGTGTGCAAAGGATTGGCACAGGACAACTTCGATGCGCGCGATGCCACGGCGCGCGATGTGATGACCGCGGAAATCCATTGCTGCAGTGAGGACGATGACCTCGCCAAAGCGGTGCGGCACATGGAAGAGCTGAAGATTCGCAGGCTGCCGGTCATCAGCAAGAACAAGAGGATGATAGGCATTCTCAGTCTCGGCGATGTTAGCCATTCGGGGTCCGTCAATCTGCTCTCGGAATGGATCAAGAGCGTTTCGGCCCATCATTAAGGACCCGCCTAGGAACGCGTGGCTCGGCGCAGGCCGAGCCCCGCACATTTCTGATTCGCCTCCCTACGGAAGACGGCAAAGCGGACATGGTTCAGCACGATCGTGATTTCCGCTTTGTTCCAGAAGCCGCTTTGTTCGAGAAGCCGACATCCACCTAACGACATCCGCCGCGCATCATCGCGCTTCAGCAACTTTGCCGCCGTTCGCCGCCGTTAGGGAATGAGCGGCTTCTACCTGCTCGAGCGTCCGTTCGACCTGCCGTTCGAGAAAAGTCGTGTGCCCTCAGTAATAAACCTCTGACAGTTGGTCATTAACTGACGGGCATCTTCGGTGCGCGCTTTCATCTCCTCGGTGACCCACTCTTGGTAGGTCGACAGAGCGTCAGAAGGCGAACGAGCGGTACTCAGTTTTTGGGAAAGTTTAAGGCCAAGCTCGATCTCGGCCGTGGCGCGCGACCTGGCTGCTCGACTCATTACATCGAATGTTTCGGCGAACTCATCTTGGACCTCGCCAATCTTCCTCCTCTATGTCAGCCATTGGCCTCCGACTTCCTCCCCCTTGTCATGTGGTTAGGGCTGTCTCCTTGAGACTCCGCTTGCTTGGTCGAATGAAAATGGCCGCCCTCGAGCAGGGCGGCCATCGAGTCGAAATTCAGCCCACGTAGGCTACCCGCCGCTGGGCTTCGGACTCAACGACAGTCTTTGGCTCCGCCGGCAACTGAAGAACTGTCGCTTGCTGACCCTGACCCAACGACGTTAGGAGCACGATTTGCCCATCGGGAAACTCCAGGGCGTCGTGATGAGTAGCAACTTTGTCCTTGTTGATTTGACGAAAGATCGCCGTCTTATGCTTGATCGCACTATCGTGCCAAGGCCACAGTCTCGTTGGCTGGCACTTAACCTCATGAGCAAAAGCAAGCTCAGTTCCCGGCAGAACGCACACCGCGACGCTCAAGTTGTCCGATGCTGCGAATCCTCGTGTGCCTGTGCCAAAGTCGCGCGTCGTCAGCTTGTCGCCAACCTTCGCAGGGCGGGATTTGATGCTGTGGAGGCTGTAGTCACACATCTCGGAACTCTCCCATTGGAAAGCCCCTCAACCACCTCAATCCTATCTTCTTTCTCTTCCTAGCGCATCAATGTGAGTCGACCGAGCGCGCCGCGAGACCTCGCAGAAATTAATTTTTCTATGGAGACAATAATCAACGCTGCGAGCAATCGTCGCTCGTTGCGCCTCTCCAACCAGTATCCGACGCCCAGGCGCTACGTGGTCATGCCCACGTTTGTCCAGCTACTTGAAAGAAATCGAGAGGTAGTGTCCATGAACTTTTGTCCATTGGACATCAGCAGACGTGCGTCTTCAGCGCGCGCACCCATCTCCTCGTTCAGCCATTCCTGACAGGCCGCAACGGTGTCAGGAACCGAATCAGCGGCTGTTAATTTTTTCGACAGTTTGAGGCTGAGTTCGATTTCGGCCGTTGCACGCGCCATCCAGTCACGGCGCATTTCCTGAAGCGTATTGAAGAATTCTGAGCCCGCCGGAGTCGTCGATCGATCTGAGCGGGTCTCCTCCTTAGCCACGGTGATCCCCCTTTTTCAGGTTGGGAACCCAGCCAAAGCTCACCCGCCAAAAACGGTACCTCAATTCTTAGACCAAAATATGAAAGACAGGCAAGACCGCCGCGCCTGGTCGCGGGTGAGGAGCTTACCCGCCGCAAGGGCGATGATGTTCTATACATTACGTAAACATCCGTAATTGACAGCCGCGACGCGCGATTAAAATGACAGCTTCGTCATGGCTGCCTTTATCTACCGATGCCCGGTGACCGGATATAACGTCCAGGCGTTTGTCGCGGACGATCCAACCAAAGGCGCGGATGCTTTCTCCGAAAACCGGAAAGGTTGTCGGAGATAGAGAGCTAGCTTGAGGGAGGGTATCTATGAATATGCAAACCAGGCCACAAGGTGGTTTTGCCAGCAACGTCTGGCTGCAGCTCGCATTGCTGGCAATCGCGGTCGTTGTCTTAATCGGACTGGCTTCGAAGTATATCTGGTGACACGTGTCAGACACCTGTTTGCGTCGCGAAGTCGTTTTGCGACCTGAGGCATTGTCCATTTGGTCGCTTTGACAGAGAAAAAGGTGTCAGTTGCCTCTGTCAGGCCATTAGGGACAGGCAAATAATGCCAAATAAACTTTTATGTCCTAAATGCCGAGGTTAGCGGACGACAACCTGCACCGTCTGCGGTGGCAGTGGTAAACCTTACGTCGCCGGTATCACAATCGCGAACTGCAAAGAACGCAACGTAACCGGCAGACGTCGTCGCCGCAATGCGCCGCGCCTCATCGCGACTGGGCCAGCCTGAACGTCGCCGTGTGTAGCGTAGGCGTTTTTGCGTGGCCGGCGTTACAGCTTTCGGCTTTGATCTGAAGTAGTATATAGATCCAGCCAAGGGGACTGGAACATGCCAACAGATTTAGAGAGGGTGTTCGCGCAAAAACGTAAGGCGCAAAGGGAAAAGGAAACGGAAAGACAAACTGACATTACGATGCTCTCGGCCTGTGTCATCATCTGCCTCGTCGCGCTTGTGCTGGTGTTTGTCGACAACAGCTATGCCCAAGCACTGGAAGAATTGTACCTGGAAGAACTGATGGACCTCTTCTAAGTACCCTGTTTCACTTCATTGCGAGATTATCAGGCAGCTTGGCGATATTGGCTGCAGTCCGCCGCGCCTCATCCTTGGTGACCAGCTCGACTGCTGATCCTATCGGTTGCCCGCTTTTTCTGTTATCGCCGAAAGAGGCGGCCTATCCGGGGAGGAAGGCAATGGATTGGTTCAAGCAGAAAACATCGATAGCAGGTGTTCAAGTTTCCAATTGGATGATCGTTCTCGGCGCGATCATCATAGTCTTGCTCATCTTTCAAAACTTGCACTAAGCGAGGCCGGAACGCCTCCGTCGCGCCTCTTCACCCGTCAGTAGCTAAGCTTTACCCTCGAAAGCAGACATCGGCGGCTAAGCATCATTCTACGCTAACGCCGCTCTCCTTGATCGGGACATCCCAGATCACTGAACTGATGTCTGCTTTCGGAGGTAAAGCGGACATGGTGAAGCGCGGCTAATCGATCAGCTCGATGCCAGAAACGGTCTCATTATTCTGGCTTAATCTGGCGATGGATGGTGCGCCCTGCTCGTCTCCAAGCAGCCCCTAAATTGGTGTAAGTTGATGGGAGCTAAACAGCGCGCGGGAGCATTGACTGTCGTTCCCGTAATAGCAACCACCCCAAGTAGGGACACGCGCCCATGAACCCTGGTGATGAAGGGGCTGTCAAAATAGTACCTACCGAACGGCCGTCATCCGGTGCGGCGGCAGGCTCAATTGATCAGTTAGACGAACAGTTACGTGTCTCTGTCGAAGCTTTACTAAATCTAAGCCCTCCGCCGAAACCGGAATTGGACGACCTTCTTTCGGCGATTACTCATCACCTCGACGACGAAGCTTCGGAGCGAAAGGCAATTCAATATCGTCTCCTGGCAATAGAAAACGAGCTGAAAAAGAGAGGCTCGCGACGCCCGCGAGGGTTTCGCTACCTTGTCGCTATCTTAATTGGTATTGCCACTGCCTTGGCTTGGCAATCCTATGGCGAGTCAGCAAAGCAGATAATCGCGACGAGGGCCCCGGATCTTGGCTGGTCGCCAGAGGTCAAGCAAATGATCGCAACTTCGATTCAGTGGATTGGCTGGACATCGGCCGGTCCTGAAAAACAAGCTCCACCCGTTGTGCAGACTGCGTCTACCACCCCCTCGCTGGACCCAGGGCCGGTGCAGCAGATGACACACAATCTCGCAGCGCTGAGGCAAACCGTCGAGCTACTCGCCGGCGGTCAAGACCAGATGGCGCGCCAGATAGCGCGGTTGGAGGCCGCCGTCGCGGAACTAACTGCGAAGATCCCAGAGTCTCCGGCGCAGCCGTCCGTTGCGCCTGCGCGCAAGCCTACGCCAGTGCCGTCATCGTCACGAACACGACCCCGGCAGTAAGCAAGCGGCCTTCTCTTTGTGGCCTTGTGTGCCAATAAAATCCGGCTTGGAACTTGAGGTAGCCAGCCCGACGGCTTTCGGAAAGTTCAGCCGGCGATGCGATAGAATTTAGCGTTCAAACGTGAATTTGGCGTTCAAACAAGAAAGGACTCGGTATGGCAAAGAACACGATCTGTCTCTGGTACGATAAAGACGCCGAGGCCGCTGCTCGCTTCTACGCCGAAACCTTTCCCGAGAGCACGGTGGGCGCCGTCCACCGTGCGCCCGCCGACTACCCGTCCGGCAAAGCGGGTGACGCGCTGGTTGTCGAATTCACGATCGCCGGCATCCCTTGTATCGGCCTCAACGGGGGTCCCGCGTTCAAACATAACGAGGCCTTCTCGTTCCAGATCGCCACTGACGATCAGCAGGAGACCGACCGTTACTGGAATGCCATCGTCGGCAACGGCGGCCAGGAAAGCGCGTGCGGTTGGTGCAAAGATAGGTGGGGCGTTTCCTGGCAAATCACGCCACGCGCGCTGACCGAGGCGTTAGCCGCCGGCGGAGATGAAGCAAAGCGCGCATTTGGCGCGATGATGGGGATGAAGAAGATCGATGTCGCCGCGATCGAGGCGGCGCGGCGCGGCTGACATTGCCATGTAGGCCCGATGCCGAAGTGCCTAAACCTTCAATTTTGCATGGCAGCAGTCCCCAGGACCGAATGTCCGCTATAGGTCAGAAGCGGATTTCTCGGAGGTTTGCGCGATGTCCGCTTTACCCCCAAAAGCGGACATTGGTTGAGTGCATCTGGATGTCTGCTTTTGTGCCAGAAGCGGACCCATGCACTGCACAGATTTCGAGGATCCTCCGGCTAATCTGGTTTTTCTTAATGCATAGTCTTCAATGGCCAAACAGACTGACTGAAAACATCTCGCTGCGGCAAGCGGCCCCGGAAAGCCTGGAAATAGCGCGGTTGCGCATGGAACCGCCTACTTAACAACCACAGTGGTGTCGGAGTCGCGTCCAATATGTGGCAAAACCGGCGTTGCGCAAATTTCTGGCCTGTGTTGCTTTCTGGTTACGATTCATCCGACTTCGGATGCAGGATGCCACGCGTCGCGTCCTCTGCTTTAGGCGCGCCTCCTGCTCTCTCGACCTGATCGGCAAGGGCCATCCAAGTTTGCGCCATATTAAGCAGCGCAATCTTACGCCCGCGGTCCTCAAACCCTTGAGCGATCTCGAGGCAGTAGGCGGCGTACAGTCGGTAGCACGCTATGACTTCGCGGGGAGACATCCCACCCCCAGTATGTCTTTTCACACAAGCCGGACCACGGCGGTTTGTTCCCAGGTGCAATAAACTCCTTATGAGCGCCACATCCGATCGCCTCAGCTTGTGGTCGTTGCGGCTCCGACAATGAGGCTTGGCAACACGGACACAAAAGCGGGTGAAAAAAGCGGGTGACGTCACGGGAACGTCGCATTTCATGCGAACATTCGACGGGTCAAATTGGGCAAGGGGGCAAACCATGACCACTTCCGGACCGTTTGATTTTGCCAAGTACAGGCGACCTCAACTCGAGGGACACAAACGTGCTTATGCTGCCGAGAATGACGATGGCCCCCAAAATCTCAGCGAGTTGCTGGGCCGAGTATCAGAAAATTCGACGGGCGGAATTGATAGTCTCATTGGTGACTTTGAACGGCTGCGAGGAAAACTTCGGATCGACGGCGAACGTATTCAACGCGAGATTGAGGAATACAACACACTGAGCCAACAGGTGATGCAATTAACGAAAGTCATTTCCGAAAGCATGGAGAAAGTTCGAGCGACGGTGCAGCGGGCGGAGTGATCAAGCTCGACATTTTTTGAGACGATAGGGTGGCTTTAGTGAACAGGCCACTTTTGGCGGGGCTGAAAATAAAGTTGAACGGGAACCCGCGAACTCATTCATAAGGCGGTTCCAAATAGCGCTTGTTGTGACTTTGCCTGTGGGTCACGTGAATTGCCACAATGCCAACTCACGAGCGCCCCAATGCAAGTGAGTCTTGCTATTGCTATCGCGATTCGATTTCGGGGATAGATCGATGCGGCGATCAATGTTGGGGCGCGCCACTCTTGTTATTGTCGTAGTAGTCGCAACTATCGTGTTGACAAGCGGGTCGAGCCTTAGCGAAACGATTCAGTGCAGGACCAGTCCTGGGGCACCGGCCCCACTAGGCAAGCACTGGTATTATCGCGCAGATCGAACGAACAATCAGCATTGTTGGTATATCGCCTCAGGCTTACCGGTTCGTTCGCAGCGAAATGGGATGCCGTCAAACCCGACGCTGCACATTGCTCGCGAACAAATTTCGGCACCATTACAGACTCAGCCCACGGAACTTTCGCAACTCGAAGCTGCGGACACGGATTCCACCGACACCCTGACACCGATCGATGAGCCGACGGCAAATTTTACGGCACGCTGGAGCGATTTGCCGAAATCTGTGGATTTGGATCATCAAGAATCTACGAGCCGCAATAATTACGTCTCTGAGCCTGCGACGTTGGATTCTACAAAACCGGTGGCGTCAACAGGCTTCGTTGTTGCAGATTCAAAGCAGGGGTTGCCGCACAAGTCTGCGAGGGCGGTATATTTTTGGTCAATTTTTTTCGCCGGCACACTCAGCACATTGCTCTTCGGCGGTATTCTTAAGCTTACGAGCTGGTTGTGTAGCTACGTCGCGCGAAGCCGGTGGACACCAAACGATTACGCGGAAACAAATCCAAGCGAACTCGTGCGCGCCTTACGGCGAGTAGACGAGTCCTTTAACACATCACGATCCTTCTCGCCGTCTGGCGCAGTCACGGACGTGCCGGCAAACCAACAAGCCGCAATCCGCTGCGCCTCATCGCGCGTCAACAGAGCTTGGCTTCCGACTGCTAGCCCGGTTTAACCCAATAATGCCGAGGCAGCCTTGGCCAAATATGATGTTCGCGATAGCGACGAGCGATCCTTTCTTCGAGAATTCGGAGAATCGTGTTCGGGCGCAAGGGTTCTAACTGGCACTCATCGACGGCGACTACTCCTTCGCTCCGGCCTTGCGCGCTTTTGAGAATCTCACGGAGGTCTCGGCGCCCGATTCGATTTTTGCGATCCACGGCTGTCGTCCCCATGCATGGATGGCGGAGCGAGAACGCCGAAGGTCGAGACTGAGTTCCTAGGAGCCGCTGTGAATTCAGTGGATATCTTGGCAAACGTGAGAAACATACAAAAGTTTTGTTCGTAGATTCGATAGGCGTTCCATTGGGTGTTTGGCGTGACTGGCAATGTCGGTGTTGGACGATTTCATGCGGATACGGCTTTACCGAAAGCAAGCCGCGGAATTTCAATGGCTGGCTGACAACGCGTCCATTGCTAGTGTGCAGCGTCGTTATCGCGCTATTGCACGCCACTACAGCGAACTGGCAGATCGGGAACAGCGGGCCGATAAAACCAGAATGGCCGAACGTCTCAGGCAGTTAAGACTAAAGCGCGAAGAAGTGGCGGCGCAGGTTCGGCAGTCGCGCGAGGCGAACGATAATCTCGCTATTGGTCTCTTGAGGCTGATGCAGATAAGAGCGCGACGTAGGCGCTCCTTGCAGAGGAGATGGTGCTCCTTGCAGAACCAAGTGCGACGTTCGCGCTGATTCAGATGAGCGGCCCCAATCTTCTTCGGCTTGCGCTTCACCGCTGGCGCATTCGGATTTTTAACTTTGATCCAATGCGGCGAACGCCCGGAGCGATAGGTCGACGATGCCCTCGCAACCAGTCGACAGGCTTCGCGGTAGACAATCACGCCGTCCTCGTCAAAACACTCGTTGAAAACGAGACTGAGTTGCGATCCGCATAAAAGCTCCGCGAGCAATTCCTTTCTCTCGATCGGTTCGGTGCGCAAATTCCGACCGTCGAGTTCGAGCAAATCGAACGCGCAATGTTCGGCGTTGGCGATTGTGCCGTAGCGGCGGACTAAATCAAAACGGCGAGGCGTTCTCGTCGCAAACGATAGCCTCGCTGTCCATCAAGCATGAGCGAACCGGGAGCTTGCTCGCGGCCGTTGTGATAAGGGGAACCGGGACGAGAAATCGTTTCCGGCGCGTGCAATTAGCCGGTACGCTTGTCGAGTCTTTCCCTGACAGAATGCGGAAGCCGTCGTGCTTGATCTTGTGGATCCAGGCGGGGCCGGGAGGTGGGCCTCGGCGGAAGAGGGCAGACACGGCTCCATAATGCCCAGCCCAGGGCGGGTACGCTCACGCAACAATACCATGCCAGCTTAATACGGGTTCCCATGTGACGAAATTATGAAATCCGAGATCCCTATTCCCATTTCGGGCTCGTCATTTGCTATTGGAGTGGTAAACTGCGCAAACCAGAGTCAAGTCGGGGGACGGGCTCAATGAACCCAAGTGTTGTTCGACCCATAGCTTTGTTTGGTACGGTGGCAGTGATGGTCACCTTGACCGTTGTGGTGACACTTTTCTCCTACTGAAATAGAGCAGTGCTCAATTGATCATTGAGCGCACGCCGTACGCAACGCAAAGACTAGTGGCGCGGCGCAACAAAACACCCGCCTTGTGCCACAAGCGGGCATTGCCTCATGCGTCAGCTGCGCTTCTGGTAACTTCACCCAATTTGTGGAAGCGCGTCTCAGCTTCATCGTGGCGCTCGAATTGCGTTATTTGGAAACCGCGATCTGTCCGGGGGCCAAAGACGCTATGCGTCAGCAGCGACCCATGCCAGAATCGCCTGGATCGCAGCGACGCCTGGATTTTCCGCCTTACGGATTATAGTGAGCAGTTGGAACCAGCGCTCGTCATCTGCGTGCTCCACGAAGTCGCGAACAGCGCGGGCGGCAAAATCGGCCACGGCCATCGCCGCCGCAGCGGCGC
>Ga0318538_10000579_pt1 | contig 10423 bp, 10 predicted proteins | sample GRESIP166b4f23_FD_202504 | JGI IMG/M metagenome (GOLD analysis project Ga0318538, IMG submission 202504) | Tropical soil microbial communities from Luquillo Experimental Forest, Puerto Rico - GRE.SIPMG.166b4f23 | ecosystem: Environmental > Terrestrial > Soil > Tropical forest > Bulk soil...
AAGACACCGGCTGCGATCGTGTCAAAGGTCAACGACGCGGTGCAGAAAGCGATGCAGGATCCGACGATCGCCAAACGGCTCGGCGAAATCGGCGCCGACATTCCCGCGCCAGGGCAGCGCTCGCCGGAAGCGCTGCGCATGCTGGTCAATAACGAAGTCGACAAATGGGTGCCGCTGATCAAGGCGGCCGGCATCGTCGGACAATAAACGGACAGGCCAACTCGGCGAGCGAAACGCGTCCATCGTGAAGCTGAGCGACGAAGAACTGGCGATGCGCCGCGGCGAATTCGGCCCGCTGCGGCAATGGGCGATCGAGCATCAGATCAGGGTCGGCAGCTATCTCGGCGCGGCGGATTTCGTGCCGGTCTCGCAGGCGCATATCATGGCCGATACGGAATCGCTCGGCCGTGCCGGCGTGGAATGGCTGGAAAACTGGGTCGTGCTCCCGGAACGCGAACGCCGCGTCCGCATACCGACAATCACCGATCCGCGCGGCACCGATTTCGCGCAGGCACACCGGCTCAAGCAGCAGCCGTGGATGCTCGCACTCGAACGCCGCGCGATCGCTGCGTTCGAAGCGCTCGGCGTGCTGATGACGGACACCTGCATCAACTATCAAACGATCATGCCGCCAGTCCACGGCGAGCACGTCGCCTATGGCGATACCGGCGTGGTGATCTATTGCAACAGCGTGTGCGGCGCGCGTTCCAATTTCGAAGGTGGGCCTTCGGCATTGAGCGCCGGCATGACCGGGCGTACACCCCGCTACGGCTTTCATCTTGACGCGCAGCGCCAGGGGACTTTCCTGGTTGAGCTGTCATGGATGCCGCACGAGCTCAATGATTGGGGCGCGCTTGGCGGCATGATCGGCTGCCTGGCCGGCGATTATTCGCAAGTGCCGGCTGTCATCGGCATCGAGCAGGTGCCGGGCCCAGACGAGCTCAAGCATTTCGGCGCAGCGCTGGCGAGCTTCGGTTCGGTCGCCTTGTTCCACATCGCCGGCGTGACGCCGGAAGCGATGCGGCTCGACGATGTCGTGGCGGCCGGGCGAGACTTGCCGACCTACCCGATCGGCGAGGCCGATATCCGCGCCTTCCAGAGGCGCTATGCCGAGAACGTCGGCGCCGTCGACCTCGTCGTATTCTCGGCGCCGCAGCTCAGTCTCATCGAGATGCAAAAGCTTGCCGGTTTGCTGGATGCGCGACGACTGAACATTCCGCTGCTTGCGGTCACGAGCCCACAAGTCAAGCCGGATTGCGATCGGCTCGGCTTCACCGCGCTAATCGAAGCTGCCGGCGGCACTGTTTTATCCGGCATGTGCTTTTATCAAAGCTACGCGCGCGAAATGGCCGAAGCCAATGGCTGGCGGCGGCTTGCCACCAATTCGGCGAAGCTCGTCAACATCATCGGCGGTTACGGCTATCGGCCGGTGCTGCTGTCGATGGAGCAATGCGTCGAGGCAGCATGCGCGGGGGGCCACATTCCGGCGGGGTCGTCATGAGCGGCAAGATTTTCCATGCCGCGGCCGGCATGGGCCGCAAGGTGCGCGCCCAGGCGCTGGTCGCCAGTGACGGTTTTTCGGCGCGTTACGATCTTGACCGCATCCGCGGTGTGTTTTCGCGGCCGGAGCACAAACTCGCCGGCGAAACCTATCAGGGACGCGTGTTGGTGCTGGACGCTGCCAAGGGTGGCGTCGCCACCGCCTGGATGCTGCATGAGATGAAGTCGCGCGGCGTTATGCCCGCCGCTTTGGTCCTAAACCGCGCCAATCCGATCATGGTGCAGGGCGCAGCCCTGGCCGATTTCACCATGATCTCGGGTTTCGACTGCGACATTACCAAAGCTATTCCGAACGGCGCCGAGGTCGAGGTCGATCCGACCGGGGAGCGACCGTTCATTCGGGTGGTGTGAACAACCTCGGTCATTCCCGCGAAAGCGGGAATCCGTAATCTCAGCTCCTGAAGAATTTCCCGATTCGGGACTATGGGTCCCCGCTTTCGCGGGCACGACGGAACCACCTCAAATCACTTCCTCAGTCTTGTCGTTGGTCTCGCCATAGCGGCGCAGCGTCGCCGGTCGCGTGCCGGCGTAATGACGCTCCAGGCCTGGCGCGATCTTGGCGTTCTCGCGCTCGAACAGGCTGTCGCCGTCAAGGTCGCTCTCGACCAGAAACGGGCCGAAATTTTCCACTTCCAGCACCCAGACAGCCTGAGCGAGTCCAAGTTCTTCCAGCCAATAAACGCCAGCGACGCGCCTGATGCCGCGGCCAAGCAATGCGCCGGTGCCGTAGCCAACCGTCGTGAGATAGATCGCGTTGTTCGGCACAAAGTGCTGCCGATAGACCTCCGACGTCATGCCGCCTTTGCCGATGATGATGTTGCAGCCTGACAGGCGGAACCAGCCTCCGAGCCATTGGGCAAAGCGGAATGAAGCGGTCGCGGTCACCGCGCCAACCGTGTAGCTGCCGTCGGGATTGATGCTTGCCGCTGGCGAGCAATGAAAATTGGTGATGCCGAGCGCGTCCTTCCCCGCCGGCATGCCGAACCCGTCGCCGATTGCGCGCTTGTAGACGCCTTCGCGCGCCGTGAAGACGCGACCTGTAAGATAGGCAACCGAGCCGATCTCCAGTCGGCATAAATCGTCGGTACGCGCCGGCAAATTGAGATAGACGGTTTTAAGTTCGCTCATTATTTACTCCCAACTGGCGATAGCCTGCGCGATTTTTGTTCCGCCGCCTCCGCCAAGTTCATTCCGCCGCCTCCGCGGCTTGCCGTCCCCATTCGACGGTCTCGCGGCGCATGTAATCGGTGAACCACATCGGATCGGTACGGAACGTCGGCTTGCCTTGGGCGGAAATCTGCGCGCAGGCCCGGCGCGAGGAGAGACAGAACATGTGCACGGACATCGGCATGCCGCCGGTGTGGCAGTAGCCGGCCTCGATATGGCAATCGATCACCATCGACGAGCCGACGAAGCCCATGGCGCCCATGCCGATAGAGTTGCCAACCTCCTTGAATTCGTCTTCGAGCGCGGCGATGCGCGGGTCGGGGTTGCGCGATCCGACGATGCGCAGGCATGAGGCCTGCTTGCCGAGCACCATGCTGGTGTCTTTCGAGCCACCGAGCCCGATGCCGACAATGGCCGGCTGACAAGCGAGCCCGCGCTTGCCGAAACCGATCAGCGTGTCGAGATAAAAGCGCTTGATGCCTTCGATGCCGTCGCCGGGGAACAGCATGCGGTAATCGGTCCCGAACAGCCCGCCCTTATGCACCGTGGTGAGTTCGATCCAGTCGGCGTCGGGGTGAAACCCGTATTCGATCTCCGGCGCATTGATGCCGACATTGTTGTTGTGGTCGGTGCGCCATAGCGGATGCACGCGATTGGGGCGCAACGGCACCGACGTCGTCGCCCGCGCGGTGGCGCGGCGCAACGCCGCTTCGAGCGCAACCGGCCCGCCTTCGATACGCGCCTCATTGCCGATCTTGACGTACCAGCGCGGCAGGCCGGTATCGCCGCACATGGCGCGCCGGTCCTCCTTCGCGGCTTCGTAGTTTTCCAGCATGGCCTTGATTACGAAGGCCGAGAGATCGCCCTTTTCGGTATTGGCGCAGCGCCGCAAGCCATCGAGGTAATCCTCTGGGATTTCGATGGCGGCCTTCGCCATCAGCTCCTCGGCGGTGCGTTGAATGGATGCGAGCGGAATCATTTGTAGTGCCTCACTCGGCTGCGATCTGATCGCGGAGTAGCGTCTCGCCCGGCTTGACATGGGTGAACAGGACCGGCTCGTCCGCCATTTCGATCCGGCCCGCCTTCTGGCGCGCTACCGTGAATGTCGAGGTGGCGAGATCGCCCAGCTCCGGGAAATCCGAACGATAATGCGCACCACGTGAATTTTCGCGCCGTAGCGCGGCGAGCGCAATCACGCGGCTGATCTCGCACAGCGACTGCAGATTGAGCCAGTCGTGCCAGGTCAAGTTGAAGCGGCGGTCGCGGTTGGCGACGCCTGTGGTGCGCAGTATCGCCTCGATGGCGTCGATCCCGGCAAGGCCGCGCTCGATGCCGACGCGATCGCGGACCACGCCAACGTGATCCCACATTATGTCAAGAAGATTTTCCCGCAACGCGTTAACATCGCCGGGCTGACGCGAGAACGGAAATTCGGCGCGCGTCACTTCGAAATCGAGCACCTCCTGGTCCGGCGGCCGATAACCGGGATTTTTGGCAATCCAGCGCGCCATCACGCCGCCGGCAATGCCGCCGAACACCGTTGAATTGGCGACGCCGTTGCCGCCGAGCCGGTTGGCGCCATGCATGCCGCTTGCATCCTCCCCGGCGACAAAGAGCCCAAAGCACTCGGTCGCCGTGTCGACGTCACAGACCAGTCCACCCATGAAATAGTGCGCCGTGGGCACGACTTCGACCAGTCCGCCGGCGAGATCGAAGCCGCAGTCGCGACAGCGATCGACCATACCCTTGAACTCCTTCGCGACTTTGGCCGGCCCAAGATGGCCCATCTTGATGAAGAGCCCACCATTTGGCGTGGTCCGGCCGGCTTTCATCTCCGCATACATGGCGCGGCTGACGACGTCGCGCGTCGCGCGCTCGAGCTTGGGGTCGTACTCGCCCATGAAGCGATGCATGGCGGCGTTGAGGAGATGGCCGCCGGCGCCGCGCAGTCCTTCTTCCAGCACGGTGCCGGTCATGCGCGTATCGGGCCCGGCTAGCAATCCGGTCGGGTGGAATTGCACCATCTCCATGTCGCGCAGCGGCAGACCGAGGCGCAGCGCCATGGCGAGGCCGTCCATGCTCTTGTCGCCCGACGGCGTGTGATAGCGGTACATCGTCGGCCCGCCGCCGGTCGCCAGCAGCACGGCCTGAGCACTGACGAAACGAAATTCCCCGCTGCGCACGTCGATCAAGAGAACACCGGCGAGCGCGCCGTCCTTTGCCGGAGTGAGGGCGACGGCGCGATGCTCCTCCAGTCGCCGGATCGGGCGCGCCCAGACTTGCTCCATCAGACGATTGATGATCTCGATGCCGGTGAGGTCGCCCTTGTGCACCGTGCGGTCGAAACTCTGTCCGGCAAAAGCTTTGCCATGCAGCGTGCCGTCCGGGTTGCGGTCGAAGAAACAGCCGATCTCGTTTTCGAGTTCGCGCACGCGCTCGATGGCGGTCGAGACCAGCGTCCAGGCGAGCTCCTGATGCGGCAGCCATTTGCCGCCCTCGATCGTGTCCATGAAATGGCGCTCGATCGAATCGCCGGGGTTGATCGCGACGTTGTAGCCGCCCTGCACCATGCGCGTGCAGCCGCATTTGCCGAGGAGCCCTTTGCTGGCGATCGTGACGTCGAGATCGGGATTGGCCTTGAGCGCATGCAGCGCGGCGAACAGGCCGGCGCCGCCGGAGCCGAGGATCAAAATGTCGGTCTTGAGCTGTTCCACATTCATTGGGTTCAGAACACCCGAACCAGGAAAGCCAGCGCGATTATCGCCGATAGCGCCGCCGCAAAGGTGGCGAGCTGCTTCTGCCCGTCGCGCCAGGCGAGATTCTCGATCACGAGAATGCGCAATCCGCCAAGCAGATGCACGGTGAACAAGAACACAAGCCCGATCTCCGCGACTTTGACCAGCGGCTGATCGGTCCAGCGCAAAAAACTTGCAAGTCGCGCGTCGCCTTCGAGCGCGAGACCGAGCGCCAGAAAGTGAAACGGAAGAAAGATCGCCAGTGCCAGCCCCGAAATACGATGCAGCATCGCAGCGATCCATAAGCCGCTGCCGCGATGTTTGATGAGGTGTGTGCTCACGGCACCACCACCGCGGCGACGGCGCGCAGGCCAAGTCCCGCCAGCACCATGCCGATGAAAACGGCGCAGGCGTCAGTGCGCCGTTCGGAAAGCGGCGACCATTCGCTCAGCACATTACGCACGCCGATCGAGGCGTGAAGCGAGACTGCCAAAACGAACAGGCCGTAGAATACCGCCCAGGCGATGCTGCCCCTGGTGCGCGCGAGAATGTCAGCAGCACTCAGGCCGCCTCGTGCGGCATAAAAGATGATGGCGATATGGACGAGCACCAGCGGCGCCATGATCGCGGCGGTGGCGCGCTGCCAGATATAAAGACGCACGTTCATGCCGTGATCTCGCCCTTCAGATAAGCAGTCGCTGTGCGGCGCTTCAGCCCCGCGATCGCGGCGGTCGGATTGAGTGCCTGCGGGCACAGCTCCTGGCAGGACTGATGGGAATGGCAGGCATGACAGCCGCCCGAGCCTGCGATCGCTTGCAAGCGCGCAGTGTTGCCGCCATCGCGCGCATCATTGACCAGCGTCCAGGCGCGCGTGAGCGCCGCCGGGCCGAGATAGCCGCTGTTCCAGCGCACCGTGTCACAGGCCGCATAGCAGACGCCGCAATTGATACATTCGATCGCGGCATCCGCAGCCAAGCGCGCCGGTGCGTCCGGCCGGATTTGCGCGATATCGTCCTGCCGCGCCTTGGTCGGCGCGAACACGCCGTTAGCCTGCTGCCATTTCTCGAAGAACGGCCGCATGTCGGTCGTGAGGTCCTTGATCACCGGCAGATTTTCGAGCGGCCCGATTTCGAGCTTGCCGCTGGCGGCGACCTTGGCGACATGGGTGCGGCAGGTCCAGCGCGGTTTGCCGTTCACGGTCATCGCGCAGGAGCCGCAGACACCGACGCGGCAGGCGAAACGATACGACAAAGTCGGATCGATGTGGCGCTGGACGAACGTGACCACGTCAAGCACGGTCTGGCTTTGGCGCTGCGGTACGCGATAAGTCTCATAGCGGCCGTTCGCGCCGCCGCGCCACAGCGATACTGCAAGTTCCACATTCATTCCGGGTGTCGTCCTCGCGTCGTTTTGCGCGTATTTCGCCTACCTTAGCAAGCCTGCCCCCACGGACAAAGGCGCGCCGACTTGGCTATAATCTCCATCAAGATTACGGGAGGAACTAAGCATGGCCGGACCTACGCTCAGCTATGTTCACGGTGCGAGCGATCAGCCGCTCATCGGCAAGACCATCGGAGAATTTTTTGACGAGGCCTGCGCGAAATGGGCCGCGCGGCCGGCGCTGGTGGTCCGGCATCAAAAGGTGCGCTTGAGTTACGGCGAACTGCGCGCAGCCGCCGACAAGCTGGCCGCCGGACTTTTGACACTCGGACTTAATCCCGGCGACCGCATCGGCATCTGGTCGCCCAACAATAGCGAGTGGGTGTTGACCCAATTCGCCACCGCCAAAGCGGGGCTCATCCTGGTCAATATCAATCCGTCCTACCGCGTCGCCGAACTCGAATACGCGCTGACCAAAGTCGGTTGCAAGGCGCTCATCCTCGCCGAAAAGTTCAAGACCTCGGATTACGTCGGCATGCTCCGCGAGCTGGCGCCGGAACTCGGTCATGCTCAGCCCGGCAAACTCGAATCCGCGCGCCTGCCGTCGCTGCGCTCGGTCATTCTCATTGGCGACAGCTGGCATCCGGGAACGTTCCGCTTCTCCGAAATCATGGAGCGAGGCGGCGCCGCGGAAGCCAAGCGCATCGCGGAGCTCTCCCCCCAGTTGCAGTTCGACGAGCCGATCAACATCCAGTTTACATCCGGCACTACCGGCTTTCCGAAGGGCGCGACGCTTTCGCACCACAACATTCTCAACAACGGGTTCTTTATCGGCGAAGCGATGCGGCTGACGCCGGAGGACCGGCTGTGTATCCCCGTGCCGCTCTATCATTGCTTCGGCATGGTGCTCGGCAATCTCGCGGCGCTCACCCATGGCGCCTGCATGGTGTTCCCCGGCGAAGGTTTCGATCCGCTCGCCACACTGCAAACAGTCGCCGAGGAGCGCTGCACCGCGCTCCATGGTGTGCCGACGATGTTCATCGCGCAGCTCGATCACCCGGACTTCGAAAAATTCGATCTTTTATCATTGCGGACCGGAATCATGGCTGGCTCGCCATGCCCGATCGAGGTGATGAAGCGTGCCGTCGCCAAAATGCATCTTTCCGAAATCACCATCGCCTACGGCATGACCGAAACAAGCCCGGTCAGCTTTCAGAGCTCGACCGAGGATCCGCTGGAGCGCCGGGTATCGACTGTCGGGCGCATTCAGCCGCATATCGAAGTCAAGATCGTGGATCTCAACGGCCGGATCGTGCCGACCGGCACGCCGGGCGAGCTCCTGACCCGCGGCTACTCCGTGATGCTCGGTTACTGGGGCGATGCCGAGCGCACCCACGAAGCGATCGACGCGGCGCGCTGGATGCATACCGGCGATTTGGCGACGATCGACGCGGAGGGCTATTGCAACATCGTCGGCCGCATCAAGGACATGGTCATCCGCGGTGGCGAGAACGTCTATCCGCGCGAGATCGAAGAATTTCTCTATCGCCATCCGAAGATTCAAGATGTCCAGGTCATCGGCGTCCCGGACGATCGCTATGGCGAGGAGATCTGCGCCTGGGTCAAGCTGCGCCCCGGCGTGGCCGCGAATGAGGAGGAAATTCGGACCTTCTGTCGCGACCAGATCGCCCACTACAAGGTGCCGCGCTACATCAAATTCGTCGACGAGTTTCCGATGACGGTCACCGGCAAGATTCAGAAATTCATCATGCGCGAACGCACGATCGACGAGCTCGGATTGGAGGTGCAGAAGACGGCGTGAAGGCCTCCGCCATAGCGAGGAACGGGTCCGGCCCGAAGTGGCCGGCCCGATGACAGGCTACGCGACGAAGCAATCGTTGCATACGCGGAGTTTGTAAAGGTCCAGGTCAGCAGCGCACCATTATCTTGCTGCGCTGCGCCCGGGAAACGTTGCTGTAGGGCTCGCAATGACGAGCGCTTACACCTTCACCTTCTCATCTTCGACGACGCGCGCTACGGCGGGGCGCTTGAGCAGGCGGTCTTTGTGCGCGGTGTAGTTTTTCAGTTCCGCCATCGGCAGTTCGCGGCGCACGCCCCAGGTGTAAAACACGAAGCCATAGGGATCGAGTACCGAATACTTGTCGGAAAACCATTCGCGGCCGGCGAGCATGCCGTCGATTTGTTTCAAGTAGCCGTGGAATGTTTTGAGGCCCATGTCCTTGATGCCCGGAAATGCCGAAGAGTCGGCGGTATAGCGTTCCGGGCGGCCGACATGGGCATGAGCCGGATGAACGCTGGTGGCGAAGAAGCCGATCAGCGACAGTGCCTTGGCTTCGCCAGTCGCGTCACCCGGCCACAAGCCGAAGCGTTTGCCGAGATATGGCAGAATGGCGGTGTTCTCGGTGAGCGGCTCGCCATTGTCGAGGCGCAGCGCCGGCACGCGTCCCAGGGGATTGATCTTCAAATACGCTTCGGTGCGCTGCTCGCCGTCGGCGAGGTTCATTTTTTTCGGCTCATACTTCTCGCCGCTTTCCTCCAGCACGATGTGCGAGGCCATCGAGCAGGCGCCCGGACCATAATAAAGTGTCAGCATTGCAAACCTCCCTCACGCAGGACTGCGCGCGTTGGCCTTATCACAGGACCACGCCGGATTAACAGCCCCAAAATGGCTCTCATCTATTAACCGGAATCTTGTCGAGCAGCGGCAGCCACGTTGCTTGTTGCTGTTCGACGAAAGCAAGCGCTTCTTTGGCGTTCATGGCATGCGAATAGCTGCCGATATTGGCGAGCAGCTTTTGAAACTCAGGATCGCTGACGACTTTGGCGAGATCGGCTTCGACTTTGGTGATGATCGCGTCAGGCGTGCCGCGCGGTGCGACCAGCACCTGCCAGCCGGTCGCAGAAAACCCGGGAATGGTCTCCGCCACCGTCGGCAAATCCGGAAACTGTGCCAGACGCTGCGCCGCGGCGACTGCGATCAGTTTGACTTGTTCCGACTTCACCGCGCCGACAATTCCCGAATAGCCTTCGATGATCATGGACACGCGTCCGGCGCTGACATCGGAAAGGGCGGCCGCCGGCCCCGCATTGTAGGGCACGGGCAGGAGCTGGATATTGGCACGGTCTTGCAGCAGCAGGCCGGTGAGATGCGTAAGCCTGCCGACGCCGGTTACGGCGATCGAAATCGTTCCCGGCCGTTTCTTTGCGAGCGCGATCAATTCCGGAAGCGTCGAGACGCCAAGCCCCGGCGTCACGGCAACGAACATCGGATTTTCTGCGGTGAAGCCGATCGGTATGAAGTCGCGCGGCAGCCGCAGCGGCAGGTTCGGCGCAACCGATTGCTGTGCGACGAAGGTTGAAAGCGCCGGCATGAACAGCGTGTAGCCGTCGGGCGCCGCCTCGGTGGCGGCGCGCGCGGCAATACTGCCATTCGCTCCCGGATGATTGACGATAACAACTTGCTGGCGCCAGGCCTTGGTTAGACCGGCGGCGACGAATCGCGCGTCCACATCGGGCGTCGAGCCGGGCGGTGCATCGGAAATGATGGAGACCGGCTTTTC
>Ga0318538_10000584_pt1 | contig 10406 bp, 11 predicted proteins | sample GRESIP166b4f23_FD_202504 | JGI IMG/M metagenome (GOLD analysis project Ga0318538, IMG submission 202504) | Tropical soil microbial communities from Luquillo Experimental Forest, Puerto Rico - GRE.SIPMG.166b4f23 | ecosystem: Environmental > Terrestrial > Soil > Tropical forest > Bulk soil...
TGCTCCGCCGAACTTTTCGGAAACCAGGCAGTATTGATTTGTGTCGTTCCGAACGCGCGGTATCGAACGCACCAGGAATATTACGGATGACTTGCCCTGCGCGGACACGTACTGGATGGGCAGATCGGAGGTAACATCTCCCGCTACCAGCGCTTCCTTTCCATCGCCAGCGCTGTAGACAACACTGCAGATGTTGCGTGAGCTCAGGCAGGCACGGAACTGTGCGCGAAGTTGAGTGGCATCGGGCTCGGATTCAGCTGGATGTGCGAGCAGTGGACGGACTGCCGCATCGACCAGAACCGACACCTGTGCACAGGCTTCAACAGGCCCTGCCTGGGCGGTTCCGTGTAACGCGGCGACTGCGATACTCGTTGTGGCAAGCCGGATGCGCATGCAACACCGCATTGTGGGCAGCGCCGCTTCGATATGCGAACAGAAGCCAGAGCGTCGCCCCACATGGGATCGGCGGGGAGGCCGCTAGGGTGCGGTGCGCCGTGCGGTACGCGTGTTCCGGGCCGCGGCAATGGCGTCAGCTTGTGCGAGCGCCCCAGCCAGGGTGTCATGCACGCAGGCTGCGTAGTTCGGCTGATACGAAACGTCGTGACGCCGGGCGAGCTCGCCGCAGAGGCGCCGGGCCATCTGGTCCAACCGCTGGCGCGCGATGCCCGCCCCTTCGAGCGTCGACAGGTCGAGGTCGGCGAGCGGCACACCGGCACCGAGCGTCACCGAATTGAGCACCGTCACATGAGTCTGGCGCAGGACGTCGATTTGCCGCAGCGCGCTTGTTACCGTGCTGTCAACGCACGCGCCGAGCGCGGGCCGCGAGTAAGGTTCGCGGCCGCCGCCACGGTCCGCGCAAAGGCGCTCTGCCATGGCGTGCAGGCGATCCCGTGCCAGGCGCATGCCGTCCGGGGTCGACAGATTGAGGTCCGAGAGCGAAACCTCTGCAACGCTGCTGGGCGGCGTTGTCGCGGCGCGCTGATCCGCAATCGTGCCAAGGGGCGCAATCCCAAACAACGCCATCACGATGGCAGCTGCGCACGCAGTGTGGTGGCCGCTGAAACGGCTCACCGGAATTGATTGGGCATTCATAAGGCAGCCTCCGATGGGTATCCCACAGCTCAGTCCTCGACAGTCACCTGCTTGATACGCACCTGCGGGCTGCAGGGTTTCACCATGGCCACAAAGAAAAACGCTCGACCCTGAAACCCGGTGAGTAGCCCGCGCGTATCAACCCGGTGATGGGCGAGAATGGCTACACTCGAAAATTGCGATGAGCGATACCCTGTCAGCCGCGATGATCGGGGCGATCGCCGGCTATCTCATCGCGCGGCACTGTTCGGAGATCGAATGGATTTTGCGCACACTGAGCGGCTGAAAAGAGGCGGCGACCATGTCAACTGACCAAGTGGCCCTGCTGATTCCCATTCTCTCGGTCACGGTGAGTTTGGCTGCACTCATCGTCTGGATCGTGATGTGGTATCGGCGCCGAATGCACGAGGTTGACTGTCGTCATCAGGAGCGAATGGCGGCCATCGAAAAAGGGCTCGAGCTGCCGCCGGAGTCACTTCCGCAGCCCGACCGGATGCCGCCACGCTCACGCTATCTTCTGCGGGGGCTGATCTGGCTCGGTGTCGGCCTCGCCATCACGCTCGGAGGGCGCGACTGGTTGCAGGCTCCGCTGGGAGGGGCCGGCTGGATCGCGGTCGCCGTTGGCGCCGCCTACCTCATCTTCTATTTCGTGGAAGGGCGCAGGGCGTCGGTGCCGAAATCTGAAGAGCCCGCGACCGGTGGCGATCAGACGCCTTGACTTAAAGGGGCGCGAGAACATCGGCTCGGACGAAACGGGCAATGCGACACCGTGTTGACCGATGCCAGCCTGATGGAGCTCGTGCGGGCGGAGCGCCGCGATGAGGCGATTGCCCTGCTCCTGCCTGCCTTCCGACGCAAGGTCTTTGGCTTGGCTTACAGCTTTCTTCGCGACCGGGAGGCTGCAGAAGACGTGACGCAGGAGGTATTCATCAAGGTCTGGCGGGCTCTGTCGCGATTTGACGGGCGCGCCTCGATGTCCACGTGGATTTACACGATCGCCCGCAACACGAGCTTGTCGGCGCTCCGGACGCGACGCGCCCAGTCCTCACTGAGTGATCCGGAGGTGATGGAAGCAGTGGAAGCGATCGATCCTGCTCCGTCGCCCGATGTCATCGTCGACCGCGCTGCGATCCTGCGGCTCGTCGATCAGCTCCCCACAAAGCAACGGCAGGTTATGATGCTCTTCTATATGGAAGCGCAGTCCCACGAGGAGGTCGCTGCTATGCTGGCGATGCCCGTTGGAACAGTGAAGACACTGTTGCATCGCGCCCGCGCCCGGCTGAGCGCTGCCGCCGGTAACATGAGTACGAGCTCATGAGCACACCTGACTCCGAACTCGACAGGCACCTGCAGGCGCTCTTCCGTGGCCTCGACACAGGGGCAGACTTCGACGCCCGGCTCATGGCGCGTTTGCGAGCCGAATCGCAAAAGGACGCGACCGAGCGGGCGGCGCGGGCCCGGCAGGAACGCGCACGATATCGGAGAACGGTTCTGGAGCTGCAGAGCTCTCGCCGGTCGCTGCTGCGGTTGCTGACGCTCGACACGCTGGGAATCGCACTCCTGCTGGTGGTCGCCGTCGTCACGGCTGGGCCGCGTCTCAGCCGGGATGTCATGGACATTTCGAGTCAATACGCCCCCTACATCGCGATGTTGCTCGGAATCCTGATCGCAGCCGTGCCGCTGGCGGGAATGTGGGCAGAACACACTGGCAGATCTATCCGGCTGCCGTGAGCCGGGTAGTGCACACTCATCGCCCTCCCCGAGCCTCCAGGTCGTGTCCGATGTGTCAGCCTGGGAGCCTTCAGGTCACGGTCCCGGGCAGCGCGACGTCTCGGGCAGGCTTATCGTCGCGGAGGCCCAGGTAAACGGGTTGGCGCAACTTTCGGTCAGCGGTCAATTCCTGGTAGGAAATCTGCGCGATCAGCTGCGGTCGCAGATAGGTAATTTCTCGCTCGCGCGGGGGGTCTACTAACGCTGTCTTGCTGCTGACGAGCGGCTGGAATCGTTTGTACAGCGCGGCAAGCGTCCTGGCGTCGAAGCCGGTCCCCACTTTACCGACGTAGTGGAGCTTGCCGTGCTCGTAGGCCCCGAGCAGCAGAGCGCCGAAATACTTCCGCGCGCCCTCTGGCGGGGTGTACCCCACGATCACGAATTCGTCCTCCTGGTGAACCTTTACTTTCAGCCAGAGTCTCGATCGCTTGCCGACATAGTGCGAAGAGAGATCCTTGGCTACGAGACCCTCATAGCCCCGGCGCCGTGCGATCTTATAGGCTGCGAGACCGTTTGCCGCGAGGCGACGCGAGAGCAGCAGGACGCCTTTCGGAGACACCACCTCTTCCAGCCTCGCGCGCCGTGCGGAGAGTGGCTCGTGACGGAAGTCCTTGCCGTCGACGAACAGGCAATCAAAAACCGCGTACAGCGGCTTGCCTCTACGCTGCTGGAGAAGCTGAAAGTGTGAAACTTGCTTCCGGTCGAATACCACGACCTCTCCATCCAGCACCAGCGTAGCCGGATGCAGCCTCGCTATCGCCGCGGCAACTTCCGGAAAACGGCCGGTGTTGTCCTTGCCGTTGCGCGAGAGGAGTACGACGCGCGCGCCTTCCTTGTACGCGAGCATCCGATCGCCGTCGTATTTCTCTTCGTATACCCAGCCGGGCCTGTCGAACGGCTCGGCGACGAGCGTGGCGAGCATGGGCGGTACGCGAAATGGGATACGGTGCTTCATCGGCTTGATTGATCGAGTCGGACCTGGTAACCGTGGCAACCTCCGCGGGTCCAGCACTTCGCTACCGCATTGCCCGGCCATGTGCCCAAAGCTGGATCGACCCACTCGCGATAGTTCGCTTTGCGCGTGAGCGGCGGTCGCGCCTCGAGCGGTCTCGGGTAGCTTCCCAGGAATGCTTCGAACCCGGACAGGGACACATCAGCCCAGTGCTCGCGGAGTGCAAAGGGTTCGGGCATGGCGGCAGCGTAGGAGCCCTGCGCCGGCGCGTCCATTCAGTACATACAACCTCCGCCGATCTGTATATCGCATTTGTCAACGACTCAGTTCCGCAGGCGAACGGCTGATCTCAGGGCAGTTCCCTGGAAGCCTTGGGCAGGTTGTCCGCAACGTGCCCTCCGGAAGCTTTCAGCATCTCCTGGAAGTCCGGCGACGCCAGGATGATGCGCTTCGCGGCCGCCCGCAGGCGGTCGACCGCATCGGCAGGCAGAGCGAACGTGGTGGGCAGTTGATTCAAGTAATCGCGCTCCTTCCTGTCGGCCAGCGCCTGGAACGAGACTTCGATTGCATAAATGTCGGCATTGACTGCATGGGCTACCCAGCCCACCGCGGGATCCTTCTTCGGGTCAAATGCCGCGGAGTCGCGTATCGCGCGCAGAGCCGTCCATCGCGCAGCGATATCCCTCAGCAATTCGATCGATTCGCTCGCGTAGCGGTCAACCGGTACTCCAGCCGTCTTGGCCAGTATGGACACGGCGCCGGGTGAGTTCTCCCTCTCGTTCCAGTCGAAGGACGGGGACGACGCAGAATTGACGACGAAGACGATGATCCTGCGCACGTGGTCGAGCGGCGTCGGTTGGCCCGCCAACCGCAATGCCTCAAACGCTTCGAGAAAATCCAATACCCCGCGAAGACCCAGGTTATCGGAAACAGCTCCATCCACCAGATGGAAATATCGGTCCTCCGAGGCATCGTCCAGTTGCTCCAGTTCCTGCAGCCGTTTGAGGACGCGACCGGCGGGTCGCGGTGGATTTGCCTGGCCCGCAAAAGCCTGCAGCCACGCCGGCGCGCGATAGCCGCAATGGCCGCCGTAATTGTTGATCGTGAGCGGAGACAGCACGACCGGAACGGCCGACGAGGCCGCCGCGGCACGCGAAAGTTTGAAGCTGCCGAGGTCGGCGCACATGACGTCGAAGTTCTGCGGCAGAAATACCACGCGGGCTCCGCTCGTCAGTTCCGTTGCGCTCACGGCAATCACCGGCCCGGCGGCGCGCTCCAGGTCGGCAAAGGTGGCGTCGTGAAAGAGAATTTCGTCGTACAGCTGCGCGGCGAGCTCGGAGCGGCCCCAACCCGAAGACCAGAGCGCGGGCCAATTCAGCGGGTTCAATATGCGCCGGATGAGCGTGCCCTGCACGTCGCGCTTGAGAAAGCTGGTCTCGAAGAGATCAAACAGCCTGTCCCCGTACAGCCCGTAGCCCAAGGCGGTGAAGCTGCCACCCGAGACCCCGGTGATCACGTCGACTTCATCGAGCAGCCGGGTCCTGCGTCCGCCAGGGGTACTGACCTCGATGTCTCGCAACGCTTCCAGAACCCCATAGGAAAACGCGGCAGCTCGCGTGCCGCCCCCGGAGAACGCGAGGATGACGAGGTCATCGTGTTCTCCCCGAGTCCGTTCCAGCCCCTCGAACCTCTGCTCACCCCCCTCACTGTGAGCCAGCGGAGGATTGACAGGCCGATGAGCGCCGCGACCGGGCGTCAGCAGCAGTGCGACCGCAAGCGCCAAGGCCGCAAGTAAGGAAGCCCTGCGCGCAAACCGCGCAGTGGCGCGCTCAGTCATTGTATCTCCCCCGGAAAACGCTGGAATTGTAGGACTGGCCACACCGATCATACCCCAGCGCGGCCAATCCTCAGTGCGGCGAATCGCCCGCCTCTCTTCAGCCCGATCCCTGGCGGTCGCAAGCTTCGTCGACCCGATCCGCCGATCCGCGCTTTTTGGCGCACGCTCGATTGACATCACCGGTTTTTCGTGAAGAAGTATCCTTGAGGTGCCGCGAGTTGTAACGGACGGTCTACGTGGAACCAACCATCCCGCCTCTCGTTTTCACGCTGCTGCTGTTTCTCGGCATGCTGATCATGCTCGAAACAGGCCGGCGTCTTGGCATCGCCCGCCGCCAACGAGAGACCGACAGCGACCGCAGCAACCTGGGCACGATCGAGGCCGCGCTGTTCGCCGTGTTTGGCTTGCTGATGGCGCTGACTTTTACGGGAGCGACCTCCCGGTTCAACGAAAAGAGAATGTTGATTGCCCAGGAGGTCAACGCCGTACAGACTGCCTATCTGCGACTCGAGCTGTTGCCCAGGGAGCAGAAGCTCGCGCTTCAGGACTTGTTCCGACAGTACCTCGACTCGCGGCTGGAGTCTTATCGCAAGATGCCGGATGCCCAGGCAGCTGCGGCGGAAATGGGCAGAGCGGAGAAGCTCCAGAAACAGATCTGGGCAAACGCAGTGACTGCCACCGTGGTTCCGGGGGTGCATCCTGACGCAGGCAAGCTGTTGCTTCCTGCGCTGAACAACATGATCGACGTAACTACGGTTCGCACCATGTCGTTACAGATCCACCCGCCAACGATCGTATATGTGCTCCTTTTCAGCGTGGCACTCGCATGTTCCCTGCTGGCAGGCTACCGGATGGCCAGCGCGCAGTACCGGAGTTGGCTCCACATACTCGGCTTCGCCGTAATCACGGTAGTCGTCGTATACGTCATCCTGGACCTCGATTACCTGCGTGAGGGCCTGATACGACTCCAGACCGCCGACCAACTGCTGGTCAAGGCTCGCGAAGCAATGAACTGAGCCCGCGTACCGCTGCGATGCCCTGTGCGCGGAGCGGACCCGCCGCGCTGCGTGGCACCGCCGATCGGCCCGTGCCAGTCGACCCGCAGGACGGTCAGGCCGGTCTATGCACTCGAGCTACTCTGGCAGTGCCTGAAGCACGTACATCGCCTGCAGGACCGGCGTTGGCTGTACCCCGACCTGTCCAAACCAGCGGTTGAACAGGTCCTCGATCTGTCCGCTCCGGTACAGTTGCGCTATCGCCCGGTTGGCCACCAGTCGAAAGTCGGCGTCGTTGCGTCTCACGACCAGCCCGTAGGGCTCAAACGAGAACAGGTCTCTTCCGAGACTGTATGCGCGAGGATCCGGGGCGCTCAAAATCTCCCCGATCAGCACGACCTGGTCCGACGCGAATGCATCCACCTTCTTCGCCTTCAGCTGCTTCATGCCTTCGCTGCGATCGGCTACCGCGACCACCCGGGCGTCGATGAGATTCTTCTGCAGGTACTTCTGCAGCGCCGTCTGCGTGGTGGTACCTGTCACCACCGCTACCGACTTGCCCGCGAGGCTGGCGAGCGAATCAACCCCCGCATTTGCCAGTGTCAGCAGCCCGCCCCCGGTCACGAAGGTCATCAGTGTGAAGTCGACCTTCTCGGACCGGGAGAGAGTTATCGTGGTCGCGCCACACTCGATATCCGCCCGGTTGTTGATGATCGCATCGATTCGATCTTCCGAGGTCAAGGCAACCAAGGTCGTCTTCAGGTCCTTGAGCTTCAGTTGGTCCTTGACGGCCGCCGCAATACGCTGGCACAGCTCTACCGAGTACCCCGCAGCTTGACCGGAGTCATCTTTGAAGGAGAGCGGTGGAGCGTCGGTGCGATAGCCGACCCGGATCTCGCCGGACTTCTTGATCTGATCGAGCGTTCCGCCGAGCACGATTGCGGGCACTGCACACAGGGCCAGCAGTGTCAGTAGGGCTTTGGCAGATAGATGCGGCATGGAAGCTCCCTTCGAGCTGAGACCGTGGTGTTGATGAGTGCGCGCAAGCAGTGTAGCCGAGGTCGGCCGCTCACTGGAACCGAAGCCCGGCAACTGAGAGCGCGGCGGCCTCGCCTCCAGCGCCGCGGTCTTGCGACCCGGCGGCCTTCAGGTGAGCCACGTCATGGGCAACAGTGCGCCGTCAGCCGCGATGCCGATGACTGCCAGTGGTTGTTGTCCGCCGTTTTCCCCGTAGAACCGGACCTCGCACAACCTGCCATCCGCATCACGTACGGGGCTGGAGGTGAAAAATCCGGGAGAGGTGGGTGAGGCTCGAAAGATATCAACCGCCTGAGCGTAGGACTCCACCTCGGAGTCTGTCAGCTCCTCGGGACGTACGGCTTGTTTCATGCGGTCACTATAACGCTGATCCCATGCTCCACCGGTAACGGACCGCGCTCCTCGAGCCGCTTACAAGAGACGCATTTCAGCGCGCCGGTCGCGGGGCCGGAGCGAATGACCGCACGACCTTTCTGCGGACGAACCGCGACGAAGACCCCGGAAAGCGCGCTGGGCACGTCTCCGGGGTCCGGCAGTCCCTGACCCGGTTCAAGTCGCGTATAATCGCTTTACGCGCAGCCTACGCTTGGCGACCCGGCGATTGCCGGGAAGAGAGAGTGCTATGAACGCAGTGATCTCTCTGACAGTTCTCTGTCTCATTCTCGCCAATGCAGCGTTCGCAGCGCCAACTCCCCCTGCGAGCCCGGCTACGGAAGCCCCGACCGGATTTGACAACAGCAGTAACGGAATCACGGATGATGCAACGCATCAGGCGGATCTGGCGAAATTCGATGAGGTAGAGCAGATCGCCAACGGCCTCGGACCGCTGTACAACGCGCAGTCCTGCCGCGAGTGCCATCAGAATCCGGTCTCCGGTGGCGCCAGCCAGGTGTCCGAGCTTCGCGTCGGCCATGTCGACCGCGATGGACGCTTCCAGAATCCCCAGATTCCGATCGCACACGGGGCCGAGGTCATCACCGGACGCTCTCTCGTCAACGACCACGCCATCTGTCCCAACGCGACTTTCCCGACCACTGAGATCCAGGAGCGTGTGCCCGATACCGAGACGGTCCGCGCCATCCGCATGTCCGTGAGTCTGTTTGGGGATGGGTATGTCGAGGCGGTCGCCGATCAGACCTTCATCGATCTCGCTAAACAGCAATGCAAGTCCACTCGCGGGAGGATCTGTGGCCAGGCGCTGCAGGTGCCGATCGTAGAAGCGCCCGGACAGATGGGCGTCGGACGGTTTGGCTGGAAGGACCAGCACGCAAGCCTGTTGTCCTTCATCGCCGATGCCTACCTGAACGAAATCGGCATCACCAATCCGCTGCAACCGGAGGAGGTCACAAGGCTGTGCAACACCGCTCCCGAGCCGAACGATACTCGCGCCCCGGACGGGTTATTCGACATCGATCACTTGACGAGGTTTGTCCGCGCCGTCAAGGCGCCCCCTCGGGATCAGCAGCTCGCGCTCACTCCGTTGGCGAAGAAGGGGTCCGACCTGTTTGACGAGGTGGGCTGTGCCTCGTGCCATGTCCGATCGCTGAAAACGGCCGCAACCGGCACAAGGATCGACGGCGGTACCTTCATAGTTCCACCGGCTCTCGGATCCATCACCTTCCACCCTTACGGCGACTTCCTGCTGCACGATGTCGGCACCGGCGACGGAATCGTGGAGCTGCATCCGGAGCACTACGGCCGGGGAGTCTCTCAACAGATGGCGGGTTATCTTTCAAAGCAGCATCTCGAGAGCACCCAGAACAAGATGCGCACCGCTCCCTTGTGGGGAGTGCGACTGCGCCCGCGGCTCATGCACGACGGCTCCTCCCTGAGCTTGCGCGACGCGATCCTGCGGCACCGTGGTGAAGCACAGGACGAGAGCAGGAGGTTTTCTCGCCTCAACCAGCAGGATCAGGAAGCGCTCATCGAATTCTTGCGTTCATTGTGACCCGTTACCGGGCGCGACGATGCCGATCGCTCTAGCGACCGCCGTTCGGCTGCGGCGTCCCGATGATCGTCTCCGGGCGTTTCATGGAAGCCCCCGGTCGCTGGCCCAGACCGCGCGCCCACGCTGACCTCACGCAAAACCCCGAGATTGGATTGACGCGCAGCCAGCACGTCCTGGAGCAGCGGACGCAGGAGCGCGACCTCCGGTGGGCCACTGCACCGCGCTGTCTTTTCCGGATCGACATGGGACCTCCCTCCTGGTTCTTATCTTGGGTGACCGATCGACCGGTCTTGCGAAGACTCTGAGTCGCCCCCTCTGGTGTCCTGACGCTATCACCGCTCTCGACGCGCACTCCGTGCATCAGGTCACAGATGAGGCGAGCTAGCCGTAGCTATAGCGGTGCGGTGCAAGCTCGGAAATCGAGCCCTTGCGACGTCCACGCCGGCCCGTCTGAGGGCTTCCCTCGGTCAACGACCCGCCAGTCAGCCGGAGTTGGCCCTCGCGGTCGTCGCTAAATGTGCAGCAGTCGCTTTTCGCAATCCGGATCCCGGATACGCTCACCCGCCAGGCGATGAGGCATCGCCGGCTGAGGTATGAGTATGGAGATTGTCGTCACCGGTGATGCATCTTCTACGTGAAGGACCTTCTCCCGAAAGACCTCTGTCGTACGGTCATCGAGAACTACGAGCGCGATCCGCGGCGACGCCCCGGCTGCACGGTCGGCAGTCGCGGCGCAGTTTCCGTCGCTGCAGGTTTGGCCGCTCAGCTGTACCG
>Ga0318538_10000586_pt1 | contig 10391 bp, 15 predicted proteins | sample GRESIP166b4f23_FD_202504 | JGI IMG/M metagenome (GOLD analysis project Ga0318538, IMG submission 202504) | Tropical soil microbial communities from Luquillo Experimental Forest, Puerto Rico - GRE.SIPMG.166b4f23 | ecosystem: Environmental > Terrestrial > Soil > Tropical forest > Bulk soil...
CTTGCTGCCTGGTGCCGCCGGCGCGCACCAATGGCGCAAAATATCTTCGAAGACTTGAGCCGCAAGCCTGTTGCGCGCGCCCTTCGGCCGGCCGCCACTATGACCTAACTGAAATTGGCTTTTGCTGTTACGCATCGATCACCCATACGTCGGATATGGACCAACGCGTGGTCTAGCTTTCATGGGCGTGGGACACCGCCCTCGTTTCGCGGGCCTCGACGTACTCCTTGGCCGCCGTGCGCCAGATGTCGGCGCGAGAAAGGAACTCTTGCGTTGCCAGGGCGGCGATCTGTTGCCGCTCAGACGCGCTCACAATCAGCAGGCAACGAATTACTGTACGCGAATCGCCAGCGATTTCAATATTACGGGCTAGAGTATCCGCCGTAACCGTCTGATGGTCCACTCCATAAAGCGGAAAGGCTCAGAGCGAGCATAGCATGAGTGTCCGCGATTTCGCCTATCGGGCGTTACGGAATATTTGGCCGGGATCGCGCGGATCACTCCGCCTTGATACCCGCAGACTTGATCACCTTGGCCCACTTCTCGGTCTCGTCGACGATGAACTTGCTGAACGCGCCGGCACTCATCGGCATCGGCTCGCCGCCGAGCTCTGCCAGCCGCACCTTAATCCTGGGATCGGCGAGACCGGCATTGATCTCCTTGTTGAGATTCTCGACGATCTCCACTGGAGTGCTTTTCGGCGCGCCCACGCCGAACCAAGGGCTCGCCTCGTAGCCCGGCACGAACTCAGCCACGGTTGGAAGGTCAGGCAGGGCCTCTAGGCGCGTCCCGGTCGTCACTGCGAGCGCGCGCAGCCTGCCAGCTTTGATATACCCAATCGATGAGACAGTAGTGACGAACATGACCTGCACCTGCCCACCGAGCAAATCAGTGAGCGCAGGCCCGCCACCACGATAGGGCACGTGAACCATGTCGACGCCGGCCATCATTTTGAACAGCTCGCCCGCCACATGGGGCGTAGTTCCTACGCCGGGCGACGCCATGTTGAGCTTGCGGGGATTAGCCTTGGCATAGGCAATGAGCTCGGAAATCGTCTTGGCCGGAACCGATGGGTTCACCGCCATGACGTTGGGGGCTCGGATGATGCCCGCGACCGGCGCGATGTCGCGGATGAAATCGAAGTTGAGCTTTTCGTACAACGTCGCGTTGATCGCGTTGTAGCCCCCGACCATGAGCAGCGTGTAGCCGTCGGCAGGCGCACGTATAACCGCCTCGGTGCCGATATTGCCGCCGCCACCCGGCCGGTTGTCGATAACAAATTGCTGGCCGAGGCGCTCCGACAGCCATTGTCCCATCAGGCGCGCGACGATGTCGGACGCGCCGCCAGGCGCGATTGGCACGATCACTCGCACCGGCCGCGACGGATAGGATTGCGCCCTCGCAATGTGCGACACCGCCGGCAGCGCGGCCGCGCCGGCGGCCAGATGCAGAAATTGTCGGCGGGGAAGTTTCATTTTTGAACCTCCCTCACATCATTCGATCACCTCGTCGGTGCGCGCGAGCAGCGAGATCGGCACTTCGAGGCCAAACGCCTTTGCGGTCTTGAGGTTGATGACCAGCTCGAACTTGTCGGCGAACTGCACCGGCAGGTTCGCCGGGGTTTCGCCTTTCAACACGCGGTCCACATAACCTGCGGCGCGCCGATAGAGGTCAAGATTGTCCACGCCGTAGGAGGCAAGCCCGCCACCCGCGACGTAGTAGCGGAACGGGAAGATACTTGGCAATCGATGGCGTGCAGCTAACGAGATGAAGAGGTCGCGGTGGCCCGTGACGAACGCGCCCGGCAGCAATATCAGGCCCCCGTTCGGCTCTGCGACGAGAGTCTCGATGGATCGCTCGATGGCTTGTGCGTCGCGTACCGGATGAGACAGGACCTGGACGCGGAATGATGGCGCAGTCGCTTCAATCGTCCTGATGTATCCGGGCGAGGTCGGCTGTTCGGGATCGTAAAGGATCGCGACTCGGGTGACGTGGGGTGCAATCTGCTTGAGGAGCTCCAGCCATTTCAGGGCGATTGCGTACTCGAAGACGGCAAAACCGGTGATATTGCCTCCGGGCCGAGCGAGGCTGTCAACCAAGCCGACTCCGACCGGATCGGCCGCCTGGGCAAACACCACAGGGATCGTCCGAGTCTCCCGATACAATGCCACGGCCGCCGACGTGGGAGCGCCGAAGATCACGTCCGGCTTTAGCGCCACGAGCTCGGCCGCGTAGGTGCGGGTTCGCTCCTGGCTTCCCCCTCCCCAGCGATATTCGACGCGAAGATTGCGGCCTTCCACCCAGCCGAGCTTCTGCAGTCCTTCGCGTAAGGCCCCAACCCGAAGCTGAGTTTCGGGATCGCGTTCGCCGGTCGGCATCAACACGCCGAGCCGCCGCACTCGCTCCTGCTGCGCGCGCGCCGCGAGCGGCCACGCCGCCGCGCCGCCGAGTAGCGTGATGAACGCGCGCCGCCCGATCATTCGATCACCTCGTCTGCGCGGGCGAGTAGCATCGGCGGGACTTCGAGACCGAGTACACGGGCGGTCGGGAGATTGATGACTAGCTCGAATTTGCTCGCTTGCACGACCGGCAGGTCAGCAGGCTTGGTGCCCTTGAGAATGCGACCGGCATATACCCCGATCTGACGAAAAGCATCCGCAATATTGGTTCCGTAGCTCATCAATCCGCCGGCTTCGACAAAGTCACGCTGTGAATAGATCGCGGGGAGCCGGTGGGATGCCGCCAGCACAACGAGTTGAACCCGCCGGCCGTAGAAATAAGGCTCGGCCCCAACGAAGAGGGCGTCCGGCCGCTCGTGCAGAAGAGTTGCGAAGGCCGCCTCGATTTCCCGGCTGGTGCTGGCATTGAGGACCTTGACTTGCAGCCCGGTGGTGCGAGCCGCCGCTGCCATCTCCCTCAACGTGGTGTCGGTATTGGTAGCATTTACTGGATTGACAAGCACGCTAACACGAGTCGCACTGGGCATTAGCTCGCGCAGGAGGTCCAGCCGCGTTGCCGTCACCTCAGCGGTCAAAATATTGATCCCTGTCAGGTTGCCGCCAGGCCGGGCGAGGCTGGCGACTAGACCAAGCCTCACTGGATCTTCATTGACGATGAAGACGATCGGGATCGTCGCGATTGCCGCCTTGGCCGCGAGCGCAGCGGTCGGGCTGATGGCGAAGATCACGGTGGCCCGTCGTTGTACCAAATCGGCCGTTAACGCCGGTAATCGATCTATTTGATCCTCGGCCCAGCGGTATTCGAGCGCCACGTTCTCGCCCACGATATAGCCGGTGTCTTTCAGGCCTTCACGAAATGCGCGCAGAGGGTTCTCGGTCGTGCCAGGCGATCTGGCGTCGAGCACCCCGATCACCGGCATAGCCGGCTGCTGCGCGTGCGCCGAGACCGGCCAGGCCACTGCCGCGCCGCCGAGTACCGCGATGAACTCGCGCCGCTTCATCGCTGCAATCATTCGATCACCTCGTCGGCACGCGCGAGAAGCGTCGGCGGCACGTCGAGGCCGAGTAACTTCGCGGTCAGCAGGTTGATAACGAGCTCGAACTTGGTCGACTGCGCCACCGGCAAGTTTACGGGTTTCGCGCCCTTGAGTACCCGGCCGGCATAGATGCCCCACTGACGGTAGCCCTCTAGGATGCTGGGTCCGTAGGTCATCAGTCCGCCGGCTTCCGCCGCTTCACGCTGCCCGTAGGAAGCGGGTAGGCGGTGGAAGGCCGCCAATTGCACCAGTTGCACACGCCGGATGTTCAAGAAGGCAGCGGCTCCAACGAAAAGGGCGTCCGGCTTCTCCCGTTCGCTCCATGCAAAGCCTTCCTCGATCTCACGAGCGGTATTCGCCTTGAGCACCTGCAGTTGCAGGCCGATCGTGCTAGCGGCCGCCTCTACGTCCCGTAAGGTCGTCTCCGCATTAGTCACATTGGCCGGGCTTACGAGCACAGCGATGCGCCGAGCTTGAGGCACGAGCTGATGCAAGAGCTGCAACCGTTTGGCCTCCAATTCGTTGGCCAACATATTGATCCCCGTGAGATTGCCGCCGGGGCGGGCGAGGCTGTTGACGAGACCGAGCCGGGCAGGATCTTCGCCGACCAGAAATACGATGGGGATGGTCGTGGTGGCGGCTTTAGCCGCGAATGCCGCAGGAGGGCCTCCGGTGGTGATGATCACTGTGGCTTGCTGAGCCAGCTCGCTCGCCATCTCAGGCAGACGATCGACTCGATCTTCCGCCCAGCGGTAGATGATCGTGACGTTCTCGCCCTCGACAAGTCCCACCTCTTTCAGGCCTTGGCGGAATGAAGCAAGACGGCTTGTCATGCCATCGGACGATCTGCTGTCGAGAAACCCGATCACCGGCATTGCCGCCTGCTGCGCGCGTACCGCGAGCGGCCACGACGCCGCCGCGCCGCCGAGCAGCGTGATGAACTCGCGCCGCTTCAATTGATCAAATTTCATTCGATCCCCGCCAGCCAGGGCCGGATCGCAGGATATTCAATTGCAAGCGATCAGTCAGCGGGTAGTTGGGAGGCACGGCGCGATGAACCCGGCTGGCAAGGTACGCTGCAACATAATGGCGATAGCTAAAGGCTATAGCCGCGTTTCTCAACCTTTTTTCATTGCGCGTCTCGCGCTTTGGAATACTATCGGACTGCCTAGAGGTGCGTCACCTTCCTCTAGGGTGTTTATCCCTGACTCGAAGCCCCGGCAGATTCCGGGGCTTTCTTTGTCTCTCTGTGGATCGCAGCCCTCGGCGAAGCGCAGTTATGGCGCGGGCAGGCCCAGTCGGAGGAGAGGGCCTGCCCACTTCGGCAGCCACAGGCAAGAAGTCAGTCAGAGATGGGCCTTCGAAGCTGTCGCCACTTGGGTTTCTGCAAATTCGCTCGGTGACGTTACCTCGGCAACCCACCAATCTTTGAGGCGATAGTCTTCGGCATACGATTGAGCAGCGCCACTATTGGCGAACAGGCCGATAATCTGGAAGCCACTGCCAGGGCTGCCGCATATCAAAACTGTCATGTGCATTGCAAACTACCTTTGCCCGCTTTCGGCCTTGGCTGCTGTGACCGCTGTCACAGTTATTCTTCGAATACCTCATTATTTTTTTGGACGGCCGATTTACGCCGGGAGCTGGTAATGCTCTCGGCGCTGGCTGCGATTGGTCGTGGTCTTGCGGCGGCGCAGGGCGACCTGCCGGATCAGCCGCCCGGTAGGTCGTGGCAATCGGGGCGTTTTTTGCTTGTTAGTCTCCGTACAAATGCCCGCGCAATTCCTCGAGCGCGCCTTGACACAAGAGATCGGGATTGCGCTCGCCCGCCTTGGCACGTTCGACGATTCGTTTGGTGATGATTCCGTCGGCGAAATCGTCTGCAAGTCCGAGGGATACGCGAGTCATTTCGAGCGCGACGCCCAGAACCCGCTTGGTTTCCGGATTGGCATCGAAGTCGCCTAGGTAAGGCGTGATGGACATGCTGGCCTCCGACGTAGCAGCAGACATCTGGCAAAAAACAATTTGCGCTGCAACATCATTAGTTTTATCGAAACAATAAACGAGGTTTATGCCGGTCTCGTTTCTCTGCGGCGTCCAAGCAGCGGTTCTCGAAGTCAATCGCTCGGTCACCTAGTATTGCAACGCAAGCGTGCGGATTGTGGGATTGCTAGCCCTGTCATTGCTGCTCTGTGCGGTCAGAATGCCAACCGTCAAAGCGAACAAGAACGCGGCGGCGACAGCGATTATGCCCTTGGTCATCATTGAAGCCCCCTAGGCTTCGAGGTCACTTTGCTGCCATAGCAGCTTCATGCAGCCGCTGCCTGTGATGGCCGTCACGAATTTGGCGAATACATCGTCGAGCGCGCAGAAACATGTGTCCGTGGTCATAGCTAAAAACTATAGCCGCCGCGCGTCTACGCGCTCCGCGCCTTGCCTGATTTGTGCTTTGGGATAGTATCGGGGCGTCTAGAGAGACTCAGGTCGCTCTAGGGTTTCTCCTTTGTTAGGGACGACTAGAAGCCCCGGGCGGACCGGGGCTTTCTTTGTCTCTCTGTGTTGGCGGGCACCGATTTTTCTGAGCCTGAAATCGACCATTTCGTGATGGCCATCACATCATTCGAAACCAGGGTCCGGCATATCACTCGTCATCAGACGGCTGAGCTACCGCTTTGCGGGCTGCTGATTGAACGGGAGAACTCAGATGCGCAATGCCAGCCTGTTTGCCTTTACCCCCGCCTTGATCGCGATTGGATTCGGAGTATGGGCGGCCTCGCCCGCCAATGCGCCTGTTTCCCCCTCGATAAGTCAGGGGATTGAACCGTTCAAACTAATGGTGAACGCGAAGGAACTGCCTACGGTGGAGTTTGCCGACTACACCTTCGTGTTCCATTGAACGGCCAACAAACGGAGTCTCTTGCGCCACGAGGCGTTGGCCAACCCCTTGATGGTTTCCGCCCGGCGTCGCAAATGACGCCGGATCTTTTCGCCGGACATACGTAGGTGTCCATGGTGTTTCCCAAGTCGAATCCTCATTCAAAGCAGTAGTTCTCGTTAGCGTCGGCAGCCGCCAATCTCCACTCCGATCTGAGCAGCTAGATGCCCACGACAATCTTGATCTGCGGCAGCCCTGCGGATGGCTTCCAAGTTGTCGGGCTGTTTGCCGATAGCGGCGATGCTGAATCCTATGCCGAAGACCATAGCCTCAGAGATTGGTGGGTTGCCGAGCTAACATCACCGGAAGCGTTCGCCGAAAGCCAGCGGCGACAGCTTCAAGCACCGCGCGGTGCGAGCTGGTCGTGATGAGCCAGAGGGCGAGCCCCTTATCGCGGAAATCAGAAGAGAGGAAAGCGGATATGCAGGGTATTGAGAAGGATGACGCGGAAATGTCATTTCGGCGCGGCTATCAGCAGGGGGTAATCGAGGTGTTCTATGCCCTGGAGCGGTCTCTTGATCCTGCTACGCGGGACGTTTTGCAGGCTTGGATTGAGAAGGACATTTACGTATGGCGGATCAAGGCGATGCTCGGTTATCCGCCGGTTTGGCGATTAAAAATGTTAGCTGGTCCAAGGTCAGCGGGCGCCGCTCTGTAGTTGGCTACTCAGAAACAAGCAGCTGTGCGGCGCGGGGGGGGCGGCGGTGGCGGCTTCGGTGGCCTCGGAGGCGGCGGCCTTGGCGGCAGCATGGGGCAACCCATTCCCGGTTTAAGTCCCGCGTAGCGCGCACGTTTATTTGTGCGTTGGAGCCGTCGGTGTCTTCTTCGACTTCGTAACCACGACTGCTTCATCGCACTCTGTGTCCCTATCGACATCTGCACTCCCAAGCACCCGACCCCGCTCCCTTCGCGGAAATCTTATCGGTCGTGCCAAGTATACCGAGCCCGACTAGGAGCCCCCATGAAACGTCGCAGCGCCAGCCTAGCTGCTACCCGAGCGGCGCGTTCTGCACCGGGACGATCGCCTTCCCGATCGGCCACAGCGCCAGCCCGGCGAGTTTCAGGTGTGCCCAGGCGAACGGGATTCCCACGATGGTCACGGCGAGCAGGATCGCGGTGACCAGGTGGCCGAGCGCCAACCACCATCCGGCGAGAAGCAGCCATACGATGTTGCCGATCACCCCCAGCGGGCCGGTGCCGACATCTTCGCGGCCGAAATATTCGTCCCGCGGTACGGCCTTGTAGCCGAATGGCAGCAGCGTGTAGGCGGCGATGGTGAACGCCGCTCTTGCCCAGGGCAAGCCGACAATCGTGATCGCCATGACGACGGCGGCGATTACCCAGCCGAGCGCCATCCACAAGCCGCCGAAGACAATCCAGAGCACGTTGAGAAGGAGAGACATCGGACGCAGCGACCGACGAACGACACGCTCACCGGCGCTCGTGGTCCAGCCACTCCCGTAACAGCAGCACGTTTCGCCGGTTCGCGCGCCACAACACATCGAAGGCGTCGCCGACCAGTGGCACCGCGCCGAACACACCGTCGAGCGCGACATTGCCGAGCATGCGCGCGATGACGTGGCCGGGCGCGCCAAGCTGGTAGGCCTCGTGCACGATGAACAGCGACAGCGCCGTGGTGATGATGTCGCCGACGACGGGAAAGAGCCCGATCAGCGCATCCAGGCCGAAGCGCACGCTGGTGCCCGGTATGACGAGCGCGGTGTCGAGCAGAGTCGCAAGCGCGTCGATCCGGGCAATGCGAGCGCCACGGGAGCGGGGGCGCGCCAAGTCGTCGAAGCCGAAGCCATAGGTGGTGGTCATGGTGGCTGAGAGGTGGAGCGCGGCCCTTGGATCGAGTTCTGGGATTACAATGACGAATCGGTACGCGTCCGACGCTCCGCCATGAACTGATCGAATTCGGCCTTGTCCTTCGCCATTCGCAGGCGGACGAGAAACTCCTGAAACTCCCGCTGCTCTTCTTCCAGCCGCCGTAACGTCTCCTGGCGATATTCATCAAAAGCCCGATTGCCGCTCGGCCGCGGCGACGGATGCCACCAAGTCCCCGCGGGACGCATTTGGTCCACCGCTCCATACCAACGAGTTGTTCCCCCGCCTTTCGAGGAAGTCATTCGTCCGCTCCCCATAATGAATGCCAAGGTGGCAAGACCCAGCGGCCACCAGATGAAGAAGCCGAGGATCATGAGTGCAATCCAGGCTGGTTTTCCCAACTCATCGAGCTTCGCAACGATCGGCATAGTGGCCTCGCCTGTGAATGTTAATCACATTTACATCACTAAGGCCATTTGGGCTGCTTGTCAAGCAGCTATTGCGGCCTATGTGGGTCCGGCACCGCGCGCGGAGGCACGGTCAGGCCCAAACCGCGCAGATAGATCAGCAATGCTGCCTCCAACAAATCCTCAGGAGACATTGGGAACGACCGCCGTGCGGCGTCACCTCGCCCAAACAGTGACGCGATGCCATGCGACAGCGCCCAGATGTGCAGTGTCATCATCAGGACCGGGGGACGCTGCTGCGCAGGCAATGTGGCGATGAGCCTCTCAGTCGCGGACCGCAACACGGCAAAGGCACGCTGCCCCGCTTCCTGTAATTCTGGGCTCGCGTCGGGCGGGATGCCGGCCTCGAACATGGCCGAATAGTAGGCCGGCTCGCTCCTTGCGAATCGGAGATAGGCTTTGCCGACACGGTCGAAGGCTGTGAAGGCATCGGGACGGCCGCCGTCCCAAGCGCTTTCCAGCGTAACCGCGAATCGATCGAAGCCGCGCCGTGCTACGTCGATCAACAGCTCGTCGCGATCGCGGAAATGTCGGTAGGGCGCCGCCGGGCTCACTCCCGCCCAGCGAGCAGCTTCCGCGAAGGTGAAGCCCGCGGGTCCCTTCTGCGCGATTAATTCCAGCGCCGCGCGGATCAAGGCCTCTTTCAGATTGCCATGGTGATAGCCGCGAGGACCTGAACGTCCGCCTTCTCTGGACCAGCTCATGTGAAGGGTTCTTACATGACTCGCGAGAGGACGTCGACACGGGCTTTCGCCCTCGCCCGCCTGAACAGAGCCCCGACGTTCTATTTGAATGGGCGCAATTGGGGGAGAACGCTGGTAACATTGCCGGAGCCGAGCGGCTGTATCGTGTCTTGATGAATTGCGATCCAATCTCGGCAACATGCTGCGCGCTTCCGGTCGGAAGGTTGAAGCGGAAGCGGCTTTCCGCGCTGCGACGCGCGCTGATCCGACGTTCGCGGAAGCTTGGTACAATCTTTCCGACCTGCTAGACGAGCAAGGTCGCTCAGAAGCCGCATCGATTGTCTGCGGGGCGCGCTCCAGGCTGCACCGGACTACGCCGACGCGATGTTTAATCTTGCGCTGTTATTACAGCGAGGTAGTCGGCACGAGGAAGCGGCGGAGTACTGGCGGCAATATCTTGCCAACGATGCTCAATCTGAATGGGCAGCACGCGCACGTCGATCCTTGAAATTCTGCGAAATGCAAATTCATCTGTCAGCGTCCTGAGAAGCAGCCGGGCGGCATGGAGTTGCGAAACCGGTAACTCGAAACAACGTCATGGTGAAATTGTGTGCGCGGCGGCGATTGCGCACAACGTCAATTCGGCTCACCAAGCCGCAGGCGTTGGGTTAAGATGCGCCGATCCGCGGGAGAAGTGGACGCCAATAATGCCCGCTTGGCGGCTCGCACGGATCCTAGGTCAAGCACAGTCGGCTGGGACGGATCCAACTTGATGTTTCGTTCGCGCACCGTCCAAATAACAATTCTCGCCGCGGGCTCCGCATTCGCGTTGATAACGGCCACAGCCGGCGACAGTGCACACGGTGAAGGAAACCTCGACGCAAGCTATACAATTTCATTCGCGCGCATTCCAGTTGGCGAAATCACGGCCACTGCGGTCTTCGGCGAAAGCGAATACGCAATGTCTGCGCGCGCGCGTGCTG
>Ga0318538_10000593_pt1 | contig 10343 bp, 9 predicted proteins | sample GRESIP166b4f23_FD_202504 | JGI IMG/M metagenome (GOLD analysis project Ga0318538, IMG submission 202504) | Tropical soil microbial communities from Luquillo Experimental Forest, Puerto Rico - GRE.SIPMG.166b4f23 | ecosystem: Environmental > Terrestrial > Soil > Tropical forest > Bulk soil...
CAAGAATGAGCAGCGAGAAGCCCTCGCCGCGCGCGATGAAATCCCGATTGTACGCCCCGAACATCGTCGAAAACCCGTCCCTGCCGAGCTTCTCCGGCTCTGCCAATGTCAGCAATTCAATGAAGAAGGCTGGCAGCTGAACGATGTGATTGTGCGTACCCCACGGGTGCTCGTTGCGCGCACCTACGGTGAAGCCAAGTCGCCGATAAAGATCGGCGGCCGCATTGAGGTCGCGTACGGCGTGGACGATATGATCGAGGCTGCGAGCCATCGCTGCGATACTACACCAACCGGCTACGCTCGACTGCTGCCCCGATGAATGACGAGAACAGTGGATGTGGCTCGAACGGCCGCGATTTCAGCTCAGGATGGAATTGGACGCCAATGAACCAAGGATGATCGTCATACTCGATGATTTCGGGCAGGATTCCGTCGGGCGACATGCCCGAAAAACGCATTCCCCGTTGCTCGAGGCGGCCTTTGTACGCCGTGTTGACTTCGTAGCGGTGACGGTGGCGCTCTGAGATCTCCGTCGCACCATAAATTTGCGACACTCGGCTTCCGCGGGACAGGACCGCATCATAAGCGCCAAGCCGCATGGTGCCACCGAGGTCGCCGCTCGCGCTGCGCTTCTGCAACTCATTGCCTTTGAGCCATTCGGTCATCAGTCCGACCACCGGCTCGGACGTTTGGCCGAACTCCGTGGAATTGGCGTTTTCGATGCCGCACAAATTGCGCGCGGCTTCCACAACCGCCATCTGCATGCCAAAGCAGATCCCGAAATATGGCACGTTCCTTTCGCGCGCGAACTGTGCTGCCTTGATCTTTCCCTCGGCGCCGCGTTGACCGAATCCGCCCGGAACGAGAATGCCGTTGACGTGCTCGAGGAACGGCGTCGGGTCTTCGTTCTCGAACACTTCGGACTCGATCCAGTCGAGATTGACCTTCACCTTGTTGGCGATGCCGCCGTGCGACAGCGCCTCGATCAGCGATTTGTAGGCATCCTTCATGCCGGTGTATTTGCCGACAATGGCAATCGTGACGTCACCCTCGGGGTTACGGACGCGCTCGTTGATGAGGCTCCAACGATCGAGATCGGGGGCCTGACGCGGTTCGATTCCGAAAGTGGCCAACACTTCTGCATCCAGTCCCTGAGCCGAATAGGCCTCCGGTACGGCGTAGATGTTGTCGACGTCGCGAGCCTCAATCACCGCGCTTTCGCGAACATTACAGAACAGCGCGAGCTTGCGCCGCTCGCTTTCAGGGATAGGCCTGTCGGTCCGGCACAGGAGAATATCCGGCTGGATGCCAATCGAGCGCAATTCCTTCACCGAGTGTTGGGTGGGCTTGGTCTTGAGTTCTCCGGCGCTGGGGATGAAAGGCATCAAAGTGAGATGGACGTACAGCGCATGCCGGCGTGGCAGGTCGTTACCGAGTTGGCGGATCGCCTCAAAGAACGGCAGACCTTCGATGTCGCCGACGGTGCCGCCGATCTCGCACAGCACGAAGTCGTAGCCTTCATTGCCGTCTCTGATGAAATCCTTGATGGCGTTGGTGACGTGCGGGATGACCTGAATGGTGGCGCCGAGGTAATCGCCGCGACGCTCGCGCGTGAGGATGTCCTGATAGATGCGGCCGGTCGTAATGTTGTCGTGGCGCGTAGCGGGGCGCCCGGTAAAGCGCTCGTAGTGGCCGAGGTCAAGGTCGGTCTCAGCGCCGTCGTCGGTAACGAAGACCTCCCCGTGCTGGTAAGGGGACATCGTTCCCGGGTCGACGTTTAGATATGGGTCCAGTTTGCGCAGGCGAACTTTGTACCCGCGCGCTTGCAGGAGCGCGCCGAGTGCCGCAGAGGCCAGACCCTTGCCAAGTGAGGAGACCACGCCGCCGGTGATGAAAATATACCGCGCCATGGGACCTAACCTTTAGCCCGCGCGAATCGATTCGACGAGCCCGAAAAGCACAGAGCTGTCCTGCGCCTGTGTGTAGTTCGATAAATTTTCGACTTTCCAAATGCTTGGGCCACGATCTTCATTCCGATTTCTAGTTCGTAGGGGACTTCTCATAACGCTGAAGGGCCGGAGTTCCCGGCCCTTCGCTAGCGACTTCATTTTGACTGTGGCACCTGCGGCCCAGAGGGTGCCGGGGGGGCCGCTGGTGCGGCCGGCGGTGTGCCCCCTTGCAGCTGATTGAGCAAGCCACCACCACCACTTCCGAGCGGCGCCGGCGTACCCGGGGCTGCCGGCGTACTTTGCTCGCCCTGCAACACAGAGGTCGGTTTGCGGTTCATACCGGCCAGGATCGACAGCAGCAGGCTGGTGACAAAAAACAGACCTGCCAGGATCGCGGTCGCGCGCGTAAGAACGTTTGCGGTTCCCCGGCTGGTCATGAAGCCGCCCGTTGAACCGATCCCCAGTCCACCACCTTCAGAGCGCTGCAGAAGCACCACCCCGATCAGAGCGAGCACCAGCATCAGGTGGATGACGATGATCACATGCTGCATTCGTTCGATATCCGTCCAAACATCGCCAGTCCGGGCTTTCCGCCAGGCGGCGCTCACTGTCCATATAGGAATTCGCCGCGGTCTCTACACGATCGGTTTGGCTTTTTCCACCCTTGTGACCGCTAGCGGTAAATCGCCGCAATTCCAAGGAAATCGGCGGCTTTGAGGCTCGCGCCGCCCACCAAAGCGCCGTTCACGTCCGCGATTGTCAAAAGCTCCCCCGCGTTGCTCGGTTTGACCGAGCCCCCATAGAGGATCCGAATGCGACCGCCTGCCGCGTTGAAGCGTTCGGCCAGGCGTTTGCGGATGAAGGCGTGAACTTCAGCGACGTCGGCCGGCGTGGGCGTCAGTCCACTTCCGATAGCCCAGACAGGCTCGTAGGCGATCACCAGCCTTACGGCGCCGGGCCCATCGGGCAGCGACCCCTGCAGCTGAGTTCCGACGACGTCGAGCGTCTTACCCGCCTCCCGTTGCGAGCGCTGCTCGCCGACGCAAACGATGGCCTGCAGGCCCGCGCGGAACGCAGCCTGCGCCTTAGCGCGCACCATTGCATCGGTCTCATGGTGCTCGGTTCGCCGCTCGGAGTGACCGACGATCACGGCGCCGGCCCCTGCATCGGCCAGCATTTCGGCCGAAATGTCTCCCGTGTGGGCGCCAGCAGGCTCCGCGTGGCAATCCTGACCGCCGATTATCACCGCTGAACCTTGCGCGGAGGTGGCAAATTCCCGGATCAAGGTCGCGGGCGGACACACCATCAACTCGGCTTTGCCTCTCAGCTCCGCCGCACCGGACAGAATCTTGGCAAACTCGGCCCGCGACGCAGCGAACCCGTTCATTTTCCAGTTACCCGCCACCAGCGGAATTGGGCTGCCCGCCGCCATAGAAAATCCCCTTAGGCGTGCGGTATCAGACCCGACCGGGCAACGCCAGCGCACCGCTCCGAGAGCTGATCCCTCTTGAGTTGCAATGAGTTGGCGCGGTCACTATGGTGCCCTCGCCCCGCTTGAGCTAGACAGCGGTCATCCACGCAACCAACCGAACATTGAACCAAAACAACGCGCATGCTCCGCGGACTTCACAAAGCTTCTTCAACCTGGCTCGGCAAAGCCGTCATGGCTGTTGTCATGGGCTTCCTTGTCATCAGTTTCGCGATCTGGGGCATCGGCGACATCTTCCGGGGATTCGGACGCAACGCCGTGGCCACCATAGGAGACACCGAGATTTCCGTTGAGCAGTTCCGTCAGTTCTACAACGACCGCCTGCAACAACTCGGGCGCCAGCTAGGCCGACCGATTACACCCGATGATGCGCGGGCTCGCGGCCTCGACCGCCAAATCCTCGGACAATTGGTCGCCGAAACCACCCTCGACGAGGAGGCGAAGAAATTGCGCCTTGGTGTTTCGGAAGCCGACATCGCCAAGCGCATCACTGCCGATCCATCATTCCGTGGCCCGAGCGGCCAATTCGATCGCAACCGCTTCGAACAACTCATCCGCCAGGCGGGATTTACGGAAACTCGGTTTGTCGACGACCAGCGCCGAGGGCTGTTGCGACGGCAAATAGCCCAGAGTGTCGGTGGCGAAATGAAGGTCCCGACCATCGCGGCGACTGCCCTCAATCAGTATCGAAACGAAAAGCGCAGCATCGAATATGTTGTGCTCGGCCCGGCTCAGGCTGGCGAAATTCCTCCGCCGACGCCGGAGGTCCTGAGCAAATACTTCGAAGAGCGGAAGGCGCTTTTCCGCACACCAGAATTTCGGAAAGTCACGCTGCTGCGTTTGTCGCCGGCGGAAATTGCTAAACCCGACACCGTGAGCGACGCCGATGCCAAGGCGTATTTCGAGCAACGCAAAGACAGCTACGGAAGACCTGAAAAACGCGAATTGCGTCAGATCGTCTTTCCCAACGCGGAAGAGGCTGCGGCCGCACGCGAGCGCGTCACCAAAGGCGCGACCTTCGATGACATCGCCAAGGAGCGCGGCGTGAATGAATCGGACACTATGCTCGGTACTGTCGCAAAAGCCGACATCATCGATCCCGCGATCGCCGACGCGGCCTTTGCTCTCAAGCAGGGCGAAATCAGTCAGCCGGTCAAGGGACGGTTTGGAACCGCCCTGCTGCAGGTGAGCAAGATTGAGCCGGGTGAAGAGAAGACTTTCGAGCAGTTGGCATCTCAGGTCAAAACCGAGATTGCGGAAGGCCGCGCCAAGAGCGAGGTCACGACCCTGCGCGACAAGATCGAAGATGAGCGGGCAGCTGGTTCGACTTTGGCCGAGGCTGCAAAGAAACTTGGTCTTTCGGTCATCAGCATCGAGGCGGTCGACCGGTCCGGACGCGGTCCCGACGGCCAACCTGTCCCCGGACTGCCGCAGACGCCCGACGTCGTCAACGCAGCCTTTTCGAGCGACGTTGGTGTCGACACTGAAGCGCTCCAGCTGCCGAATGGCGGCTATCTCTATTTCGACGTTGTCGGCGTAACCCCGTCGCGCGAACGCACGCTCGAAGAGGTTAAAGATCAGGTCGAAGCACGACTACACGATGACGAGGTCGCCAAACGCTTGCTGGCAAAAGCCAACGATATTGTAGGCAAGCTCAAAGCCGGAACGGCCTTCGCCCAGGCTGCGCAGGAAGCGGCTCTCTCGGTCGCAACGGCCACAGGCCTCCAGCGCGGCAAGCAAGCAGGCTTTGTACCGGCGAGAGTCGTTGACGTTGTATTCCGGACGCCAAAGGGGGCTCCTGGCACTGCCGAGGGCGAAAAGCTCACGGAGCGGTTTATCTTTCGCGTAACTGACGTCGTGGATCCAACGCTCGACGCGTCATCGCCGCAGGGCAAGGCGATCAACGACACGCTGCAGAATTCCTATGTCGACGACATCGTCAACGAATTCATCGGGTGGCTGGAAAACGACTTCGGCGTGAATGTGAACCCGGCCGCCCTGAATCAGGCAACCGGCGGCGGCGCCCAACAATAGCGTCTTCCATGCAGATCGAGCCGTCGGAAACCGCCTTTGCCGAACGCTATAGGCGCGCCGAACCGCAGGTGGTGTGGACCACCCTAGTGGCCGATCTCGAAACGCCTGTCTCTGCTTTTCTTAAGCTTGGCGGGGGCGAGGCCATGAGTTTTCTGCTCGAGTCCGTCGAGGGCGGGGCAGTCCGCGGGCGCTATTCGATCATCGGACTAGAACCCGATCTGATCTGGCGCACGGTGCAAGGCAAAGCCGAAATCAATCGTGTCGCGCGCAGCAACTCAAATGCGTTTGCCCCCTGCCCCGAACCGCCACTGCCAGCGCTGCGCACGTTGATCGCCGAAAGCCGCATCATCTTGCCGGAGGGCTTGCCACCAATGTCGGCCGGTGTGTTCGGGTATCTCGGCTATGACATGGTGCGGCTAATGGAAGAGCTTGGACCACCCAATCCGGATCCGATCGGCATTCCTGATGCGATCCTGGTGCGTCCAACGGTCATTGTGGTTTTCGACGCCGTCAGGGACTCGATCACGGTCGTGACACCAGTGCGTCCGGAAAAGGGCGTTGACGGAAAAACGGCACTTGCGCGCGCCATCGAAAGGCTCGCCCACGTGGTCGACAGCCTCGACCGCCCGTTGGATAAATCGCTGACGGAGCACGACGCCGGCCCGATCGATGTACCGGCAAAATCGAACACGACGCGCGATGAATTCAGGACCATGGTGCGCAAAGCCAAAGACTACATCGTCGCCGGTGACGTCTTTCAAGTTGTCTTGGCTCAGCGTTTCGAAGCGCCCTTCGCGCTGCCACCGTTCTCGCTCTATCGAGCTCTCAGGCGAACCAATCCGTCGCCCTATTTGTATTTTCTGGATTTTGGCGACTTCGCTGTTGCCGGATCGAGCCCGGAAATCCTGGTGAAAGTATCCGACGACGTTGTCACGATCCGTCCGATCGCAGGCACACGCCACCGCGGCGCAACACCGCACGAAGACAAGGCGCTCGAGGAAGAGCTGTTAGCTGATCCGAAAGAGCGTGCGGAACATCTCATGCTCCTTGATCTTGGACGCAACGACGTCGGGCGCGTCGCGGCCATTGGCACCGTCAAAGTCACCGACCAGTTTTTCGTCGAACGCTACAGCCACGTGATGCACATTGTGTCCAACGTGGAAGGCAGGCTCGCCGGTAATCGCGACGCGCTGGACGCGCTGTCAGCCGGCTTTCCCGCTGGAACCGTTTCCGGCGCGCCGAAGGTGCGCGCAATGCAGATCATTGATGAACTCGAAAAAGAGAAGCGCGGGTTGTATGCCGGTTGCGTCGGCTATTTCTCCGCCGCCGGCTCAATGGATACCTGCATCGTTCTGCGGACCGCACTGATCAAGGACGGCACGATGTATGTTCAGGCCGGTGCCGGGATCGTCGCCGACAGCGATCCGGACTTTGAACAGCAGGAGTGCATCAACAAGGCGAAGGCCCTGTTTCGTGCGGCGGAAGAGGCGCGCCGCTTTGCCAGCGCCGCCAAACGCGGCCAGTAACCACGTAAAAGCCCGGCTGCTTGACCCCCCTCAGAGGGCACCGTAAACCCCTGCTGCAGCGGTGAAACATGATCGTCCTGATCGACAATTACGACAGCTTCACCTTCAACCTTTTCCATTATCTTGGCGGGTTGGGGGCCGACGTTGTTGTGCACCGTAATGACAAGATTTCCGTCGCCGACGTCATGGCACTCGAGCCTAACGCTATCGTGCTGTCACCTGGCCCCTGTACGCCAAATGAGGCCGGCATTTGTCTTGATCTCATCGCAAAGGCCTCGCCGACGACGCCGATCCTCGGTGTGTGCCTCGGCCATCAGGCGATCGGTCAGGCCTTTGGCGGCAAGGTGGTGCGCGCTGCACCCCTTCATGGCAAGGTATCGGAAATCAGCCACACCGGCGCGGGCGTGTTTCGCGGCATCAATGGGCCGCTGAAGGCAACGCGCTACCATTCGCTGGTTGTCGAGCGCTCCAGCATGCCAAGCGCGCTTACGGTCAATGCGGAAACCGCCGATCGTCTGGTGATGGGGCTGATGCACAAGAGCCTGCCCGTGCATTGAACTGGCCGCGGCCTGGAACGCCCGGCGCGGGCGCGACGCGACGAAGGTCCGCAAGCCAGCGACGCTGCAGGCGACCTGAGACATCACAATGGCCGATCATTTCAAAGCACTAATCGCTAAAGTTGCGACAGGCGCCACTCTTTCCCGCGAAGAGGCGGCTGGCGCGTTCGACCGCATGATGTCCGGCGAAGCGACGCCTTCCCAGATGGGAGGGTTGTTGATGGCGCTGCGTGTGCGGGGCGAGACCGTCGAGGAAATCACCGGAGCGGTCACAACCATGCGCGCCAAGATGCTTGGTGTGAAAGCGCCACCCGACGCCGTCGACGTTGTCGGCACCGGCGGCGATGCGTCGGGCTCATTCAATATTTCGACCTGCGCGGCGTTCATTGTTGCTGGCGCCGGCGTGCCTGTTGCAAAACATGGAAACCGCGCCCTCTCTTCGCGATCGGGAGCCGCCGACGTTTTGCAGGCGCTCGGCGTAAAGATCGAACTTACCGCTGATCAGGTCGGCGCGTGTATCCGTGATGCCGGCATCGGCTTCATGTTCGCGCCCGCGCATCATCCCGCGATGAAGAACGTCGGACCGACACGCGTTGAACTCGGTACGCGCACCATCTTCAACCTGCTCGGTCCACTCTCCAATCCCGCGCGCGTCAAGCGTCAGATGATCGGCACCTTCTCCAAGCAATGGGTCGAGCCAATGGCCCAGGTGCTGAAAAACCTCGGCGCGGAAAGCATCTGGGTCGTACACGGCTCGGATGGGCTTGACGAAATTACCACTGCGGGTCCGACCACTGTGGCGGCGCTTGAAAACGGCAAGATCAGAACCTTCGAGGTGGGCCCGGAAGATGCCGGCCTCAGCCGTTCGAAATCCGAGGCCTTGCGTGGCGGCGATGCCGAACACAATGCCAAAGCTTTGCTCGATGTGTTGAAGTGCAAGCGAAGTCCGTTTCGCGATGTCGCGATCCTTAATGCCGCGGCGGCGCTCGTCGTTGCGGGGAAAGCGAAAGATCTCAAACAAGGCGCGATGATTGCAGCGAAGTCGATCGAATCCGGGGAAGCTGAGGGCCGTCTAGACCGGCTGATCGCTGTCTCAAACAGTGTCGAGGCCTCAGGTACAGGCGCATGACCGATATCCTGGCCAGGATCGAAGCCTATAAACGTGAGGAGATTGCTGCCGCCAAACGCAGACGCCCATTGGCTTCTTTGGAGAGCGACGCAAAATCGGCTTCACCGCCACGCGGTTTCGAGCGTGCGATCGAGCAGCGTATCGCGCTCGGCGATTACGCGCTCATTGCCGAGATCAAGAAGGCCAGTCCCTCGAAGGGATTGATCCGTGCCGATTTCGATCCTCCGGTTCTCGCCAAAGCCTATGAAGCAGGAGGCGCCGTGTGCCTTTCCGTGCTCACCGATGCGCCGTCGTTTCAGGGGCAGGCTGAATACCTCGCAATGGCTCGCAACTCCACGCCACTGCCTGTTTTGCGAAAGGACTTCATCTACGAGCCCTATCAGGTTGTGGAGTCACGCGTACTTGGCGCTGACTGTATTCTGATCATCATGGCGGCCGTCGAGGACGGAGCGGCCAGCGAAATAGAGCGGACAGCGTTCTCCCTCGGTATGGATGTACTAGTTGAAGTTCATGATGAAGTTGAGCTTTCCCGCGCGCTCAAACTGAAATCGCGACTGATCGGCATCAACAATCGCGATCTGCGGACGTTCCAGACTTCGCTTGCCGTCAGTGAGCGGTTGGCGCCGAGGGTTCCGCACGACCGCATCGTGGTGGCCGAAAGCGGGCTGAACGCACCTTCGGATCTTGCGCAGCTTAAGCACATCGGAATCTCGACTTTCCTGATTGGCGAAAGCCTGATGCGCGAGGCGGACGTCGCGGCTGCGACCAAGGTGTTGCTTAGGCGCAGCACTCAGCGCACTGCCGCGGAGTGAACGATGAAGCGGCGAAAAAGCACACCGGCCGCCCGCAAAGAAACCGTCGTGGCGAAGATACCTGACAACCCGGCTGTCGCCGCTGCGCCAGCACAAGCCGCAAGTCCCCTCACCCACATCGATCAGCGCGGACAGGCCCGCATGGTCGATGTCACCGAGAAAGGTGCGACCGAGCGCATAGCGGTGGCCGAAGGCCGCGTCATCATGCGCAAGGAAACGCTGGACCTCGTGCTTGCGGGCAACGCCATGAAGGGCGACGTCCTTGGCGCTGCACGACTTGCCGGCATCATGGCCGCAAAGCGCACGCACGGACTCATCCCGCTCTGTCATCCGCTTCCGCTCAGCAAAGTCGAAATTGAGATCAATCCGGAACATTCTCTGCCCGGATTTCTTGTGCAGGCCACCGTCAAGGTTACGGCCAAGACGGGCGCCGAAATGGAAGCGCTTACCGCCGTCTCGATCTCGTGCCTCACGATTTACGACATGGTCAAAGCGGTCGAACGGGGCATGCGGATTGAGGGCATTCGCCTGCTCCTCAAGAGCGGCGGAAAATCCGGTGAGTGGCGTGCGGAGGCCTAGCCTATGGCGCTAATGGCGGTCGCGGACGCACTGCAGCGCGTGCTGGCTGATGCGAGACCGCTGCCGGCCGAAACCGTTGCTCTCGATGAAGCGCTTGGGCGCGTGCTCACTGATGACGTTATTGCCTTGCGCACGCAGCCGCCTGCGGCGCTGTCGGCCATGGATGGTTACGCGGTTCGCGCCAGCGATGTCGCGCAGGCCCCGGTCACACTTAAAGTTATTGGTGAAGTAGCGGCTGGCCACCCCTTTGCCGGAAAAGTTGGGCCGG
>Ga0318538_10000599_pt1 | contig 10318 bp, 8 predicted proteins | sample GRESIP166b4f23_FD_202504 | JGI IMG/M metagenome (GOLD analysis project Ga0318538, IMG submission 202504) | Tropical soil microbial communities from Luquillo Experimental Forest, Puerto Rico - GRE.SIPMG.166b4f23 | ecosystem: Environmental > Terrestrial > Soil > Tropical forest > Bulk soil...
AAGGGGTTCCCCGACGTGACGACCCGGGTGATCAAATTGCCAGTGGGGTCGAACACCCAAACGACGTTGCCGCAGTTCGTTCATGCCGAACTGGTGGCGGGCCCCGCAAATGCCGTGTGGGTAGTCGACGCGGGAAACGACCGCCTGGTGAAGCTGGCGGCCGGGTCGGACACCCAGACCGCGCTGCCGTTTCCCCACCTCGGCGTCCACGGTTACGTGCAGGCAGTGGATGCCGCCGGCAACGCCTACGGCACCAACGGCGGCGGCGTGTACCCAGGGGGCGGGTGTTGCGTGCCTGTCCACGTCGTGAAGTCGGAGGCGGGATCGAACGCGCCGACGGTGTTGCCGATCACCGTCTCCATCCTCGGCGGCGGCCTCGGCGGAATGGCGGTGGACGCCGCCGGCAATGTATACGTTGGCGACCCCGGGGGGGTGCTGAAGTTAGCAGCGGGGGCGGACACCCAGACGGTGTTGCCTTTCACCCAGCTCCGCGGCGTCGTCGATGTGGCGGTGGACTCGGCCGGGAATGTGTACGTGGTCGATGCCGACCGCATGCAGGTGCTGAAGTTGGCGGCCGGGGCGAATGCGCCTACCGTGCTGCCGTTCACCGGCCTCAAGCACCCCGTCAAGGTAGCGGTGGACGCCGCGGCCAATGTCTACGTCACCGACATCGGCAGCCGCAGCGTGCTAAAACTCGCGGCGGCCTAACGTGTTGCATACCAGGCCTTTTCGTTGCAGATAGGAAGTCAGAAATGAAACGAAAAAACGGCGTTCAATGCGGACGTGGTGCGACGCTGTCGGTTCTACTTGCCATCGTGATCCCGTCGTTCGGTGTGGTCATCGCGCCGCCCGCAGTTGCGGACGCGGGGTGCGGGCCCGGTGGGCCACCCCCACGCGCGGCAAGCAAGGACGTCAGCGACACGTACGGCCAGCCCGCCACACTATGGATCACCAACACCACCGTCGGCATCACTACCGCCCAGGGCTACGGCGAGGCAGACATACTCAGCCCCAGCCCACTTCAGCGCTCCGCGCTGCTGATCGACGCCCAACAGGACGGCAACCACCAGATCATCGTTGATGCCGGGCGGGAGGCAATCCTCTACGCGGTGTCCGGCTGCACCATCACCCCGGTTGTCGATCGGCGCGGCGAGTCCTTCCGGTTCGACATTGAGGACCGGAGGGGCAACGGCGACGGCGTCGGCTGCGCCGACCTCGGCGACGGCCGTCACCTGGTCGGGTTGCTGCAGCTGCGGGACGAACAGAACAGACGACTGCCGACCGTGCGGCGCACCGAGATCGACTTGAACGGTGCAACGGCAACGATTGGCCGTTCCGATACCGTCCCCGCAATGTCCAGAGTCGGCGGCATCAGCTGCGGCGACCTGACCATGGCGCGGGACGGAGTCGAGGCACCTTACTGACTGGCGAAACCGAACCAGTAGCAAGTGAATTCGGCACACGACCACCGAGTGTTCGACAGCCCCATACCATCCAAGCGCAGCGATCCGCTCGATCTCCACTACCGCTGACACGACGCAAGGCTCGCGCAAGAATCGCGCAAGGTGTTTGCCGCAGCCTTTATGTGACCGGCCATGTAACCATAAGGACCCGTGATGAAACGCAGCGCATTTATCGCCCTAGCCGTGGCGGCTGGGGTCGCTACGGCGGGTTGTTCTGCAACCATCCCGGGCACCCCGACGGCCGCGACGTCGCTGAGCGCAGCCCAGCCGTCGCGTGGAGTGACCCATTCGTCTCAAGTCGAGCTGCCGTTCGACAATCACAACGTCATCATGCTCGCCGGCATTACGGTGGACGCCGCGGACAACTTGTACGTCCTCGACTTTTACGGCCAGGCTTGGCAGATGGCGGCTGGCGCGGATAAACCAAAGCTGGTGTTCACCGACCTCGGCCGACCCGTTGATGCGGCCACAGACGCGGCGGGCAACCTCTACGTCACCGACGTTTCGCAGAACCGGGTACTGAAGCTAGCACCGAGGACCTCGACCCCAACCGTGCTGCCGTTCACCGACCTCAATCGAATCGCCGGCGTTGCGGTGGACACCGCGGGCAACGTCTACGTCGGCGACGCGGGCAACAATCGGATATTGAGGCTCGCGCCCGGGGCGACGAGTCCGATAGAGTTGCCGTTCAACCACATTCATCCCCGCGCCCTGGCGGTGGACACCGGCGGCAACGTCTACGTGGCCGACGAGGGCGGCCAGCGAGTAATGAAGCTGGCGCCTGGCGCCGATAGCCCAACGGTGCTGCCGTTCACCCACCTCAAGCGACCCACCGCCGTGGCGGTGGACACCCGAGGCAATGTCTACGTCACCGACCAGAATGCTGACCGCGTGTTGAAGTTGGATGCGGGCGCGAGTAGCTCAACCACCCTACCGTTCAACGGCCTTTACGGCCCCTGCGGGCTGGCGGTCGACAGCAAGGGAAACGTGTACCTCAGCGACCTCTCCGTTCGCATTCTCAAGCTGCCGGCCCCGTGATGACCATGTCGCGTTTTGTCAGGCGGAGCGCACTGAGCGCCATCATGGCCGCGGCCGTGATCGCCCTCGCGGCAGGGTGCGGCACGTCAAATAACAGGCACCAGACCACATCGAGGGTGGCGTCCGATCAAATGACCACGTCGCCCGCTGCGCAAGGTCAATCGGCGTGCGCCGACCTCAACGGAACCGTCGGCCGCGACCAGAACTGCCACGTCCACAGCGCCACCTCCGCTTACACGATCGATATGAGCTTTCCCCTCGACTATCCGGATATGCGGGCGGTGACCGACTTCCTGAAACACGACCGCGACGAATTCCTCGATTGGGTCGCCAAGTTCGGGCCGACTGATAGGCGCGGACGGACTTATCTGTTTGACGTCTCTGCCGAGACTTACCGTTCGGGGTCGCGGGACTCAGGCACCCAAAGTCTGGTGCTCGCAATCGACGACGACACCGGGTTCGCGCATGAAGGCCACCCGAACACCACATTCCGGGCGTTCAACTTCGACCTCGGCAAGCGCGCGCCGATCACCTTCGGCACGCTGTTCAAGCCGGGGTCAAAGCCGCTGGAGGTGCTCGATCCCATCGTCAAGCGCGAATTGGACGCACCGAATGCCGAACTCGACGAAAAGAAATACCAAAACTTCGCGTTGACCGACGACGCGGTGATCTTCTTCTTCGGCCAAGACCAAGTGGTGCAGGACAACAGCGGGTCAAAACAGGTCACGGTGCCCCGCACCGAACTTGCATCGCTACTGGCCTAACTCAGCGTTCCGTCAGACTCAAATCGCTTGCAAGGCAGCGCCTCTAGCCGTTGCCGGCGCCGAGTCTGCGATGAGAGCGTGATTTCCGGCTTCGGGTGACGCTACACGCAGAGTCGATTCGCTCACCGCAGGCTCGATGGTAGGCGAACCGTCAAGCGATCGACCTATTCGAGATCACGGTCGGTCGGGCATGTGGGTCGGCCACTAGGATGTCTTGATGCCCGCCAGCAAAGAATCCGCTGGGTCGCGCCGTTTCGTGGCGTCGGCCCAGCGGATCCGTCCTATGTGGGTGGTAGTCGTGGTCCTCGGCTCGGTGGCCGCGATGTTCCTCATGGCTTACATCGTTCATGCGGCCGGCGCAGGCAAAGCCGCCTGGCATATGTCGATGTTGCTATTCGTGTTTCCCTACCTCGGTTTCGTTGGCTTAGTGACGAATCCTAAGAGGCGTCCACACCGTGACGATCTACCACTCCGGCACACCGAAAATCACCAAGTCAGGTGTCGACGTCACCGTCAATCAAGGTTGACGCCTGGCTTGCCTCAGTGCTGGACGCTCGCCGGAAAGGCTTGCGACGCAAGACCAGTACGACAACTAGCGCCAGCGCGGCCAGCACCGGAATCCACGGGATGAGGAACCCAACCGCAACCATGACACCATGGGCCACAGCGATCAAGGAATGCCAACCCTGTTGGAGCGCGCCAAGGAAACCAACGCGGGGCACCGTCGATTTGACCGACAGGTTGACGTTGAGCGTCGCATAGTCGATCTCGTCGTGGAGTGCGGTGCGCTGCGCCCTCAGCGAGTCCAGCTCGGCCTGCCGTTGGGTCAGCGTTGACTCCGCGGCAAGCAGGTCGGCCACGTTGCCCGCCCGGCCCATCAGTTCCAGTAGACGATTGACCGAGGTCTGCAACGCCTCGATGCGGGCATCGAGGTCGACGCGTTTCGAAGTGACGTCGGTGCGGCCGATCGACATCGACTGAACCGCGCCAAGCTTTTTGGCTTCGGCCAGGACGGCGTCGACCTTGTCCGAAGGAATGCGCAACACGAGATCAACCGTCGGCGAAGACGACGCGGACTGCTCCGACCGCGAGTCCACGCGCCCCCCGGCATCCGTGACCGCGGAGACGAGCCTGTCGGCCACCTGGGCGGGCTCGGCGACGACCATCTGCAGCGACCCGTTGGTGACAATGTCCCGAGGGACGGTGGCAGCAGGGGCCTGTGGTGGTACGGGCGGGCTTTCGGCAACGCCGCCGGAAATCGTTGAGTCGCTGGGAGTCTTGTAGTTCCCCGTGGGAGGGCGGCCGGCGATGACGCCGTTCATCGGTGCGCCATCGCGCGTCGAGGTGGAGAAGCCGCTTCGGTTGAGCGACCACACCCAGCCGGAGCCGAGCAGCAACATGCCGACCAACCCCACCGCAATCACGTTGCGTAGCTTGACTGTTCGTGCCGCCGGCTTTCCACCCTGCGCCCGCTGGGCGACGGGCGGCGCGGGTTGAGCGGGCATCGCGCCCAGCGCGTCGGCCGGGGCCGGCGCTATCAGCTCGGCCGGAGTAGCCCGCCCGCCATCGATCGCACGTTGGGCCAGCGGCGCGGCCATAAGTCCCCCGACGAGGCTGGGCATGACCGTCGTCAGGTCCCATCCGTCCGGCACCTCCACGGGTTGCATCACGCGGTGCTGCAACGTGCCCTCCGCAACCACCCGGCTGTCGACCGCGACGTATGCCGTGAACCGGCACAACACACCGAAGCGCAACGAGGTTTCGACGATCCGCTTCTGCAAGGCCTCCCTGGAACCGGGCGATGCCGACGCGTAGCGGTCCTCGAGGTCGCGCAAGTGGGCCCTCGCCCACTGGGCAGTCACCGCCGGCGCGTCGCGGCGCTCTCCGGCGGCGGTGGTCGACCAGTCCCCGCCGTCGCGGGTCGTGCCGTGCAAGGCGAGCGAGCCGGTCGCGCTTCCCCGATACCGCCCACTCAGCACCAGCGGCACGCCCGGGAACAGGTCGGGTAGCCGAGCCGGGCTCGCGGTGTCCTCGATGGTCGCCAGCCCCTCGGCGCGCAGCGCCAGCGAGTATGCGAGCGGCGCGCCGATGCGACGGTGGATGTCGGCCATTGCCTCGTCGAGGCGGTCCTCACTTTCCACCAGCTCGCAGCGGCCGCCGCCGACACTGGCGAGGCGGCCCAGGAATCCGGCGTTGACGGCCTGGTCGATGCCAACCGTGTGCACCCGTACCCGCTGCAGGTCATTGGACAACTCGCGCAGTAGCTGGTCCTCGTTACCGACCTGCCCGTCGGTGACCAGGATGACCACGGCATCGCGGGTGTTCCTGGTGCGCAAAAGCGCGAGCGCCCGCCGCAACGGCGCGAGCATCTCGGTGCCGCCCCGTGCGTCGACGCGGGCGAGGTGTTCGACCGCGCGGTACCGGTGCCGGTCGTTGGCCTCGACCAACCCTTCGGAAAGACCAGCGGGGCAGTCGATTTCGTCGTCGAAGGTCAGAACCGCGAACCGGTCAGCAGTGGTGAGCGTGTCGACGATGCGCGCCGCGGCGCGGCGGGCGGCCACCATCTTCCAGCCCCCCATGCTGCCAGAGCGGTCCAGCACCAGCACCACGTCCCGAGGGCGCGGCGGCGCGCTTGACACCGGCGGCAGCACGGTGAGCTGATATGTCCCCGCGTCGCCCTCCACATCGGGAACCAGCACGAGCGCGTTGGTGAGGTCTTCAGCGCCGTAGCGCAGCCGCAGGACGAAGTCACGGTTGGCCCGCTCGCCGGGATGTATCCGTATCCGGCCGTCTTCGGTGGACACCGCGTGCAGGCTCGACCGCACCTCGGACAGTGTCAGACCGGCGGGGTCAATGCCGACGTCGATGGCCAGTGGAACCGGATGAGGGAAACCGGGCAACAGCACGGGCGGGGTGATGCGCGATGCGTCGGGGACGGCGTCCGTGTCGTCGGCGTAGCCGTCGCCGACGGCGAGATCCGCGAGTGGGTCGCCCGGGATGTACCGCGGCGCAACGACAAGCGGGAAGCGGAACGTCGCCTCGCCGTCCTCGTAGGCCATGGGGTAGACCAGCGTGAGTGCCACGCTGACCCGTTCACCCGGCAAGATGTTGCCAACCCGCATGGTGAAAACGTCCGGCCGCTCCTCCTCGGCGATGGAGGCTCGCCGGCCCGAGGCGATGGCCTCGTCATAGGCCTGGCGGGCGGCCTCTCGCTCACCTAGCTCAGCCTCGACGACCCGCCCGTCGGCGGTCATCCGCATTCGTGTGACGGCGCCCCGGTCCGGCAGCGGAAACACGTAGGTGGCTTCCAGAGGCACGTCAAAGGCGTTGACAAAGTCCTGCGTCAGCTCGACGCGGCTCGTGAGCCCGGTGATCTCGGCTCGCACGTCGATGCGGTCGAGCGGCAGATTTCCCCGCTCGGTGCGCAGAGCGCCCAGGCCCGCCTCGTCGTCCGGGGCGGCCATGCACGTCGTCTCCGCGTCGGTCATCGGCGTGATGCGGACGGTCATGATGGGCTCCGTTCATCGAGGGATAGCAAGCCGCGGTTGGCGAGCAGGTCGAGGAGCGGCCGAGCGGCCGCATGGATCGCGTGGATGTCGTCTTCGTCGGGTCGCCCGCCCTGATCGGGTTGGGCGGGCAGCAGTAGCTGTGCCCCTCCGGGAAGGCTCACCGCGGTCAGCCTTGCGACGGTGTCGGCTCCCCTGCCGCTAGCCAACGCCGCCGGTTGCGCGGCTGCAGGCGGATCGGCCCAGAACCGGTTTCGGCGGCTAGAGCTCGGCGACGGCGCCTCAGGCCGCTGCTCCGCCACGACGAGCTCGTCGGGCACGGCGGCGACCCGGCGCAGCGTTTCGTCCGTCGCTCCAGCAAGTTCTGCCTGGATCTCAGCGAGCGAGCGGCCCTCGGCCTGGCGGCGTTTGACGGCGACGATCTGCTGCAGGTGCCGTCGGCCATATTGCGCCGTGCGCCCCTGCATGACGGGCCGGTCGACGAGTCCGGTGGTCGTGTACCACCGCACAACCCGCCGATCGGGCAGCTCTCGGACTCGCCCGTTGGGCGCCCCTGGGTAGGCGGAACCGGCCAGCGCAGCGGCAACCCGTCGCACCAGCTCGTCAAGCGTCCACGACGCCTGCTCGGTCATACCTACACATTGACACTGTCATCATGACACTGTCAATGTTCTGGCATGGAGCCCCTCATTCCGCAACGGAAACCGCCCCACAACCGATTTTGCGGCGGTTATGGGGCGGTTTGGTGCGTGACGACGTCAGGCGACGGTCTGCGTCTGGGGCGGCAAGTCCGTCTTGGTCAGCGTCGGAGTGCGGGTGGTACCCGTACCCGTGTGGGTCCCCGTTGTGGGCACCGTCGTGTGCTTGGTGTGGGTGCCGGTGCCGTTGCCACCGCCGGTGCCGTTGCCGCCTTCGCCACCGCGTGCGATGCGCAGCTCGTCCGCGGTCAGCGTGCGGATGCTCTGCCGACGGAGGGCCAGCTTGCTGGGGTTGGTGTTCATGACGTCTCCTCATTGGTGTGGTCGAGGCCCCGTGTGGGCCGCGTTCATAGGTAGGAGCACCGACCGCCCCGAACCCGGACACTTTTTGGAGAACTCTTTTGGCCGCAGAGGGGGCCCGTGCATGCAGGTGCGTCGCGCACGGAAACCGGCTGCCGAGCACCGCCATGCGCACCCAGGTCGAGAAACTCTCGGGCAGCGAGGTCTACCCCGATCTTCGGGTAAAGCTAGCGAAGAATTGGTCATGCGACCCGAAACATCTTGGCCAGCTGCGGTTTTAAGAGGCTAACGACTGTAGCGCACCCCGCCGTCGAGGATTGTCTTGAGGCGCTCGAGACTTGTCGGCCCGGGCCCACGCGACGGGTGGCCATCGAGCATGTGCCTAATGATTTCGTCGGGGGTGGAGAACGGCCCTGGCCGATCACCTGGTGACCCGCCAGCCGCGGCGCGAACCTCTGACGGCAAGCCCTGGAACGTTTTGCCCCATCGCGACGAGAAGCGAGCGACGAGGTCGGCGCTAATTCCTTCCACCCCGCTGAACCGCCGAGTGAGCACGATCATGGTGCCCGTGTTGCTTGGGGTGATCACGAGCTCCAGTTTCTGAAAGCCGGAGGCTTCAGACGCTTGATGGGAGCGGAACTGCTTCCAGACGAGGCGATGCGGGCGGTCGATCTCCTTCACAATGCAGGTGACCCGCAGCCCACGGCTAAAGCCAAAGGTCCGGCTGACGAGGCCCGTTGCGCGAGTGTCGTAGGTCTTGAGGTACTTCGTTCCGGTGGTGCCCGTCCGCCGGCTGAGCGGTTTCACCGATGCCAGCTCGTGCTCCCACTCGATGTGCCTGTCGAAGTCGGCCATGTAGTCGAACACGAGATCGGGACGGGCCGCCGTGAAGACTCTCTGCTCCCAGGCGTTCGGTCCGAGTTGATTGATCTCGACAATCATTGATCAGTCTTTCTCCCAATTCACCGGCGTGTCTTTATCAGTAGCCGGTATCGCTACGGAACCGGGAAGTTGGGCTTCCGGTCGGTACCGGGTAGTGGAGTCGGCGGCGCTGTTACGGGAACCGGGTGGTTGGGCTTCGGGTCGGTACCGGGTAGTGGAGTCGGCGGCGCTGTTACGGGAACCGGGTGGTTGGGCTTCGGGTCGGTACCGGGTAGGGGAGGCGCGGGTGGGCGAGCCGGTTGTGGTGCGGGAGCCGCGGGCGTGACACACCCGAGCGGAACTGTGGAGTTCCAGCCCGCGGTCGAAAAGGGATCCTTCTCGTCATAGGTGAATCCGTCGTGCACGAAGCCGTCGTCACTCACATAGCCCGCGTAGCGTCCTGTCGCACCGCTCCAATGTATGGTGAAGTCGATTGAGCGACCCTGGATGCCGCCACTGACGGTCCCGGTGCCCAGCGCAACATGCCCGCCCACGGGCGTGGCGGCAGCCTGTCCCGACGCAGCTTGCCCGGTCGAGATGAACGACACGCTGAAGCCGTTGGGCTGATTGAGTGCAAAATTCCCAGTGAATTGATACTGGGTGCAGCCGACGCCGAGGGGGATCACTGGGGTCGCCTGCGCAAGCGCGGGGCCCGTGAGCAGGCCAAGTGCGGCTGTCGCCGTTGCCCAGGCGGTAAATGCCGTTTTCTGTTTGGTTGTCATGGACATGCTTGTCCCCTTTAGATTGTTGTCATCGAGGCCCCGTGTGGGCCGCGCTCATAGGTAGGAGCACCAACCGCCCCGAAATCGGACACTTTTTTTGAAGAACTTTTTCGGGCTAGGACCCGGCAACCTTGGGACGGGGCGCCCGTGCAATCTGGCTGGCGTAGTGGCGGTCCAGGAAGCCCAGGAGGATGAGCTCATGTGTGCGCGCGGCCGAACGCAGCAACCGGACGGCGTGCAGGTGATCGAAGCTATGCAGCAGCGACGAGAAGGACTGGGTCAGCTCGCCCCGCCCGGACCGCTCCGCCAGCTCGCCGAGCAGGGGCGCGAGAACTTCTGATCGCTGCCGAAACACCTGGCGCGCGGGTTCGTAGGGATGCTCGGTGGTGTCGTCGAGCAGCTCGGTGAGGTCGGCGCGCTCGTCGCGCCAGCGCAGCCCGACGCCGGCTTCGAGGTTGGGTGCGTTGGGGTACTCGGGTCGGTAGCCCGCCGCGCCGCTCTTGGCCCAGTCGCGACGCTGCTGCAGGTCGAGCCCGGCGTCGGCGAGCAGACGGTCGGTGGCGTACATGCAGAGCTTCCAGCGGGCCTCGGGCCCGTCGTCACCGTCGAGCATGCCCAACACTTTCAGCACCGCTTCACTGTCGGCGCCGTGGATGAGCTCGGCGAGCTCGATGCCGGCGTCACCGCCGTAGCGCTCGATTTCGCGGTCGTATGTGTCGACCGCGACTTTCGATAACGTCCCGTCGCCGAGGCGGTCGGCCAGCGCATCGGTCAGTGCGGGTAGCGCGTGTTCGCGCAGCGCGGCCGGCTCACCATGCAACCGGAGCCGCAGATGATGCTCGGGATCGGCGTAGCGCAGGAAGAACCAGTGGTCGACCACGCCCGCGTCGCGCAGCTGATCGATGA
>Ga0318538_10000609_pt1 | contig 10271 bp, 9 predicted proteins | sample GRESIP166b4f23_FD_202504 | JGI IMG/M metagenome (GOLD analysis project Ga0318538, IMG submission 202504) | Tropical soil microbial communities from Luquillo Experimental Forest, Puerto Rico - GRE.SIPMG.166b4f23 | ecosystem: Environmental > Terrestrial > Soil > Tropical forest > Bulk soil...
GGCGATTTCGAGGTGCTGACGGCGGAGGATGGCGAGAAGGGCTGCACAATGGCGCTCAGCGAGCGCCCCGATATCATCCTGATGGACCTCGAAATGCCCAATGTCGACGGCTGGGAAGCCACGCGAAGGCTCAAGGGCAATCCGCAAACCCGCGACATCCCGATCATCGCCCTCTCCGCGCACGCACTCGCTGGCGAGCGCGAAAAGGCGCTCGCGGCGGGGTGCAACGAATTCGACACCAAGCCGATCGAATTTGATCGGCTGGTCGCAACCGTCCGGCGCATTCTCGTCGACCGCAAATGATGGCAGCCCCCTGAATATGCGTGATTTCAAGGGGATGGATCACCGGCTATTGGCAGTGGCACCCCTGCGATTCAGAACAATTAAGATCTGTCCCAAGGACGTAGCCTGATGTTAGGCGGCAGAGTCGAGCCGTCATACCGCTATTATCAATAGAAGGGGCACGTCATGAACGACATAACCTTGAAGGCGCAAGAGGAGAGACAGGGCTGGACCCGGCTTTCGGACATCGCGTGGACGGCGGGCTATTTAATCGCAACTATCCTGCTCATGCTTCTGTGGACAAACGTTCCGGCGTGAGCCCCGCGGGAAGGAGCACGAGCAACAGGGGGACGGAGTTCATGCGGGCGGCGCCCCATTAGCCCCCGGGCCATAGACCATCGGTCCCATCGCTCAGACTAAGCCAGGCTTACAAATAAGACCAATCCAGTGCCCTGCATCGCCTTCTTAAAACATGTTTGTCAGGTCCCTCGTTGCGAAGTGATTAGCGGATCGGGACGAACTCGAGGTGCTCATGACGACGGATCTGCCCGGCATCCTTATCGTCGATGACAATGAGGACAATCGATACACGCTGCAATTGATGCTCGAATCCGATGGCCACGAGCCAATCACTTGCGCTGCCGGGGGAAACGAGGCACTTGCGCTGATCGGGAAGGAAAAATTCAGTCTCGTCCTGCTCGATCTGATGATGCCGGATCTGAACGGAGACGAGGTCCTGAAAGCAATCAAGAGCGATCCGGACAAGCGAGATATCCCGGTCGTCATGATCAGCGCCGACACGGACGCCGACAAGGTTTCGCAATGCATCGAGCTCGGCGCCGACGACTACCTGCCGAAGCCGTTCAATCCGACGATCCTGCGCGCGCGGATCGCGGCCGCGCTGCGCAGACAATCGCTACGCGCGCTGGAGAATGAGTATCTGGGCAAGATAGAGAACGAGAAGCGGCATTCCGAGAACCTGTTGCGGAACATTCTGCCGGCTGAGATCGCGACACGCCTGCGCAACGGGGAAAGCAACATCGCGGACCACTTCGATGACGCTACCGTCATTTTTGCCGACGTCGTCGGCTTCGGCAAGATTACGGCGCGCATGAAGGCTTACGAAATCGTCGCCTGCTTCAATCAGTTGTTCAGCGAGTTCGACAAGCTCGCTGAAGATGCCAGGATCGAAAAGATCAAGACGATCGGCGACAACTACATGGCCGTCTCCGGCCTACCGACGCCGCGCGCCAATCACATCCGGATGGCGGCGAAATTCGCCCTCGACATGGTTGCTGCCACCGCGCGGTTGCGATCTCGGCTGCCGGTGCCGTTTTCGACCCGCGTGGGTCTCCATTCCGGCCCCGTGATGGCAGGGGTCATCGGGACGCGCAAGTTCGCCTACGACGTGTGGGGCGACACCGTCAACATCGCCGCGCGCCTCGAGGCAGCGAGTCAGCCCAATCGCGTGCTCGCGTCCGCGGCGACGGTGAAAGGGGTGGGAAGCGACTACAGCTTTGATGGCCCGCACCAGATCGACACGAAGGAAGGCCGCGTACTTGAGGCATTTTTCGTAAGCCGTCCCCTTGACGATGTCCCGCATCTTCAGGTCACGAAGACCAACCAACCAAGACCAGAGGCGATCAAGACCGGTGATTGAATGAAAAGGCCCGACGCAGTTCGTCCGCGCCGACGAGGTCATTGAGTGAAGCGCCGCACGTTCATCACTTTGCTTGGGGGCGCGGCAGCCGTTTGGCCGCTCGCGGCGCGGACACAGCAGCCCGGCAGGGTCTGGCGCATCGGCGTGCTAGAGACGACGTCGATGGAATTGAATGCTGCAAATTTCGAGGCGTTTCGCCAAAGCTTGCGGCACCTTGGATACATCGAGGAGCAAAACCTCATTATCGAGTATCGCTCCGCCGAAGGCCGTGGTGAGCGGTTCGCGGACCTTGCCGCTGATTTACTTCGCTTGAACATCGACGTGATCGTAACAAGAGGAACGCCCGCGGTTCTGGCAGCGAAAAAAGCCACGACGACGACACCCATCGTCATGGCAGCAACGGGTGATCCGCTGATGGTCGTCGCCAGTTTGGCGAATCCAGGGGGGAATATTACCGGCTTAAGCGGCTATACCACTGGCCTCGAAGAGAAACGTGCCGAGGTCCTCAAGGAATTGGTCCCAGGCGCTGTGCGGATCGCCGGCCTTTACAACATGGGCAACCCCGTAGTCCCTCCGCTGTGGAACGAGCTGCAAACAGCGGCAAGAAAACTGGGGCTCACGCCGCAGCTGCTGGACGTACGAAAGGTCGAGGACATCGCGCCTGCATTCGCTGACGCGACCTCACAACATGTAGACGTGCTCATTGTCAGCGTCGACGCTCTCACGCAGAAAAATCGAAGCTTTATCACGCAATTGGCGGCGGGTCATGGGCTGCCCGCAATCTACGTCTCGAAGGAGTACATCGATGCCGGAGGGCTGATCGCCTATGGGCCGCACTACCCCGACCTTTATCGTCGCGCTGCCATCTACGTCGACAAAATTCTTCGCGGCGCTAGTCCTTCCAGTCTTCCTGTAGAGCAACCGGCGAAATTCGAGCTGATCCTCAACCTCAAGGCCGCAAGGGCAATCGGGCTCCAGGTGCCGATGACATTGATGGTTCGCGCCGACGAGGTGATCGAATGATGAAGCGCCGCGAGTTCATCACGCTGCTCGGCGGCGCACTCTCTATGTTTTCTCGTCGGAAACGTCGCCAATCACAGGCTGCGCCCCTGAGTTTCGATAGCGATAAACACGGGAGGGAATAACGACACCCGCAGGCGTAGCCCGGCCTGCCACGGACTTGAGGACACAATGAGCGACTTGACGAAGACCCTTTACGAACACCTTGGTGGATATAGCGCAATCGCAGCAGTGGCGAATGATCTTCTGCCCAGGCTCCGAGCCGATCCGCAACTCGGGCGGTTCTGGGCGCACCGCGGAGAAGACGGCATCATGCGCGAAAAGCAGCTTCTCATCGATTTTCTTTGCGCGAGCGCGGGTGGACCAATGTACTATCGCGGCAGGGACATGACCCTCACGCACCGAGGCATGCGGATTAGCGATAGCGACTGGAACGTGTTCCTTGGTCATGCCGCCGCGACCTTGGCGAAGTTCCAGGTGCCCGAGGCCGAACAGCGTGAGGTGGTCGCGTTTGTTCAGAGCCTCAAAAAAGAATGCGTCGAACGTTGAAGAGCGCTTTGCAACTTCTCGCGCTTGCCGACGAGGTGATCGAGTGAAACGGCGCGAGTTCATCACGATGCTCGGCGGAACCGCCGGTGGCCGCTCGCGGCGCGCGCGCAGCAGCCTGAACGGATGCGCCGCATCGGGCTGCTCTTGACGGCGACAGCGGACGGTCCGGAATCGCTTGCCCGCGTCGGAGCATTCCTGCAGGGCTTGCAGGAACTGGGTTGGACCGATGGCCGCAATGTGCGGCTGGAGTATCGCTGGGGCTCCGCTGATGCTGAACGCATTCGCAAATCTGCGGCGGAATTGGTCGCGCTCGCGCCGGACGTCATCTTGGTCAGTGGCAACTCAGGCATGGCGCCGCTGCACCGGGCAACTCGTACTGTGCCGATCGTGTTTGTGAATACCAGCGACCCGGTCGGCGGTGGTTTCGCCATGAGCCTAGCGCGTCCTGGCGGCAATGCGACGGGGTTTTCCAGCATCGAATACGGCATGAGCGGAAAATGGCTCGAGTTGCTCAAGCAGATTTCGCCCAGCGTCACCCGCGCGGCGGTCCTCCGCGATCCGAGCATCCCGTCCGGGAGCGGGCAGTTGGGCGCGATCCAGGCCGTGGGGCCGTTCCTCGGCGTCGAGATCAGTTCGATCGACGCGCGCGACGCCGGCGAGATCGAGCGCGGCGTCACTGATTTGGCGCGCTCGGCGAACGGCGGCCTGATCGTGCCGGCGAGCACGCCGACCATATTTCATCGCAAGCTGATCATCGCGCTGGCGGCGCAGCACCGGCTGCCGGCGATCTATCCCTACCGCTTCTTCGTCGCCGACGGGGGCCTGGTCTCCTACGGGGCTGACTCGGTCGACCCATTCCGGCGTGCGGCCGGCTACGTCGACCGCATCCTCAAGGGCGAGAAGCCGGGCGACCTTCCGATCCAGGCGCCCACCAGGTTCGAGCTTGTTATCAACCTCAAGACGGCCAAGGCGCTCGGCCTCGAAGTTCCGCCTACGCTGCTCGCCCGCGCCGACGAGGTGATCGAATAGGCGGTGCTATTTGCTGCATCTGCTCACGGCAGCTAATGGGACCTGTGAGACATCACGACGTGATCCGGCTAGGTCCGCTTACGAGGGTCAAGCCGTCATGCGGCGGACATCGGCAGAGGACCGGGTTTGACCCAACTGAGACATTGGCCGCTCGGGATTTGTGCGGCGCACATTGCCGCACCGCCCACCACTTTCCTTTGGCGCGCTATGCTGTTTTGCACAGCACCTACCAAGAGCTCGCCGAGCAGGCTTTGGAGCTGACCGGCGAACCCCAAGAGCTTCCGCCCAAGGTGGAACGCAGGTAGCGTAGGGTTTTTCAGGGACTCGCTCGCTAGATGCACGAGATTGCGGGCTGGCTCAAGAAGCTCGGCTTGGAGCAATACGCCCAGCTCTTTGCGGAGAACGGGATCGATTTCAGCGTACTTCCTGATTTGACAGAACAGGATTTAGAGAAGTTGGGCGTTTTGCTTGGGCATCGCCGAAAGATGTTGCGTGCGATTGCCGAGCTGGAGGCCAGAACTTCCTTCGATAAAGCTGCGCTCGAATCTGCGCGAGCGGATGACATCGAACGCCGTCATCTCACGGTGATGTTTTGCGACCTCGTCGGGTCAACCGCGCTCTCTGCGCGCCTCGACCCCGAGGATCTACGCACGGTTGTCAAAGCCTATCATCGATGTTGCGCAGAGCTGATCGTCAAATCTGGAGGATTTGTCGCGAAATACATGGGTGATGGCGTACTCGCGTACTACGGCTATCCGGAAGCACATGAGGAAGATGCCGAGCGAGCGGTACGCGCGGGATTAGCAGTGATTGAGGCCGTAGCTAAGCTGGACACCGATGCGAAATCAGCTTTGCGAGTACGAGTTGGAATTGCCACTGGTCTGGTAGTCGTCGGCGAGCGCCTCGGCGAGGGCGTCTCGCAGGAGCAGGCAGTGGTCGGTGAGACTCCCAATCTTGCGGCTCGGCTTCAGGCGTTGGCTCAGCCGGACACGGTGATGATCGACGGTACCACTCACCGCCTCCTCGGCGATCTATTCGAATACCGCGCTCTCGGCAACGAGATCGTAAAAGGTTTCGACCATCCGGTGCCGGTTTGGCACGTTATAGGCGTGAGCGGCCTCGATAGTCGCTTCGAAGCCTTGCGCACGACAACTACTGCACTGGTTGGCCGGGAGGAGGAGATCGAATTGCTAATGCGGCGGTGGCAGCAGGTTAAGGGCGGCGACGGCTGCGTTGTGCTAATATCGGGCGAGCCAGGCGTCGGCAAGTCGCGCGTATGTCAGGCTATATTTGAACGATTGAGCAGTGATCCGCACACGCGATTGCGTTACTTTTGCTCACCGCACCACCAGAACAGCGCCTTCTACCCCATCATCACCCAGCTCGAGCTGGCGGCCGGAATTCGGCGCGAGGACTTGGTCGAGCAACGGCTGGACAAGCTGGAAGCGGTCCTAGCCCAGGCAATCAGAGAGCCGCGTGATGCCGCGCCGCTGCTCGCAGCACTGCTCTCGATTCCGACCCGCGAACGTTATCCGTCGCTCAATCTGAGCCCACAAAAGCAAAAGGAGAAAACACTCAAGGCGTTATTGGCGCAGATCGAGGGGCTGGCGACGCGACAGCCCGTGATGATGTTGGTAGAGGACGCGCATTGGATGGACCCTACTTCGCGCGAATCATTTGATATCATCATAGATCGTGTGCCCTCCCTACCAGTACTGCTGATAATCACCTATCGGCCCGAGTTTATGCCGCCGTGGGTCGGCCATCCTCATGTGACGTTGCTTAGCCTCAATCGTCTATCGCCTCGACAACGGGCCGAGATGATTGGACGCGTAACGGGGGGAAAGGAGTTACCCAAGGAGATCGTCGATCAAATCAGTGATCGAACGGACGGAGTGCCGCTGTTTATCGAGGAGTTGACCAAAGCCATTCTTGAAAGCGGGGCGCTGAGAGATGCCGGTGACCACTACACAATAGCGGGCTCGTTGCCGTCGCTGGCAATCCCAACGTCGCTCCATGCATCGCTACTAGCACGGCTCGATCGCCTGCCGCCCGCGCGGGAGGTGGCACAGATCGGCGCAGCGCTTGGCCGGCAATTCTCACATGAGCTGATTAGCGCCGTGGCGCCGATGCAGAGACAACAACTCGATGAAGCCTTATCGCAGCTTGTGAGTGCGGAATTGATCCTCCGGCGGGGGATTCCACCCGATGCAGAATACACATTCAAGCACGCTCTGGTGCAAGATACCGCTTACAGCATTTTGCTGCACAGCCGACGTAAGCAGCTTCATGCCCGTATTGCCGATGTACTGGAAGCGCAATTTCCAGAGGTCTTGGAGACCCAGCCCGAACTATTGGCAAGGCACTGCACGGAGGGGGGCCGGATTGAGAAGGCCGTCGACTATCGGCTAAGGTCTGGCAAACAAGCTTTTGCTCGGGGAGCGATGGCTGAGGCGGAAGCGGAACTTCGCAAAGGGCTTGATCTGCTTTGCAGCTTGCCCGACGGCGCTGCCCTCCGGGAGCAAGAACTCAATCTGCAGATCACATTTGGAAACACGCTACTGGCAACAAGGGGATATGCCGCAGCCGAGGCCGGGGAGGCATTCGAACATGCGCGTCAGCTTTGCCAGAAATTAAACCGGCCGCAACAACTAAACCGAGTACTGACAGGTCAGTTTTTTAACCGCCTGCTGAGAGGAGAGCTTGAGCAGGCTGAATTCCTAGCCGGGGAGTTACGTCGGCTGGGCGAGGCAGCGAGTGACTTATCTTGGAAATGGAACAGCTTAATGAGGGACGGAGAAGTTTGTTGCTGGCTTGGCAAGTTCATTGAGGCTCGGGCCCACTTCGAAGCTGCTCTTGCCTTATGGGATCCCGGTTTTCGTGATCGGATTAGCTCGCCGCACGACGTCTATGTTAACGCCCTGATTTATTTATCTCGAGCTCTATTCTGCCTCGGTTATCTCGACCAGGCGCGTCTGCGGAGGGACGATGCATTGGCCGAAGCGCGGCGGCTTTCCCCGTATACCGAGGTTTATACGCTACGCCATGCTTGGTACGGCGACTGGGCAATCGAGGGCGTGAGATCAATCGAGGCGATGCTGCGGTCGGCGGAGCGCATTTCCGTTATCTCGAGCGAGCAGGGTTTCCCTATGTTTATCGGGGCCGGCGACATCATGCGCGGCTGGTGTTTGAGCTCAGTTGGGGATGCAAAGACGGGCATATCGTTGCTCGAAGAGGGGCTAAAAAAGTATGCCGCAACGGGTACTAAATTGGTGATTCCATTTTATCTCACGGTGCTTGCAGAGGCTTATGGTGCAGCCGCGCAGCCTAAGGAGGGATTAAACCGACTCGGCGACGCGGCGAAGTTGGTGGAAACGACACAGGAACGTTGGGCAGAGGCCGAGATGTATCGGGTGCGGGGGAGCTTATTGCTCTCCCTCGGTGAGCGGGCTGCAGCGGAGGAAAGTTATTGCGAGGCGCTCGCGGTGGCGCGACATCAGAGCGCGAAGTTTTGGGAGCTGCGCGCGGGCATCGACTTGGGGCGACTTTGGCGCGACCAAGGCAAATACATCGAGGCGCGTGAGCTCCTCATGCCAATCTATGAATGGTTTACCGAAGGCTTCGACGTGCCGGTCTTGCGAGATGCAAAGGCGCTGCTTGCCGAGCTGCGATGATTTAATAAAGCCCATTCGTGATCAAGTTCGCGGTGGCTAGGGCACCCGGCCTCGAGAGCCGCCCGGAGCTGTTCGCCCGCGCCGGAGAGGCGATCGAATACTTTCTTTGCTGCATCTGCTCCGGTCTGGAAGTGGCACTAAGCGGACATGCCCGTCGTGTCCGTCGATGTCCGCTTTCGGGCAAACCGGACATTGAGCCGACATCGCCGAATGACCGAGTCTGAGACCCGAAGCGGACACTGGGTCTCCCTTAACGAGCGTAGTTTGAACCGCTACGATGCCCTGTCCTGAGCCTTGGGCGCGGCCATGCCACGTCGCGAATTCATCCTATTCCTTAGTGGGGCGTCGACGTCGCCGCTGGTAGCGCGAGCCCAAGCGCATGCGGCGCATCGGCGTGCAATCTCTACAGGGTTGAGCGATGGCATTGCTGCAACAAGACCTAGCCATGAGTCGGTCTGTTGCTCGCTTCCGGGAGGGTTACGATGAAGATCGTGGCGAGCAGGGACGGCACGTTAATTGCGTGTGAGCAAGGTGGTCGCGGACCGTATCTCGTGCTCGTTCATGGGACCTCTTCGAACAGCTCGCGGTGGGAAGCGGTCCGTCCCCGTCTCGAGGAGCATTTCACTGTCGCTAGGATGGACCGCCGTGGTCGCGGCGGCAGTGGCGACAGCACGGAATATGCAATTGAGCGTGAGTTTGAAGACGTTGCCACGGTCGTCAACGCCCTCGACGCGCCCATACTCCTTTTCGGCCACTCCTTCGGGGCTGTCTGCGCGTTGGAGGCGGCGATGCGAACGGATAAGCTCGCTGGTCTTGTGCTCTATGAAGCCCCCGTTTGCGAGGGCGAGAGCCTGACCTCTCCCGACTTACTAGAGCGTCTGGAGAACCTTCTGTCCAACGGTGATCGCGAAGGCGTGCTCAGAACATTCCTCGCCGAAGTGCCGAGGTATTCACCCAAAGAAATCGAAATGCTTGCGTCCTCTCCGGCTTGGCCCGGCCGCATTGCCGCGGCACACACACTGCCGCGAGAGCTTAGGTCATTAGATGCCTATCGCCTGCCCGAACAGGTTGGCAAGCTGACAATACCAGTCCTGCTTCTTCTCGGCGGCGACAGCCCGCCCATCTTCGGCAGAGTAAACGCCGTGTTGGAGAAGACCCTGCCGAACTCCCGAAGTGTGGTGATGCCGGGCCAGAGGCATAATGCGATGGACACTGCCCCCGATCTACTCGTCGGCACAGTGCTCGATTTTTGGCGAAACGTGGCCCTAAGCGCCGCTTAACATGTCCGCCATAGCAAGATCGCGGGTGGACTTCCGCTTTTGATGGAAGAGCGGTCGTGCAGCGACATCGCGGCGGTGACCGAGTTTGATCCCTCAAGCAGCCTTCGGGATCATCCACGCGACTTCCCTATCGCCCTCAGTGACTGACCGCGCGATGGAAGCGTGGTATCATCTGCCCATTGCGTGAATGACCCCCAACCGGAGGGTCACATGGCAAGCTACATCGAACGACGAAAATTTTTAGCCACGCTCGGCGGTGCGGCGGTGGCGTGGCCACTCGCGGTGCGCGCGCAGCAGCCCGAGCGCGTGGGGCGCATCGGCGTCCTAATGGCATATGCCCAGAATGACCGGGAATATCAGAGCTATCTCGCGGCATTTCGGGAGGAGCTCCAGAAGCTCGGCTGGACTGAGGGCCGTAACGTCCAGATCGACTATCGCTGGGCAGCACTCGATCCAGAGTTAATGCGACGATTCGCCAGAGAACTGATCGCACTGCAGCCCGACGTTATCCTCTCGTCGAGCTCGCCGACCACTGCATCGCTGCTGCAAGAAACGCGCAGCATTCCCATCATTTTCGCTAACATCGCCGATCCGGTTGGCAGCGGCCTTGTCGCAAGTCTGTCGCGACCGGGCGGCAACGCTACGGGTTTCATGCTTTTTGAAGGATCGCTAGCTGGTAAGTGGCTGGAGCTGCTGAAGGAGATTGCGCCGCGCGTCTCCAGGGTTGCCGCCGTGTTCAATCCGGCAACGGCGACATTTGCCGAATATTACTTAAGC
>Ga0318538_10000626_pt1 | contig 10138 bp, 9 predicted proteins | sample GRESIP166b4f23_FD_202504 | JGI IMG/M metagenome (GOLD analysis project Ga0318538, IMG submission 202504) | Tropical soil microbial communities from Luquillo Experimental Forest, Puerto Rico - GRE.SIPMG.166b4f23 | ecosystem: Environmental > Terrestrial > Soil > Tropical forest > Bulk soil...
ATGTCGAGGCGGCCAAGTTGTTCCACCCCGCTGTCCACCGCGGCTTTGAGGGCGTCGTAGTCACGTACGTCGACTTGTGCGGTCACGATGCGGCGATTCAGGCCCTTCACCAGGTCGGCTGTTTCGGCGAGATCCGCCGGCGTGGACTCCGGGTAGGCCATGTTCTCGATCGGCCCGCAGATATCGATCGCGATGATGTCGGCGCCCTCCTGCGCCAGCCGCACCGCGTGACTGCGGCCCTGACCCCGAGCGGCACCGCTGATAAACGCGACCTTGCCCTCGACCCGGCCGGTCATGCTGACACCAGCGCCGGCATGGATTCCCAGCCCCGCACCGTCGACGTGGGGCTGAGCTTGGCATTGGTCATGTCGACCTCCCATTCGGGGAACCGCTTGAGGATCTCCTCCAAGGCGACGCGGCCTTCAAGACGCGCCAAAGCCGATCCCAGGCAGAAGTGCGCGCCCACACTGAAGGTGAGGTGTGGCCGGGCGGCCCGGTGGATGTCGAACTGGCCGGCGTCGGGCCCGAACTGACGTTCGTCGCGGCACGCCGCCCCGAGGAGCGTCATCATCACGCTCCCTTCGGGCACCGTCTGGTCATACAGGCGCACGTCCCGGGTCACATACCGGGCGGTGTGCGGCGCGGGCGGCTCATAGCGCAGCAACTCTTCGATCGCCTGCGGGATGAGCCGCGGGTTCTGAACGACATCGCGGCGCTGATCGGGGTGCTCCGCGAGAACCTTTCCGGCCCAACCGATCAACCTCGTCGTTGTTTCGTTGCCGGCTCCCGCTACCACGTTGAGATACACGAGTATTTCTTCCCGAGTCAGCCGCCGGGTTGTGCCGGTTTCATCGACGAACTCGACATTGAGCAGGTCGGTCATGATGTCGTCCGACGGATGTTCGGCGCGCCATTCGATGTAGGCGGCGAACTGCTCGCCCACGGATAGACCCGTCTTCATGGGCTTGCCGGCCTCGGTGCGCAACTGGGCGTTGCCGCGGTCGCGGATGTACACCTGGTCGTCTTCGGGGATGCCGAGCAGCATGCTGATGACTTTCATCGGCATCAGCGCGCCCAGATCGGTGACGAAGTCGAATCGACCCGACCCCACAAGCGGATCCAGAAGTTCCGCGCAGAATTGGCGAATCATCGGCTCCAGCGCCGCGATCCTGCGCGGCGTGAACATGCGCGACAACAGCTTGCGGTGCACGTCATGGATCGGCGGGTCTTCAAAGATCAACATCCCCGGTGGGATGTCGAGGTTAGCCTTGATCAACTCCAGGATCGCGCCCCGCGCGGAGCTGAAGGTGTTGTGGTCGACCAGCGCCTTGGTGACATCGGCGAATCGGCTTAGCGCGAAGAAGTCGTATTCGGCGTTGTGGTACAGCGGCGCTTCGTCACGCAGGCGCGCGAACATCGGATACGGGTCGGCGATGAGCTCGACATCGTATGGATCGAAATGAATATCGCTCTCGGTGCTCGTCGTCACGAAATCCCTCCTGCCGCTGGTGCGTTCACCCGGATGCCGCCACCTTGCGGCGTGTAGGACGCGGGCCACCGCCCTTTGTGAGTCGCCCTTTGTCCGAACTCTTCAGAATCCCGGTGGCGATCGCAGCCAAGATGCCGTCGAGTTGTTCGGGACTGTCGATGATCCGGTCGCCGTGGGCGAACCGCAGCAGCAGACCGTTGATGAACGTCAGCGTCACATTGCTCAGGTCCTCCACCACGGCCGGTTCCAGTTCGGCGCCGTGCGGCATGAGTTGCACGAGGATTTCGCGGTGCAGCTTGGTAAATCCGTCGGTTGCCTGCTGCAGACTCGCGGCCAGCGCCGGGTCGCGAGTGGCCTGCATTGTCAGCTCGTACCGGGCCTTCGTGTGGGACAACTGTGGCTCGCCGCCGGCCTGAAAAACGACCTGCGACAAGCGCGAGGGCGTGCGGCGGCTTCGGGGTCCGCCGGAGCTGTCAGCGACCGATTGCAGGCTCGCGAGGTCGAGTTCGGCAAGCCGCTCGGCCGCGGCACGCAGCAGTGCCGAGCGAGTACGGAAATAAAACGATGTCGTCCCGTCGGGCACGCCGGCCCTGCGGTCGACCTTGAGATGGCTCAACCCCTTGGCCCCGTCGCCGGCCAACAGATCGATCGCCGCATCGCAGAGGTCGCGGCGGCGCTCAGCAGGATTAGGCTTTCGTCGTTTGTCCATCTCGTCGTTTGTCCATCATTGGTCTCTATCTCGGACCGAGAGACTACTCTATATTCGTAGTGTCCGTAAAGAGTCGGTGGCTCGATCTCATCGAGAGGAGTGCCGTGATTCCCGCCCGGCTGGCGACCGCCCTTCCGGTCGGAGCGACGATTTGTGGCTGCCACTCAACGCAGCACCAGTTCTCCCCCGCGACGTCGACCAGCACGGCGGGCATCCGGCCGTCGCCGGTTCGGCCCGTGCAGAAATCACAGCCGACGCCGCCCGCGACGTGCCCCGCCGTGAACGCGAACGCCCCCATCGCGCCGACCAACGTCCTCGTCACCTGTGATCTCGGCCGGGCCACCCTCTACACGCTGGCCCCGGAGACGATGCAGCTTGTGCTTAAGCGTGTGGAGCCACCCAAGGCGCTGACATCGGACTTCTACGAAGTGACGCTGACGATGGACCCGGCATCGGCAACGCCCTGGGCGTCGTATACGGCCGCGCACCTGCGCGACCATGTCGCCTTCATCCGCGACGATCTCGTCCTGGATGCGCCGATAATCGAAGAGCCGGTCACTTCGGGGCGCATCGCGCTGACGACCCAAACACCGCAAGCCGCCGACCAGTTAGCCCAACTCGCGGGCCGACCCGCCTGATATGGACCGGCTAGGCATCGGTTTCCTCGGCGGATTTGGGCTTCCGCCGGTGGAATTCGTCGATCTCACCGCCGACCTTGGCTGTCGGTACATGTCGGCTGTCGTGCAGGGAGCGCCGTTGGTGCCGCTCGGCTACCCCCCGTTCTCGCTGAAGGACGATGCCGCGCTAAGGCGAGACGTGCTCGCCGCTATAAATCATCGCGGCGTGACGATCTCGCTCGGCGACGGGTTCCTGGTGCTGCCCGGCGCCGACATACGCACGTTCACAGCGGATCTCGACGTGTTGGCCGAACTCGGCGTTCCCCGGATAAACGTCGTCAGCCTCGACCCCGACCTCGGCCACACGTTCGACCAGTTCGCGATTCTGACCGAACTTGCGGCCCAGCGCGGCGTCGAGACGGTCGTCGAACCGGTGCCAGGCCTGACCGTAGGGGACTTACCCACCGCGCTGGCCGCCCGGGAGCATGTCGGACGGTCCGACTTCCGATTGTTGGTCGACACCATGCACCTGGTGCGGTCTGGATCCGGCGCCGCCGACGTCGTCGCCATCGATCCCGATTGCATCGGCTATGCGCAACTCAACGACACGACGCTGCGGCCCCGCATCGACAACTACATGGAAGAAGCCATGTTTGAGCGCATGGTTCCCGGCGAAGGCGAACTACCGCTGCACGACATCCTTTCCGCGCTGCCGCCCGATATCGTGATCGAACTCGAAGTGCCGAGGCGATCGCTGGCGCTTGCCGGTGTCAGCCCGATCGATCGCCTCCGCCCCTGTGTCGAGGCCGCGCGCCGGTTGTTGTCCGAGATCGCTCCTTGATGCCGCGCAAAACCCTAACGGCGGCAAGGCCTTCCTCTTCAGGTTCAGGCAGCCGCTGGGCTTATCGGCTGGAAGGCTCGCTCCTCGATATCCTCGCCGATGATCAGTGCGGTCCCGGCGGGCAATTCCCGCCACATTCCCGGTAGGTGGGTCAACGGCTCGGAAACCACCACCCGGGCGTCGTCACCGAAGTGCTCCAGTCTCTCGTCGTCGGGGTAGAGCATGCGCACCGACTCCGGATCTTCGCTCACGTACAGCGTATTCACCTCTGGACCGCTGGCGTAGCGGACCGCGTACAGGCGCGCGCCGTCACTGACGCCAACCGTCATCTGGAGGGCGGGTTCGTCCAAGTCGGCCGTGGCGGCGATCGCTTCGACAAAGCCTGCCATCCGGGCGATTCCGGTGATCGGATCGTCGGTGAGACCGAAGGTGAGCGCGAGGTGAAACATCAACTCCGAATCGGTGGATCCCGCTATGTTGCCAAACAAGTCGGGATGCACGGCCATCAGCAGATCCCGGCGTAACCTCTTATATCCCTCGATATGTCCGTTGTGCACGAAAAGCCAATTGCGGTAGCGGAACGGGTGGCAGTTGGTCTGCTGCACCGCTGTTCCGGTCCCAGCGCGCACATGGGCAAGGAACAGTCGGGTGCGGATCTCTGTCGCCAGTTCCAAGAGGTTCTCGTCGCCCCACGCCGGAGTGATGCTGCGAAACAGCGCCGGCTCGGCGCGGTGCTCATACCAACCCAGGCCCGTGCCATCACCGTTCGGAATCTCCATGTGCGGCGCGTGCCTGCGGCTCTGCTCGATGAGTGAGCATTGTGGATCATGTAGCAACTCCCTGGGCGCGATCGGGCTGCCCAGGTATCCAACCCAACGACACATCCGCCTCGCTCCTCGCTCCCGGTTATTAGTGATCGGCTGCCGAATTGCGAGCCGTATCACGGATCACTTTGTGTACGAATGCCAGCTTGCGGACAACCGCGGGCGGGATCTCGAACGGGTAGAGCAGATTCTTACCCATGGCGGTGTTCACCCGATTGAAGCACAGCGACAACCATTTCCAGTCCTCCAGCATCAGCTCGATCGGAGCGTCCTCGTACGACGGGAGCGGGACAACGTCCCGCTGAACCGCGAAGCGGACTCGGTCGGCGTGCAAGACTAGTCCGGACTCCCTTGCGGTGTCGACGGTGCCGGTGATGTGCAGGTAATGCGCGAAGCACTCGGCGAAGTCCTCCCAGGGGTGCATCGTCGCGTATTCGGAAATGTATGAGTCACCCCAGTTCGCGGGCGCACCGAATTTGTAGTGTCGTGCGATCTCGTCTTGATAATCGGCGCGCTCGTCACCGAAGATCTCGCGGCACTCGTCAAGATAGCTTGCCGCACCGGGATCGGTTTCCACCAGAACCTTCTGGTAATAGTGGCCGACTTCGTGGCGGAGATGACCCAGCATGGTGCGGTAGGGCTCGCCGAGGCGCACCCGCAGCGACTCGCGATAGGCGTCGAGCGACTCGACCAGATCGATCGTGATCACCCCGCCGGCGTGCCCGATCACCACGCGCTCGCCCCGGCTGTAACTGGACAGCAGATCGAACGCGAGTCCTCCGTCTTTCCGCCAGTAGGGCTCGACCGGCAGGCCGATGTCGATGAGCTGATAGACCAACCGCCGCAGGGCAATACCGGTGGACACCAGCTTTTCCACGGCGATGGTGTCGTCGGCGTCCGGCTCGCGGCGGATCAGGGAATCCGCCAGACACCGCCCCCGCTGGCCGCCGAATTCGTGCTCCTCGGGCACCAACCAGTTGCAGCCAAGGCTGGGCGCCTTCGTGCACGCAATCCAGGTCTGGCCGTCGATGACCGTGGCGCCAGACGAGGTCGCGACCACGGCGCGGCTTAGCACATGCAGTCCGAGTTCGGTTGAGCAATTCGGGCAGCGTCGCGACTCGAATGGGACGAAGCCCCGACAAACGGGGCAGGCGAACGCGCGCACGGCCGATCAGCTCACAAAGTTCTTCGCCAGCTGATGCATGTTGAGTTGTGCGAGCAATCGCGATGTGAATTCACTGAATTTGTTCTCAAACCGCGCTAGCTCCTTCCGGATTGCGTTGTCAAGATCCGCTGCGGTGACAAGTGTTCCCCGGGCGATGGTTGCTACCAGGTCCCGTTGGACCGACCAGCTTGATTGTCGCGGGTCCGTGCGGCTGACGATGAGCTCCGGGCGGCCGCCCTCGACCACGGTTCCCACTTTCGTCAGCCCGAGAGCCGTAGCCGCGGTCGCTGTAGCCATGCGGAAGGACTCCCGGCGCGATATGCCGGCCTGGTCGAATGCCTCGAGTTCGCGGTGCAGCGCGACGCCCGGCGAGACGAACGGCTGCTGCGTGTCGGTGCCGAGGAGCACCGTCACGCCGTCTTGATGTAACCGGCTGACGAATTCGTGCTTGCGCTCCACGGCGCGTCTGCAACGATCGAAATCCTCGTTGGTGAGATTTCTATAGGCGGGCATGCCCTTGTCGGGGTTCCACACGACGGCCGAGTAGAAGGAAGGCAGCGCCCGGGCCGACGGCTCGCGGCACGCCTCCTGGTATCGGTCCAGATCCAGAACGCCGGTGACCGCGTTCAGGGTCGGAGTCATGGCGAGCTGGTGGTCGACGCACGCGCGGCGGACGACGTCCGTTCGTTGCTGATCGACCGAGTCCCAATCGTAAATGCGGTCGAAGATGTGATCGCGCCTGACGCTGGCCGGCGGCGCCACACCCATTAGGTGCTGGCTGTCCGGTAGCAGGGCTTCCTCGTGGCCGAGCCCGTACGGGACATGGCCCAGCACTCCGATGCCGGCCTCCCGGGCGGCTTGCTTGAGTGCTTCGATCCGCGGGACATCGAGGTTCTCGTACGACTTGGCCCACGTCGCGCCTAGCCATCGCAGCCGCTCGATGATCCCCCGGGCCTGCGCCGGGTCGTCGTAGGCGAACGAGTTGGACCAGCGCGCGGGCGGGGCGTTCACGAATCCGTAGGAGTAGCGGATGTCCGGTCCGGGAAGTGCCCCCGAGGCGACACAGGCGAGCGCGGCGGGTGTTGATGTTCCGTCTGGATCCCCGGCCTCGCGAACAACCGTGATTCCGTGTCGAAGCGTTTGGAGCAGAAAAATGTCGGTGAGCCGGAGCAGGTTGGCGGGGGGCATGTGCACGTGCATGTCGATCAGCGCGCTGGACACAATGGCGCCTCGGGCGGGCTCGAACACGGCGGCGCCGGCTGGCCGGTCCGCCGCTCCGGTTGGCGTGATGCGGTCGATATTGGCTTGGGACACAAGGACATCGACGTGTGTTTCGTCCGGCTGGTCGGTGTGTGCCACGGTAACGTCTGGGAGGACGAAAGCGCCGCGGACCGTCGGCAGAATCGGGTCGCGCGGGGATAGGGTGTCTGTCCAGGCGCCGCGTCCCAGGCGTCGAAACTTGCTGTCCTCCCGCATCGGTGGGGCGGGTTGGCGGCGCGTCGCAGACAGGTTCGGTGTCGCGCAACAGCCGCCGTGCACCAGGCCCATTACCGCGCGTTCAAACTCGCGATAGGTGCCCTCGGGTCCCGAGCGCGGGGCTGCACTTCGTAACGAGATCGCCTCCATTGTGTGTCCTCCTGGCCTGCATTCTTCAGCTTGGCTCGCGGAGCGGCAGTCCGGCGGCGCGATAGATCGCGTCGATTACGGTCATGTTTTCGATCGCGTCCTCGGGGGTCGTCTTGACCGGTTCGCCGCGTAGCACCGCCGCGGCGAAAGCGTCGAGCTGATAAGCGTAGGAGGCGCGGCGCGAAAAACGTTCCACACGACTGTCATTGGCTGAGCGGACCGAGAGCCGATGGAAATTCTGGGGCATCACGGGATTGAGCACACGCAACTCGCCCTGGCTGCCAACCACCTTGGCGTTGATCTGGAGCAGGTGCGTCGACCACATCGAGCAGCGGACGCGGCCGGTGTGTCCGCCGGGGAACCGCAACTCGGCCGTCATGGCCCGGTCAACCTGCGGATCGCGCAATTTCGCCTGCGCCGAAACGACTTCCGGGGTTGAGCCGCCGAACGTGCGCGCCATGTGGACGGCATAGCACCCGGCGTCCATTGTTGCGCCACCGGCGAGCGAATAGTTGTAGCGGATGTCGGAAAACTTCGGCAGCGGGAAGCACAGGGCGGCCTCCACCCGCTCGAGCTTGCCCAGCTCGCCCGACGCGATGATCTCCTCAACGCGCTGATTCAGCGGGTGGTAGCGATAGTGGAAGGCCTCCATCACAACCCGATCAGAATTCGCGGCCAGTTCGGCGATTTCCCGGGCTTCGGCCGCATTGGCGGTGAACGGCTTTTCGCACAGCACGTGCTTGCCTGCGGCCAGGGCAGCTCGGGTCCACCGGCCATGCAAGCCGTTCGGCAACGGGTTGTACACCGCGTCGAGGTTCGGGTCGGCTATCAGCTTGTCGTAGTCGTCGTGCACCCGGGGGATGCCGTGTTTGGCGGCAAAGGCCTGAGCTCGCGACGGATCGCGTGCGGCCACCGCGGCAACGACCACTTCGGCGTTCTTCTTGGCGGGGTTGACGAGCGCCGGCGGTGCGATCCGCGCTGCGCCGAGAATGCCGATCCGAACTTGTCCAGACACGGACCTGACGCTAACACTTGGTCGTATCTGCCGCGGCTATCGCGGAAATCGACATTAGCGCGCGGCTTAGTCGTACTTCTTCACGCTAACGTCGATCTCGGCATCAGCTCAGCTGCCGGGGCCGCGACGGGCGAAGGCCGGCGCACGCTCGGGCCGGATCCCGACGCCTATGAAGTAGGCCGGCAGCACAGACAGCCACGGCAGGCGCTCGACGACTCTCAGCAGGGCCTCCGGTGGCGTGGGGTCCGCGCCGCGAAGGAGCGGGCCGAGCAGCGCCCGCTGTAACATCCGTTGCACCCCTTGGGTTACCGCGGTGGGAAATAGGCGGCGGCGGCGCACCGCGGCCAGGTCGCGATCCGTGACCCGGTGCTCCCGCAGGGGTTCGGCCAACAACGTCGCGGCCGCCACGGCATCTTGGATCGCCAGGTTGATGCCGACGCCTCCCAACGGAGACATTGCGTGCGCGGCATCGCCGATGCACAGCAGCCCGTCGGCGTGCCAGCGACGCAGCCGATCTACCCGGACGTCGAGGTGTTTGATGTCGTCCATCGACGTCAGCGTCGCCACCGACTCGGTCGCTTGGGGTAGCAGCCCGCTGACGTCGCGCCGAAACGCCTCTATGCCGCGAGCACGCAACTGGGCGTCGGTCCCCTTGGGTCCGAGGTAGGCGATCTGGTCGTAGCCTTTGCGCGGGATCACGACGAGGGCCTTGCCGGGGGCAAGGCGAGGGAAGAAGGAGAATTCCGCGTCGTCTTCGCGCGGCAACCTGAACCACCAGACGTCGAAGGTCACCGGGTATTCGTGTGTCTTCAGGCCGGCCTCGCGACGCACGATCGACGACCGGCCGTCGCAACCGACGGTCAAATCGGCCCGCAACTCACCCGGGCCCTCGGGCCCCTGGTAGCGCACTCCGGCTACCCTGCCGCCCTCCCGCAGCAGCCCGGTGGCCTCGGTCTTCATCCGCAACGTGAAGCTCGGCTCGGCCCGGGCGGCCTCGGCGAGCAGGTTCAGCAGGTCCCACTGCGGCACCATGGCGATAAAGGGATGGGGTTGTTGTCGCAAACGCTCGAAGTCGACGTACGTGACCGAGCGGCCATTCGACTCGAATTTCGCCTTGCGGACCTCGCTGTAGTGCAACTCCCTGAAACGCTCCCACAAACCGAGCTCGTCGAGCAGCCGCAGCGTGGTCGGATGCACGGTGTCACCGCGAAAGTCGCGCAGGAAGTCGCCGTGCTTCTCCAGCAGGGTGACCTCGACACCCGCCCGAGCCAGCAGGAGCCCGAGGACCATCCCGGCCGGGCCGCCGCCGATGATCGCGCAGGTGGTTGTCTCAGCCATCAGCGCCCAAGCATAGTGTCACGTCCGCAGGTCGGCGTCGTACACCGAGACGGGTTCGAGGATGACGCCGGTTTCCTCGACGTATCGGTCCCACAGCGCCAGCAGCTCGGCCAGTTTGTCGGGCCGCGAGGCGGCCAGGTCGTCGATCTCACCCGGGTCGCCGGAGAGGTCGTAGAGCTGCCAGGTGCCCGGACCGTACGGCTCCGGCAGGTAGAGCGCCTTCCAGTTACCCTGACGAATTGCCCGGCGGCCGAACAATTCCCAGCCCGTGCCGGTATCGGCTTCGTGGACGGCCTCGCTGTCGCCCGACAGATACGGCACTAGCGAGCGGCCCCGCATGGGTTCGACCTCGCGGCCTCGGTAGGACGTGCCGGGATGTGCGACAGCGGCGAGTTCCAGCAGGGTTGGGGCGATGTCCATGACGGTCGCGAACGCGGTGCCGATCTGGCCCTGCCGCGCAAAGCCCGGCCAGGTGAGGAAGCCCACCACCCGGATCCCGCCTTCGGTGGTGAAC
>Ga0318538_10000629_pt1 | contig 10122 bp, 11 predicted proteins | sample GRESIP166b4f23_FD_202504 | JGI IMG/M metagenome (GOLD analysis project Ga0318538, IMG submission 202504) | Tropical soil microbial communities from Luquillo Experimental Forest, Puerto Rico - GRE.SIPMG.166b4f23 | ecosystem: Environmental > Terrestrial > Soil > Tropical forest > Bulk soil...
TCTGCGACGGGCTTTGAGAGACGTTCGACCGCTGCGAAGATCGTCCGCCACGGGTTGACAAGCGCCCAGATGTCTCCGGCGAAGGCCGAGACATAGGCCAGTCCCACCCAGAAGATGATCCAGACCATCGTCGGGGCGATGTTCCGGTAGGGATCCTGGCTGCCGATAAAGCCCGCCGCCACAGTCACCGCGAAGGTGGCGAACGCGACAAGCTGGGGGACCAGGCCAGTGGCGGGATTGAGGATGAGTTCACCAATGCCCAGAGACGTCAGGTCGAACCGCTGATCTAAACGGGGACGCGATGCGTCGCCACGAACGAAGAGCCCGACAATGATAAAGGAGACCACGACGGCCGCTGCCGCGCCGAATAGATAGAGCGAAAGCGGCAAGGGCAAATCGTAACGCTGACCAAAGCCGTGCGCCGCCGCGGGGCTCCCCTGCAGCAGGCTTGCCGCAGCGAGCAGGCCGGAGGGTGCCTTACTCCGGATAGACTTCGAGGTAAGCAAGCACCGCTTCCGATCGTGCCTGGCCGGCATGCACATGGATGGGAAACCGCCCGGTTGCGCGGGCCTCGAAACGGGTTTCGGCGACCGCACCCGGCACGACCTGCGTCTCGATCTCATAGCCGTGCAGGTGAAGGACGGTCGGCCGGTCGGTACGCCAGCGCAGAACGACATTGTCGCCCTGCTGTACGCGGATCGTGTTCTGACCGCCGGTCAGCTCGCCATGAGCGATTGTAAGATCGAAGACCCGCTCCGCCGCGGTGGCCGTCGATGCGAGCGGCAGCACGAGCGTGACCGCCGCAAGCAAGCGCCTCATCGCACCGGCGTGGCGGTAACATCGGCGATGCGGTTGATCGTCCAGCCGGAGTCGTTGGGTGCCGGCAGCACAGCCGGGTCGCCGAGTGCCGACCGCATCAAACGCCCAAAATCGTCGGTGAAGCCGGCCACCGGGTTCCACGCGGCGGTTGGGCGCGCGCCGGTGCCGAGCTCGAGCCAGCCGTTCCACGGAAAATCCTTGAGCTTGGCCGTGCGCAGGAACATCGGTGATGCGAACCCGCTGATCGCATCGTAGGCGACGTTCTCGATGCCGGCAGAATAGTCGTCGTTGAAATAGTTGCGTCTGACAGTGTAGCCGGCGACGGTCTTATGGCAGCCGCCGGAGAGCAGTTCGACGAGGTCCCGTTCCAGATTGATGCGCTCGGCCGCGTCGTCGTAGTCGCCCGTTGTCAGCCGCGCGAAATCCGCCGCAGAGCGGGTTTTGGCCGCCGGATCGATTAATGCATCGCCCAGCAGAACGTCGGCCTGGAACCATCCCTGGCGCAGCCACGGCGGGCCGATCCAACCGTTCACGACGGCCATCGCATGCGCTTGCAAGACGCCGGCGTCGATCGCCGTGACCGCGGCATCTCCCTGCCTTGTTTGGCTCTGTCGCGTCGTTTTGATGCGGCTGGTCCAAAGCTCCTTCGCGGCAGCCGCGAGATCGGCGTGGTAGAGATAATCGCCATGGAACGGCGTCACCGGATAGGGGTGGAAAACAACGTCCCTACCTTGCCCGGCCAGCTCTTCGATTGCTGCCGCCGTCACAGCGCAGGGATCGCCCGGCGAGCCCGATTTGACCGTGACGACGATAAATGAGCCCAGCGACTCCACAGTTCCCACCGAAGCAGGCAGCGCAGCCGGCGGTGGCGCCGCGCCGATATAAGCCTGGATTTGGCCGCGCTCTATCGCCTCAAGCGCCCGCTCGGGCGGGACTGCCTGAATGTCGATCTCGTGCGGGTAATAGGACGGATAGATCGGCAGTTCATGCCCGGCCCAGGCGATCGTTCCGGCAAATGCCGCCGCAGCAAAAGCAATGGCAGCGATGCGCCGGAGCATTACTCAGCCGCGCAGGGTGCGCATGACCGTCTCGTCCGCCATAGCCTCGGCCGGCGCGCCGTCAAAGATGATTTCGCCGCGCTCGACGACATAGAGCCGGTCGGCGATCGCCGCAGCACTCGCCAGATTTGACTCGGCGATCAGGATCGCGATGCCCATGCCCTTGATCGCCGTCACGGCGTCGCGAAAGCGCTTGACGACAGCGGGTGCAAGCCCTTCGAACGCCTCGTCGAGGATCAGCAGGTACGGCGCCAACGCCAATGCCCGGGCGATCGCCACCATCTTCTTTTGCCCGCCGCTCAGATTCATCCCCTGCCGTGGGCGCAGTAATTTGACCTCGGGAAAGACGGCGAAGACCCGCGCTTCGGTTTCCTCGCCCTTCGCCGTCTCGGAGAGCCAGCGGCTGATCATCAGATTCTCGGCCACCGTCAGCTCGGGGAATACGCCGGTGTCCTCCGGCGCATAGCCGATGCCGCATTTGGCACGCTTGTGCGGTGGCAAGCGGGTGATGTCGACATCGCGGAACCGGATCGTGCCGGAGCGGACCGGCAAGAGGCCGAGGATGCTCTCGATGATCGTCGTGCGTCCGGCGCCGTTGCGCCCGACCAGACACACGACCTCGTCATGGTCGACCGCGAGCGAAACACCACGCAGAATTTGCGCAGGCCCGCGATAGGTCGTAATGCGGTCGAGCTCGAGCAGCACGGCGTCAGGCTGGCGAGGGAGTGCCGAGAAGGATGCTCGCGACGGCCTCGTTGGCACGGATTTCGTCCGGCGGCCCGTCGGCGAGAAATGCGCCCTCGTGCATCATCACGATGCGATCCGAATAGCGAAAGACGACATCCATGTCGTGCTCGATGACGACAGCGGTGACCGCACCCGAGCGCACCACCGAGGATACCGTGTCCATGATCTGCGCCTTCTCGGCGCTGCTGACCCCGCTCGTCGGCTCGTCGAGGAACAATAGTTTTGGGCGCAGCGCGTAGGCTACGGCGACGTCGAGCAGCTTGCGCTCGCCTTGTGCAAGCTCGCCTGCCGGAAGCTTGCTCTTTACCGCAAGGCCGAATTCAGCCAACACGTCGCGGGCCTCGCGGCGGACGTCGCCGTCGTTAGCGGCGAGCGCTGTGATCTTTGCCGTCTTGCCTTCACGGGCAAAGATCGACAGTGCGACATTATCGAATACCGAAAGTCCGTCGAACAGATTGACCAACTGAAAGCTGCGCGCAATCCCCGCCTTGATCCGTGCTGCGACCGTCATCGAAGTGATGTCGCGGTCCTCAAAGACGATCCGGCCGCTGTCCGGCTGGAGGTGTGCGGTAATCAGATTGACGAGCGTGGTCTTGCCCGCTCCGTTCGAGCCGACAAGCGACAGGAATTCCCCTTTCTCGACGGTGAAATCGACACCGTCGCAGGCATTGAGTGCCCCGAATCGCTTGCGCAGCTCGACGGTCCGCAACAGGCTCACGTCGCGATTTCCTTTGTTGCCCACAGCCGCTTCGCGACCCGCGACAATGCCCCGACGATCCCGGTTGGCAATAGCAATATCAGTACGACAAGAACTGTGCCGAGCAGCAGTTGCCAATATTCGGTGGATGCCACGGCGTAGGTCTTGAGGAAGGTAAAGACGATGCCACCGACGATCGGCCCGGAAAAATTACGGAAGCCGCCGAGCAGGCTCATGAACACGATCTCGCCGGAAAACGGCCAATACAGCACGTCCGGTGTCGTCAGCCCGTTGAGCGGCACCCACAAAATCCCGGCAAGGGCTGTGAAGGTGCCGGAGAGCAGAAAGGCCGCCCAGCGGAAACGGCGAATGCGTAGCCCGAGAAACCGCGCCCGGGTCTCGTTGTCGCGGATCGCCTGCAGCGCCTTGCCAAAAGGCGAATGGACAATCACCCACATGATCGCGACGCTGAGAACAAAGATACCGAGGACATAATAGTAATAGGAGCGGATGAACCGCGGGAAGCCGCCCGAGCCCGCAAAGTCGATCATGCCGGCGAGCAGTGTCGGACGGGGGACCCGCAGCCCGTCGGTGCCGCCAGTGACCCAGAAGAACTTTAATGCCAGGCTGTAGAGCACTTGCGACAATGCCAAGGTCAGGATGCCGAAGAAGATCCGCGTGTGGCGCACGCAGATATAGCCGAAGAGCGCGGAGACGATCGCCGCGACCGGCAGCCCCAGCAGGATGTAGAGCTCCATCGAATGGATGCCGAACCACTGCAGCAGAAAGGCGACCGTGTAGGCGCCAAGCCCGAAATAGGCCGAGTGGCCGAATGACAACAGACCGGTGTAACCGAGCAACAGATTGAAGCCGAGCGCCGCGATTGCCATGATCAGGCCATAGGTCAACAGCTGCGTCTGGTAGAGCCCGAGGAATTCGGGGACCGAGGCCAGCACAACAAGTCCGATGGCAGCCCCGGCATACGGCCAAAGCCGGGAAGGAGACCGCGGCAAGGCGATCGCGGCGGTCTTCATTTACGCGGTTCCGAACAGCCCAGTCGGCCGGGCAATCAGCACCACGGCGGCGATCAGATAGAGAACGGCGAGCTCGACCTCGGGAAAGAATTGGATTCCCGCGGTCCGAACAAAGCTGACGATCAACGCGCCGACCAGCGCGCCTTTAAGGCTGCCGAGGCCGCCCACCACGACCACGACGAAGGCGAGCACCAAAGCCTCGATCCCCATGCCGAGCACTGCCGCGTGGCTCGGCACGACGATGGCGCCGCCAAGACCCGCCATGAAGCAGCCAATCGCAAACGCCGCGACGTAAACGAGACCGACGTTGAGCCCGAGTGCAGAGGCCATCCGCCGGTCCTGCGAGGTGGCGCGCAGCAAGACGCCGAACTTCGTCTCGTAGATCAAAAGCCAAAGTGCCACCGCGGCGGCAATGCCGATGGCGATGACAAGGATGTTGTAGCCAGGATATACGAGACCGCCGATGTGGACGACGGGTATAGTGTCCATCACCGCATCTGCGGTCAGCGGCAGCGCACCCCAGACGAGCCGCATCAAATCTTCCAGGATCAGCAACAGGCCAAACGTCACGAGCAGCTGGTATTCTTCGGCACGGCGATAGAACGGCCGCAGCAGAAGTGGCTCGATGACGACGCCGACCAGCGCAACCGCGAGGGCCGCGACCGGCATCACGAGCAAGAGCCAGATGACCGGTACCCCAAACCCGACCGCTCGGCCGACGAGCCAGGCGCCGATGTAAGCGCCGATCGCGAAAAGACTGCCATGCGCCAGGTTGACGATGCGCATGACCCCGAAAATCAGGCTGAGCCCGGCGGCGATCAAAAACAAAACCGAGGCGTAGAACAGCGAGTTCAGCAGCTGAACAAGCAGGATCGACACGGGCCGCTACTGCTCGGATCCCCTCACCCCCTCACCCGGGCCCTCTCCCCGCAAGCGGGGAGAGGGAGGGACCCGCGCAGCGGGAGGGTAAGGGTAGCGGCGTTCTCAGGCGGTCAGTTTCGGCCAAGTGGTCTTCAGCCAGTTGGCCGCCGCGGTCGACTCGTTATGCGTCGTGCCCGGCTTTGGCCAGCCCGGCGGGGCGGTGATATTGCGGATCGGGATCGTGATGATCCGGTTAGGATCCCAGGCCGAGAAGGGGTAGTCCGGCAGGTTCTTGCTGAACCCGGTCACCGCGTCCTTATAGCCCTGGTGATTGTCCGGTCGGATGTAGAGGTAACCAGACGGCGAATCGATCCCGAGCCCTTCGAGCTGGCTAATGATCGCCTCGTCCTCGGGCCAACCGCCGGTGAGCTTGTTGGCCCGCTCGATCGCGCTCTTTAGGAGATAAAGCGCCATATACGCGCCATCCGATTGAAAGTTCGGATATTCGTTCCAGCGCTTGTAGTAGCGTTCGACAAACGACTTGTTTAGCGGCCAGCGGTCGCCGCCCGGATAGGTGAAGTAGTAATTGGCGTGAACTCCGGCGAGGACGCCTTCAGGGTGGTCCTTGCCGATCGCGTGCGGCTTGACGCCGTACGCCACCGTGGTCGCGACTTTCATCTTGTCGAACAGGCCGTAACGCAGTGCCTGCTTGTAGAAGGCGACATAGTCGCCGCCCCACAGCGAGGTGAACAGCAGGTCCGGCTCGGACGACAGGATCTTGGTGATATGGGCGGTGAAGTCCGAGGTGCCGAGCGCCGGCCAATTCTCCGACACGGTTTCCGTCCCCGGCAGTAGCCGTTCGATCGCCAAGGAGAAATGCTCGGCAGCATTGCGGCCATAGCTGTAGTCCGGGTGGATATGCGCGATCTTGCGAACCTGCGGCCATGCCTGGGCAGTACCGATCGCCGCGGTGATGCCGTCGGCCGACTGGATATTGGTGATGCGGAACAAGTACTTCGGGTTGGGCACCGCCTTATCGAACAGAAAATCGGTACAGCCGTCGCAGAAGATCGACAAGAGGCTGAGTTCCTCGCTGACTGGGCCGAGCGCCGGCGAGTTGCCGCTCGAGATAACACCGGTGAACAGGTCGATGTTCTCGGAGAGCTTCATCCGGCGAAGCTCTTTGACATTGGCGTCGGTTCCCGCCGCCTCGTCGGCGGTGATGGTCTCGATCTTCCGCTTGCCGAGCAAGCCGCCTTGGGCATTGATCTCTTCAGCCGCGAGGGTATGGCCTTTCAACGACGCCTCGCCGAGCACCGCTCCCGGTCCGCTCAAAAAGGTTAGGTGCCCCGTCTTGAAGGGCGTGTCCGGGATCCTCCCTTTGGCGGGCTCCGCCGCCTTCAGCAGCTGAGGACCGGCTGCCGCGCCGGCTCCGACGAGCCCGGCACCGCCGACAGTGACACCGAGCTTATTAAGAAAGTCGCGACGGTTGACGTTGGTCTGCATGTCCGTTCCTTTCCTCCCGTTCCTCCCCGATCCCGCAAGATCAGGCGAGACTAGCGTGTAACACTTTCGGGTGAGGGCGTCTAGCGGAGGCAATCGCGAAACGTGCGGCCAACTGCGCAACGGCGGTCGTTGCCGCTGCCTTGATCACCCCGCGATGCTCGAGCTGACCACACCTTCCTCCCTCCCATTGCGGCCGTGGGCGCCTGTCGGCCAGACGTCCCCGCCGATGGCGCTCGCGCGCAAATTGCAGCCCTTTGAGCCACAGAGGGTCCGGGAAAGGAAGCAAAATTCTGGGATCGCGGGTCGTACTCGATTTGAGAGGGCGCTAATTACTCCGCCGGTTGTGAGTTCGGAATTAGACAGGTGTCAGCGACTGGAGCGGCTCTGCCGGGAGCTCGACGTGGATCAGGTCGCCCGGCCGGACATCGCCACCGGCGACGACGACACCCATGATGCCGGCCTTGCGGACGAGGCTACCGTCGTGGCCGCGTTCCAGGGTCGCCTCCATCAGCCCTCGCTGAATGCGGTCGAGCTGGGCGCAAGGGTTGCGGAGACCGGTCACCTCGATGACCGCCGTGTCGCCGAGATGGAGGCGCGCACCGGCCGGCAGCCTCAAAAGATCGACGCCGCGCGTCGTCACGTTCTCGCCCATCTGCCCGGCCGAGACGGCGAAGCCCCGTTCCCTCAACTCGTCATGCAATTCGGCGTGGATCAGATGCACCTGTCGCAGATTGGGCTGGCTCGGGTCGCGTGCCACTCGCGAGCGATGCTTGACCGTGGCGCCCAAATGCGCGTCGCCCTCTACACCGAGCCCGGCCACTAGCCGGATATTGTCCTCGTTCGACTTGACCAGCGTATGTCCGGCGCTGCGGCTGACCGCCTTCACAACCCCGCTCATGATGATCTCCCCATTCAGCTGCGCGCTTCGGCGGCCAGCAGACCAAGCGCCACCTGCAGCGCCGCCTGGCGCACCGCCGAGCGATCTCCATCGAAGATGCGGCGCTCGGTCCGGCACAGTCCATCGCGTCGCGCCAAGCCAAAAATGACGAGCCCGACGGGCTTGGTGGCGCTGCCGCCGCCGGGGCCGGCAACGCCGGCCACCGAGATCGCTAGATCCACGGGCGCGCGAGCCACCGCACCCTCGGCCATTGCCGCGGCGGTCTCGCTGCTGACCGCGCCATGCGCAGCGATGGTTTCAGGAGGAACACCAAGCAATTCCGATTTCGCCTCGTTGGAATAGGTCACGAAACCGCGCTCGACGACATCCGACGAGCCGGCAATCGCCGTCAGCGCTCCCGCCACCAGTCCACCGGTACAGGATTCAGCTGTCGCGACATGCCACCCGCGGGCTCGGCACGCATCGAGAACGGACTGCGCAAGGGTGAGGGTTTCAGCTTCGAACACCAGACACTCCGCCGATCACAAGCAGACCCGACAACGAGACGACAGCGTAGACCGCCGCCAGGAGATCGTCGAGCATGATGCCGAGACCACCCTTGACGTGTCGTTCGGCCCACCTCACCGGCCACGGCTTCCAGATGTCGAAGAACCGGAACAGCAGAAAGGCGAGGGTGTAGGTGAGGGGGTCGAGAGGTGCCGGCAGCAACACCAGCCATTGCGCCGCGACCTCGTCGATCACGACCGCGCCGGGATCCTCGATCGCGCTCGCCTTGGCGACGGTCGCCGCGGCCCACCAGCCGATGGTGAAGACGATCACGGTGGCAACGGTTAGACTGGTCGTACCCAAATGGCTCCGGATCGCCCAAGCGAAGGGCAACGCGGCGAGCGATCCCCAGGTCCCCGGCGTGATCGGCAAGAGGCCCGTGCCGAACCACGTGGCGAGCAGCACCGCCGGATGCCCGAACGGCAAGCCGAGGGGGCGGCCGACAAGCGGTCTCAGAGCGGCAGGCGCACGGTAGCGACCGCTTGCGCGGCGATGCCCTCGCCGCGGCCGGTAAAGCCGAGCTTGTCGGTCGTCGTCGCCTTGACGCTGACGCGAGTCGCGGCGACGTCGAGGATCGCGGCGACCCTTTCGATCATCACCGCGCGATAGGGACCAATCTTCGGCCGCTCGCAAATGATCGTGACATCGACTGCGGCGATTGCACCACCCTTCGCGCGAACGAGATCGGCGGCGTGTCGGAGAAATTGGTCGGAAGCAGCACCCCGCCAGCGGGGATCGGTCGCCGGAAAATGCACGCCGATATCGCCGGCGCCGACGGCGCCAAGCACGGCGTCGGTCAAGGCGTGGAGACCGACATCGGCGTCGGAATGGCCGGCAAGGCTCCGGTCGTGCGGGATCTCGATGCCGCATATTCGAACGTGGCGACCGGGGCCGAAAGCGTGAACGTCGAAGCCCTGCCCGACGCGAACATCGCCTTGCCGTGCCGCGATCAGGATTTCGGCGGCGGCGAGATCCTCTGCGGTCGTCACCTTCAAATTGTCCTCGCTGCCTTCAATCACGAGCGGAGCCAACCCCGCCGCTTCGGCGATCGCGGCGTCGTCGGTTAGCGTGCGACCGATCGCAGCGCGGTGCGCGGCGAGGATCGCATCAAAGTGAAAGCCCTGCGGCGTCTGCGCCCGCCACAGGGCGGATCGGTCGATCGTCGCTCGGATCGCCCCGTCTTCGACACGTTTGATCGTGTCGCGCAACCGCAGGCAGGGAATTACCGCCGGTGCCCGGTCGAGCCCATCGATGACCCTGTCGACCAACGACGTATTAGGAAACGGCCGCGCTCCGTCGTGGATCAACACCCGCTCCGGGCGATAAGGCGTCAGCGCCTCCAGCCCGAGCCGCACCGAGTCCTGCCGGGTCAAACCGCCCGCCACCGGTGGCATGACCCGCAGACCGACAACGGCACGATCATACATGCCCCTGTCCTCCGGTCGAATCGTCACCAGCACGTCGGAGATCCGCGGCTGCCCGGCGAGTGCCGCGACCGCATGACGCAGCATGCTGGCGCCGCCGAGCGTAAGGTATTGCTTGGGCACGGCGCCGCCGAACCGAGTGCCCCGACCGGCCGCGACGACGAGGGCATATACGGGAGCCATGCCCGAATTTATCGCACGATCCGCAGTCTCGCTATGGCCCGGAGGGGCGCACTCTTTCATTGAAATAATTACCATCACAAAATTGACGAATTGACATTATAGAGTTTCCCGTCGATAGCGCTTTCGGGATCGGGATTCGCTGCCGGACGAAGGAGATGCCGGTTACCGATGGACTTTCAACGAAAACCACTCGCGCGCAAGGACGGGTACGGGACGGGCAATTCTGCCAGCCGGGCCGGACAGGCATTGCAACCTGAAGGTGAGATTCTGCTGCAGACCCGCTGCAGACGTAGCTACGATTGATCACCGGCACAACTGTCTGTTGCAGCTCGGGGTAGCTCGGGGCGCC
>Ga0318538_10000633_pt1 | contig 10094 bp, 7 predicted proteins | sample GRESIP166b4f23_FD_202504 | JGI IMG/M metagenome (GOLD analysis project Ga0318538, IMG submission 202504) | Tropical soil microbial communities from Luquillo Experimental Forest, Puerto Rico - GRE.SIPMG.166b4f23 | ecosystem: Environmental > Terrestrial > Soil > Tropical forest > Bulk soil...
GTCTCGATGAGCACCTCATCGAGCGGCTGATGAGCAGCAACGTGCCGGTCGACGCGTTCGGTGTGGGCACGACGCTCGGTGTGTCCGCGGACGCACCCGCGCTCGATATGGTTTACAAACTGCAGGAGTACGCAGGCAGAGCGCGCCGCAAGCGCTCGCCGGGCAAGGCGACATGGCCGGGTGTGAAGCAGGTGTTTCGCGAGCGGGCAGCCTCGGGTGAGTATCTGTGTGACCGGGTGGCGCGCGCCGGTGAGCGGCCGCGCGGCGAGCCGCTCCTCATCGAAGTGATGCGCAACGGCCGCCGCAGCGTTCCGTCATCCGCGTTGCGAGCGGTTCGCGAGCATTGCGTCACCGCGATGCGGGCGCTCCCCGCGCAGCTGCGCGAGCTCGGCACGGCGGTGACTCCCTATCCGGTATCGATTTCCGACACGCTGCGGGCGATGGCAGCGGGCATCGATGTCGCGACGGAGGCGGAGTGATGTCCGCACTCGACCGACCGGTCTGGGCGAGCCTCAGCACCGCGCATGCGGCTTTGTCGACAGGTAACTCGCTGGCGCGTCGCTACGCGCGGCAGGTCAACCTGTTCGCGTCCGCGCAGGATGACACTGTGCCGGCGCTGGCTGCGTTGGCGGACCTGGTCGGCCCCGGTGAGCAGGTATTCCTTCTGCAGGTTGCGGCGATCGTCGTGCCACCGGCACTGGTGGCTGTCAAACAGGCGCAGGGTGTGCAGATGTGGGCGATGCGCCGCGCGCCGGCGGTGGCGGGGCACGGAGTCATCGTGCAACTCACGGACGCGGATGTGCCCGAGATGCTGGCGCTCGCCAGGCTCACCGAGCCGGGCCCGTTCCTGACCCGCACGCATACGATGGGGGCGTTCATCGGCATTCGCGTCGGCGGACGCCTGGCAGCCATGGCCGGAGAGCGGTTCCGATTCCCGGGCTACACCGAAGTGAGCGGCGTCTGCACGCATCCTGACTTTCGCGGTCGCGGTCTGGCCCGCCAGCTTTCGGCCGCGGTCGCCGTCGGCATCGAGGCGCGCGGCGAACGGCCGTTCCTGCATGCCTGGAAGACCAACCGTCCGGCCATAACGCTCTACGAGTCGCTCGGCTTCGAGATACGAAACGAGGTCAACGTGGCTGTGCTCGAACGGCGCGATGCGAGCGTAACCTTCACCGGCTCCAGGTAGAAGTCGTACTGCGCGAGGCAGAGGCGCAGGAACGTCCGGGCTCCGTATCCCGAGTGTCGCAGCAGCGCGCGATGGGTCAACCACACCACGGTCGCAGTGCCGGCAAAGAAGGCACGATGCGCCGACCGTATCAGCGCACGCGCCCAGCCGGGGCGGCCCGCGCGCAGCGCGAGCAGCAGTTGCGACTCGAATGCAACGTGCACCAGCTCCTCTGCAACGAGCGTGCGGCACAGCACTCTCAGGCGCTGACACCCGGTAGCGGAGGCGAGTACCCGGTAGTACACGATGCCGATGAGCTCGGCGGTGATGAGCACGCACAGGTAGAGTTCGAGGCCCGCCAGGCGGCGCAGGCGACGGAACACGTGATCGGTCCAGTGACTGCTCTTCAGCGGTATCTGGTGGTCCTCCATGAAGGACCGCAGCAGCGATGCGTGACGCTGCTCCTCGCGGATGAACAGCTCCATGATCCGGAGCAGCGCAGGCAGCTCACGTTCCCGTGCAAAACGCCCGGCCGCGCGCAGCAGCGTGCCTCCCTCCGATTGCTCGCCGAGCTGAAACGTCGCAATCGAGCTGGCGATCAGCGCCCGCTCCTCGGGTCTCAGCACATCGGCGAGCTCCGGCGGGATACGACGCGGACGCTCGGCGTGGTACTCGAAGTGCTTCAGCCAGATCTCGAGGTCATCGGGCGACATGTGGGTAGTGTGAGAGCGCATTCGGCTATCGCTGTGGCGGGATCAGGGCAGATTGTGGCAGCGCGCCGGCGTCGCGGAGCGTGCGATACTTCACGCCAACGATGCCCAGAGCCGACCCCCTGCTCATCGTCTCGGCCCTGTTCCTCGCGGCCGTCGCGTGGCTCATCGCGCGCGCGGTGCGCCAGAACGGCGTGCTCGTGCGCGTCGGCGCCTCGCCGGCGCCTGCCGGTTCCATGCTGCCCTCGGTGACGGTAGTCGTCCCGGCGCGCAACGAAGCCGCAAACATCGGCGCCTGTGTGCGCTCGCTGCTTGCGCAGGACTACCCCGCCGGGCGGCTGCGCATCGTCGTGATCGACGATGACTCCCAGGACGATACCGCCGCCATCGTCGCCGCCATGGCGGCTGCCGACGCGCGTGTCACGCTCCTTGCCGCACCGGCCTTGCCGCGCGGCTGGAAGGGTAAGGCGCACGCCTGCTGGTACGGCGCGCAGACCGTGCCGGCCGATCCCGAGTGGCTGTGTTTCCTCGATGCCGACGTGCGCGCCCACCCGTTCGCGCTCGCGGGCGCGGTACAGCTCGCCCAGGCCGGCGCGCTCGACCTCCTCTCGCTCGCACCGCGACATGAGCTCGGGAGCTTCGCCGAGCGACTGATCATCCCGTGCGGGATGTACATCCTCGGCTTCTCGATGGACCAGGCGCGGATTCAGGCGCCCGAGAGCGGGGAAGCGCTGTGCACGGGCCAGTTCATGCTCGTGCGCCGGGCAGCCTACGATCAGGTCGGCGGTTACGCGATGGTGCGCGAATCGATTTGCGAGGACCTCGATTTCGCGCGACTGCTCAAACGCAACGGCCGCAAGGTACGTCTCGAAGACGGCAGCGCGGTGCTCGTGACACGCATGTACACGGGTTGGGGCACGCTCTGGCCCGGATTCGCCAAGAATATCGTCGACATGCTGGGCGGGCCGGCGCGGACGCTCCTGATCGCGGTGAGCGCCATCGTTCTCTCATGGAGCGCCGTGATTTTGCCGCTCATCGCCGCGGCCGCCTGTCACGGCGGTGCGCGCGGTGCCTGCGTCGCCCTGCTGCCGGCACTGCTCGGCTCCGGAGCCGCGTTCGGCCTGCACCTTGCCGGAACGCGGCACTTCGGCATTCCCTGGTGGTATGGGCTCGCCTTTCCGCTCGGCTACACGGCCGGCGCGCTTCTGGCTCTCGATAGCATTCGCTGGCGCCTGGTTCACCGGGTGCAGTGGAAGGGACGCACCTACGCATGAGCGCGAAGCCCGCTCCCGAGCGCGAACCGCAGCGCGAGCGCTGGGCCATCCCCGCTCCTTCGCGCTCACTCACGCCGCTGATGCTGGCCGTCGGCGCGGCAGCGCTGCTCTTGTACCTGTTACGAAACGTCCTGCTGCCATTCGTGATCGCGGCGGTCACCGCCTATCTCTGCGCGCCGCTCATCGGGTGGCTGACGGCGCGAACACGCCTGCCTCGCTGGGTGGTGGCGCTCTGCGTGCTGGCTGCCCTGATGGGGACCGCGGCCCTGTTGGCTTTTGTCGGCCTGCCGCCGCTCCTGCATCAGGCCCGGGGCCTGCTGGCCGATCTGCCCGGGGCGGTCGCCGGTTTCATGCGCGCCGTCATCGGCACGCATTCCATGCAGCTGCTGGGCTCGACCGTCGACGCGCAGCGCCTGGCCGACCTGACCGTCGGCGGACTCCAGCAGGAGTTGACCGGAGCGCAGTTGCTCAAGCTCGTCGGCTGGAGCGTGGCCGGGTTCTTCGGCTTCATGCTCGTGTGGGTACTCCTCGCCTTCTTCCTGCTCGATGCGCGGGCGATCGCGGCCGGAGCGCTGTGGCTCGTGCCGCCGCATCGACGGCCACGGGCGGAGCAGATCTGGCACGAGCTCGATCCTCTCCTGCGGCGCTATTTCATCGGTGTGGCGGCGGTGGTGGCCTACGCCGCTATCGTGGCGTACCTCGGGCTCGGGCTCCTGCTCGGACTGCATCACGCCTTCGTCCTGGCGCTGCTCACCGGTGTGCTCGAGGTCATTCCGATCGTTGGACCCCTCGCCGCCGCAGTGATCGCCGGGCTCCTGGCGGTGCAACAGGCGGCGACCTCCTGGGACATCTGGGCCTACGCTGGCTATGCGACCGTCCTGCGGCTCTCCATCGACCAGCTCGTGGGTCCCATCGTGCTCGGCAACGCGGCGCGAGTGCATCCCGTCGTGGTGATCTTCTGTTTTCTCGCCGGCGGAACGCTTTTCGGGATGGTAGGCATGATCCTCGCGGTGCCGACCGCGCTGCTCGTCAAGGTCACCCTGTCGGTGCTCTATCGTGAGGCGCGCTGACTCCGGCCGCGCCAGTCACGACACGGGCGGCACCGCGATGACGGCCGCCGCTAGTCGTCGGCGGCGTGGCAGTTCGCGGAGATGCCTTGATAGTACTGGGCGTAGATGGCACCACCGTCGGCGAACGGCCGCACTACCGGCGGACCGTCTCTCAAAGCCGCGAAGTCGATCGGCTTGACGTTGAGGAAGTCAGCGGCACGTGTGGTGCCGGACGCAATCCCGATGGTGCCGAGAATGCCGGGGGCGTAGTTGGGGCCGGTGGAGGCGAGCGCGCCGATGGTGATATCAATCTCGCCGCTCGCGTAGATCACTACCTGCAGCGTGTTGGGTGCACTCGTGCCGGCTGCCGGCACTCCCTGCCAGGTCACGATGACGCGCTGGTTGCCCGCATCGTAGGTCGCGAACACTCCCCCGCCCGCGGCAGCGGCCGTGCTGTCGAGATCCTTCATCAGGGCGCCGATCGTGAGGCGATTCGTCAGCAGCAGCTGGCCGCGCATGTACCAGGGTGAGCCGTTGTCGTCGACCGTGGTGTAGTCCCCGGAAGTGCGGGTCGTAATCGCGCCGTCCTCGCTGACGAAGAGCGTCGCGACCGGGTCCGCGGTTCCCGGCACCGGAAACGAGAATCCAGGGTAGCTCACCGGGACGGTCGCATTCCCTCCCACCGCGAGCGGCGTCGCTCCCGGAGCGAGCAGCGCTGCTCGGGAGCGAACCGTGACGCGGTAGGAGTTGCCGGCGGGGACGAACGCAATCTGATCGCCGGGGGCGAGGTCGAATGGATGGGCGCGCACGTTCTCGCAATCCTGGACGACCCGCACCAGGGGATTGCCGAGGCCGGCCAGGTTGTCGCGGTCCTCGTGCTTGAGCGCCGCGTCGAAGAACGCGACGGCGTAGTCGTTGGTGAGACGCGTCGTCACCGCGATGGGCAGCTCGGGCTCGAGCGGCATGGAGGGCTGCAGGGCAGCCTTTGCTGCCAGGATCTCAGGGTGTCCGAACAGCACCGTCTGCAGCTGCGCATCGCTCACACCGTCAAACACCGAGCCTTCGCAGAAATTGTAGACGCCGAGCTCGTACGGTCCGGTGTAACTCCAGTAGAAGGTTGCATCGAAGACGAAATTGGCGATGTCCGATGGGTTCAGGCTCGAGGGGTCGATGAAGGCCTGCGGAAAGACCGCGGGGTTCACCGCGACCAGGGAGTTATGGATATCCTGGCACCAGCTCGTCTGGTAGCCGCCGACATGGTGGTTCCAGCCTGCGATATCGACGAGGTATTTCCGCGGGCTATTGGTGAAAGCGTTGAAGTTCGTGTAGGCGATGCCGGTGTCGTTACCGAAGAACATCAGCGGCACCCGCGCGTTGGCATAGTCAGTGGCGTTCAGCAGCAGGCTGTAGTTGGTGCCCGCGCCCATGAATGCCGCTTTCACGCGGCGGTCGGCCGGCAGGCCCTGCGCACTGATGCCGGTGACGGTGGCAAGCGTGGTTTCGCCGCCGAGCGAGTAGCCGAGCACTCCGATCTCGTCGGCGTCGATCTGCGCCGCGAGCGGCATGCCACTGCGATCGGCCTTGCCGGCGAGGACTGCGCCGATGACGAAGCTCACATCCCTGGCGCGCTGGAAGATGGTGGCGGAGTAGATGCTGGGATTCGGGCCGAGCTTCAGTCCGACGTAGGTCTCCATGAAATAGGTCTGGTACCAGACATCATCGTCGCCCGTATGTTCGACCGAGGCCACGACGTAGCCATGGCTCGCCAGCTCCTCCAGGGTGTCCGGCATGTTCTTCGCGGCCGCCACCTCGAAGCCATGGGTCGCCACCAGCAGTGGGAAACGACCGTGCGCGAGTGGCGCGCCTTCGCCGATCCCGTGTGCCGAGGTGCTGCCGGTGAAGGTGAGTGCCGGCGTATCCGGAAGCCCGGGGTAAACGCCGCCACCGGGATTCTGGTTGTATATGGGGTTGTTCCACGTGTAGCGGATCTTCTGCGTCGGGTTCGCCGAGGTCGGGTACCAGATGTGCAGGTAGAGCGGCCTGCCGGCCGTCGTGACCGGAGTGGAACCGTCGGGATTGCGCGCCGGGTCCGTGAGCACCAGTGTCACGTGGCCGATGCCGTAAGAGCCGTGTTGGTCTGGTGGACTCGATGTGGCGCTGGCGAGCGGTGTTCCAACGGCGAGCGCGAGGATCATCATCATGCGTGCCAGCGCGCCCGCGCCGACGCCCCGAACCTCGATAGTGCGCATTCGAGCCTCCCGTTGTTGTGATGGACCGGCCGCTCGCGGCGTGCACATACAATAACGAGCTGCCTCGATCGCGTACAGGCGAGACTGCTCGAGCGTCTCAGGTCCGCTCTCCGTTCGCCCGCGGGCGAGCCTGTACGGCGCTCGTTCGGATTCAGGGATCGTTCAGTCTGCTGGCGCGATGCGGCGACAGATTGACTCGATCCGTCGCGCGGCGATTCAATGCTACGGTCGCTTGCTTGTCTCGGACGACTCGGCGGTGACAGGAGGCTCCCCGGCCGGCGAGGGACCGTCCGGCCGGGGAAGTCCTCCGATCACCGCGGCTCACGACGTGCCGCCTTCGGGCGGCGCTGTCGTTTGTGGCCGCGGCATGAGCAGGTTAGTGCCTACAGGACGAACTCTCTGACACTGACGGCTGGACAGGCAGTTTGGCTGCCATTCTCCCGCCGCCATGTCTGAAAGGATGTTAATGGTGGCGTTGCGGATTGCGGGAGCGTGGACGCTGCTGTCTTTGCTGGCGGTCGGCTTCTGGGTGCTGAGCCTGGAGTCTGCGAGACGATTCGGGCGCAAGCCTGTCCCGAAGCTTCCCGGTTGGGAAAGATACTGATGTACTGCTGACTCCAAGGCGGCAGCTTGACTGCGGCGGCCTCCCGCGCTTGTCGATGGGGGCGTTGCAGTGAAGCGATGCTGCTGACGACACTGAAATTTGTTCTATTGATGTGGCTCAGCCTGCTCGTTACGGCTCTCATTGGCCTCGCCGTGGCGTACCTCTTCGATCTGGCCCGCGTGCTTCGGCAAAGACTCGCGCACCGGCGATAGTCGGCCGCTCCCTGACCCATCGACTGCGTCGCGCTCGAGTCGACCGGACCGTTGGCGCGTTAGTCAGTCCGCCCGGGTTGATTGCTCAATGTGAGCAGTCCAGCGCCCCTGTGAATGCGGTTGGAGCTCTGCGGCCTTGGCACAACTTGGGAGCAGAGCAATCGTCAGAATACCGGCAAACATGGCTGCCGATGAAAGCCAGAACTTCCAGGTGTCGAACGACGGATCCAAGTGGACAACCCTCTCTCTGTATCAGGGCGTGTAAACTGCCCGCCGGATCACCGGGCTGCTGTGACAGGCGTCACGCCCCACGCATTTCCGGATCACGCAATCGGCGCCGTCGTCCAGTCTGCGAACGCGCAAACACTGGAGAGCGCGTTTCTACGATCGCGCCAGGTGATCCCGGAAGCCGCCGGCGGTGTTTCTTTGGTCGGGGTGACTGGATTTGAACCAGCGACTCCTACGTCCCGAACGTAGTGCTCTACCAGGCTGAGCTACACCCCGAAACCCGGGTAAGACCGCGGCGCAAGGCCTGAGGCAGCGGGCCGCGAAGTGTACTGAAGCGGCCCGCCGGCTTCAATCCATTACGAGCATCTACCGCTCAACGAGACGCCAAATCTCGCGCGGCCCCGTCAGGTTCCGGCCTTCTGCACCACGATTCGTCCGAGGTGCATGACGAGGAGCGGGTGCTCGGTGGCATGGATGTCGCTCAGCACGTTGCCGGGCACCGCCACGATATCGGCGGCCTTGCCGGCCTCGAGTGTGCCGACATCGGCTTCCAGCCCGAGGAGCTTCGCGGCATCGCGCGTTCCGGCGAGGAGCGCCGCGGCGGGGCTCATGCCGAGATCGCTCATGAGCCCGAATTCCATACCGTTCATGCCGTGCGGAAACACGCCGGCGTCGGTGCCGAACGCGATGGGCACACCGATCCGCAGCGCCGCCTTGAACATGTTGCCGTGTGCGGCGGCGGCGGCGCGCGCCTTGGCGGCGATATTGGGGGGGTACTGGTCCGCGTTCTTGTTCGTCCAGTAGACGGCCATACGCGTCGGCACGAGATACACGCCCTTGGACTTCATCAGCTTCAGCGTGTCCTCGGTGAGGAAGCTGCCGTGCTCGATCGAATCCACGCCGGCGTCGATGGCGAGGCGGGCGGCCTTGTCGCCGTGGCAATGCGCCGCCACCCTGCGGTTCCACCTGTGTGCCTCGGAGACGATCGCGGCGAGCTCTTCGGGAGTGAGCTGCGGCACATCGACCGGGTCGGACTCGGAAAGCACGCCGCCGCTCGGTGCGATCTTGATGACGTCCGCGCCCCACTTCATCTGGTAGCGCACCGCCTCGCGGCACTCTTCCGGACCGCTGCAGATCCCTTCGATCGGGCCCCACGGCTTCACGCGATCGGGCGGGTAAGAGTAGTTGTCGAAGTGACCGCCGGGGGAGCCGATGCCGTGCGCCGCCGTCAGCATGCGCGGACCGACGGTGACGCCGGCATTGATGGCGTTGCGCAGGCCGATGTCCACGAAGTCCATGGCCCCGACGTTGCGCACCGTGGTGAAGCCCGCCTCGAGCGTGCGCCGTGCATACAGGGCACCGTAGAGCGCCTGCTCGGCCGGGAAACGCATGATGCGGTTGTACACGAAGTGGTAGTAATCCTTTTCGAACTCGAGCGTGAGGTGCGTGTGCGAATCGATAAAGCCCGGCAGCAGCGTCGCATCCCCGAGATCGATGACCCGCGCCCCCGTCGGGGCCGTGCCGCTCACTGAGACGATACGGTCACCGCGCACGACGATGATGCCGCCATCCTTGAGCGTCGTGCCCGTAGAGTCGAACAGGTGCGCGGCCCTGAGCACGATGGTTTCCGGCGCGGCGGCGGTGGGTTCTGCTGCCGCCACGGCACTCGCCCGGCCGGCGAGCAGGCAAGCGCCGAGCGCCACTGCGGCGATGCCGGCCGTGCCCGGGGCGAGGCGGGAGCGTGTTTGTCTTGTCATGTCGGCGTCCCTTTCGATTGCGGTGATCGGTTCCCGGCTTACGTCGTGTGCTCGACCGAGAAAGCGGCGAGTGCCGCGAGCCCCTTGCGGCACGGAGACTCCGCCAGCGCCGCGAGTGCGGCCTGCGCCTGCGCGGCGTGCTCGCGCGCGATGCGCGTTGCGTACTCGAGACCACCGGTGGCATCGATGGCCGCGATCACCGGCTCGAGCCGCGCGAGGCCACCCCTCTGAATGGCATCCCGGATGATTGCACGCTGCTGGTCGCTGCCGTGCTGCAGCGCGTGGATCAGTGGCAGCGTCGGCTTGCCTTCCGCGAGATCGTCGCCGAGGTTCTTGCCGCGTTCCCTGGGGTTGGAGCGGTAGTCGAGCACGTCATCCACCAGCTGATAGGCCGTACCGAGGTGGCGACCGTAGGCAGCGAGCCCCTGGCGCACCTGAGGCGCGGCGCCGGCGAGCACCGCTGCGACCTGGGCACCCGCTTCGAAGAGCTTGGCCGTCTTGCGATAGATCACTTCCAGGTAGCGCTGCTCGGTGGTGTACGGGTCGTGAGCGTTCATCAGCTGCAGTACTTCGCCCTCGGCGATCAGGTTGGTCGCCTCCGCCATGATCTCCATCACCGGTTGACTGGCGAGCGCCGCCATCATCTGGAAGGCGCGCGAATAGACGAAATCCCCGACCAGCACGCTCGCCGGATTGCCGAAGACCCGGTTCGCCGTGTGCCGGCCGCGGCGCAGCGCGGAACCATCGACCACATCGTCGTGCAGCAGCGTCGCGGTGTGGATGAACTCGATGAAGGCCGCGGCCTCGATGTGCCCGCTTCCCGCGTAGCCACAGGCGCGCGCTGCC
>Ga0318538_10000640_pt1 | contig 10061 bp, 10 predicted proteins | sample GRESIP166b4f23_FD_202504 | JGI IMG/M metagenome (GOLD analysis project Ga0318538, IMG submission 202504) | Tropical soil microbial communities from Luquillo Experimental Forest, Puerto Rico - GRE.SIPMG.166b4f23 | ecosystem: Environmental > Terrestrial > Soil > Tropical forest > Bulk soil...
GGCCCGGCGATCTCCTCGGCCACGAACTGCTTGAGCGTCTTGCCGCTGATCCGCCGCAGCACCTCGCCGAGCAGGTGCCCGTAGTTGAGCGCGTGGTAGCCCGAGGCGGTGCCCGGCGGCCACCACGGAGCCTGGGCCGCCATCCGGGAGGTAGCCGTGGGCCAGTCGTAGAGGTCCTCGGCCACGGCGGGCTGGTCCAGGCCGGAGACCCCGGAGGAGTGTGACATGAGCTGGCGGACCAGGATGTCCTGCTTGCCCTGGGCGGCGAACTCGGGCCAGTACCGGGCGACGGGGGCGTCGACGTCGAGTTCGCGCCGGTCCACGAGCATCAGCACGGCGAGGCTGGTCACCGTCTTGGTCGAGGACCAGACGTTGGTGATGGTGTGCTCGGACCAGGGGACCGTCCGGGCTTCGTCACAGAAGCCGCCCCACAGGTCGATGACGATGTCGCCGTCGATGTCCAGGACCAGCGACGCGCCGAGTTCCTCGCCGGAGTCCAGGTTCCGCGCCATCGCGGCGCGCACGCCTTGGAACCGGTCGTCACACTTGCCGAGTAGATCCGCCATGCAGGTCATCTTCCACGCCGCGAGGCTTCAGGGCTAGGGCCGGGCCCGGGATCGGTGCACTCCCGGCGAAACCTCACGGCGGCCACGGTGCAGGAGCGCAGGCGGGGCGCAGCCCGCCGCGGTGACCGAACCGCACATCAACCGTTACCAAAATGAGCCACAAATGCATATCCGGCGTATTCCTCGGGTTACCAGCGGTAATCTGTGGAAAGGGCTGTGCATAAACCGTGGATAACCCTCGTTGACTGCGCGCAACTGACCGCGTTCTGTGGACAGTGTGTGGATAGCAAAAAACTCGCCATAACTTTGCCCCAAACCCTTGCGCGACGCTCGCCGGCACAGTAGAAATACTTTCACCGTTGGAAACGGGCACCACTCCAGGAGGAAACCCCGGGAGACGGGGCCAGGGATCGGGAAACCGGTACCGGCCGCGGGTACACGGCACCAGCGGGCGGCGCGAAGGGTCCGGGAGGCTAGGCAACTGGCTGACCAGGCACGACGTGGCCAGGCAAGGCCCCCTCCATCTCATACATGGAGGGGGCCTTGCTCTATTATACCGGCAAAGGTCATTCCTGGCCCGGGAGCAGCGAGGAGCAGCCATTGACCATTACCGCACGGCCCGCGCCGAATGCCGCGCCCGTCCGCCTTAAAGTCCGCAAGAGTATTGATTCCCTCAGCGCGCAAGAACTCGCCGATTTCCGGCGGGCTGTCAAGCAGGCCCTGGCATTGAACGATAAACGGGGTTTAGACTATTTCGCCAGCTGGCATGGCGTGCCATTCGGCTGGTGTCAGCACCACGATGCGCTTTTCCTGCCATGGCACCGGGCTTACCTTTACTGACTGGAGCTCGCGCTTCAGTCGCAGGTTCCGGGCGTGACGCTGCCGTGGTGGGATTGGTCGAAGGACGCGGCCATTCCGTCGGCGTATTCCAGCGCCCAGGCGGACGGGGCCGAGAACGTGCTCGCGAAGGCTCCGATCAAGGCATTCAACACTGCGCACAAGCCTGGCTGGCCGACCGAGACGCCGCGCGCTCCCGGCGAAGTACCGCAGACGCCGGGCCCGCCGTACCAGCAGGAGTGGGCCTATGCAATGAAGGCCACGACCTACGCGTAACCGGCCACGCGGACGGGTCCGGGTTGTCGCCATGCGCTGGTTTAGCCTGGTTGCAGCGGGTAGGAGAAGGGCGGATCTGGTCAGGGCACTCGAAGACCACTGACCGGGTCCGGCCCGGCCGGGATCTAAATGAGTGCCCGAAGCTCCGACTATCACCATGGCCGATAACGGAGTTCTCGCCTTCCTGGTTGCGTTGCACGAGTCCGCCGCAGGAACCAGGTTTCCCGACGCGGGAGGCATCACCGTGACAGCGCAAGAAGATCCGACGTCGGTTGAAGACAGGCTGCGAGCCATCCAGTCGATCATCGACGCGGCTTTGTCGCGCCTCGATGACCATGACCTGCTGGCCAAGCTGCTCGACCGGACCCGGGACGCCCTGCAGGCCGACACCGCCGCGGTGCTGCTGCTTGATTCCCCGTCCGGGCAGCTGATCGCGACCGCGACGGCGGGACTGGAGGAGGAGGTACGCCAGCGGCTGTGCCGGGCGGTCGCGGCAGAGCTTCCTGACACGGTGTGTTCGGCGGTAATGGGAGCGCTCGTCGGCAATGAGCCGGCCCGGGACGATATCGCCTTGCTGATGATCCGGTCGATTCGAGGTCAGTAGCCCGCAGGCATTCGACGTTCGTGAGGATGCCTGACATCAGACATATGCGGCCATGAGGCCCGAATATCCAGGTGCGATGAACCCGGCGCGCTGCTGGTTCTGAGTCACAAACCAGCCGGATTCTCACGGGCAAATGCGCAGAACGCGGCGCGACCAGCGCCAGCGAGCGCACTCCGTAGTCGTAGTCCGCGCGTACGATGAGAGGGACGGTTGATGAGCCAGCCGGTTCCGGGTGGGCTCCTGCCGTAATTCTGGCTAACCCGTCTCCAGCGATGCTCCTGTGTCCGATCCGTATCGGTGAGTAGTGACATGCCTGGAATAGATTATGAGATCAGCTGGGTCGAAGGAGTGCCGGTGGTATCGGCACCCGCCGAGCTCGATATCACAACGGTGAATGAGCTGGTGCGAGTTATTCGGTCGTGCACAGGCCCGGCGCACACCACGTTGGTGGTCGACATGAGCGAGACAACATTCTGCGATTCGGCCGGGGTAAGCGGGCTCGTGCAGGCGCATAAGCGCGCGGTGGCTGCAGGAGGTGAGGTGCGGCTCGTGATCGGTGGCGCCTCCGTGATGCGGCTGCTGGCCATCATCGGCGTCGACCGTGTGATGCCGATCTTCACGAGCCTGGAGGACGCTCTCGAGGAGGCTTCCGCGCCCAGCCCGCCGGCCTGATGACCTCCCGTTATCTGCCTGCGTTTACCTCGGCTCCGAGCAGTACCGCCAGCCCGCCGCGCCTGACGACGCGCGATGGCCACGCCGGTCAGTGCACCGCCGCGGGCGGTGGGCGCCAGTGCTTCCAGCCCGGGTGCACGGCGACGAGCCGCGAGTGCCCGGGCGGGATGGCGGCCAGCTCCGCTCGGGGGCGCAGGGTCAGCCCGGCGGGAACCGGCTCCCACCACCGGTCCCGGGAGAGCAGTCGGCTGAACAGCTCCGGCGGCCGCCGCTGAGGTCCGAGGATGAGCTCGGCCGGGGCCGGCTGGTCCGGGTGCTGCCAGCGGAAATCGCCGGAGATCCGCAGGGAGGAGCCCGTGTTGGGCAGCGCGGCGTGCGGGGTGAGGCAGTGGAAGATGATCACGTCGCCCGGCTCGCAGGCGGGTGAGACCGGCAACACCCTGGGAACGGTTGACCATGGGCGGGCGGCCCGCCAAGATCGGCGCAAGGGCAACTAAGGGAGCCGCCGTCATGAGTGAGCTAGACGTCATCGTCATCCATATCCGAGCCGAGCAGGCCGCAGAATACGAGCGGCTGTTCGCCGAGCGCGAGTTGCCGCGCTGGCGCGAGTACAAGGAGCGGGGGGCCTTCATCAGCGCCCGGATATTCCGTGCCGCCTTCGGCACCGACCGGCGTGACGATATCGCCAAGTACGTCATCGCCGTCGAGGTCCCCAGTCACGCCGAGCACAGCCAGCACGACGCCGATCCTGGGTTCCAGGAGTTCAACCGACTCGCCGACGCGTTCCAGCCGGAGGATCCGCTGGTGTACGGCGGACAGGTGTGGCACGCTGTCTGACCGGCACACCACATAGGCCCGCTGGATCGGCTCAGCCAACCGGGCGTGGACCCGCCCTGCCTCACCGCGGTCGAGGCGCGCCTCGGCGCGCTGCGGTTTAGCGTGCCGGGTCCCTGGGTACCCGGTGCGCGTGCCATCGTCATCAGCGCTGCCGCCACGGCCCGTTCGGAAAGATGCCGTAAAAACCGACGGATTGCATCGCTCATGATCTAGCTGCTGGGAGACGGCAAATGGCAGGAAACCTTCGGATTCACGCCAACATAGTTGAGCGGGCCAGCCGCGATCGTGACGAGGATCGTTCCAACATTGCCGCAGTTCTCGGCGGACGAGCCATAGTAACCGCGCTGACCAGCCGCTATAGCCCCGATGATGAGTCATATCAGCACGATGAGACCTCCGACTCGCATATTTACCTCCGGGAAAGGGGCCGCTCTGGCCGCTTGAATGAGCCGCGGACTCGGGTCGTCCCTACGACTACCCCAGCTGCGGCGGATATACATCGGGACGGGTTCCAATATGCGGCGCGCAGCACATCTCGCGACACACACGCCTTTCCGGTCGGCCGTCTTCAGCGCCGAGGTATTGTTACTGCTGATGGCCTTGGATGCGAATACCGCGGCCGCGGTAAACGACACTCCGCCTGGCCCGCCTTCTCCCGGGCCCGGAGGCGGAGACCCGCGGCCTGCCCGGTCGCCCGGTGACATGTCGTACGGCTATACAACCGACCTGGCTGCGGTCCGCACTGTGGTCTACCGCTACGCCAAGCAGGCGGGACTGCCCGAACACCGGGCCATCGACCTGGTCCTAGCGGTCAGCGAGGTAGCCGCTAACACCGTCCGTCACACCAAGTCTCCCGGCTCCCTGAAGATCTGGTACGACACCAAGGAGATCGTCTGCCAGATCCAGGACGAAGGCACAATACACGATCCCCTGGCGGGCCAGCGCAAGCCGTCGGTAGATGCCATGGGCGGGCATGGGCTGTGGATCGTCCACCAGGTTTGCGACGAGGTTGAAATGCAATCGGACGAGGTCGGCACCACGATCCGCCTGCACATGAACCTGCCCCGGATCCGGCCTGGCTCTTGACGCCGCGCCGGGCCGCCCGGCCCGTCCAGGTATAGCCAGGTTCCGGCCTGGTGACAGCCATCCCGCTGGAATCGGCCTTGTGGTACAAAAAGGGCGTGGATCTGCTGACGGTCTCGGTGACGGCCCGGGAATCCGCTGGTGAGCCGTACACACTGGTGGAGATAACCGGCGAGGCGGACGTGACCAACACGGAGGAGTTGCGGCGCCTGCTGGACGACGAGGTATCCCAGCAACCACGAACGCTGATCATCGACATGTCCGGCCTGCGGTTCATGGACTCGTCCGCGCTGCACGCGCTCCTGCGGGCCAACCGGTCACTGGACCGGCAGGGCGGGGTCCTGGCCCTGGTGTCCCCGCAGCCGGCCGTGGCCAAGATCCTGCGGCTGACCACCGCCGACCGCCTGATTCCGGTCTTCGCCAGCGTGGCTGACGCCGCGGCCGGCTGAGCCACGGGCCGCTCGTCGGCGATCCGCGTGTTTGGGAATCGCCGCGCCGGGATATGTTTGTCATCAAGTGGTGCCTACGACGCAGGCACGCTCCAACGCGACACGGTGTTTTCGCGGAGCGCGCGGATCAGGTACCACTTTTCCGCTTCCCTGACGAAACCCGTGTCCCAGGTTCGTCAGCTAGGAGGCATCACCGGATGAAGATCGCCCTGGTAGCTCAGCACGCGACGCCACTGCGTCCGCGGGCGGGCTCCGGACCAGACAGCGATGACATCGGACTCAGTGACCTCACCCGCAGGCTCGCCGACCATGGTCACCAGGTGACCATCTACGCTCAGAAGCAACAACCCGACGCGCCTGACCGGGCCGACCTCCACAACGGAGTGCGGGTGGAGCACATCGACGCCGGGCCGGTTCCGACGACACCGGCATCCGCCGATCAGGACGACGCCGGCCTGCTGGACCGGGTTCCCGCCTTCAGCGGCCCACTGCGTAGCTGCTGGGAGCGCGAGCGCCCGGACGTCGTACACGCGCTGCGCTGGACGAGTGGCCTGGCCGCACTGGCCGCGGCCCGCGACCAGCGGATACCAGTCGTGCAGGAGTTCAGCTCGCTCCGTGTCACCGAACGGCGCGACCAGGTGCGGGCGGCCGGCGCGGACGCCGCGCGGATCAGGCTAGAGCCGGCCATCGGGCGCAGTGCCGCCGCCGTGGTCGCTACCCATTCCGCCGAGGTGTCGGACCTGGCCAGCCTGGGCGTGCACCGGTCCTCGATCAGGGTCGTCCCGTGGGGGATCGACACCGACATGTTCACGCCCGAAGGCCCGATCGCGAAGCGGAACGGCCGGCCGAGGCTGCTGACCGCCGCGGATCTGACCCAGCGGACGGCACTCGAGACGCTGCTACGGGCGCTGACCCGGGTGCCGGGCGCCGAGCTCATGATCGTCGGCGGCCCTCCTCGTGCCGAGCTGCGCGCCGATGCCGCGTACGTCAGCCTGGCCGGGTTCGCCGACGCGCTCGGCATCTCAGACCGCGTGGTCTTCACCGGCCAGGTCGGCCGCGACGCGATGCCCGCTCTGCTGCGGTCGGCGGATCTCGTGATCAGCACCTGCCAGTACGAGCCCTCGGGCATGACGTCGCTGCAGGCCATGGCGTGCGGGACGCCGGTCATCGCGCACCCGGTGGCCGGTCACGCGGACGCCGTGGTGGACGGGACGACCGGCATCTTGATCCCGGCGGGGCGGGCCGCCCTGCTGGCCCAGCGGATCCGGCAGCTGCTCGCGCACCCGATGCTCCTGGAGGCGTACGGGGTCGCAGCGGTCGACCGGGCCAGGTCTCGCTACTCATGGGATCGCATCGCGGCCGAGACCCTAGCCGTCTACGACAAGGCCGCCGCCGTGGCGGCCGCGTAATCCCCTCCGGAGGCCGAACGGCCAACCCCCCTGCAGCCCGGGAAGCATCTCGCTTACCGGGCTGCGGTTCACCGGCCAGTCGCTCCGCCTTCGTGATCTGCATGTTCGGCATCTTGTCCAGGTCGACACCGGGATGACGCACGTGAACGACTCCCCGCTGAATGACGACGCCAACACCGCCTTCGGCGGCACGAAGGCCTCCGGCACCGGCCGTTTCGGAGGCCGATGGGCGATCGACGAGTTCACCACCGAGCGCTGGGTCAGCGTGCAGCACGAGGCGCGAGACTTCCCGCTGAATTAACGGAGCCGGACCACTACCAGGCAGGCGTCGTCGTCGGTATCGGAAACCGCGCTCGCCAGCACACGGTCGGCCTGGGCCGCGGCGGTCGGCTCGCCGCCGTCAACCGCGGCGGCCTGGCCGCTGGCAGCGACGGTGGCGACGAATTCGCTGAGGACCTCCTCAATGGACTCGCCGCGCTGCTCGATGAGCCCGTCGGTAAACAGCAGCACGGTGTCGCCGGGTTCCAGCGGCTGGGTCGCTTCCTCGTAGACGGCGTCCGGGTCCATGCCGAGCAGCACCCCGCTGGGCAGCGGGAGTTCCCGCGCCGCCGCGCCGCGCATCAGGATGGGCGGCAGGTGACCGGCCCGGGCCCAGCGCAGCACGCGCGTCTCGGGGTGGTACAAGCCGCACACGACGGTCCCGACCACGCCCGAGGTGAGATGGCACAATACGCCGTTGAGCATGCCGAGCAGGTCGGCTGGCCCGGCGCCGGTGATGGCCAGGCCGCGCAGCGAGTTGCGGGCCGCGACCATGCCGGTTACCGCGTCGATGCCGTGCCCGGCCACGTCGCCCACGACCAGCAGCACCTCGTTGTCCGAGAGCAGCAGCGTGTCGTACCAGTCACCGCCCACCAGGTGGCCCTGGCCGGCTGGCCGGTAACGGACCGCCACGTCGATCCCGGCCGCCTCGACCGGCGGCGCGTCCGGAGGCATGATGGCCTGCTGCAGCCGCAGCGCCAGCAGATGTTCTTCCGCGAGCTGATCCCGGGTGGCGGCCAGGGCGACCTGGGTGTGATAGTGGGCCGAGACGTCCTGGAAGGCACCGCGCAGCGCGACCACCGCGCCGCCCGCGTCGGCCACCGGCTCGGCGAAGACACGGATCTGGCGGATGCTCCGGTCGTCGGGGTGAACGACGCGGAAGGTGGCGGTCGCAGCTTCCCGGCGGTCCAGCAGGCGCTGCCGGAAGCGCCTCACCTCGGGCCGGTCGGCCGCCATCACGTAGCTGTGCAGGTCCGCTAGCGGGATTTCCGCGCCAGGTCGCGGGGTGAGACCGAACAGGCCGAACGCCGAATCGGTCCAGCGCACCGTGCCGCTGGCCAGGTTCTCCTCCCATCCGCCCAAGCGACCGAGCCGCTGCGCGTGCTCGAGGAGCCCGGCGGCCTGGCTCGCGGCGGGCTCATGCTGCCAGGTGACGATCACGCCCTCGTAGAACCTGGCCACACGTAGATCCCGCACCAGTTCCCCGACCGGGTCGGCCTGGCTCAGGGACGGTCCGCTGGCCGCAGAGATACCGAGTGGCCCGGACACGTGGGAAGACGTACCCTCGGTGAGAACCTGAACAGCCCGGGCGAACAGGCCCTCGACTGAAACGCTGGCCGGGTAGGCCTCCAGCAGGGTCAGTCTGGTGAGGTCAGGACCCGTGCGGCCCGCGGGATCGCGATAGCCCGGGCTGACGTGCTCGATGCGGAAGTCGATTATGTGCCCGTCAGCGTCCGGGATGGCCCGCAGTACCAGGGCCGCCTCGGCCAGCTCGTCGAGCAGGGAGTACAAGATCGCCTTCGGCGGTACGGCAGCGAGGTCGCCGCGCTCGAGACGAGAACCAAGGACCCGCGCGCATCCCGCGGCGATGGCCGAAAGGCGCTGCCGGGCCTCGGTGCTGAATTCTGCGAGCGGTCCCGGCCAGATGACCGACATCACGCCGAGCAGCTCGCCGTCTCGCTGTCGTAGCGCCAGCACGGCCCGCGCCACGTCCGGCGGACCCACAACCGGCGGGTGATCGGGTTCCGGACGCCCGGCGTGCCACCACAGATCAGGGCCGCCACGAGCGACCCGCTGGACGGGGAAATCCAGCTGCGGCGGGACGCGCCGCCAGCGGCTGGCCTCCGCGCCGGACAGGCCGGTCTGGCCGAGCATGGAAAGGCTGCCGTCCGCCTCCAGCAGCCAGAGCACCACCGCGACCGCACCCAGCGGCGCCAGCACCTGGGCGGCCAGCGCGCCCGCGAGCTCCGTACCGTCGGCGGCCAGCTCCGCGGCGGCTTCGGACAGGAGCGAACTCGGCTCGGCCGGGCCGCCCCGGCTCTGCTCCTCGCCACCGCGGGGAACATCCCCATCGAGGGCACGGTGTGACTCCTCCGGCGACAGGACCGCGGCCGCCATCTCGCCGAGCGATAGACCGGTCGCGGCGGATAGCTCGGCGAGCTGACTGGCGGCATCGGCCGACGACAACCCGAGCCGCTCCATCAGCGCCCCGCGGGCCATGGCGATGACGAACTGGTCGGCGGCCGCGGCGCGGATGCGTTCGAGCTCCCGTCGCTGGCGCTCGATGACCGCGATCAGCCGCGTCATGTCCTCATCGTTGCCGGGCACGACCGTAAACCTCTCCGCTCACCGACCCGATATTCCGATCAGCAGGCTGATCCAGTAGAACCCAGGTCAGCCGCCTGCGGTGGGATCGTCACAAGATTCTCAGTACTGCCCTGAAGGTTCGTTCGGCTCATGATAATTACTTCCCGGACTACGATCGATACTGATCGCTCATGAAGGTGAGGGCCCTGGTGACCGATACCGTACCGTCGGGTCCGCGGCTCGACAGGTCCGGGCTCGAGCAGCTGCTCGAAGGACTGACGGCCGTCCGGGGAGGCGACTTCAGCACCCGTCTGGCCAAGACCGGTGACCCGCTGATGGATGAGATCGCCACCGTCTTCAACGGCATGGCGGACCAGCTCGACCTGTTCACCTCCGAGGTGACCCGGGTGGCCCGGGAGGTGGGCACCGAGGGAAAGCTCGGCGGCCAGGCTTACGTGCCCGGGGTGTCCGGCACCTGGGAGGACCTGACCGACTCGGTCAACGCCATGGCGGGCAACCTCACCGGGCAGGTGCGCAATATCGCCCAGGTGGCAACCGCGGTGGCCAAGGGCGACCTGAGCCAGAAGATCGACGTGGACGCGCGCGGCGAGATCCTCGAGCTGAAGTCGACCCTCAACACCATGGTCGATCAGCTGTCGTCCTTCGCCGACGAGGTGACCCGGGTGGCCCGGGAGGTCGGCAC
>Ga0318538_10000641_pt1 | contig 10052 bp, 10 predicted proteins | sample GRESIP166b4f23_FD_202504 | JGI IMG/M metagenome (GOLD analysis project Ga0318538, IMG submission 202504) | Tropical soil microbial communities from Luquillo Experimental Forest, Puerto Rico - GRE.SIPMG.166b4f23 | ecosystem: Environmental > Terrestrial > Soil > Tropical forest > Bulk soil...
CATCTTCCCGGCACTCCCAACCACAACGGCCTGGGCCGCCACTTGAGGGGTACCAGATACGCCGGCGCCGGACCCCGCCGGTCGCGTCCACGCGATTTAAGCCAACGCTGCCGCGCTAATTTTTGTTCCCGGCACGGCCAAAACCGTGAACCGGACGGGGCGCTCGCGACACTAAAGCTCTAGATGCGCCTTCGTGAACCGGCCTGCGTGACCCCATGACCTCGCTGATTTCCCCCGAGCTGCTCTGGTTGGCGACCGCCTTCATCACGCTGATGGCCGTGTTCCTGGCCGCGGCGGCGGAGTAAGGCCACCGACCAACGGCTCGGAGTATGCGTTCCCTGCGCGTGTGCGTTGAGGAGGGCATTCTATGGATTCTCGACCCGCGATGCCGACTGTGCCGCCCTACCGGGGGGCCTTCAGGGCTCGCCGCGACTGGATGATCACAGCGCTGGCAACCTCCATCACCGTGCTCACGGCCGCGATCGCCGTTCTGGTCGCGGCGGCGGCCGCGGTGGTCATCACCATAACCTGATACGAAACCTTCCGGTTCGTCGTCCCGGCCGCCCCGCGATGGCGGCGTGAGCCGGACGCGCCAACCACCGCCGGCGGAAAGGGAGACCGGTTTTGCGGAGCTAACCCGTTTTGCGGCCTATTCGAGGGAGCCGCCGCCCTCGCCCAAGATCCCGTGCGCCCGCTCCAGGATATCGACGACCCGGGCAAACGCTCCCGGCTCCACGGGCACGTCGTGCCGATGCGTCTTTCGGTCGCTTATGACCCGATCCCGCGCCGCCACCAGGCCCGCTTTGTCGATCCCGGTCGCGATGATCTCGGCCGCAACCGCGTCGCTCACCCGACCGAGGATTTCAGCAACCTCATCTCGCGATAGCTCAGCCATGGGACGTGTCTCCTTTCACCAGGTCGGCTTTCACTCGGCAGGGGCCGTCTTTGCCGCCCCCTTGCCTTTGTGCGCGGCGCGCCATTCCTCGAAACGGCGAACCACGACGAAAAACGACGGCACGAACAGCACCGCCAGGCAGGTCGAGGCGACCATGCCGCTGGACACCGCGATGCCGATCGACTTGCGCGAACTGGCGCCGGCGCCGGTGGCGAGCACCAGCGGCATCACTCCGAGAATGAAGGCGAAGGAGGTCATGAGGATGGGACGGAAGCGGGCGCGCGCCGCCTCCAGCGCCGCCTCGATGACCGGCTTGCCGTCGAATATGCGCCGCTCGCGCGCTACCTCCACGATCAAGATCGCGTTCTTGGCGGAGAGCGCAATCAGCAGCACGAGACCGATCTGGGTGTAGAGGTTGTTGTCGAGGCCGAGCCCCTTGAGCGCCAGCACCGGTCCCACCAGCGAGAGCGGCACCGCCAGCAGCACCGCGACCGGCATGAACCAGCTCTCGTATTGGCCGGCCAGCACCAGATAGACCAGCAGCATGGCGAGCGCGAAGATGTAATAGATCTGGTTGCCGACGAGCTTCTCCTGGTACGACATCGCGGTCCATTCGAACCCGATACCAGGCGGCGACGCCTTGGTGGCGATCTGCTCCATCAGCTCCATCGCCTGGCCGGAACTGAAGCCCGCCGCCGGCAGCCCCATCACCGTCGAAGACGGGTAGAGGTTGTAGAGGCTGAGCAAGGACGGCCCGACGATCGGGGTGATGTGCACCATGGTGCCAATCGGGATGATGGCGCCCTGCTTGTTGCGGACCGGAAGCTGCTCGATGTCCTGCGGCCGCAGGCGGAACTGCGAATCCGCCTGCACATAGACCTGGAAGACGCGGCCGAATTTGTTGAACTGGTCGACGTAGCTCGACCCGAGATAGGCCCCGAGCGTCGCGAACACGTCGTCGATCGAGACCTGCAGCGTCTCGGCCTTGGCGCGGTCCACCTCTACCTTGAGCTGCGGCACGGTGGAGCGAAATGAGCTCGTTACCCGCTGCAATCCGCTTTGCGTTTGGGCATCCTTGACCACGGTATTGGTCGTGGTCTGCAACTTGGTGAGATCGAAGCTGCCGTCGCGCAGCTCGAGCTGCATGGCGAAGCCGCCGGCATTGCCGATGCCCTGGATCGGCGGCGGCGGGAACACCACGATGCGCGCCTGCTCGATGGCGGCGAAGTCGCGATTGAACTGCTGGAACAGCGACCGCAAGTCCTCGCCCTTGCCGCGCTCGCTCCAATCCTTGAGTATGACATAGGCGACGCCCGCATTGGCCAGCGTCGAATTGTTGTCGAGCGCGGAGATCCCGGAGATCGCGGTCACGTTGGCGACCGCGGGATTTTTCCCGGCGATCTCGCTGACTTGATCGAGCACGCGCTTGGTGCGCACGAGCGAAGCGCCATCCGGCAACTGCACCGTCACCAGCAGGTAGCCCTGGTCTTCGATCGGGAGAAACCCGGTGGCGACGCGAGTAAGGCCATAGCCGGCGGCGCCGATCACGATCAGCGCGATCACGCACATGAGGGAGCTGCGCGCCACCATGCCGCCGATCAGCCGCGCATAGGCGCGCTCGAACGGGTCGTAGGCCGCGTTGAAGGCGCGGAAGAACAGGTTGCGCTCGCTCGGCGGAAGGGCCGGCCGCAGCCACAGCGCGCATTGCGTCGGCTTGAGCGTGGCGGCGTTGATGGCGCTGAGCAAGGCCGTCGCGGCAATCACCAGGGCAAATTGCGCGAACATCTTGCCGGTGAGGCCCGGGATGAAAGCGGCGGGCAGAAACACCGACATCAGCACCAGCGTGATGCCGACGATCGGACCGAACAGCTCGTTCATGGCCTGGATCGCCGCTTCCTTCGGCGACAGGCCACGTTCGATGTGATGCGCCGCGCCTTCGACCACCACGATGGCGTCGTCCACGACGATGCCGATCGCCAGCACGATCGCAAACAGCGTCGACAGGTTGATCGTGAACCCGAGCGCCGCCATGGCCGCAAACGCGCCGATGATGGTGACGGGCACCGTGGTCATAGGCACCAGCATGGCGCGCCAGTCCTGCAGGAACACCACGATCACGATCAGCACCAGGATCGCCGCCTCGAACAACGTCTTCCATACTTCCTTGATGGACTCGCGCACGAACGTGGTGGTGTCGAAGGGAATGCTGTAGGCAAGTCCCGGCGGAAAGCTTTTCGCGAGCTGGTCCATTTTCTTGGCGACTTCGCCCGCCACGTCGAGCGCGTTCGCCTCCAGCGTCTGAAAAATGCCGATGCCCGCCGCGGGCTTGCCGTTGAGCGTGAACACCTGGCTGTAGGTCTGCGCACCCAGCTCGACACGTCCGACGTCACGCACGTAGACCATCTGCCCGTTCGCTTCGGTCTTGACCACGACGTTCTCGAACTGGCTGACATCGTCGAAGCGGCCGGCGATGTCGAGGGTGTACTGAAAAGCTTGCGTGTTCGGCGCGGGCGGCATGCCGAGCTGGCCGGCGGTGACTTGCTGGTTCTGGCCCTTGAGCGCGTTGACGACGTCCTCGGTCGTCAGCGAACGCGCATAGAGCTTGTTGGGATCGAGCCAAATCCGCATCGAATACTGGCCGGCCCCGAAAATATTGACTTGGCCCACGCCCGGCAGGCGCGCGAGCTCCGGCTGCAGCGAGATGGTCGCGTAATTGGCGAGGAACAGGCTGTCATAGCGTTCGTCAGGCGAGATCAAGGTGACGAATTGCAGAATGGCGGTCGATTTCTGCTGCACCGTCACGCCTTGCGCCTGCACCGCCTGCGGCAACTGGGCGAGCGCGCTGGAGACGCGGTTCTGCACCAGGACCTGCGCGAAGTTGATGTCCATTCCGATCTTGAAGGTGACGATCAGCGTATAGCTGCCGTCGGCGGCGCTCCAGGACTGCATATAGATCATGCCGTCGACGCCATTGACCTGCTGCTCGATCGGCAGCGCGACGGTGTCGACCACCGCGCGCGCGCTCGCGCCGGGGTAGCGCGTGGTGACGGAAATGGTCGGCGGCACCACGTTGGGATACTGCGCGACCGCAAGCCGCATGAGCGCGACGGCGCCGATCACCACCATGAGGATGGCGAGCACGTTCGCCAAAACCGGACGCTCGATGAAAAATTTCGAAATCATGGCGCACCGCTAATTCGATCCAGCCGGCTCGGCGGCCGCCGACTTCGGCGTCTGCAGCTGCGGATCGACCTTCTGACCCGGCACGGCGTCGAGAATGCCGGCGACGACGACCCGCTCGTCCGGCTTGAGCCCGCTGTCGATCACGCGCATCTCGCCCGTCGTCTGCCCGAGCTGCACCCGGCGCTGCTCGACGATGCCCTCGGCATTGACAACGAGCACGTAGCGGCCCGCCTGATCGGCGCCCACCGCGACTTCGGGGACGAGCAGCGCCTGCTCCGCCCGCAGGGGCACCCGCACGCGGACGAAATAGCCCGGCAGCAAAGCGGGCGCTGGATTCTCGAAAATCCCGCGCACCTGCAGCGTGCCGGTCGACTGGTTGACGTCGGGGGAGACGTAGTCGAGCAGGCCTTTGTGCGGATATCCGCTCTCGGTCTGCAATCCGGCCTCGACCGGGACCTTGTTGATCACCTCGGCCACGGTCACGCCGCGCTCTGCCATTTGCGCGCGCACGCGCTGCACGTCCCGTTCGCTCAGATTGAACCACACCCAGATCGGGTCGAGCTGGACGATGCTCGCGAGCTCGCTCGTGTGGTCGCCGCCGACGAGTTCGCCGACCGACACCTTGCGCGCGGTCACGACGCCATCGAAGGGAGCCGAAACCGTGGTGTAGCCGAGATTGATTTCCGCCGTCTGCACGTTGGCCTGGGCCTGGAGCACGTTGGCGCGCGCGGTGTCGCGGTTCGCGCGTGCCTTGTCGAGGTTGGCCTGGGTCGAGACGTCCTTGGATTGCAGCTCCTGCTGACGGGTGAATTCGGCTTCGGCATTGATCAGCGTCGCCTTGGCGCCCTCCTCCGCCGCTTGTGCCTGCTCGAGCTGGACTTTGTAGGGCTCCGGTTCGATCACGAACAAGGGCGTGCCCTTCTTGACCGCGCTACCATCCTGATACTTGATTTCTTGGACGTAGCCTTGCACGCGCGCCACCAGCTTGACGGTATTCACCGACGCGGCGTTGCCGGTCGCCTGCAAATAGGGCGTGACCGTCTGCTGCACGGGAAGCTGCACCGTCACCTTCGGCGGCGGCGGCGGGATAAAGCGGTTCTCTTGGCCGCACGCCGCCAACAGCATGAGCATCCCCGTGCCAGCGAGAACCAGCAGCGGCGTCTCGGCTGCGCGCAACAGATCTTTGAGGACGCATCTCATCTGGTCGTCTCCGCCACCTGCGCATCTGCAGCGAGCGGCGCTCGATCCTTTGCGCATTCGATGTGGTAGTGTACATCAGCGCGCCGGAGCGCCAAGGGCCGGCATGAGGACAAAATGATGTGTGCGCGAATCCCTGTTGCAAAACTGGCGATGAACACGTTGCGATATTTTTTGCCGTCGGCTTTGCTCGCCTTCTCGGTCGCGGCGCCGGCGCGCGCGCAATATGCCTGCACCACCAATTACTGCATCAGCAGCCAGAGCATATCGTTTCAGACGCCGCCGGGATGGCCCGCGGTCCCGGTCGAGACCTGCTGCCAGACCCATTGGGGCGCCTTGCCCGGCGCCATCGACTGGAGCAGTGGCGCGCCGATCATGATCTGCACCGGCAGGGTGGAATACGTGACCTCGTTCCCGAACTGCGGCGACCCGAAAAATTTGTCGCAGGCTTTTCCCTTGGCTTACGAGCGGCCGACATTCGCCATCGGTGTCGCCTGGCCGAATGCGAAGGATTATCGCTACGAGATGCAAAGCGTTCCGATCATCGACGGGTCCGACGGAACCTGCGCGCCGTATTCCAGTCATCCCGGTCAAGTCACGAATTGGTGGATGCACGAGATCAAGGAGCCCAAGCGCGGAACCTACGTGTTCACGGCCGCGGTGAGCTTCCAAAAGGGCGAGAAGGGCTATTACGCCGTGCTCAACGGCTGCAAGCTCAGTCCTCCATCTTCGCCCACGGTACAATAGCACGCCACCCAACGCGCTCGGCCAAGAGGCGCACGTGCGCATCGTCCGCGCGGCGCGGCAACAGCGCGACGATGCTCTAAATTGATGCAACGAAGCCGTTGACCGGCCTGCGCCCGCGGGCTATGCCCCGCTGCCGGCCGGTTGGGGCGGCGCGTTGCCGGCATTCGCGCTTGCCGCACATTTTCAGTTGCGCAGCAGGCGCGCGCGAAGACGGAAGACCTGAATGTTTCCATCAGCGTTGCTTCCCGCGCTCGCCGGCACGCTGCTCTTTACCATCGCCGACGACGTCCCCACCCTCAACGTCGAATCCGGCTGTCGTGCCGCGGCGAAAATGGGCGATAGCCTGAGCTTGGATACGACGCTTCGGCAATGCCTAGCGGACGAGAACAGCGCGCGTGCCCAGTTGGAAAAGCAATGGACGCAGTTCCCGCCGGCGCTGCGTCAGCGCTGCCTTGCCACCACCGAGACCGGCGGCGACCCCAGCTATGTCGAAGTTCTCGTCTGCCTGCAGATGGGGCGCGACGCGGCGCAGATGGAGGACCCCTTGGGAGGCGGTCGGCCAGGCAATTGAAAATGACACAAATCATGCATGTATTCGTGATTTGCTGAGGCTAAGCCGATCATCAATCCCCTTTGCACGCACAAGCTCGAGGACGCAGGAACCTGAAAAACGGATCGTTGTCGCATGACTTCCACTGATGCTTCGACTCGCGTCGCGCCTTTGACGGCGAAACGCGAGTCCTCACCCGTCGATGTCAAAGCGCCCTCGCCGCGCTCGCCCAAAGATCAAAGCCGGCAGTTCATCAAGCCGCTCTTGAAGAGCCACCGCGAACTGAATCGGCCGCCGTTCGACTGCATCGCCTTGGTCTTGCAAGGAGGCGGCGCGCTCGGTGCGTTCCAGGCCGGCGTGTATCAGGGGTTGGCGGAGGCGAACCTGCATCCCGATTGGGTCGCCGGAATTTCGATCGGCGCGATCAACGCCGCCTTGATCGCCGGCAACGCCCCCGAGGCACGGCTCGAAAAACTGCGCGCCTTTTGGGAGCAAGTCACGACCCAGATGCTGTTCGACCCCTTCGGCATCGCCCATTACTGGCTGCGCGGCGATATGGGTCACGTCTTCCTCAATCGGCTGCGCGCCGAAGCGACCCTGCTCGAGGGGGCTCCCGGCTTTTTCAAACCGCGAATTCCGCCGCCTTATCTCGCAGCGCCGGGCACGGTCGAGGCCACCAGCTGGTATGACACCTCGCCATTGCGCAGCACGCTGGAGCGGCTCGTCGATTTCGATCGCATCAACGCCGGCGAGATGCGCTTTTCCGTCGGCGCCGTCAACCTCCGCAGCGGCAACTTCGTCTATTTCGATTCGACCAGCCACAAGATCAGGCCCGAGCACATCATGGCGAGCGGCGCACTGCCGCCCGGCTGTCCTCCCATCGAGGTGGACGGCGAACTCTATTGGGATGGTGGGCTCGTCTCGAACACCCCGCTGCAATGGGTGGTGTCGGGCGATACCCGCCAGGACACCCTCACATTCCAAGTCGACCTGTGGAGTTCGCGTGGCGCGTTGCCGAGCGATCTCAACGACGTGACCGCGCGACAGAAAGAGATCCAATATTCGAGCAGGACGCGGGCCAACACCGATCAGTTCAAGCAGATTCAATGCGTGCGGGTGTCGCTCGCCAACGTTCTGGAAAAGATTCCGCGCGAAGTTCTCGACTCCGAGGACGGCCAGCTTCTCCAGTCCGTCGCGGATCGCAACGTCTACCAGATCGTGCATCTGATCTATCGCTCGAAGAACTATGAGGTTCAGTCCAAGGACTACGAGTTTTCCCGCACCAGCATGATCGACCACTGGAACGCGGGATATAACGACGCGATCCGCACGCTGCGCCATCCGGAAGCGCTGCAACGGCCGACGGATCAGACCGGAGTCGCCACGTTCGACGTCGCCGTCGACGGCCGCGAATGAGAGAGCAACGCGGCCGCGACATCCACCCAATCAGAAGGAGCACAGCATGAAGGAAGCAGAGGTCAAGGCGCGGGCATTCGCCATGCCGCTGACGAACCCGGCCTATCCGCCGGGCCCTTATCGTTTCGTCGACCGAGAATTCATGGTCATTACGTATCGAACGGACGCGGACAAGCTGCGCGCGGTCGTCCCGGAGCCGCTCGAGGTGGACGAGCCCCTCGTCAAGTACGAGTTCATCCGCATGCCGGATTCCACCGGCTTCGGCGACTATACCGAAACCGGACAGGTCATTCCGGTGCGCTTCCGCGGCCGCAAGGGCGGCTACAGCCACTGCATGTTCCTCAACGACGAGCCGCCGATCGCGGGCGGCCGCGAGCTTTGGGGCTTTCCGAAAAAGCTGGCCAATCCGACGCTCCACGTCGAGATCGATCAAATGGTCGGCACGCTCGACTACGGCCCGGTCCGCGTCGCCACCGCCACCATGGGATACAAGCACAAAGCCGCCGATCTCGACGCGGTGCGCGCGTCGCTAGCGGCCCCGAACTTTCTGCTCAAAATCATTCCGCACGTCGACGGCAGCCCGCGCATCTGCGAGCTCGTCGAATATTATCTCGAGGACATCACGCTCAAGGGCGCGTGGACGGGCCCGGCGGCGCTTTCGCTCACGCCGCATGCCCTCGCCCCGGTCGCGGAGTTGCCCGTGCTCGAGGTCGTGTCCGCGGTTCACCTCATTTGCGATATCACGCTCGGCCTCGGCAAGGTCGCCTACGACTACCTGCAGCCGGCCTCCGCCAAGCGCGAGCCGGCGCTAAAACCTGCCACCGCGGGAGTTTCGTGACATGCGTCTCAAGGACAAAGTCGCCATCGTGACCGGCGCCGCCAGCGGCATCGGCAAGGAGATCGCCAAAACTTTCGTGCGCGAGGGCGCGCGCGTCGTGATCGCCGATTTGAATCAAAAGGCCGCCGACGCGGCCGCGGCGGAACTCGGCGATGCACGCAAGGCGATCGGCGTCGCCATGGACGTGACGAACGAACAACAGGTCGAGGCCGGCGTCGCGCGCACGGTGGAGCAGTTCGGAAAGGTCGACGTGCTCGTGAGCAACGCCGGCATCCAGATCGTCGCCCCGCTCGATGAATTCAAGTTCGCGGACTGGAAGAAGCTTTTGAGCATCCACCTCGACGGCGCGTTCCTCACCACCCGCGCCGTGCTGCAGCGGATGTACAAACAAGGCTCCGGCGGCAGCATCATCTATATGGGGTCGGTGCACTCGAAAGAGGCATCGGTGTTGAAGGCGCCTTACGTGACCGCCAAGCACGGATTGATCGGGCTCGCCAAGGTGGTCGCGAAAGAGGGCGCAAAGCACGGCGTGCGCGCCAACGTCATTTGCCCGGGTTTCGTGCGCACCCCGCTGGTCGACAAGCAGATCCCCGAACAGGCCAAGGAGCTCGGCATTTCAGAGGCCGAGGTGATCAAGAACGTGATGCTGAAGGAGACGGTCGACGGCGAGTTCACCACGGTTGCGGACGTGGCCGAAACGGCGGTGTTCTTTGCGGGCTTCGAAAGCAACGCCTTGACCGGGCAGTCGCTGGTCGTGAGCCACGGCTGGTTCATGCAGTGAGCGCGAGCGCGCGCCCGGCAGAACTTCTCGATGCTGCGACGCAAGCGGCATTGCGCGAGAGGACGCCGCTTCGGCCCAACGCGCTCGCGCCCAATTTCTGCCAAAGTGTTTTCCGCCCGGTGCGCGGCGCACGCCGCGGCCACCAGAAATATAGTCAATCATATCAAGGGACTATGTTATCGGCCGCATGAGCCCATGGTCGCGGGCCCCCCGCCCGCAGGTTCCGGGCTCGCGCAACCTCGCTCGAGCCCGCAAGTTTGAACCTCTGAGCCCCCATCAGCGACTAATAGAGACGTAAACCCCCGCCGGCCCTCGATGTGGGACCCGGGAGAAGAGTGGGTTGGTCTTTCAGGGCGAGGTGCGTCATGAGTGTACAAAGCAGGCATTGGCTCGACTACGACCCGGTGGCGCTGGTGATCCTGGTCGTGGGTATCGGCGCAGTCGC
>Ga0318538_10000642_pt1 | contig 10047 bp, 11 predicted proteins | sample GRESIP166b4f23_FD_202504 | JGI IMG/M metagenome (GOLD analysis project Ga0318538, IMG submission 202504) | Tropical soil microbial communities from Luquillo Experimental Forest, Puerto Rico - GRE.SIPMG.166b4f23 | ecosystem: Environmental > Terrestrial > Soil > Tropical forest > Bulk soil...
GTCCGCCCCGCGGCGCTTCACATACAAGACCTCGAGCCGCTGCCCGTTCAGCGGGTGGAACGGATGGGTGACGATCACGAAACCCGAAGGATCACTGGACGACGCGGCACTATGCCGCCTCTGTCGGAATGCCGAGCGGCCTGAGCTTCGCGCGGTTTGATGCCTTCGGAATGTACACGCGCCTGACCGGCACGGGCTGCCAGCAGGAGATGGACTGGTGCACCCGCACCGCCACCGCCATCCTGGCCTCAGAGGTCAGCGCGACCTCCCCGTCGATCCCGGCGGTCCAGCGCCCGGAGTTGCGCTGCGTCACCTGCCGCACGCTCACCAGAGCGTTGGCGCGGCTGCGCAGCATGAGCTTCTGCAGGTTCCTGACCTTCGGCCAGTCCTGCTCCTGCGACGCCTTGAAGATCCGCTGCCGCAGCCGCCGTACCTGCTCCTCCTGCTTCCGCCAGTCAATCTTGTCCCACTGGGCGGGCGCATTGCGGGGCTGGTCCTCCGGTCCGTTCGCTATCGGGGCCGTCTTCCCCGTCCCGGTCATAATGGCCGGGCGCACCCAGGCGCTGCCGTCCCAGACCGGGGTGGTGAAGCTGTAACCCGTCATCGCGTCTAACTTGCCCTTCGGTTCCGGCGTCCTTGTCCGCATTGCCTCAAAGGCTCACCTGCCTCACGTCAGCGCGCTTTCGCGCCCGGGCACCAGGGCCCGGTATCCGGCCAGTTATCCACACGCCCCCGGCGGAGGAGCCGGGAACAACGGCGCTGGTTTCCTGCTGCCTTTCGGCCGCCGGCCTTCGCTTCTTGAGACATCCTGTCCCGCCCGGGAATCGAGCCCCTCTTACGATCGGCCTGCCGCGCCACCTCAGGCAGCACGGACCCGAGCGGGGTTTCCGTGTTCCGCACGCATGAGCTACGGCTGGATCGGGTGCCTTCTCGACCCCGGGGGCAGCGGTGCCCGCGCGACCGGGTGTGCCTCTCCCGGCCGCCGCCTGCCGCTTTCCAACGGCCAGCCCCTGTCACCCTGGATTACAACCCGCCCCAGGATGTCCGATTCACGAGGCATCAGCGAAGGTTCACTGTCGTTCACCCCAGCCAGCCTTCCCCTCGCCTGTGGTCCCCGGCGGAACGGGACCCTCGGGCTTTCCCTGAGCTTCGCACCCGGCAGGACACGACCCTGCCACGCACGTCAGGGCGGGGACGGGCTATTGGGCACTGCCCGGATTACGTCCCTGGCATAAGCCAGCCTCCTTCGACGTACTCACTCACTCCGTGCGACAACGCGTCGCAAGGCACGTATCGGGCATGATCGAGCGCTCAGAGCCAATCCGATGAGCCCAGTTTCCGTGTCCGATCGGGCCACGCGGCGGGCACATCGGCCGTGGTCACACACGTTGGTTGGTTCCTCGGCGCCCTGGTCCTCGTCACCACCCAGCGACCTGCGCATTACGTGCGTGTCAGGCAGGCGGGCGGTAGATCCAGGACGCGAACACCACTTCCCGCCCGTCTGGGTCCCGGTAGGTAACGCCTCCGTTAGCGTCCCAGTAGTCAATCTGCGCCACCGGGTCGAGTCCGGCAGCGGCCAGCCGGGCCGTGATCTGCTCCTGGGCGGCAGCATCAGGCAGGTAGAACACCAGCTGATCAAGCCCAGGTGGCGGGTGCCGCGCATCGGCTAGGCGGACGATCTCCAGGTGGACCGGGCCGCCCGGCAGGCCAAGGATCGTCCCGTCCAGGCCGTAGCTGCCACGGAAGGTCTCCAGCACCGGTAGCCCGACGATGTCCCGGTAGAAGATCACCGTCTGGTCGTAATGCGCGCTCCACCGCACCACCCGCAATGCACCCACGCGAAGATGCTCCGGCCAGCGCGGACGTTCTGGCTCTGGGCTATTCACGATGACAGTCTGTATCAGCAGGCCACGCCGCCGACAACCAGTTCCCCAACAGGTGGCCGTCACCGGCAACGCACAAGGTCCGCGATCGACCCGAGCCGGGCCAGTGCCTTCAGTACCGCAGCGCGGCATGTGCGGGCGACCACTCCCAGCGCTGGCTATGCATGAAACATACGGCGCTGGCGCTGTCTGCTCGGTCGTGGCGGGATCGCCAACGGTGCGGAGAGCTCTTGATAACCGCGCGCCGAGCCGCCGATCTGGCGGGCGCCGGGGCTGACCATCGACACTTGGTGGTTCGGCGTGGCCGGCACTCGGGACCTCTCGGCGGGCCTTATGTGTCCTCCAGTCGCGTTGCAGTGCGTGCGATTCGGCGCGCGACGAGGTCACGGATCGCGTCGAGGTCGGGCTCGGCGCGGCTGATGTCGTCAGGCCAGGGTTCGACAACGGTCGTGGCCCACCGAGCCCAGGAGGCGATCATCGTGTGCCAGTCGCTCATGAATCGGCCGAACAGGACGATCTGAGCAGCGCGTTGCGGGAACGGCCCTCCAGTCTGCAGAAACTCCAAGTTGAACACAGCGTCCTCGGCGTCGCGTGCGTCTGCCCACTGGCGAATCTGCTCGAGGTGGGCGAGCAGGTCGGCTTTGGTCCCGTGCTCAGCGAAGAAGACCTTGACGAGCTGCTCCCATTCGAGGACGGGCGGCTCCCCCGGGGTAGTCAGCCAGGCAGCGAGCGCTCGCCGGCCTTCGGGGGTGATCGAGTAGATCGTCCGTGTCCGCCGTCCGACAGCGTCCTCAGTGGCACGGGCAAGCCCGTGCGCGACCAGGTTCTTGGGCTCCTCGTACACCTTGCTGCGCGCGCGTGGCCAGAAGCGGCGGATCGTTCGTTCCATCTGCCGCGCCAGCTCATAGGCAGTCCAGGGCTTGATCGCGAGAAGGCCCAGCAACGTGTAGGAGGTAGTCGAGAGCGGGCTCTGGCTGGTGATGGTGTCCAACCTCCTCGGCGCTAACCCGTTGACTATAGTCCCTTGCGGACTATATATTACTCCAGAGTGGACTATGGAGTTGGCCCTCGTCTTCGAGACTCGCGACATCGACGAGAGAAGGAGCAGCCTGAGCCCGTGTTGATGACTGGTGAATCGCCGAAACTCACGTCTGGCGTCGTGCCGGACCCACCTCGCCGGGGAGGAGTGGCTGGACATGTCGCTTCCCGCTAACAAGACCGACGGATACGTGCTCCACCCCGACGCAGGCGAGGCGCACCCTTCGTTCGTCGGCGGCGGGAGTTTTGTCATCAAAGCTACTGCCGAACAGACGGGGGGCAAGTTTGCGGCCGTCGAGTTCTGGGGTCCCAAAGGCTTCGGATCGCCCATTCATGTCCACCGCGACGACGACGAATTCTTCGTAGTGCTTGAAGGCGAGGTCCGGTTCCGGCTCGGCGATGAGGATGTCGACGTGGGCCCGCGGTCCTTCGTGTACGGCCCCAGCGGAATCGCACACGGCTTCACGATGAATTCCGACACGGCGCGCGTGCTGCTGTTCTTCGGGCCAGCTGGCGTCGAGGAGTTCTTCCGCGAGGCTGCGGCGTATATTGCAACCGTTCCCCCGGGCGAAGCGCCGGACCCGAAGACCATGGGCGAGATCGCCGCCCGTTACGGGCAGCAGAACGTGGGTCCTCCGATGCCGCCGAGAGGCTGAGCTGGCCGTGGCAAGCGGTATCGCGGACCGCATCTCCGGGTGCTCCATGGTCGGCAGGGAGGCCTGCGCGGAGAGCGGATACCAGTGCTCGGGCACGTATCTCTCTCTGCCCTGATGATCACGAATGGAGATGCTGGTCTCTGCATAAGGATGTGCAGCCGAGAGTCGCTCACATCGGCAGATCCGGACGTCGCGGCAGTGCGTACCCGGACACAGATCGCCCTGTTCGGCGTGGCGTCGGATGGTCGGCTTGAGAAGAAGGTTGCCGGGGGAACGCTGGTCTCGGTGGCCGCGTTTCCGCCCTTCGGCCGCGAGGACGCCAGGGAGATCTTCTTCATCCAGGAGTCCAGCCGCGCTCAGCTGGCCGAGCTCGCCCGCCTGGCCGACGAGGGACACCTGCGCCCGCAGGCCGGCGCGGTGTACCCGCTCGCGCAGGCAGCCGGGGTGTACAGCGCGAAAGCGGCCGGCGGCATCCCAGGCAGGATCGTCCTGCAGCCCTGATCCACCAGCTGCCCGGCATCGACCGACGTTCGCGACCGGCACGGTTGAGGCCCCGCGCCCGCCGTGGAGCCGGATGGTGGCCGTCACGACGGGGCCCGGTTATCTAAAACTCGCACTTGCACCCCGATGCCGGTGGGATCGCGGATCATCTCGCCGGGCATCCCCGGCCAGCCGCAGCCGGGTGCCGGGAACGCATAAAGGAGCGCTTGCGTCACCGAGGGGCGCCTTGCCACCACCGAGGGGAGGGCCCCGGAGTCTGCCCGTTCACTCGCGTTACCGGCCCGCCGTGTCTGTGCCGCGCTTGCCGTCGGGAGGCGCACCGCATACGATGGCGATATATCGCGATGGTATCGCGAGTGATTCACCTGGGGGTAGCAGATGTGTACAGCAGGTTCACCAGCAGGAGACTCCGGCACCTGGCCCTTCGATGCCGCTGACTGTGCTCACGCCTTTCTCGGTCACGTCCGGGGCGCCATCGCCATGATGGCGGGCGCGCCCGGCCCGGGCTGGCGGGGCGGGCCGCGGGGCCGGCGCCAGACCCGGCCGGGCGGTTTCGGGGACTGGCCGGGCGGTCCCGGCGGGCCGTGGCGCGGCTGGTGGCCAGGGCCGCCCGGATTTGCGCGCGGGCCGAAGGCCAGCCGCGGTGATGTCCGTGCCGCGATCCTGGCACTGCTGCGCGAGGGCCCGCGCAACGGGTACCAGATCATGTCCGAGATCGAAGAGCGCAGCGGCGGCGCCTGGCGGCCCAGCCCGGGCGCCGTCTACCCTGCCCTGCAGCAGCTTGCTGACGAGGGACTGGTTGAGGCTGAAGAGTCCAGCGGCCGGCGCACGTTCAGCCTCACCGAAGCAGGCCGCCGTCACATCGAGGAGAACCCGGAAACGGCGCGCGCGGCCTGGGAGTCCATGGCGGCCGACAGCGCCGAAGAGATGCCCGGCCTGTTCGCCCAGGCCGCGCAGCTGGCCGGCAGCATCGTGCAGATGGCTCATGCCGGCACACCCGGGCAGATACGCGCCGCCGAAGCGCTCCTGGAACAGACCCGGCGCCAGATGTACCAGATCCTCGCCAGCGGCGAGGGCAGTGAGCAGGACGAAGAGCGAGAGTGAGGAACTGCGATGGACGACCGCATCCGCGCCTCCGACGCTGATCGGGAGCACGCCACCGCCCGGCTGCGCGAGCACTACGCGGCCGGCCGGCTCACATCCGACGAGCTGGACGAGCGGATCTCGGCGGCGCTGAACGCAACGACCTACGGCGAGTTGCGCCAGCTTATGGCCGACCTGCCCGAGCCCGCGCCCGCGGCGCCGGGCGCAACCCAGCGCCCGTACCCGGCTGCGCCGCCATGGATGGTGCGCCGCCGCGGCCCGCGGTTCCTGCCCGTGCTGCTGCTCGTGCTGCTGGCAGCGCTGCTGTTTCCCGGCGGGCACTGGCTGTTCTTCGGGGTCTTGCCGGTGCTCCTGGTGTTCTGGCTGCTGGCCTGCCTGAGCGGGGTCTTCGCCGTGAGCCGGTCCCGCCGCCACCACCGGCACAACGCATAAGACGCAGCGGGCGGCGGTGCCGGTGACCGGTACCACCGGGTCAGCCGCCACTACCGGGGTCAACAGGCCGGCCCGTGCGGAATACCAGCAGGGTCGCAACCGTGCCGTCGGTGCGCGCATCCGCGCACCGATCGCCCGTTCCCGCGAAGGTAAGGCCGCCTGGATGAACCGCCAGATGGCGCGCATCGCAGCGGCCCGGGCCTGCCGGATTCCCGCGCGGCTGTCCTTGCGCCTGAGAGCCCGATGGTCCCACGATGGGCCCATGACGCTGACGCTACGCAGCCCCGCGTTCGAGCCGGGAACCCCGATCCCGGCCCGCTTCGACCATGAACGCGGAGACCGGTCCCCACCGCTCATCTGGGACGGCGTGCCCGAAGGCACTGCCGGACTGGTCCTGCTCGTCGATGACCCGGACGCTCCGGTCAAGGGAAGCTTCGTGCACTGGGTGCTGTGTAACCTCGACCCGGCACGCCAGGGCATAGCCGAGGGCGAGGCGCCGGCCGAAGCCACGGCGGGGGCCAACGGCTTCGGGCGGTCAGGCTACCTGGGACCAGCGCCGCCGCCAGGCGACGCCCCGCATCGCTACATCTTCCGGCTGCTCGCCGTGGACGAGCCGGTCTCGCTGAAGGGCCGGCCCGGCTACAAGGACGTCGAAGCGGCCGTGACCGGACACACCCTCGGCGAAGCGCGGCTCGTCGGGACGTACCAGCGATAGCCCGCACCCTCCTGCCACCGGCAGCCGCCGCCCCGGACGTCTCCGCATCCGCTCCCAGCCGGCTGGCCACGGCAAACGATAGGACTATGAAGTGGCGACGACAGCCTGCCCCGCCAGGGTCGCCCCGAATGTCTTCGGCGCCCGGGGGTAACAGCAGAATGCATGAAGACCACATCGCCAGCCGCAGGTAACTGGCACCGCTCACAGGTCCGGCGATATACAGGTCAGCTCATAAATAGGAGGGCGCACAACATCCGCTATTCATGCATGAGAGTGAGATGCCCGCAGTACCAGCGAGCTGAGCCTGAAGCTCGGTTCGGTTGACGGAGGCACAGTTGACGGGACCCCCTGACCTCTATGCGAACTAGATCCTGCCAGTCGGTTAGCGCCGGCCACTGTAGCCGGATGCCTGGTAATCGTCGGATATCGAACGCTTCAGTAGGCTCTGAGTCGCCCGGTGCCGGCCGATGATGGCTCCCCGCCTGGCTCCCGGAGCTTGGCTAGAGGCGATCTAGGGGTCCGAAGTCCGGCCGAATGCGTGCAGGTCGTTGGCGAGGCTGCCGGCAGGGGTGAGGGTGCCGGGTGGTGGTCGCCCAGAACGCGGCGGGCCAGGTGTCTTCGTTCAGCTCCCGTGCCGCCTGGACCTGGCCCAGCGCATGCAGTCATAGGCAGCCGCGTCCCTCCGCCGCGGCACCGGCGTATGTGTCCGCCTCAGCGGACTGGCCGTGTGGCGACGGCGCGCTCGCGGGCGTCGCGCTCTATCAGGCGCTCGACGCGGACCTCGGGTATGCGATGGTGCTCATTCTCTCGGGGCCAGCGACTGCCGTACCGCTTGGCGGCCGGCATCGTCCCCTGGCCTGCGGGGATTGAGCGACTGTGCCGGTGCGGGAGGCGGCCCGGCCCCGCGGGTACTCTCCGCGGCCGCGGGACCCGGCCGTGGGGGTTCAGACCTCGGGGTTGCCGTTCTGGGAGGTGGCCGAGATCTGCGCGATGACGTCCCAGTGCTCGACGACCTTGCCGTCCGGGTCGAGGCGGAAGATGTCGACGACCTTGCTGCCGGCCGGCCCGTAGACCGGTTCGGCGCCGGTCAGCAGCGCGTGCGTGATGACGAAGTCGCCGTCGGCGAAGACCCGCTTGATGTCGACGTGCACGTCGGGGAACGCGCCGGTGAAGCCGGTGACGAACTGGATGAACGCGTCGAAGCCGTTGGCCGCCAGCGGGTTGTGCTGGATGTAGTCGCCGCCGCCGTACAGCTGGACGGCGAGTGCCGGGTTCTTGTCGTTGAACGCCATCGTGTAGTAGCTGACCACGTTCTGCTCGTTGCGCTGCAGCACGGTCCTGCTGTGCTCGCCCGTCTCGGGGCCCTGGTCGCCCATCGGTTCTCCCCTTTCCTGGTTCCCGGCGCGGACGGCGCTGGCCGTCCGGCGCCGGTTCCGGCGCTTAACGCCCTGCATACCCGCCGCGACGGGCGGGCGGAAGCACCAGATTCCGGCACCCGCCTGCGAGCACAAGCCGCCCCGCGCACCGTGTGGCGCCGGTCACAACCCAGAGCCCGCCGCCGGGTGCATGTCATCGGCCGGCCCACTGGCAGGCACAGCGCGAAGCGCGGATCGGCCGCCGCCCTAGGTCGAGAGCCGGCCTGGGAAGGCGCCAGCCGCCCAGCCTGCGGAACTGTCTCAGAACAGCTCGCACCGTGCCGGGACGCCCCCTGTCATCGCGGCTCGCGGGCGCATGGGAAAGAGTGGAACTGTCATCGTCCATTGAGCGCTTGTGGCCGGCTTGTTGCCAACAGATCACCGTCAGTAGTCCTTCAGCCTGATCGCGTCAGCCTTCTGGAACTGCTTGGCGATGAGCGCGCGCATCGGCCAGCGGGTCATCATGGTCATCGAGAGGTTGCGCATCCGGATCATCAGCGCGCTGTCCGGCGCGAAGCCCTTCACGCCTCCGGGTGGCAGGGTCTGGCATTGCTGCACGTAGTCGCGCATCTCATGCTGGTACCGGGCGAACGCCGCCTCGTGGTCGTCCGGTGTGGCGGACAGTTCACCGGCGAGCACGTAGGCGGCGACGAGGGCCATCGAGGTACCGAGCCCGGCCAGTGGCGAGCCGCAGTACCCGGCGTCGCCGAGCAGCACCGTCCGCCCTCGGTACCACTGTCCCAGGTGGACCTGACTGAGCGAGTCGAAGTAGAAGTCCCCGGCGCCGGGCATGGCCTCGAGGATCTGCGGTACCAGCCAGCCAACTCCAGTGAACTTGGCGCGCAGGATCTCCTGCTGGGCAAGCACATCGCGCCGGTCGTAGTCCAGCGGCGGAGAGGTGAAGCTGAGCATCGCCTTGGCCGTGCCGCCGTTCTCCGGCCGGATCCCGGCGACCAGCCCGCCCGGCGCGCCGTGCATGAGGAACCAGTGGTCCAGGTTGCCCGGGTCCGGGACCGTGAAGTAGGCCATGTACCCACCGAGGTGCCGCACGAACTCCTGCTCCGGCCCGAAGGCGAGCAGGCGTACGCCGGAGTGCAACCCGTCGGCGCCGACTACGATGTCGAACCGCCGCACGGTACCGCTGGCGAACGTCACCTTGACGCCGTCCCCGTCCTCGGTCAGCCCCGCGATCCGGTCACTGAACAGGTATTCGGTGCCGTCTCGGGTGGCGTCGTACAGAATGCGGGTCAGGTTGCCGCGCATGATCTCGATCTCCGCGACCATCCCCTCGCCGTCGAACAGGTCGGCCGGCATCCTCGCGGTCCACCGGCCGCGGCCGTCCGCATAGGCAAATCCGCGCTCGTCGACGCGCTCCGCCCGTACCGTGTCGAGAAGTCCCATCCGTTCGATCACCTCGCGCCCGGCGCCGCGCAGGTCCACGGCGTGCCCGCCGGGTCGGGGCGCAGGCGCGACCTCCACGACCGTCGGTGCGAAGCCATGCCGCCGCAGCCAGAACGCGAGCGTCGGCCCGCCGATGCCGGCGCCTGAGATCAGTACCGTCCGGTTGACCATTGCCGTGCCTCCTTGTCGCGTACGATGTACCAAGCTATGCGTACACCGTACGTGTGCTAGTCAAGCCGCTTGGTGTACTAGTACGGGGAGGGGAAAGAGCGATCGATGACTCAGCCGCCGTACCGCCGCATCGCCGACGAGATCCGCGCCCGGATCGCCGATCGCGAACTGCGACCTGGCGACCCGGTACCGTCGGCACGCGGCATCACCCGCGAGTGGGGCGTTGCCCTGGCCACCGCGACGAAGGTGCTCGCGACCCTGAACGCCGAGGGGGTGACCCGGTCACTACCGGGTCGGGGCACAGTGGTCGCCGGCCCGGCCGTACCCGCCCAGCCGGCAGGCGTCTCGGCGCGCGGCGCGCGCCGAGACGAGGGCGACCCTGACCTGACCCGCGAGCGGATCGTGGCGGCAGCCATCCGAGTCGCCGACGCCGAGGGTCTGGCCCAGCTGTCCATGCGGCGCATTGCGACCGAGCTGGGCGCGGCCCCGATGTCCCTCTACCGCCACGTTAACAGCAAGGACGAGTTGCTGGTCTCCATGATGGACAGCGTGCTCGGCGAGGATCCCCTACCGACCCGGCTGCCCAAGGGCTGGCGGGCACAGCTGGAACTGTCCTCCCGCATGCAGTGGCAGGGGTTCCGCCGCCACCCGTGGCTCGCCCCGGCGCTGTCCATCACCCGCCCGCAACTGATCCCCAATGGGATGCGATACACCGAGTGGGCGCTACGCGC
>Ga0318538_10000654_pt1 | contig 9994 bp, 11 predicted proteins | sample GRESIP166b4f23_FD_202504 | JGI IMG/M metagenome (GOLD analysis project Ga0318538, IMG submission 202504) | Tropical soil microbial communities from Luquillo Experimental Forest, Puerto Rico - GRE.SIPMG.166b4f23 | ecosystem: Environmental > Terrestrial > Soil > Tropical forest > Bulk soil...
GGCCTTTGGCTTCGGCACGTTGCGAAGGTCGATGCCCTCGTCCACATGGGCGCGCACGGCACGCTCGAATGGCTCCCTGGCAAGGCCGTCGCGCTGACCGCCTCATGCTTCCCGGAATTGATGGTCGCCTGCTTGCCCGTGATCTATCCCTTCATCGTCAGCAACCCCGGGGAAGCCGCGCAGGCAAAGCGGCGGATCGCCGCGGTGACCATCGGCCACTTGCCGCCGCCGCTCGTCGACACAGGCCTTGCGGGAGACGCCTGCGAGCTCGAGCGGCTTGTGGACGAATACGCGCAGGCGGACGGCCTTGATCGGCGCCGGCGGGAACGGCTCGCGCGACTGATCCTGGAACAGGCGGAACGGACCGGGCTTGCGGTCGAGGCGCGTGTCCAGGCCGACGACAGTCCTGACGATGCGTTGCGGCGCATCGATGCTTGGCTGTGCGATCTCAAGGACCTTGCGGTCAAGGACGGACTTCATGTCTACGGACACGCGCCCACGCACGTTGGCGATCCTGCTTGGCGGGCGAGCGCCGAAGCGGAACGCGTTGCGATCCTAGCCGCCCGGGCCGGCCGGTTCTCCTGCGCGCGGTCGCCGCGACGTCCTGCCGACCGGACGCAACATGTTCCCCGCCGATCCGCGCACGCTGCCGACGCCGACGGCGACCGATCTCGGCCGGCTCGCCGCCGATGAGGTGATCCGCGCCTATACGCAAACCCACGGCGAGATGCCGCGCGCCTCGGTGGTCGATCTTTGGGGCAGCGCCACCTTGCGCACCGGCGGCGAGGAGATTGCGCAGGGGCTCGCCTTGATGGGTTGCCGTCCGACTTGGGATCAGGCAACCGGCCGCGTCACGGGGATCGAGGTTCTGCCCACGGCGAGTGCGGGGCGGCCGCGGGTCGATGTGACCTGGCGAATTTCAGGTCTGTTCCGGGACTTGTTCCCCGCCCAGATTGCGCTCATCGACGCCGCCGTGCGCGCGGTCGCCGCGCGCGAGGAGGCGGCCGACGAGAACCCGCTTGCCGCCGCTTGCCGCGTCTCCGCGCACGCAGGCGCGTCGATTGCGCGCATTTTCGGCACCGCGCCCGGAGCCTACGGCGCCGGTGTCGAGGACCTGCTGGGGCGGGATATCGATCGCGAGCAACTCGCAAACGCTTACCTTGCCGCCGTCTCGCACGCCTACGGCGGCGCGGAGGGAGACGCGGCGCTCGCTCTCGGCGCCTTCAAAGCCCGCGTCGCGACCGCGGACTTGCTCGTGCATTCCGCCGAAGATCCCGCGCGCGATCTGTTGGAAGGATCGGAAGACGTTGCCTTCGTCGGCGGCTTCGCCGCGGCTGCAGCCGCGCTTGGGCGCGCGCCTGACCTCATCATTCTCGATACGACCGATCCTGCACGCCCACGCGCGCGTTCGTTGTCCGCCGCCCTGGCGCGGATCGTACGCTCGCGCGCGGTCAACCCCAAATTCATCGCAGGCCAGCTGCGGCACGGTCCGCGCGGAGCAGCCGAGCTCGCGGAAACCGTCGACCGGCTCGTCGACTTCGCCGAGACGACGGGTGCGGTCGCGAGCCACTTTTTCGATCTCCTGCACGATGCTTATGTCGCGGACGACGGCGTTCGGAGTTTCCTTCTTCGGGAGAACCCTGCGGCGGCTGCCGCCATCGCGGCCCGGCTCGACGCGGCTCGGCGTCGCGGGCTTTGGCATCCTCGGCGCAACGACGTCGACGCAAGCTTGCGAATGCTCACGAAAGAGACTTCGCTGTGAACGCCCCCCTCCGCCGCGGCGCTTGCCCCGCTCTCTCGCAGCCCATGAGAACCGGAGACGGCCTGCTCGTGCGGCTCACGCCGACCGGCACGACGATGCCTTGCGAGGCGTTCGCGGCCTTGTGCACGGCCGCGCGCAACTGCGGTAACGGCGTCATCGAGATCACCTCGCGCGGGAGCATTCAAATCCGCGGACTGACGGAAGCCTCGGTAAAAAGCTTCGCGGCAGCGGTCGCCGGGATCGACCTGGCCTTTGGCGAAGGTCCGCCGGTCTTGAGCGATCCTCTCGCGGGCCTCGCTCCCCAGGAATCGGTCGATGCTAGCGCCATCGCCGTGGACCTGCGTCGCGCGATTGCGGTAGCGTCTTTCGCCGACCTCGGTCCAAAAGTTTCCGTCGCGATCGATGGCGGTGGTACGCTTCACCTCGACGCGGTGGCGGCCGACGTGCGGATGCGGGCACAAGCGAGGGATGCGTGCCTTCACGTCGCTGCCGGCGGCGATGCTGAGACCGCGAGCCCCATCGGCGCCGTCGCCGCCGAGCATGCGGTCGAGGCAGCGATGCGCATGCTGCGCGTGATCGCGGCGGGCGGACCCGCGGCGCGCGCAAGGGATATCGCCGCGACGAACGGCGCGGCGGCGTTTCGCCGTGTGATTGCCGACATCCTCGTCGATCTCCCGGGGCCGCCGCGGCGGCTGGCAGCCGACCCTCTCGGCACGCATACGCTGCGCGACGGCCGATTGGCGATCGGCCTTGGTCTCGCCTTCGGTCATGCGCATGCGACCACACTCGAGGAGGTTACGCGCGCGGCGGCGGAGTCGGGCGCAACAGGTTATCGCACCGCGCCGGGCCGTGCGCTCCTCATCGTGGGCGTCACCGAAGATGGCGCCGGGCATCTGGCGAACATCGCGCAACGGCTTGGCTTCATCGTGCGCGCCGATGATCCGCGCCGCCAAGTAGTCGCTTGCGCGGGCGCGCCGATCTGCGCTTCAGCGGAAATTCCCACGCGCGCGCTCGCACCGAGCCTTGCGAAGGTGGCGGTCGCCGGCGCCGACGCGCCAATGGTGCATCTGTCGGGATGCGCCAAGGGTTGCGCCTGCCCGCGCTCCGCGCCGCTGACGGTCGTTGGCATCGAAGGCCGATGTGGCGTGGTGGTGAATGGGTCCGCCTGCGGTGAGCCCCTGGTGATGCTCACGCCGGAGGCTTTGCCGGGTGCGCTCTCGCGGTGCGCGGATGGCGTGCGGCGCCTGCGTGCGGCGGACGAAAGCGCCGCCGAGGTACTGTCCCGCCTCGACCGCGCGCAGATCATGCGTTTGATCCTCGGCGAGGCCATCGGTGCCTGAGCGGCTCGATTATCTTCGCGACGACGGGCGCATCTACGAGCGCTCGTTCGCCATTATTCGGGCCGAGGCGGACCTCTCGCGTTTCTCGGCGGAGGAGGCCGACGTGGTGGTGCGCATGGTTCACGCCTGCGGTTGCGTCGAGGTGACGAGCCGAATCGTGTTTGGCGAAGGTCTGGTCGGCGCGGCGCGCGCAGCGCTCGCGCGCGGCGCGCCCATCCTGTGCGACTCGCAGATGGTGGCACACGGCGTAACCCGCGTGCGCCTGCCGGCACAAAACGAGGTGCTTTGCACGTTGCACGATCCGCGCGTGGCGCGGCTGGCCGAAGACCTTCACACAACCCGCTCGGCCGCCGCGCTCGACTTGTGGCAAGATCGCCTCGGCGGCGCACTGATAGCGATCGGCAACGCACCGACTGCTTTGTTTCGTTTGCTCGAATTGCTCGATGCCGGCGCGCCGAAGCCCGCCGCGATTCTCGGTATCCCGGTTGGTTTCGTCGGTGCCGCCGAGGCGAAGGACGCGTTGGCGGCGGACTCGCGCGGTGTCGCCTTCCTCACCGTGCGGGGACGGATGGGCGGGAGCGCGATGGCGGCAGCCGCCGTCAACGCGCTGGCGAGGGCCGGAATATGAGCGCGCCCGGAAAACTCATCGGCGTCGGCGTTGGACCGGGCGATCCCGAGCTGATCACGCTCAAGGCGGTGCGCGTGCTAGAACAGGCCGACGTCGTCGTGCATTTCACCAAGGCCGGCAACTCTGGAAACGCTCGGAGCATCGCCGCACGCTACCTCAAACCCGGCATCCGCGAACTGCCGCTTACGTTTCCGGTGACGACCGAGCTGCCGAGGGACGAAGCACCCTATTGCGAAGCCGTCCGCGCGTTCTACGACGCCGCCGCACGTGACGTGGCCTCCTACCTCGATGACGGTCGCCTGGTGGCGGTGGTCTGTGAGGGCGACCCGCTGTTCTACGGTTCCTACATGCACCTGCACGTGCGGCTGGCGCACCGCTTTCGCACCGAGGTCGTTGCGGGCGTGAGTGGAATGTCGGGATGCTGGTCGGCGGTCGGGACGCCGATGGCGCAGGGCGACGACGTGTTCTCGGTGCTTCCCGGCACGCTTGCGCAAGATGAGCTGGAGCGGCGCCTTAACGAGACCGACGCCGTCGTCGTGATCAAGCTCGGACGCAATCTGCCCAAGGTGCGCCGCGCCCTCGAACGCACCGGCCGTCTCGCGCGCGCCGTCTACGTCGAGCGCGGCACCATGACAGATGAGCGGGCGATCCCACTCGCCGCCAAGGCGGACGACTGCGCTCCCTATTTTGCCATGGTGCTGGTGCCGGGCTGGGAGAGACGGCCATGAGCGGCCGGCTTGCCGTGGTCGGGCTCGGCCCGGGAGATGTCCGCTGGCTCACGCCGGAAGCGGATGCTGCCTTGGCTGCCGCCGATGCGCTGTTCGGCTACGGACCCTATCTTGACCGGGCCCCGGTCCGTGACGGGCAGAGCCGCCACCCATCCGACAATCGCGAAGAAGCGCTGCGCGCCCGCGACGCTCTCGAAACCGCGGCCGCCGGTACCAATGTGGCATTGGTGTCCGGCGGCGACCCCGGCGTGTTCGCGATGGCGGCCGCCGTTTGCGAGCAGATCGAGTCGGGTCCGGCCGCCTGGCGTGGCCTCGACTTGGAGATCGTGCCCGGCATCACCGCGATGCTGGCGGTGGCCGCGCGTGTCGGTGCACCGCTCGGCCACGATTTCTGTGCGCTGTCACTGTCCGACAACTTGAAACCCTGGCCCGTGATCGAGCGTAGGCTGGATGCGGCGGCGCAGGCCGGGTTCGTGATCGCGCTCTATAATCCAATCTCGCGGGCTCGGCCGTGGCAACTCACCGCAGCCTTGGAGCGTTTGCGGCGTTATCTCCCGACGACGACGCCAATTGTATTCGGTCGCGCAGTCGGCAGAGCGGACGAGAATATCGCGGTCACGACGCTGCAAGCTGCCGATCCCGTCGGCGCCGACATGGCGACCCTCGTCATCGTCGGTTCGGCCGAGACCCGCCTCGTGCCGCGGCCCGGGCACGCCCCCCTCGTCTATACGCCTCGGAGCGCGAGCGCATGATCCAGCCACGTCAGCGCTTCCTCGACGGTCTCGACGGTGGGCACCGCGGGCAAGGTCGGGCGGCGCAGCAAGATGACGGACAGGCGGAGCGCGCGCGCCGCCGCGATCTTGCCGTAGGTCGCAGTCCCACCGCTATTCTTGGCAACGACGAGGTCGATCGCGTGGGCGGCCAGCAACGCCCGATCGTCGGCCTCGGTGAACGGTCCACGGCCGGTGACGTAGGATGCGTGCGGCACCGCGAGGGGCGGCTCGACCGACTCGACGCTGCGCACGAGATAATGGTGCTGCGGTGCCTGCGCGAAAGTCCCGATCTCGCTTTTGCCGAGCGCGAGGAAGACACGGCGGGGCGCTTCGCCCAGCGCTTGTACTGCCGCGGCGACATCGGCAACCTCGATCCAACGATCGCCGGGGAGCGGCATCCATGGCGGTCGGCGCAGCGCAAGCAACGGTACGCGCGTGGCTGCCGCCGCGTCGGCCGCGTTAGCCGAGATGATTGCGGCGTAAGGATGGGTCGCATCGACAAGCGCGTCGATGCGTTCGGCCGTGAGATATTGGCCAAGGCCCTCGGCGCCACCGAATCCGCCGATCCGCACCGGCACCGCGTGAGTGGCCGGCGCCCTGGTGCGGCCCGCGAGCGAGACCGTTACGGCCACATCGGCGCGTTCGACGAGACGTTCCGCCAGCCGTCGCGCTTCCGTCGTGCCGCCGAGAATGAGGATGTGTCGCATGTCGTTCGGTGACTCGCTTGCGCGCGAGACTGCCGCGCCACACCGTTGGTTGTCTATCGTCGGGATCGGCGAGGACGGGGTCGAGGGCCTGACGCCGACCGCTCGAAGCCTTGTCCAGGCCGCAGAGATGGTGTTCGGCGGTCCGCGGCATCTCGTTCTTGCTGCCCCGCTCATCCGCGGCGCCGCGCGGCCGTGGCGGAGCCCGTTCGAGCGCGCCGTCGAGGAGGTGTTGGCGCAGCGCGGCCGGCAAGTGTGCGTGCTCGCATCGGGTGATCCATTCGTTTACGGCGTCGGCTCGGTCTTGTTGCGGCATGTCGATCCGCGCGAGACGGTGACGGTGCCGGCGCTTTCGACCTTCAGTCTTGCGGCCGCGCGTCTGGGCTGGGCGCTCCCGGACACGACCCAGCTCTCGTTGCATGGCCGTGCGCTCGATCTCGTCCGTCCGCATCTGCAGCCGCGCGCGCGCGTGCTTGCGCTGACTTCAGACGGCGAGGGGCCGGCCGCGCTCGCACGCCTGCTGGCCGATACCGGCTTCGGCACCTCGCGCATGACCGTGCTCGAGGCGCTGGGCGGGCCGCGCGAACGGGGGCGCGCAACGACGGCCGCGGGCTACGATCTCGGCGACGTCGGGCCGCTCAACATCGTTGCGATCGAAGTCGAGGCTTCGCCGGGCGCGCGCGTGCTCGCGCGAACGTCCGGTTTGTCCGACGAGCTTTTCGAGCACGACGGCCAGATCACCAAGCGCGAGATCCGCGCGATGACGCTTGCCGCGCTTTCACCGCGGCGGGGCGAATTACTGTGGGACGTGGGCGCCGGCGCGGGCTCGGTGGCGATCGAATGGATGCTCGCGGATCCCTCGATGCGTGCGATCGCGATCGAGGCGCGCAGCGACCGCGTTGCACGCATCCGTCGTAACGCCGCCGCATTCGGAGTGCCGGGACTCGAGGTGATCGAGGGCAGGGCACCGGCGGCATTCGCGGGCCTCGTCCAGCCCGATGCACTCTTCATCGGCGGCGGCGCGGCCGGCGTGCTCGACGCTGCCGTGGCCGCGCTTCGGCCTGGCGGACGGTCGGTCGTCAACGCCGTGACGGTCGAGACCGAAGCGCTGCTCATGGCCCGCCATGCAATGCTCGGCGGCGAGCTCATTCGCGTCGCGATCGCCCGCGTCGAACCCATGGGCAGCATGCAAGCGTGGCGGCCGGCGCTGCCGGTGACCCAGTGGGTCTGGAAGAAGCCATGATCGTCGCGGGCATCGGTTGCCGCAAAGGTACTTCGGCGGGCGACATCGGCGCCGTGATCGGCGCAGCACTCGCGCGCGCCGGCTTCGCAACGCAGGCACTCGATCTCATCGCCGCGCCCGAGCTCAAACGTGGTGAGCAGGGCATCGCCGCGGCCGCGGCCGCGCTCGGCGTGCCACTCGTTCTGATTGCCGAGGCCGACCTTAAGGCGGCAGGCGCACGTGCCGAAACCCGCTCCGAGCGCGTGCTTGCGCTGACGGGGATCCCCTCCGTCGCCGAAGCGGCGGCGCTGGCAGGCGGCGGCCTCTCGGCGCGGCTAATCCTGCCGCGGATCGCGGTCGGAAGCGCGACCTGTGCGCTGGCCGTCAGCGAGGAGCGATCATGAGCGTGCACTTCATCGGCGCCGGCCCCGGCGCCGCCGACCTTATTACGGTCCGTGGCCGCGACCTGCTGGGGCGATGCCCTATCTGTCTCTATGCCGGTTCGATCGTCCCGCCGGACCTGCTGCGATATTGTCCGGCCGGGGCTCGATTGGTCGACACTGCACCGTTGACGCTCGACGACATCGAAGCCGAATGCGTGGCGGCTCATGCCGCCGGACAGGACGTGGCGCGGCTTCAATCCGGCGACCTCTCCGTATTCAGCGCCGTCGCCGAGCAAATCCGCAGGCTCGAGCGCCGCGGCATTCCTTATACCTTGACCCCGGGCGTGCCGGCGTTCGCCGCGGCCGCAGCGCTGCTCGGCCGCGAGCTTACCGTGCCCGAGGTCGCCCAGAGCGTCATTCTGACCCGAGTGCCCGGTCGGGCCTCGCCGATGCCGGCGGCCGAGCGGCTGCATGCGTTCGCCGCGACCGGTGCGACGCTCGTGCTTCACCTCGCCATTCAAGCCGTCAACACGATCGTCGCCGAGCTGATGCCTGTCTACGGAGGCGACTGTCCCGTCGCCGTGGTGGCGCGCGCGACTTGGCCGGACGAGCGCATCGTGCGGGGCACGCTCGCGGACATCGGCGCCAAGCTCGCGACCGAACAAATCGAGCGTACCGCCATTATCCTGATCGGTCGCGCATTGGCCGTGGAAGATTTCCGCGACAGCGCGCTTTACGATCCGAGCTATCGCCGTCGCTTTCGGGGAGAAGGAAAACCGTGAGCAGGCGGGAACACGGGCACATCCGATGAGCGAAGAACGCGCAGCCGCCACCATGCGCGCCGATGCCCCAGTGCTCGCGCCAGGTCATGTTTGGCTCGCGGGCGCCGGACCTGGAGATCCGGGGTTGCTGACGCTTGATGCGCTCGCTGGGCTTTCACAGGCCGACGTCGTCGTGCACGACGCGCTCGTGGATCGCCGCGTGCTTGCGCTCGCGGGCCCGCAGGCGCGGCTCGAATTCGCGGGCAAGCGCGGCGGCCGTCCGTCCGCCGAGCAGGGCGACATCTCCAACCGCCTCATCGAGCTCGCGCGCGCGGGAAAGCGCGTCTTGCGGCTCAAGGGGGGCGATCCTTGCGTGTTCGGGCGCGGCGGCGAGGAAGCGCTGGCGCTCAAGGCCGCCGGCGTTCCGTTCCGGATCATCCCCGGCGTCACGGCAGGGCTGGCGGGACTGACCGCGGCCGCAATCCCCGCGACGCTGCGAGGCATCAACAGGGCAATCATCCTTGCTGCGGGCTATGGCGCGGATGCGGATGGCGTCGATTGGGGCGCGCTCGCGCGCACCGGCCAGCCGATCGTGCTCTATATGGCGATGCGAAATCTCGCGAAGATCGGCGACGAATTGATGCGCGGCGGGCTGCCACCCACCACACCCGCCGCGATCGTCGTCAGCGCAACAATGGTCGAGGAGCGCATCGTCCTATCCACCCTCGATCGTGTGGCTGCCGACGCGCAGGCCCATCAGCTGGGCGCGCCATCGATCATCGTCATCGGAAACATTGTGAACGTGCGCGAGCGCCTCATCGATGCCGTCCATATGGTGGAAAGCGAAGCTGCGCGATGACGGGGCGCGGTCTCATCATTGCAGCCCCCAATTCCGGCGCCGGCAAAACGACGGTGACACTTGGCGTGCTTGCCGCGTTCAAAAGAAGGGGCATCGCAGTGCGGGCGGCGAAAGCGGGCCCCGACTATATCGATCCGTCGTTTCATGCCGCCGCCACCGGAGCCCAAGGCTTCAACCTCGACACTTGGGCGATGCCTCCCGCGCTGCTCGACGCGCTCATGGGCGAAACCGCGTGTGATTGCGAACTGCTGGTGATCGAAGGCGTCATGGGGCTGTTCGATGGCGTAGCGGGGCCGAGCGGCCGCACCGGCGCCGCGGCCGACCTCGCCGCGCGCTTCGCCTTGCCGGTCGTGCTGGTCCTCGACGTGCAGGCTCAAGCGCAATCCGCGGCGGCAGTGGTGCGCGGATTCTTGTCGCACGATCCCAACGTCCGCATCGCGGGTGTCGTGCTCAACCGCGTCGGCAGCGACCGCCATCGCGCCCTGGTGGCCAATGCAATAGCCGAGTTGGGCGTTCGCGTCTTCGGCGCGTTGCCGCGCGAGGACCATGTCGTTCTGCCCGAGCGGCACCTCGGCCTTGTCCAGGCGAGCGAGCATGGCGACCTGCGATCGCGCCTCGATCGCCTCGCGGACATGGCCGAACGATACCTCGATCTCGAAGCCGTCATCGCTTGCGCACGACCCGTCGCAACGGCCGCGCCGGGCTCTATTTGCGCGCTGCCGCCCCCAGGCCAACGCATCGCGCTGGCGTCGGACGCGGCGTTTACGTTCGTCTATGCGCATCTGCTGGCCGGCTGGCGCAGAGCGGGCGCGGAGATCGCGCCCTTTTCACCGC
>Ga0318538_10000655_pt1 | contig 9987 bp, 4 predicted proteins | sample GRESIP166b4f23_FD_202504 | JGI IMG/M metagenome (GOLD analysis project Ga0318538, IMG submission 202504) | Tropical soil microbial communities from Luquillo Experimental Forest, Puerto Rico - GRE.SIPMG.166b4f23 | ecosystem: Environmental > Terrestrial > Soil > Tropical forest > Bulk soil | place...
GGTGCTGGACCGCAGGTGAAGTTCATTCTGATCGTGCTGCACTATCCGCCGGTGCGGGATCCGCTCTTTCCGCGCATGCGCGACGAGAAGGAGATCGCCCGCTACCTCTCGCGTCACGCCAGGTCGCTGCGAGCCAGCGTGCTCGTGGTGGGCAGTCACGTCCACAATTACGAGCGGTATGCGCGCGATGGCGTGATGTACGTCGTGAGCGGAGGCGGCGGCGCCAAGCCCGTGCCGGCGCCGCGGATGTTCGGCGAGCTGTCGCGCCTGCGGACGGGAGTCAACTTCCATTACCTGCGCCTCACGCTGTCGGACGATCGCCTGGGCTGCGTCATGGTTCGCTACGAGGCCGCCACGACGGGAGCCGCCGCAGCCTGGACGGAACCGGACCGATTCGAGATCCGGGCGCGGAACTGAACAAAACCGGGCTTTGTCAACGAACCCGGGGCCGGCATGACCTCGGTGTGCAATGGTTCTCAAAAGCCCTGCGGGACGCTTGCTTACCATCTGCCCGGGGTCTGACCATCAGGGCTAACATGACGGCGAGCGAACATATCCTGCTCGAGAGCGATCTGCGGCAGGTGCCGGAGCTGCGCGACGCCCGCAAATCTCACGGGCGCCTCGAGCTCCGCAGCCGGCTCCGCCGGCGTGTCCTGCAACTCGAGATCATCGACTACTACTACCTGTCGGTGCGCTCGCGCACCGGCGTCACAGGGCTCGAGTTCAGTCTCGATCTGCGGTTCGCGCGCGCGCCGCAGCTGTCGAGACACATCGCCTGGAGATGGATGGCGGCCTCGCTCGTGCTCTTCGTCGTGCCCGCTCTGTTGTTGACCGCGATTCACGCTTCCGCCTGGTGGCGGCAGGAGTGGCTGCCGGCCTCTCTCACGCTTGCCGCCGCGTGGGCCGGCGCAACCTTCGTGTGTGTGTACCGAACCACAGAGACGCTCAGCCTGGTCAGCACCTGCGGCGCCGCGCGCTTGCTCGAGTTCACCGGTGGCCCCGGGACATTCCGTGCCCTGCGGCCGTTCGCCGCGAGACTCACGGCGCACATCCGCCTCGCGTCCGCGGCCCGGCGGCGGACGAAAGCCGAGCACCTGCGCGACGAAATGCGCGAGCACCAGCGCCTGCGCGAGCTCGGGGTGCTGTCGGTGAGCGACTACGAAGCGAGCAAGGCGCGCATCCTCGGGCAACACGCTCGCGGCCGGCGTTAGTTTCCGCTCGAGCGAGCGGCGCTCATGACCACCTTGCCGCGCAATACCGTGATCGACGCGGCCGGCAGGTCGAAGCTCGTTGCCGGGTGCGCCTGAACGGTCGTGGTCGTGGGCGGCCCGTCGGGATCGGCCATACCACCCTCGCGATCCGGGTGCCACTGATACTGCTCCCTGCCGAACACGATCGAGGTGACCGGGCCCGCAAACGCCCCCTGCCGGTGACGCGCGCCGTCCTCGAACCGGATGATCACCGGGTGGGCGTTCTCCTGGTCCTTGTTGATGAGGAGCAGCGCCCAGTTGCCGTCAGGTCGCAACACCGGATACGCGCTGACGAGCGTATGCCCCGCACCATCCTCCACGTCCGCGGCTGCAGCAAACAGCCGATGCGGTCCGTTGCCGGGCTGCAGCCACTCGAGGTTGATGAGCTGGCTGGCAAAGTACTGTGACAGCGGCTGCCTGATCTTCAGATCCTCGTCGGCGGAAAAGAAATTGAACGTGCCGGGTGAGCCATTGTGGCCGGGGCGCAGGGGCGCCGGCATGTAGTGGAAGTAGTAGAGTGCGTTGCCGCCGCCCGCCAGGAACGCACCGACGTAGTCCGCCAGCCACAGACCGCCCCAGAGGCTCATGTAAGCCTCCGAGAACTGTGAGGAGATGTTGGATTCGGTGATGATGAGCGGCACATCCTTCGGCACGCCGTTCTCGCGCCACACCTGCATGATGTGGGTGACCAGGCGCGCCTCGTCGAACAGGCTGCTCCAGGCGATCTTGCCGGGATCGATCGGGTAGTGCTCGAACGAGAAGAAGGCGAGCTCGCCGAGTGCACCGTGCACCCTCAGGTAGTCGATGAAGCGGCGGGTCCAGGAGGTGTTGCCATGGATGTCCGGCCAGGTCTGGATGTCTTCGTTCTGACCCGTGAAGATCGGTCCGCCGAGCTTCAACTTCGGATCGAGCCGGTGCAGCGCGGCGGCGAACTGCAGGTACAGCGCCGCATAGTCCTCCGGCTCGGTGTAATGCCCGTCCGGCTCCTCGCCCATCTCGACGTAGGAGATCGGATAGCCGCGCCGCTCGAGGTAGCTGAGCTGCGCCACCGCGTCCTCGGGTGTCGAGTAGAGCATCGCGATCGGAATCATCGCCGGCAGGCCGCGAGTAATGCCGCTCGTGAAGAACCGGTCGAATCCCACCTGCTCGCCGGCTTTCTCATCGAGATCGCGGCTCTCGTGCCAGGGGTCGATTGAGGAGCAGTAGGTCGCGGTCTGATCCTGATCGGGTGTGTGGCGGATGAAATCATGAAAGCTGCCCGCGGCGCCGATCGTGCCGAGCGAGACCTCGCCGATGGCGAAACCCACGCAATCGCGCCGGTCGTCGTGCTTGCCCGCGACGCAGGTGTTGGATGAGCGGGTCATCAGGATGCGCACGAACTGCGTGTCGACCGGCAGATCGGCGAGGCGCAGGGTCTCCCTGCCGCCGTGGCCGTCGCTCACCCCGCCATGCGCGAACCTCTGCCAGCTTCCCGCCGCCGGCTTCCGGATCGGGTCCTCGCCGGTCCAGAACTGCACCACGTAGTCCCGCGCGTACGGCTCGGCCCAGTCGATGCGGATGGCGTTGAGCCTCTGCCGGCTGGCGAGATCGAGGATCACCCATTGCGGATGCGCGGCATCGTCCTCGCCGCTGAAGGCCTGCGTGAGGTACGGGTTGCTCTTCCAGAAGGTCTTCGTGTCGCCGTCGGTGAGACGCGAATAGCCGACGGTATCGGTGCCGTCATCGCGGGTGACGCCGCGGCGCGGCAGCGGATAGCCATAGGAGTGGAGGATCGGTTCCGCTCCCGGGTAAGCCTCGCCGACGAAGTAGCCACGCTCACCCGGGCCGCTCCAGCTGCCACGCGGGTTCCAGTGCCACGCTTCGGCATGCAGCTCCGTGTTCTGCCGATAGGTGACCGGTTGCCAGCCGGCCGAGAGGAGGCGCTGCAGCGTCGGGGGTGTAAAGAGCTTTTCGGAGGCCCCGTAGGGCAGGCGGTCGACACCGGCCCCGAGCGCCTCGGTGGGCCGGATGACATTGGTGACGTGCTCCGCAGCCGCATCCACCCGGATGGTCTGCGCCATACCCCGCACGCATAGTGCCATGAGCGCCGCGCACAGCGCCGCGTTTCTCATCGTGACCCCCTGCCCGCGGCCAGCGCCTGCGCGCCGGCTACAGCGATAACCGTCCCCAACCCTCGCACCGGGGCGACTACACGACAGGCACCTGGCTGATGTTGTTCTTCGGATCCATCCAGAACGATTCGTTCACGAAGCGGCCGAAGATTTCGCGCGGCAAGATGGGGGTGCGCTCGATCGGCTCGACCTTCGGGCGCACGGTATGCAGGCCGGGCAAGCCGACCCGGGCGTCGAACTCGTCGGCGTTGTAGGAGATGTGTTCGAAGTCGTGCTCGAACCAGGGTTCGCCGATGAACTGGTAGACCGCGCGCATGGCCGCCGACGGGTTGCGCGCCAGGCTTTCGTAGGTCAACACGAGCAAGTGGCCCGGGGCATATTGGCCATAGAACGCGTCCTTGACCGCCTGGAAGGAGAACCCAACCATGCCGCGCGGATCGGTCAGCGCCTCGACACGCGAGTACACCGTGGTATTGGTGTCGAACCGGAACACCTTGCTGACGCCGACCGGTTGCCTGCGCACCAGCCGTTCCATGCTGTCCAGGACCCAGGACAGCTGGCGAACGCACGCGATGACCTTCGCCTGCGGAAACAGCGTGTCGAGCAACTGCATGCGGCTGCACCACAGCCGGCTGGTGTCGAACACGACGCTGGCATCCGCTTGTCCCGCGTAGAAGTTCTCGACCAGGCCGCGCAGCAGGGCAACGCGCTGGTCGTCGGTGACGTCGAAGGAAAAATCGTTCTTGCTGCTCGCCTCCGCGATCACTACCCCCATGATGTCCGCAAGCGGGCTGGTCATGCCCGCGCGGAACCGCGGGTTCTGGTTGAGGATGGCGGCCAGCAGCGTGGTGCCTGCGCGCGGCAGCCCGGAGATAAAGTGGAACTTGCGGGCTGACTTCGCGACGTGGGGTACAGGCATGCAGGCCCTATCGTGTGGAGCGGCGATGCGGATTGTATAAAAGCGTGGGCACGCGCGTCATGGGCTCCCGACGGCGAGCGGCACGCTCCGGTTTGGAACGTTCCATCCGCTCACCTCGACGACCGGCGCCGCCGCCCCCGGCGTGGCGAACCGCGCGGTCAAGGTAAACGATTCGCCGGGCCAGAGCGTGACGTCATTGTCGCTCCACAGGATCGGCAAGAGCGGCTCGCCGCCCGCGGATCGCCTGATCGACAGGTGCTGGAACAGCGCCACCGCCCCGGAGGATGGGGGTACGGTCAGCGTGACCGTGGCGATGTCCTCGGCCCCCTCGTGCCGCACGGTGGCGCGCACCTCGCTCGTCGCGGGGGGCAGGGACTGCAGCGGGGTCAGGTCCGCGTATTGCGTCACTGGCGTGAGGTACCAGTTCGAATGCGGGAAGTCGAGCTCGTCGGTTTGCGTCGACAGCCAATAGACGTTGCGGCTGATCGGTTTGCCGTCGGCGGAAGCGAGCTCGAGCTCGATGAAGTAGGTGCGCGACAAGCCAGACAGCGCCGGCAGCGTCGCCACTTGCCGCGTGCCATTGCCGGCGAGATCGATGTCCGTGAGGCGCCGTTCGTAAGGCACGCTGCCATCGAGGTTACGTACGCGGACGATCGCCTGTAATCCATGCTCACTGGTGAGCGTGTGATTCACCAGCATGATCGTGCGCGTGTCGTATGAGTACTGGATGTGCACCGGCTCGTTGGCCTTCTTAGCGCCGAAGTAGGCACCGGCCGGATTCAGGAAATAGTCGTACAGGTGCCAGTGCAGCGAGGGCCAGGCGTTGTTGAGCATCCAGTAGATGACGCCGGTCGAGGGCTTGGCCGCATCCATGTGCGCATTGAAGGCCTCGAATTGCGCTCGGGCGTTGTCGTAGTTTTCGAGCTGGGACTTGGCGACGTAGTCCGCAAGGCTCTTGGGTGCGCCGTAGCGGGCGGTCAGCGCGGTGTCGAACGGCGCGAGGCTCGCGAATTCCGACCGGGTGGCGCCGGCATGGTATTGACGCATCTGTGGGTACTTCCACAGTGCCTCCGCCTCCTGCGGCGAGAGCATGCGGGTCAGGTCGTCCAGCGGCGGAATGCTCGGTCCTGCGCTGGTTTCGGAGTTGAACCCGAACGCGCCGCCCTCCTTGTCGGCATACCAATACGCCGGCGGAACCCACGTGTAGGGTCCGGTCATCTTCATGCCGGATGGCCCGGTCTCGGCCGTGGCCTCATCTGACGCCGCCGCGACGATCGGCAGCGGCCAGCCTTCCTCACGCAGGGTATCGACGTACATTTTCGCAACCGTCGCCGGCGGCGCGTGGTCGCTGCCGATCAGAAAGCCGATGACGGACGGGTGGTTCCGCAACAGACGCGCCTCGCTCGCCATCGAGGCTGCGGCGACCTTCTCGTCCGCAGCGTCCCACGGCTCGCCACCCGTCTTGGCCGCCGATTCCCACTTGTCGCAGCACTCCCAGCCGGCCAGGATCATGAAGCCATCGCGATCAGCGAGGTCGTAGAAGTGTGCGTCCTCCAGCTTGCCCTCACTGCGAATGGTGTTGAGCCCGAGGTTGAGGATGTAACTGAACTCGGCCTCCACGCGCCTGGGGTCGTCGCGCAGGAACATGTCCGGCGCCCAGCCCGCACCGCGAATCAGGACGGGCTTACCGTTGATGACGAACTGACTATAGCCCTGCGGGGTGAGGTGGGAGCTGACGCTGCGTATCCCGAACGTCGCGCTGGTATGGTCAGACATCGCACCATCAACGGCGGCAGTCATCTGCAGACGGTAGAGCGGATGCGCACCCATGCCGACCGGCCACCAGACCTGTGGATGGTGGAGGTCGAGGCCCGGATCGCTCGCGGGGGAAAATGCCACAGTCTGCGTTTCCCCGGGAGCGAGGTGGATCGTACGCCGCAGCGAAACGCCAGCCACGACGCCGGTGATCGTTGCGTCGTGTGCCGACGTATCGAGGTTGCGCGCCTCCACCTTCACGGTCAGCGCGGCGCGCGCGAGATCGGGAAGCGAGAGCGTCGATGTCACCTGCGGAAAACGTATCTCGACCGGCCCCGTCCGCACGATATCCACGCCCCGCCACGGGCCCATGTTGTTGTCCGGTGGCGCCGGGTTCCAGTCCACCCAGCCAATCGACAGGCTCGTCCTCGGGTCGGCCGGACGCACGCGCAATGCAAGGGTATTGATGCCCGCGTGTACCCAGGGTGTCACGTCGAGCTCATGCACGGGATAGGCGCCGGCGACGGCTGCCTGTTCTGCGACCCGCTGTCCGTTCAACCACACATCGGCGCTCGAGATGATGCCGTTGATACGCAGCAAGGTACGTATTCCCGGTGCTCCTTCGGCAACGGTGAACTCGGTGCGATACCACCAGGGAATCACGAACAGCTCGCCGTTGGCGTCGGGCTCCGCTACCGCACGCAGGTTGTCGCCGTAGAACACGTTCTCGTAGGTGCCGTTCTCCAGGAGTCCCGCCATCACGGTCGCACGGCCGCTCACCGGGTACCACCCCTTCGTTGAAAAACCGGCGGCGGAGACTTCGGCGCCGCTTTGCTGCGCTTTGGCGCTGGTCTGAATCTGCCACTGGCCTATGGCAGTTGCAGACCCGGCCTCGCTCTCCACCCGAGTAGGCGCGAAAGTGCCTTCCGCGCAAGCGAGCGAAGTGCCCGCCAGCGCCGCCAGGGCTGCCAGCACGCGGATCGTGGTCAGGCCCGGGATTCGGGTCGCCTCAGCCGCTCCCAAGACGCACCGCTCACCATTGCCCGCGGACGCCGAACTGGTATATGCGCTCGGAGAAGGTCGAGTGCGCCGGCTGGTCATGCCACACGAGGTAGTACCGCTGGTACTCGTTGGTGAGGTTGCTGCCGTTCACGAACAGCTCGGCGTACTTGCTGACCTTGTAGGCGATGGACGCGTCGAGGTAATGCTGCGGCTCCTCGTACCTTTCGAGGCCGGTGATGCCCCCCACGTTCTCCGACACGGCGCGCTTCGAGCGGTAGTTGTAGGCGACGCGCGCCTGGAATCGCTGGCTCTGGTACCAGAGGATCGCATTGCCGGACTCGGTCGAGTTGTCCTGGAACGGAATCTTGTTGCCCGCCAGATCGCGCTCGCCGGTGTCGCTCGGCGAGTAGGTGAAGTTGAGCTGCACTCCGGTATTGGACAGCAGCCCCGGAAGGAACGTGAAGCCCTGGCGATAATCGAACTCCACGCCGTGGAGGCTGTTGCCCGAGCCCTGAACCGGCTGGGTGATCGCCACGCAATTGCCGCGATAGACACCGTCCGCGTCCGGCAGGCTGCAATTGATCGTGCTACCCTGCTTGATGAAGCTCTGCACATCGATGTAGAAGAACTGGAGCGCAACCATGCTCGTCGCGTTCATGTAGTACTCGAGGTTTACGCCGTAGTTCGAGGAGCGCCACGGGTTGAGTTGCGGATTGCCGTTCGAGTTGCCCTGCGAAACCTTGTATATCGGGCCCGTCGGGGTTTCCTGCAGCGAGTAGCCGAGCGACAGTCCGCCGCCCCACTGGCTCAGATTGAGCGGCAGCATGTTCTTGGAGTAGGCGAGGCGCAGCACCAGCTGGTCGGTCATGTTCAGCGCGAAGTTGACCGCCGGCAGGACGTCGGTGTAGCTGCGATCGGTCTCCTGGGTGCCATTATCGGCGGGCTCGGTGAGGTTTGGCCCTGGCAAGCCGGTCAGATGCTGGGTGACCTCGAGGTTGGTTTTGATGAAGCGCACGCCAACGTTACCGCTGTACCGCATGCCGCCGAGCTCCCCGCCGAGGTCGGCCTGCAGATAGCTTGCCAACTCCTTCATCCACACGTGCCAGGTGCTTCCAGGCGCCTCCTGTGTCGTGGTATTGGGATAGAGCGAGTGCCAGAACGCCGCGGGATTGTCGATGGCCCTTGGATCGATCCCCCAGAAAGTGATCCCCGACCCGAGCAGGTTGGTGTATTCGCGGAAGTTGTTGGCGAGCGGCGGCGGGGTCTTCGAGAGCTGTTGTGAAGAAATTGCGCCGGCCCGGAAGTACCCTTGCGAGTTGTACGCGGTACACCAGGTATTGTCCGTCGTGGGGGGCGGGCCGTTCGTCGGATCTCCATTGCCCTGCAAAATGACATCGGAGCCGGCATAACGCACCAGGCAGCCGGTCGCGTTGGGGGTACCGTTCGGATTGGTGGCGCCCATGCCCCCCCCGTACACCGGAGTGACGAAGACCCATGCCTGGTTATCGCCGCTGCGGATGCCGTCGCGCACGCCGAACTTCAGCTTGAAGCCATGATTGAAGTCGTATTGTCCATCGAAGCGCAACGCGGTAAGCGAGGTTCTGCGGTCGTAGTTTTCGTTGCCTTCCAGCGTCTTCATGGTCCAGCCGTTGGGGTTGGCGAAAGCGCTGGCGAGCGCTGGGGGCATGGTGACGATGAGATTACGACCGGTGAAGTCCGCGGTGATGGGCATCGTATTCTGGGGAATTCCGATGGGGTTGAAGACGCGGTTCCCGCCCGGCGCGGGATAGACGAAGGTCCCGCACGGCAGGCCGGTGCGGGTGTCAGCCCACAGGCAGCCGTCGGAATCGGAAATGTTGATGTCGGTCTCTATGTTCGACTGCTGGGCCTTGTCGTAGATGCCGCGCACGCTGGCTTTGAAGGCGCCGCCGTTGTTGAAGTCCAGCTGGGCATTCATGTTCTGCGCCGAGGAGTCCCAGCGGATGACCTGCGAGTACGACTCGACGTCGCCCGGCCACTTTTCGTACACCGAGGTGGCGTAGATCTGCGAACCGGCCCAGTACTGGTCCGGCGGCTGCCCGGGCATCGGCGGAGTATTGTATTGATCTAACGCGGTGGCGCCGGTGTTTCGCGACTTCAACGGCACGTAAGTCGCGCCTTGCCAGTTGGCGGAATTGAACTGGATGCCGATGTTGCGATCCCACTCATCCTGGTGCGCGTAAAAGTAATCGCTGGTGAAGGTGAGCCCGCTGCCAAAGTCGAACTGAAACGACGCGTTGGCGGACTTGCGCTTGCGCTCGGTGGTGAGGTCGTAGAGGCTGATATCCTGACTGCCCATGAATACGCCGTTGGACTTGCCGTCACCGTTGACATCGACACTACCGTTTGGAAACACCTTGATCTGGGGAGGAATCGGCGCGCCGTTCCACGCGCTGATGAAGCCGTTGTAGGCGGCCGCGCTTTCCGCGTTTTCGCCGTGGAAAATGACGCCATACTGGTCGAGGCCCTCGCTGGCAGGACCGGGGTTGCCGTTGCCGTCAGTGTCCCGCGCACCGCTCAACGTGGTGTCGGAGTAATCGGCGGAAAGCTGCAGACCCCAGCGGCCATCGCCGTTGTATGAGATGAGGCCGTTGCCCTGCTTGCCAGTCTTCTTCGTGACGTCGCCCTTCTCCCCGTTGAGCGAATAGGCATAGGTGAAGCCAGTCGGCAGATCCCAGGGCCGAAAAGTGTGCAGATCGATCGCGCCGCTGATGCCGGTCGTAGTCTGGGAAGAGGTGGGCGACTTGATGACGTCCACCTGGTTGAAGAGCGTCGCTGGCAGCGTGGTGAAGTCGGGTTGTTGGGCGTCGATCTGGTCCGGCGTGATGAATACTTCACCGTTCAGCATGGTGCCGACCTGAGGCAGGCCGCGCACGTCCACCGAGGTGCCGACCCCCCCGTCGCGGTTGAT
>Ga0318538_10000672_pt1 | contig 9874 bp, 7 predicted proteins | sample GRESIP166b4f23_FD_202504 | JGI IMG/M metagenome (GOLD analysis project Ga0318538, IMG submission 202504) | Tropical soil microbial communities from Luquillo Experimental Forest, Puerto Rico - GRE.SIPMG.166b4f23 | ecosystem: Environmental > Terrestrial > Soil > Tropical forest > Bulk soil | place...
GTGAAACCCTACTGGCGCCCGCTCGACGACGGCACGCATCTCATGATGTTCCAGCCCGACAACGGCCCCGCATGAGGGATCGCCACAACGCGCGTGGTCCCGAGGCAGTCGCCAGATTCCTGCGCCCACGCTCGATCGCCATCGTCGGGATCTCTTCGCGCGCGGGCAGCTCCGGCCAGGTCATTCTGCAATCGCTCAAGCTCAACGACTTCAAGGGCGATATCCATCTCGTCGGCCGCACCGACGTGCCGATCGACGGCAGGCCTGTGCTCAAGAGCCCTGACGAGCTGCCGGAGGGCGTGGACCTCGCCGTGTTCACGCTGCCGGCCGCCGGCGTCCGTGAGGCGATCGAGGCCTGCGCACGTCGCGGCGTCGGCTCGGCGATGATCTTCGCCGCAGGGTTCGCCGAGGTCGGCGATCAGGCGACACAGGATGCCGTCACCGCGACCGCGGGCGCGGCGGGACTTGCCGTCGTAGGACCGAATTGCCTCGGCGTCACGAACAACGTGGATGGCATGTGGCTGCACATGCTCTACGCGCGCGAGGCGCAGCGCGGCGTCGAGGGAGGCGTTGCCTTTGTCGGCCAGAGCGGGGGCTTGCTCGGCCACTTCCAGCGCGCCGCCGACGGGCGCGGCCTTCCGCTCGCCTACGTGATCTCGACCGGCAACGAGGCGGGGCTCGAAAGCACCGACTTCCTCGAATTCCTGACGGACGACCGCTCCACCCGTGTGATCGCGCTCTACTGCGAGGAGATTCGCCGGCCGCAGAAATTTCTTGCCGCCTGCCGCCGCGCGCGCGCCGCTGGCAAGCCAGTCGTGCTGATGCAGGCGGGTCGCGGCACCAAAGCGCGCAAGGCCGCGCGGTCGCACACCGGCGCGCTGATCGGCGATTTCGCCACCATACGCACCCAGGTCGAGGACGCCGGCGCCGTCGTTGTTCATGCCATGGATGAGATGATGGATCTGGTCGAGATCCTGGTGCGCTATCCGATCCCTCCCACCAAGGGGCCCGGCATTCTCACCGCTTCGGGCGCGTACGTGGCGCTGACCAACGATTTCGCCGACGAAGCCGGCCTCGAGCTTCCCGCGCTCGACCCGGCCACGCTGAAGAAGGTCCGCGAGGTGCTGCCGGCCTACGGAAACTACGGCAATCCGCTCGACGTCACGGCCGGCTTCTCTCCGGATGTGCTACCGACCGCGGTCAAAGCGCTGATCGACGATCCCAATGTCGGGATGCTGTTCATCTCGTTTCCCATCAGCTATGCCGCGGTGGCGGTCGCCTTCAACAAGGGCATGGCGGACTCGCCGAAGCCCAAGGTGATGGTGGCGCTCGGCGACACCTGGCCGCTAGCTCCCGATATCATGCAGGCGGTCAAGGAAAGTCCGGCGGTGTTTTCGCGCTCGTCCGACCGCATGCTCCGCGCGATCACGCTCTATACCCGGTATGGGCGCTCTCTCGCGCGCACCCGCGTGCCCGCCAATCCCGTTCCGTTTCCAAACATGCCGAAGCTCGGCAAGGGCACGCAGCCGGAGTGGTTGAGCAAGAAAATCCTCTGCGCGGCCGGCATCCCCGCGCCCGATGGCGCGCTTGCGCGCGCCCCGGACGATGCCGTCGGCGTCGCCGAGCGCGTCGGCTATCCGGTGGCGTTGAAGGCACAAGCCGCGGCGCTGCCGCACAAAAGCGAAGCCGGCGGCGTCATGCTCAACTTAGCCGACGAGGCGGCGCTGCGTGCGGCCTGGGAGACGATGCAACGAAACGTCGAACACGCCGCGCCCGGCGTGACCCTCGACGGCTGCCTGGTCGAGACCATGTCGCCCAAGGGCCTCGAACTGATGATTGGGGCCAAACGCGATCCCGCGTGGGGGACGGTGCTGCTGGTCGGGCTCGGCGGCATCTGGGTCGAGGCGCTGGGCGACGTAGAGCTCCTGCCGGTCGATGCCGACGAAGCGCAGGTCGTCGAGGCGCTGCACAAGTTGCGCGCGGCGAAGCTGCTCACCGGATTCCGCGGCGCACCACCCGTCGACGTCGAAGCGGTGGCGAAGGCCGTCCTCGCCATCGGCCGTCTGATGCAGACCACGCCCGCCATTGTCGAGATCGACGTCAACCCCTTGATCGTCCACGCCAAGGGCCAAGGCGCCACGGCGCTCGATGCGCTAGTCGTCGCCGAGTGAAAGAGACGCGCCGTCTATCAGATCGCTGCCTGTAGGAGCACGAACCACTTCTGCCTATTCGGATTGCAATTGGGCTCGCCACCCGACGTGGGTTTATCCGGGGTGTAGCTATCGCACGCAGTGCTTCCCTGAGCTGCAGAAAGAACGCCTTTTGTATTTAGATTAAGTACCTTTTCGGTCACGGAATTCTGGACGTTGCCTCCTATCACAGTGACTTTACTGGAATCGCTGTCGACGCTGACAACGATGTCGCAGTGACTACGGCTAATGGGTTCCTCACCTCTCGCTATGTCGCGGAAGAGCGACTTGAACAGAGACGGCCCCTTTTGAGCGTACGGGTGTGGTGTACCTTCGATGTGCCGGTGATAGCAAAATAGATCACCAATCCGAGGTTTGGTTGTGTCAGGATCGCAAGCACGGTAAAAGCTGGCGCTGTCCCCTCCGACCAAATCTCTCAGGGATTGTTCAACGGCGGAGGTGATATAGGCCACGTGACTGGCGTCATAGGAGAACTCGGTATCCTCGTCGAGGGGAACAGCGCGCATAATGGAAGATACGAAGGCGGCTGACCACGGAACGTCGCTGATACTACTGCGGACTACGCTTTGTTGCAGAGCCTCTCGTAGGTCGTCGGACTCGGGCCCCATTTGAGACAGATCGAGTCCTGATATGAATTTCAAAAGACGCCGTAGCTGTATTTTTTTCCGATGCAGAACGGACGGCGGATCATCACTCAGAGCACCAGGATAGTACCACACTTGAAGCGCGCCCCCCGCGCCTTCCCCTATTTTCCGATCATTGAGTTTTTCCCAATATCCCAAAACCTGACGCCATGGGATCTGTCTCGCAGAAACGTTGCCATCTATTTCCTGGTCGCTCTCCACTTCCGAGTGCCCAAAAGAGACTATGCGTCCTGCCCGGTCGACACGGCTTCCATTGAATGCCTGATGCTGCGCGATAGCCTCGTCTTTGATCTTGATTGCTCTTGAAGATGCCGCAACTGACGCTCTCGTTTGACATTGCTTCGCAAGGTTCCTGAATGACGCATCGTCGACTTCCTGCCCGGAAGCCCCAGAGGTCAAAATCATGAACATGGCCAACGGGCAGACGATTCTCAGCGGCAGCATACGATCTTCCTCCGGCCTCGCGACGATCACGCTTGCAGGCGCGTAGTATTACTGGAGGCTGGGGAAAAATGATGGCGTCGCAGAGAGTTGGAGCGGGCGAAGGGAATCGAACCCTCGACATACAGCTTGGGAAGCGGTGTGTCTGCGCTAAAGCCCGCTTAAATCCGCTCTTGCTAATTGCGGAAGTGCCCGTAAATATTAACCGATGTTTAGCCGCTGGTTAGCCCGTGTTAGACCAGCGTCCTGTTAGCCCCAGCGTTAGCCGCAGTAGTTTTGATGGCCCGCAAATCGCTGTCCGAGCTTGGCGTGCGCGCTTTGAAGCCGCGCGCCGCGCGCTACGCGTATCCGGATCCCGAACTGGCTGGGCACTTTGTGCGCGTGCAACCGAGCGGCGCCAAGAGTTATTGCGCGGTCGCCCGCAATCCCGCCGGGAAACAGATCTGGACCACGATCGACTCGACCGATCGGATGAAAATCAAGATGGCGCGCGAGATGGCGCGCGAGATCATCCGGCGGGTCCGCGACGGTCTGCCAGCCATCGAGGCCAAAGGCGAGACGTTTGGTAGCGTGGTCGAGGACTGGCGGAAACGCCACGTGCAAAAGAACAAGCTGCGCAGCGCTTACGAGATCAATCGCCTACTCGACCGCCACGTTTTGCCGGTATGGCGCGACCGCGAATTCGTCGCGCTCCGCCGCAGCGACATCACTGCACTGCTCGATCGTGTCGAGGACAATCACGGGGCACGACAGGCGGACTATTGCCTCAATATCGTCCGGTCGATCATGAACTGGCATGCTGCTCGCCGCGACGACTACAACCCGCCGGTCGTCCGTCGCGGCATGCGAAGGCAAAGTCCGCATGCGCAGCGACGCGCACGGGTTCTGAGCGACGACGAGATCCGGGCGATCTGGAAGGTGGCGGATGCCGCGCCGCCGTTGGGCGGCATCGTCCAGCTTTGCCTGCTGACGGCGCAGCGGCGAAGCAAGGTGATCAACCTGCGCCGCTCAGAGATCGCAGGTGATACCTGGACGCTGCCGCTGGAGGCGCGCGAGAAGGGCAATGCCGGAATCCTGGTCCTGCCACCGATGGCGCTTGCCATCATCGAACGTCAACCGGTCTTTGCCGGTAACGATTTTGTCTTTGCTGGTCGCGACGGCCCGCTCATCGGTGTCGGCAAGATCAAGGCGCGGCTCGATCAAGCCGCTGGCGTTACCGGCTGGACCCTACATGATCTGCGCCGCACCGCGCGCAGCTTGATGTCCCGCGCTGGCGTGTCGAGCGAACACGCTGAGCGCGTCATGGGACATGCGATTGAGGGTGTCGAGGGAACCTACGACCGGCACAGTTACGAAAGCGAAAAGGCGGACGCATTGAAGCGGCTGGCGACGCTGATCGAAGCTATCGTGCATCAGCGCTCGGCCGATCTGGTGCCGATGCAGCGGAAGGGCAAGCGCCGAAAGACCGATTCGGCCGCTTCGCCGTAATCGTGTTAAGCAGGCGCGGCTCGGGTGCTTGATTGATGTGGGCCAATGTCACGTGACATTGATTTGCGCCTTGCACGATGTCGACGCGCCAGGAGCGCACGGCGTGAGTAGCTATGAAAGGTAGAGTTCCTGGCGACGACTTCAGACCATTCTGGGCCTCGATCCGTCTTCCGTCGAAATCGACGGAGAGCTGGCACGAAAAAAATTTTGGCTGAGCGTAGCGTGAGTTAGGACATGGGATAGGACAGAATGTCCTAATTATCTAATGTTTTCAATGATTTAGCCTAGACATGGGGTGAGGTCGGTGCATCTTGATGAAGGGTCATCCACGCCACTTGAGACCAGATGCACCAGATAAAAATCCTCGAAGGATTTCTGACCGAGCACGAACTTGCCAAACAGCTGGGCCGCCACACGCGCACTGTAGCGAACTGGCGTCAGCTTCGTATTGGCCCGCGCTTTACCATGATCGGACGATCTCCCCACTACCGCGCGGATGAAATTAAAAACTGGTTGTTTGCTGGCGGTGTCGCCGCCGCGACAGAACGCGCTGCAGCGAAGCGGCGTTCGCGTGCTCCAAAATGACCCTGTTGCGTTTTTCCGATCTGCGGGCATGCGGCATCGTCAAGTCCTGGCCGCAATTAAAACGGCTGCAGCAGCTTCACGGCTTTCCGCGAGGCAGGATGTTGTCGCCCAATATCCGCGCCTGGACCGAAGACGAGGTTAGCGGCTGGATCGCATCGCGACCGGTCGAGAACCGGCGACCCCTGCAAGGTGCCTCCGAGGCTAATCAAGAACGCCGCCGCAGGGCCATTTGCGGGGGCGCGCGATGACGATGGACCCGCCTCCGTTCGAGACGCTGCGCGCGCACTATTACGGCGCGATCCTCGCAGACCCGCCTTGGCGTTTTGAGACGTGGTCGGACAAAGGCCGCGACCGCTCGCCTGATCGTCATTACCGCGCGCTGCCAACCGAGGAGATCATGGCCCTGCCGGTGGCCGCGCTGGCCGCGCCCGACTGCGTGCTGTTTCTGTGGGTGACGTGGCCGATGCTCCTCCATACCCTCCGGGTGATCACGGCCTGGGGCTTCACCTACAAGACATGCGCCTACGATTGGACGAAGGCCGACGCCTCGCAGGTCGAACTATTTCAGGACGACATCGACGATCCAGTCATGGGGGGCGGCCATTGGACTCGCGCCAACACCGAGCCGTGCCTGCTGGCGGTACGCGGCAAGCCCAAGCGGCTTCACGCCGATGTGCGGCAGGCGATCATCGAGCCGAGGCGCGAGCATTCCCGCAAACCGGATTGCGTGTACGACCGCATCGAGCGGCTTGTCGCCGGTCCTTATCTGGAACTCCTCGCGCGTCGGCACCGCGACGGATGGGATGCGTGGGGCGATGAAGTCGACAAATTTTCGAGCAGGGCGCGGCAATGAAGCTCGCCCGCGTCGGCCGCGCGATTACGTAACCATGCCCTATAGGGTTACGTGACCAATAGCCTGTTGAGTTACGTGACTGGAGGCATTTCTCAATGCCGTTGACCGGCGCCGAGAAGCAGGCCCGCTATCGTGCTCGCAACATGATCTCGCTCACGTGGGACGCCCGCGAGATTGCCTGCAAGCTGCTGGCAATGGACGACCACGCCAAGCTGGTTCAGGTGTCCGCCCTGCTGAGGAACCGACTCGACCCCAAGGACGGCCGCTGTAAGTGGGTCAAGGATGACGGCGGGCGAAGTAAGTCCGGGATTGCCCGAGGCAACAAGCGCGACGGCGTTGGCGATTGCGTCGCCCGCGCCATCGCCATCGCGACACAGAGGCTCTACCGCGAGGTTCACGATACCCTGACCGCCGCCACCGTTCGATACGTGGCGGCGGCCAGCGACGGCTGGGCGAGGTGGGCGAAGCGCAGGGGTGGTGTGCGCGTCTTCCATGCCGACCACGGCGTCGTTGACGAGGTCTACGGTCCTTACCTGGAGGATCTCGGCTGGAGGTTCACGTCGACGAAGGGGCTGCCCCGAGGGAGGGGAGTCCACCTGCGCGCCGACGAGTTGCCGCGTGGGCGGCTGATCGTGCGACTGCCCCGGCACCTCACGGCCGTCATCGACGGCGTCATTCACGATACCAACGACTGCAGCGAGGAGGGCCGCCGCCGCATCCGAGGCTATTGGAGCGCGCCGAGTTCGAAGGAAGCGAGCCAGCGAGGGGCGGCACGATGACCGCCGAGCTTTATGAAGCTAGTCCCATAAAACGCCTCCGCGCCACCAAGGCCGAGGTCGAGGCCCGACGCGAGGCCCTGCTCGACATCATCGACGACGGCAAGCCCATGACCGTCCGGCAGGTCTTCTATCAGGCCACCGTTCGCGGACTCGTTGAGAAGGCCGAGACTGGCTACTCGAAAGTCCAAACCGACATCACGCTGATGCGGCGCGACGGGTCGCTGCCCTACGACTGGCTTGCCGACAATACGAGATGGCAGCGCAAGCCGAACACATTCGACAGCGTGGAGGATGCGCTCAGGGAAACCGCGCGCTTCTACCGTAAGAACCTGTGGCGCGATGCCGACGCCTACGTCGAGATCTGGCTGGAGAAGGACGCGCTCTCTGGCGTCATTTATCCGGTCACGTCAATGTATGACGTGCCGCTGATGGTGGCGCGCGGCTATGCCTCGCTCTCGTTCCTCTTCAGCGCGGCCGAGTACATCAACACTCTCGACATTCCGGCCTACATCTATCACCTGGGGGACTTCGATCCCTCTGGCGTCAATGCCGGTGAGAAGATCGAGGAAACGCTGCGCGAGCTTGCTCCAGATGCCGACATCGTCTTTGAGCGCATAGCGGTCACCGAAGAGCAGATCACCGATTGGGACCTGCCGACGCGGCCCACCAAGGCCAGCGATACCCGCGCCAAGACTTTCAGCAGCGCGCTTTCGGTTGAGCATCAACATTTTCACCACCCTCAACTATCCCTTCGCCACCAATGGCACGACCGCGTACGGCATCAACGGCTCGGGCCAGATCGTCGGGAATTACGAGGACGGCAGCGGAAACCACGGCTTCCTCTTAGACTATAACAGCCCGACCTCGACCACCACCTTCACCGTCAACTCTTGAACCACCATCAACTAGTCATGGGAATATGGAAAACCATTAAAGCAGCGTTTGTGATGGGGTGAGGATAAAGAGCGGCGACGATGCCCACCTATACATATGATCCCGTTAGCGATCCTTTGGCCGACAACGGCGGAACATATGCGTATGGAATAAATGGAAGCAATCAAGTCGTTGGCGGCTATTTCCTCAACCACGTCGAATATGGATTCCTCGACGCTAACGGCGTGTTCACGACGCTGACCGATCCCAAGGCCAACGGTGGGGTCACGTCCGCGAGCGGCATCAACAGTTCGGGTCAGGTCGTCGGAACATTTGTCGGAGCTGACGGCTATTTCGGCTATCACGGATTCCTGTACAGCGGTGGCATCTGGACCACCCTGAACGATCCTTCGGCGGCGAACCAGACCGATGCACACGGCATCAACGATTTAGGCCAGATCGTCGGAGACTATTACAATAGTGGTTATCACGGATTTCTTTACAGCGGTGGCATCTGGACCACACTCGACGATCCGGTGGCGCTGAGCGTGGGTGGCCAAACCTATGCATACGGCATCAACAAGTCCGGCATAGTGGTCGGTTATTTCACCGACAACAGCAATCATTCCCACGGCTTCGTCGAGAGCGGCGGCAACTGGACCACGCTCGACGATCCCGCTGCAGGGCCCAATGGGGCCACTTTCGCATCTGGAATTAACAACAGCAACGAGATCGTCGGGCAGTACGTGGACGGCGCCGGCAATACACACGGGTTCATCTATAGCAACGGCCTTTGGACGAATTTCGACGAACCCGCCGCGGTCCACGGCACCTTTAGCTACGGCATCAACGATGCAGGTGATCTGGCCGGCTATTACCAGGACCAGAATTTTAACGGTCAGGGCTTCCTGGGGCTTCTCGGACCAAATCCCTCGCCGCCGCTCGGCACCAGCGCCCACATGGTCCTGCGCGGCGCGAACACGTCTCCTGCCGCGATGGGCCAGTACGAGATCTACGACATCGGCAACAACGCGATCCTCGCCGGCTACTCGCTTGGCCAGGTCGGGCCGAATTGGGGGTTTGTCACCCTCGGCGGCTTCAAGGGCAGCGACACCACCGACATGCTGTTGCGCAATTCCACCACCGGCGGCTTCGAGGTTTACGACATCAGCAACAACAATATCACCGGCGCCGCCTTTCTCGGCAACGTCGGCATGGATTGGCAGGTGATGGGCTTCGGAAATTTCTCGAGCCGCGGCGAGAACGACATGATCCTGCGCAACGTCAACTCCGGCGGGGTCGAGGTCTACGATCTCGCCAATAACCAAATCACCGGCGCCGCCTTCATGGGCACGGTCGGCTTGAATTGGCAGTTCTCGGGCGTCGGCAATTTCAGCGGCCTCGGCGAAAGCGACATGCTCCTGCGCAACTCCAATACCGGGGGATTGGAGGTCTACGACATCGCCAACAACCAGATCACCAATGCTGCCTTCATCGGCACCATCGGCCTGGATTGGCAGTTCTCCGGCGTCGGCAATTTCAGCAGCGTCCCCGGCGAAACCGATCTCTTGTTGCGCAACGTCAATACCGGCGGGTTGGAAGTCTACGACATCAATAACAACCAACCCACCGGCGCCGCCTTCCTCGGCACCATCGGTTTGGATTGGCAGTTCGCGGGCATCGCCCCGATCCACGCACCTGGCGCGTCCGATCTCGTGTTGCGCAACGTCAACAGCGGCGCATTCGAGGTCTACGACATCGCCAACAATCAACTCACGGGGGCCGCCGCGCTGGGCTCGGTCGGCTTGGATTGGCAGCTCGGCGGTTTCGCGGCGGCCCCCCCAACTGGCTCCATGAGCAGCTCGGGCTCAACCTCTCAGCTCGTGCAGGCGATGGCGGGTTTTGGCGGCGGCAGCGCAGCCGGGACCATGAACACTGTCCCTCTCAGTGCCGAGACATCACAGCAGCCGTTGCTGATGACACCGCAGCACGCATGAGGCG
>Ga0318538_10000673_pt1 | contig 9873 bp, 8 predicted proteins | sample GRESIP166b4f23_FD_202504 | JGI IMG/M metagenome (GOLD analysis project Ga0318538, IMG submission 202504) | Tropical soil microbial communities from Luquillo Experimental Forest, Puerto Rico - GRE.SIPMG.166b4f23 | ecosystem: Environmental > Terrestrial > Soil > Tropical forest > Bulk soil | place...
GCGTCCGATGGTCTGCCAGCTGGTGCTGATGGAGGTCTCGATGATGTCGGCGGCGAGCTGCAGAGTGAGGCCGGCGACCAGCCAGCGTGCATAGCGCAGCCACGCCTGACGCGCCAACCGATCACCCAGTGGCTTGAAGCTCGCACGAGCGACCTTGAACGCGACCTCGATCGTCCCGACGAGAATGACGAACAATGCCAGTGCGTCGATCAGCGTGATCGCCGCTTCACTGACGATGATGAGCCACTCTCTCATGCACGCTACTCATCTCGAACGGCGTGCGGCGGCGCGCCGTCCGGCATGCGCGGCGTCACTCATACGGACCGACGTGTCCGATCATGCTGAACGCGACGGCGACGCCGAGGAGCAGCAGGATCACGGCCACGATGAGCACCAGCGATGTGGGGAACTCGCTCTCGCCGTGAACCAGACCCTCGGCTTTCATGGTGGCGCGCATCCGGCGCAGGCCCAGCATGAACCTCACGTGGTAGATGATCCCGAGGATCAGCATGCCGACACCGAGGAGCACCAGGGACTCGCCGAAATTGCGTGCCGCCGCCGCGCCTTTCAGGACCCCTGCCTCCTTGAGCTTGTTGAAGAACGTGTGGATGGTGAAGCCGAAGCTGATGAGCGACAGCGCCGTACGGATGACCGCCATCAGCGTACGGTCGGCAGCCATGCGCGTGCGCTGAAACGCCATGCCGGTGCGCCGCATCGCCAGCTCGGTGGTGATCGACGCGGAGCTCGGGGCGCTGCTCAGCGCTTCAGTCACGCCGGTCCCTGACGATGCAGCGGAAGCCGACGTGGCTGGTGGAGGTGTCGATGGGCTCGGCGTGGCGCGCCGCCGGACGATAGCGGCGACAGTAGTTCGGGGCGCACAGATGCGAGCCGCCCTTCAATACCTTGCGTGGAATGCGGATGTTCGGCTGGCAGCTGTCGTAACTACCGTCCTCCGCCGCGCCGCGCGGATTCTCGGAGGCGCAGCAGGGAGCGGGCGCGGTGACCTCATGACGCGCGGCGTACCAGTCAGTGGTCCACTCCCAGACGTTGCCGATCATGTCGTAGAGTCCGTAGCCGTTCGGTGGATACGCCATGACGGGCGATGTGCGCGCGTAACCGTCGGCCCGCGTGTTCTCGTGCGGAAAGTCCCCCTGCCAGGTGTTGGCCATGTGCCGCTCCTGCGGCGTGAATTCATCGCCCCACGCGAATTCGGCGCCATCGAGCCCACCGCGTGCGGCGAATTCCCACTCGGCCTCGGTCGGCAGCGCCTTACCGGCCCAGTGGGCATAGGCCTCGGCGTCGCGGTAGGCGATGTGAACGACCGGATGCTCCTCGAGGCCCGCGAGCGAGCTGCCTGGGCCGTACGGACGCCGCCAGAACGCGCCGAACCGGAACTGCCACCACTGGCTCCAGTCGCTGAGGTCGACCGCCCGCTGCGGTGGTGTGAACACCAGTGAGCCGGCTTTGAGCATGTGCGGCAGTGCGCCCGGGTAGTCCCTGGGGTCAGGCGGAATCTCCGCGAAGGTCACGTAGCCGGTCGCCTCGATGAAGCGGCGAAACTCGCGGTTGGTGACCGGCGTGCGGTCGATCCAGAAACCGTCCACACGCACGCGGTGCACCGGGCGCTCCTCCGGGTAGTGCTGATCCGACCCCATGAGAAAAGCCCCGCCCGCCACGCGAACCATCCCGGGATGGGGCGCCTCGGCACGCGCCGCGGTTTCCACGTCTGCGAGTGGCGGGGACTTATCCTCGATGGCTTCGGTCATGACGGCGCCCGCGGGTACTTTGGGTGGATTGTCCTCACACCGCGCGGCACGGACCATCGGCCCAAAGTCCTAGTCCGACGTCGTGTACCGGGCAGCCGGAACGTGAGCCGCAGCGTTGCCGTCGTCCGGGTCTCAGTAAGACGCCCTAAAGAATAACCGCACGCCACCGTATCTCCAGGTCAGGTTGCCGTCGTACGCACTGTTGTCGATGTTGACGTTGGTCCTGAACTCGTTCCAACCGGCCCCAAAGCCGAAGTTCTTCCACGGCATGTAGAAGACCGAGGCGTTGTAGTCCTGCAGGTTGCCGTCGTACTGCTGGTACTTCAGCGTGAAGAACTGGAACATCGCGTCGAGGCTCCACCGTGGGTAGAATTCCCACACGTAATGCGCGCCGAAGACCGGTAAGGGTCCGTTGACGTCCGCGCGCGCGGATTGCTGTTGGTTGACCGTCTGTCCGACCGCCGTCAGCTGCAGCTTGAAGCTGAGGTCATGAATTCCGACCGAGCCTGCGAGCTCGTAGTGCTCACCGCGCAGAAAGGCATATTCGTAGGCGAGCTCCAGTACCCCGGTGTCGAAGCGGGTGCTCACCTGCGCATTGACGGGATAGGTCTGGCCGCGGAACACGATCTCGTCGGTGAGGCTCTTCTGCGCGGAGCGACTCTCATCGAAATACATCACGCGGATCTTGTGACGCTCGAAGAATCGCCAGTAGCCATCCAGCCTGAAGCTGGTGCGGTCGCCGATGCCGAGCTGGCGCTCGACGTCGATCGGTGTGCCGACCTCGACGGGAAGGCCCGCTCCCGCAGAGCCGTCGGCGCGCACGGTCGTGTTCGTGCTCAGTACGAAGGCACCGATAGTCAGCGCAAACGTGTCATCGAGCGGATTCGCGTACGCCGCACATGGACCCCAGAGCGCCAGCGCAACTGCCAGCAGACGCAGGGGCGGGATACCTCGCTGATTGCTCATCGTGGCGACTATGCGAAGCCGTCGGACCCGTGGGAATGAGACCTTGGTCTGATCACCGGTCCCGGCGGCCGAAACTGGCTCCCGGACCGGGCAGCGGTGCACACTAAGCACCGGGCTTCGCCCGTTTGATCAGGGCTTGCGCCGCGCTGCAGTGATTGTGCCAACATGAACAGGGTTTCAATCGAGGTCGGCTCGCCCGCCGGGCCCGGTCGGTCCCTGAGCCGACTCCTCGAATCGCATCTGCCCCGGACGCTCCTCGCCGCAGCGGGCGTGGCGGTGAGTTATGCCGCAACGGCGTGGCTCGGCATGGCGTACAGCTTTCCCGGCGCCGGGGTGTCCGCGCTCTGGTTTCCGAATGCGATCCTGCTCGCAGCGTTGCTTCTCTCACGGCGCCGTGACTGGTGGATCTATCTGGCGTTCGTGCTGGGCGCGCACTTCCTGGTGCTGCCGCTGCTCGTGAGCCTCCCACCCGATCGTGCCGTGATCGGATCCATCGGCAACTGTGCCACGGCGGTGGTCGGAGCCCTGGCCCTCTCCGCCTTCGTTCCCGGCATCCGGCGCATCGACAGTCTGCGCACCGCGATCGCATTCATCCTGCTCGCCGGCGTCTTCGCCCCGCTCTGCACCAGTCTCCTGGTTGCGGCGGCGGCCGTCGCCGTGGGCCTCAGCACGACCTTCTCGTGGACGGCGATCGCGCGCTCGCTCACCAACGCGTTCGCCATTCTCACCGTGGTGCCGCTCATCCTTCATGGTGCCGCCTCGCTGCGCCAGGGCGGCGGCACGATTCACTCCGCGCGTGCCGCTGAAGCGTCGGTGCTGGCGATCGCTCTCGCGACCCTCGGAATCCTCGCGTTCGTCGCTCCCGACCGCGCCAACAATCTTTCCCCGGCCCTGCTGTACGCGCCCTTTGTGATCCTGGTGTGGGGGACGGTGAGGTTTGGGGTGCCAGGGGCGTGCGGTCCGGTATTGCTGCTCGGCGTGTTGGCCACCTGGGGCGCACTCAATCGTACCGGTCCCTTCGCCGCCCACTCGCCGGCCGACAATACTGTTGCGCTGCTGGTGTTCCTCGTGATCACCAGCGGCTCGCTCCTGCTGCTCGCCGCCGTGCTCGAGGAACGCCGCTCGCTGGAGCTGGCCGGCTCCGCCAGCGAGGCGCGCTTTCGCACCATCTTCGCTCACAGCATCATGCCCACCGTCATCTGGCACGAGGACGGCCGCATCCTCGATGCCAACGATTCATTCTTGAGGCTCACCGGTTATGACCGCGCCGATCTGAGCTCCGGCCGCCTCGTGGCCCGGGATCTGATCGGGCGTCCAGGGAGCGTGGGGGTCCCGGATCCCCTCCGGGCGACGCCCGATCTCAACACCGAAGTGCCGCTCGAGCGTGAGCTGTTGCTGCGGGACGGCCGGCGCATTCCGGTGTTGGTCGGCGGCTGCCGCTTCACGGGGTCCGCCACCGAGGGCACCGCGTACGTCTTCGACCTCTCCTCGCTCCGCCGCGCCGAGTCGCAGCGGCGCCAGCTCGAGATGCTGCACTCCGCGGTGCTCGCCTCGATCCACGACCAGATCGTCGTGCTCGATCAGGTTGGCGTGATCATCGAAACGAACGAGTCCTGGCGGCGCTTCGTCGAGCATGCGGCGAGTCGGCCCTTCGAGCGTGGCTTGGTCGGCGAGCACTACCTGCAGGCCTGCGCAGCCGCCGCGCAGGATGGCGACGCGATCGCGCAGGAGCTGCTCGGCTGCATCCGCGATGTGCTCGGCGGCGTCAGCCTCCATCGCCGGCTCGAGTTCTCGCGCGAGACTCCGGAAGGCCTCGTGTGGTACGAGATCTCCATCGAGCGGCTGCACCGCCCGGAAGGCGGCGCGGTCATCACCCGCGGCGATATCACGGCGCACAAGCAAGCGATCGCCCAGGCGCGTGAGCAGCGCCAGCAGCTCGCTCACCTGGGGCGCGCCGCCGTGCTCGGGGAGCTCTCCGGCGCCTTCGCGCACGAGCTCGCCCAGCCGCTCACCTCCATCCTCGGCAACGCGGAAGCGGCGCTCGAGATGCTGCCGCCCGACACGGCGGGCCTCAGTGAGATCCGTGACATACTGCGCGACATCATCAAGGACGACGTGCGCGCAGCGGAAGTCATCCAGCGCCTGCGCTCGATGCTCACGCAGGGCGAGACCCAGCGGCGGCCCGTCGACCTGAACCAGCTCGTGCGTGAGGTTCTGTCCCTCGCTCGCAGCGACCTGCTCACGCGCAACGTTTCGGTGGTCACGCAGTTCGACCCGCTCGCCGGGCTGGTGCTGGCCGACCCGGTGCAGCTGCAGCAGGTGCTGCTCAACCTCATCGTCAACGCCTGCGAGGCGATGGCCGGAACGTCCCCGGGCCAGCGCCGGCTCACGATCGCCACACACCCCGTCGATGAGGAGCGCGCCATCGAGTGTTCAGTCGCCGACTGCGGCTGCGGAATTCCCTCCGGCGACACCGAGCGCATCTTCCAGCCCTTTGTGACCACCAAGAAGCAGGGCCTGGGGCTCGGGCTCGCGATCTGTCGGTCCATCATCGAGGCGCACGGCGGGCGGCTGTGGGCCGAGAATGGCGCCGATGGGTGCGGCGCAGTGGTCCGGTTTACTGCCAGGATTGGCGCATAGGACGAAGGTCCACTACCGCAGAACGTCCTGCAGTCGCCCAATGTGGCGCCATGGCAGCCGCGCGGCCCCTGCTTGCGGTCGTGGACGACGAGGAGTCGGTGCGCCGGGCGCTCGCACGCATGCTGAGTGCCTCGCAGTTCGAGGTCGATGTGTTCGCCTCGGGCCAGGAGTTCCTGGATTCATTGCGCGCACGCCTGCCGGATTGCGTGATCCTCGACTATCAGATGCCCGGGCTCACCGGCCGCGACGTGCAGCGCCAGCTCACCCTCGCGAAGATGCGGTTGCCGATCATCGTGGTGACCGCGCACGATCAACCGGCGCTGCGCGAGCAGTGCCTGGCCGACGGCGCGGTCGCCTACCTCTCGAAGCCCTTGCAACGCGAGCGCCTCGTCGGCCTGATCAATGACGCGATCAGGCTGCGCTCCACATCCTGAATCGTCGTACTGCGGCCTCAGGTTGCAACAGCCCGGCCTCAGCTTCGGGTCAGAGAGGTGTTGCTGCACGCTAGCGGGTGGTGTGAGGCGGCAGGCATAATCGCGGCGGCGCTGAACGGCTCGAGTCGCCGCGCAAAGAATAAAGAGCCGTGGACGCTCCAGGAGATCGAGTTGCGTCAATGACGAAGGGAAGTGGTCATGACTGAGCTTTCCCCAATGGTCTACGTGCTGGACGATGAGCCCGCCGTGGTCGTGGCACTCGCACGCATGTTGCAGAGCAGCGGCTTCACGGTGAGCCCGTACATCTCGGCCGCCGAGTTCCTCGAGGCGCACGATGCGGAGACACCGGGCTGTCTCGTGGCCGATGTGCGCATGCCCGGAATGAGCGGCCTCGAGCTTCAGCGCACGCTGCGCGCGCGCGGCATCGAGCGGGCCATCGTTTTCGTTACCGGACAGGGCGACATTCCGACGACTGTGCAGGCGATGAAAGCCGGCGCCGTCACCTTCCTCTCGAAGCCGGTGCAGCGCGCCGAGCTCGTGGCCGCCGTGCGCGAGGCGCTGCTGCGGGATGCCGTCGGGCGGGCGCAGCGTCGCGAGCGCGAGGATCTCGTGCGCCGCCTCGCGAGCCTCACCCCGCGCGAGCGCCAGGTGCTCGAGCTGGTCGCGACCGGCATGCTGAACAAGCAGATCGCCGCCGAGCTCGGCGCGGCCGAGAAGACCATCAAGGTCCATCGTGGTCGTATCATGGAGAAGATGCAGGTCCGTACGGCGACCGCGCTGGTCGGGCTACTGTCGCGCGCGGAGACGCGCGCCCACCCTGCGCGCGGATCACCCGCGGCCTGACGCGGGCCTCTACAACCCCCAGGGGAGCTTCACATGATGACCAAGGTTACAGGTGCCCGGTTGAGTCTCATCGCTCTCGCGGCGGTGATGCTGGCGGGCTGCGAGACCGGCCCGCAGATACGCTCGGTCTCCGAGCCCGGCGCGAACCTCGCGAGCTACCGCACCTACTCGTTCGTGGCACAGCCGGGCACGAACCGCGGTGGCAATGTCACGCCGCTCACCACTTTCTTCCAGACGGCGATTACGCGCGAGATGAATGCCCGTGGCTTTCAGCACGTCGAAAGCGGCGGCGACCTGCTGATCAACTTCAACGCGCGCGTCTCCGAGAAAGCCGACATTCAGTCGACACCCGGGCCCGGACCCTATTACGGCTACGGTTACTACGGCTATCGCGGCGGGATGTACGCGGGACCCGAGGTGCAGACGGTGCGCTACAAGGTGGGCACCGCCAACATCGACGTGGTGGATGCCAAGCGCAAGGTGGTCGTGTGGGAAGGCATCGCGGAACAGGAGCTCACCGACCAGGTCATGCAGAACCCGCAGCCGGCCATCGACAACGTGGTCACCAAGATGTTCGCGCAGTTTCCGGGACGCGCGGCGGGGGCCTGACGAGGCCGTGCCGGGCGTCGCTTACGATACGAGCCAGGCGAGCGCCAGCCCCACGACGCTCGCTGCCATGACCGCGGTGGCCGTCCAGCCGAGGGTGCGAAGCCCGGCCGGCAACTGCAGCGGCCCCATGACGCGCGCGCGCGTCGCCAGGTACATCACCGCGGCGAGCAGCGGCACCGCAATGACGCCATTCAGCACGGCGCTCCAGTAGAGCGCCCGAATCGGATTGAACGAGGTGAAGTTCAGCGCCGCGGCAAGCGCAGTCGCGAGCGCAGTCGTCGCGTAGAACCCGCGGGCGTGCCCGGGCCCGTATCGCCGCCCGACACGCCACGACATCAGCTCCCCCACCGCGTAGGCGGCCGAGGTCGACAGTGCGGGCAGCGTCAGCAGTCCCGCGCCGATGATCCCGAGGGCGAACAGGATGAAAGTGAAGCGGCCACCCAGAGCGCGCAACGCTTCGGCCGCCTCGGCGGCGGTTTGAATCGTCTGCAGCCCGTGGGCGTGCAGCGTGCTTGCGGCGGTGATCACGATGAACAGCGCCACCACGCCCGAAAGCCCCATGCCGATGAGCGTGTCGAGGCGGATACGTGCGAACTCCAGCGGCGCCTGTTCCACCGCGTCGCGCAACGCAGCGCCGCCGCGCCGGTGATGGCCGTCCTCGACCTCCTGTTGCGCCTGCCAGAACAACAGATAGGGACTGAGAGTGGTGCCGAGAGCCGCCAGCACCGCGAGCACGTACTGCGGGCTCGCCGCGAGCGGCGGCCACACCAATGCACGTGCCACCTCACTCCAGGGCACATGGACGACGAAGGCGCACGCCACGTAGCTCAGCAACGACAGCGACAGCCACCGCAGCAGCTGCACGTAATGGGCGTAGCGGGCGAGCATCTCGAACAGGACCGCGGCGGCAGCCAGCAGGGCAACGTACAGCAGCGCCGGCGCGGCGAGCAGCAGACGCAGCACGGCACTCATCGCCCCGAGGTTTGCCGCAAGGTTGAACACGTTGGCGATCGACAGGAGCGCCACCAGCGCCGTGGCCAGCCACCGCGGAGTGTGGCGGCGCAGATTGCCGGCGATGCCGCAGCCGGTCACGCGCGCAATGCGCGCGCTGATCTCCTGGATCGCGACCAGCAGCGGGAAGCTGAAGGGCAGCGTCCACGCAAGTCCGAAGCCGAACTGCGCGCCGACCTGTGAGTAGGTGCCGACGCTGCTCGGGTCGTTGTTGCAGGCGCCGGTGATGAGACCCGGACCCGGACGCAGCGCGGTGCGGCGCTCGTTTCTCATCCTCCCCGCTCACAGGTTGGGTTGCGCGATCGTGGAGTAGGATAGCAGGAGCCAACACGGAGGCCCCTATGCCGCGGCGATTCGCACGGCGAACTTTTCTGTCGATGACGGCACTCTCCGCGGCAGCGACGACGCGCTGGTCGCGCGCCGCGCTCGCAGCGCGCGGCGGGCGCGAGGCGGATCAGGCCGACCGCATCCGCGTGCGACCCTTCCCCGTGTCGGCGGTACGACTGCGCGCCGGCGCTGCGCTCGAGGCGCTCGAGGTCAATCGTCGCTACCTGATGGGTCTCGACACCGACCGGCTGCTCCACATGTTCCGCATCACGGCGGGCCTCCCGAGCACCGCGCAGCCGCTCGGCGGCTGGGAGGCACCCGATAACGAGTTGCGCGGGCACTTCAGCGGACACTACCTGTCGGCCTGCGCGTTACTCGCGGCGCAGACCGGGGATGCCGCGATCCGCGGCCGCGGCACGCACCTGGCGGCGGAGCTCGCCCGCTGCCAGGCAGCCATCGGCACCGGCTACCTCAGCGCCTTTCCGGTCGACCTCTTCGACCGGTTGCGCGCCGGCCAGCCGGCGTGGGCGCCCTTCTACACCCTGCACAAGATCATGGCGGGACTGCTCGACACCTACACGCTGAGCGGCGACGCCCAGGCGCTCGACACGCTGCTCGGCATGGCGCGCTGGACCGAGCGCTGGGTGCAGCCGCTCGATGACGCTGAGATGGCGCGCGTGCTCGAGCGCGAATACGGCGGCATGAACGAGCTTCTGTACAACCTCGCGGCGGTGACGGCCGAGCGGCGCTGGCGGCAGCTGGCACAACGCTTCGACCGCAAGCGCATCCTGGCACCGCTTGCGTCCGGTCGCGACGAGCTGCAGGGTCTCCACGTCAACACCACCATCCCCCAGATCATCGGCGCGGCGCGCGGCTACGAGCTCACGGGAGACGCCGGGCTGCGGCAGGCGGCCGAGGCCTTCTGGCAGACCGTCACACAGCGGCGCGCGTACTGCACCGGCGGCACCAGCAACGGCGAGAGCTGGAACGCGCCACCCGGGATACTGGCGCACGAGCTTTCCGGATACACCGAGGAATCCTGCGTCACCTACAACATGCAGAAGCTGACCCGGCTGCTGTACGGGTGGAGCGCCGACCCGCGGCTCGCCGACTACTACGAACGCACTCTCTACAACGGCATCTTCGGCGTGCAGCACCCCGCCGACGGCGACAAGCTCTACTACCTGCCGCTCGAGAGCGGCTACTGGAAGCTCTTCGGCACACCGTTACACGACTTCTGGTGCTGCACCGGCAGCATGGCGGAATCCTTTGCCAAG
>Ga0318538_10000685_pt1 | contig 9821 bp, 7 predicted proteins | sample GRESIP166b4f23_FD_202504 | JGI IMG/M metagenome (GOLD analysis project Ga0318538, IMG submission 202504) | Tropical soil microbial communities from Luquillo Experimental Forest, Puerto Rico - GRE.SIPMG.166b4f23 | ecosystem: Environmental > Terrestrial > Soil > Tropical forest > Bulk soil | place...
CGCCGATCAGTTTGGATGTCACTGAGAAGCCTGCGGTGCACGCTGCGGTCAGCGGGGCGCACGAGCGCTTTGGTCGTCTCGATGTGGTGATCAATAACGCAGGCTACGGCCTGTTCGGCGCTATCGAAGAGGTCAGCGAAGCTCAGGCACGGGCGCAGATTGAGACCAATCTTTTCGGAACGCTGTGGGTTACCCAAGCCGTATTGCCAATCCTGCGGGCCCAGCGCTCCGGTCACATCATTCAGGTGTCCTCGATCGGCGGGGTCAATGCCTTCCCAATGATCGGCTTGTATCACGCATCAAAATGGGGACTCGAGGGGTTCAGTCAGGCGCTCGCCGCCGAGGTGGCTGGATTTGGAATCAAGGTGACCGTGGTCGAGCCGAGCGGTTTCGCGACCGATTGGGGCGGACCTTCGGCCAAGCACGCGACGCCACTGCCGGCCTACGAGAGCATACGCACGGAGCTCGACACCTGGCGAGAGGGTTTTGTGCCAGGCGATCCAGAGGCGACGGGGCCGGCCATCCTGAAGGTGGTCGACGCGGCCGATCCTCCGCTGCGCATTTTCTTCGGCTCGGTCGGCCTGCCGATGATGCGCGCGGAGTACGCGAAGCGGATCGAGACGTGGGAAAAATGGAATCCTGTTTCCACTGAAGCCCAGGGGAATCTGGCGCACAAGACAACTCGCTAGTCAGAGGAGTTGAGGGCTGCGTCCAAAATCTGGCTTCGTCTGGTCCGTACGGACTGCTATGAGGAGACTCGAAGAGTTCACTGCATTCTTGAAATCACGGGTGACTCCGCGAAGCGCCTAGTCCCCGCCGACGAGCTCGGACAGTAGAGCCTTTGCTGTCGACTGCGCTGATGACCCGAGAAGTCGAGCGGTCTTCGTGCGACCCGCAAAGATCACGGTAATCAGCTTCCCTTGGACGTAGAACTGGCCCCAATGGGTCTTGCCGTCCTTCTCGAGGGCGATTGGAGTCCGGCTAGGAGGTGCAGTGTTACGGGCCACCGGTGTCGCTTCTGTTACATCGTTTTCATCCGCGCGTGGAGTTTACTCCGGAGCCACTCGAGACGCTTCTCCCGGCCGGGCCCAGGCGGGAAGTTCTCAAGGACTGCCCGAGGCAGCCTAATCAACGCCGCCCGCCTGATTGCCTTCTCGTCCATGCGGCCGCGTGATGCAGATCGCGATCGGCCTCACTATTGAATTTTGCGCCGTGAGTCTCCAGAAACACACGCCGCGCGCCGTCATAGGCGGATGCTCTTTACGATCACCTCTACAGCGCTCCGGTCCGTTCCGACCACATCGGCAAACGGATTCTTCCGGGCGTGTAATATGCGTAGCAATCCAACCTGAGGAGCTTGCGTGGAAACGATAGGCGAAGATCTGCGCCAGATGATACGGACCCCACTTTCCCCCTCGCATGTTGAGGCATTGCGTGCGGCGGGGAAGGTAGTGACATATCCCAAGGGCACGATCATGGCCCAGCAGGGCGAGAAGGCGAACCGCTTCGTGTATGTCGAGGAGGGCGAGATTGAGGTAGTTAATCCGTTCACTGGCGAGCGCCATTATCCGTCGACCATTGGGCCAACTCAGTTTATGGGGGAGATCAGCCTGCTGTACGGCGGCACCGCCTCCTTGCCGCTGCGCACGGTAGTCGATACTCGAGTAATCGAAGTGCCGCGCGAGACCTTCCTTACGCTCATGTCGCAGATCCCCGAGATGTCGGACATCATCATCACCGTGTTTGCGGCCCGACGCCGCCGGCAACTGGAGGATGGTCGCAGCGGCCTCTACCTCATAGGCGAGGAGGCCGATCGCAACGTGCGTCGCATCGCTGAGTTCGCGAGCCGCAATCGGTTACCTTTCGCATCGGTGCCCCTGCACAGCCCGGAAGCCGAGGCATCGGCTAAGAGTTGCGGAATCGATGACAGAACCCCTGCGGTTATCTTCGGCAGCAGAGTACCGATCACGGATGCGACGCCGGACAAGATAGCGCGGCTCCTCGGGCTCAACATCGACTTCAGCGGCGACGAGCATTTCGATGTGCTCATCGTCGGTGGGGGACCGGCCGGCGTGGCGGCGGCCGTTTACGCTGGCGCCGAGGGTCTCCGCGCGCTGGTCGTCGAGGACATCGTTTTGGGAGGTCAGGCGGGAACGTCGAGCCGAATCGAGAACTACATGGGTTTCCCAACCGGCATCTCTGGCGCGGACCTCTTGTGGCGTGGCCAGGTGCAGGCCATGAAGTTCGGCGCCCAATTTGCGATACCGCGCCGAGTCACGACGCTGGAGGCGCAAGAGAACGGTGCCTTCTGCGCCGCCTTCGAGAATGGCCAGCGCGTCCGTGCCAGTTCAATCGTAGTCGCGAGCGGGGTGCAGTATCGGCGGCTTCCGCTGAAACGACTCGCCGATTTCGAGGGCTCGGGCGTCTACTATTCGGCCACCGAGATGGAGGCTCGATATTGTAAGGACACCGAGGCCGTAATCATTGGGGGCGGCAATTCTGCCGGCCAGGCTGCGATGTTCCTTTCCCGCTATACGCGGTGCGTCCGTGTGCTGGTGCGGGGTTCCTCGCTCGCCGCTTCGATGTCGAGCTATCTCACCAGCCGCCTTGAGGCTGACCCGGGTATCACGATCGAGTACAACTCTGAAGTCTCGGCACTGGAAGGCGGCGAGCATCTGGAAAGCGTCACCATCCGCAACGCCGAGACCGGGCAGTCGCGGAAGGTTGCGGCGCGGGCGCTATTTATCATGGTGGGTGCCGCGCCAAACACCGAATGGCTATCGGGTTTGGTGAAGCTCGACGCCAAAGGATTCGTCGTCACCGGTCTCGGCGTACCGGCTTCGCCGTTTGCGACTTCCTACCCCGGCATTTTTGCTGTCGGCGACGTGCGGGCGGGGTCGGTAAAGCGAGTGGCCTCGGCGGTGGGCGAAGGCTCCGTCGTGATCTCCAAGGTCTGGGAACACGTCAAACAGAACACCACCTGAGGCGCGGCAGCAGCAGCACTTTCCGCTGAGGGTAAACAGGGAGGAAGGATTCGACATAGACGAAGACGAGCATGGAGCCAATGGATTGAAGCCGATCCGCAACCCGGACTCCGCTCCCGGGGACTGGTATATCGACAGCGCGTGCATCGATTGCGGCGCCTCGAGGCATGTCGCGCCCGGCCTGATCGTTGAACGGAACGAAAAGAGTGTCTTCGCCCGGCAACCGGTCACGGCGGAGGAGCAGCTGGCTGCCTGGCGCGGAGTACTCGTGTGTCCGACCGCCTCCGTACGCACGGAAACCAAACAGGGGCGCCCGAAGGTGAGGATATTCCCGGAGGAAATCACATCCGGCGTTTGGCGCTGCGGTTTCAACGCACGTTCGTCGTTTGGCGCGCATTCGTATTTTGTCACCCGCCCTGGGGGCAATCTTCTCGTCGATTCCACACGGTATGCGGCCGAGCTCACAAAGTGGTTTCACGACGCGGGTGGTGTCGCCCACATCCTCCTGTCACACCGGGATGATGTCGCAGACGCTGACAAGTATGCCCGTGAGTTTGACGCACGCGTCTGGATTCACCGGGATGATCGCTCGGGGGCACCCTATGCAACCGATCTTCTCGAAGGCCGGTCTCCGCACACAATAGCGCCCGGCGTGCGCGCACTTCCGGTGCCAGGACATACTCGCGGCAGCGTGATGTACCTGCTGGATGACCGGGTGCTCTTCTCGGGTGATTCGCTCGCCTGGTCCGCGCGCGAGCGCGATCTAATAGCCTTCAAGGGCGCGTGCTGGTATTCCTGGACGGAACAGACTGCGTCGCTTGAGAATCTCGCCGCGTATCGCTTCGAATGGCTGCTGCCTGGACACGGTTGGCCGGTATGCTTGCCTGCACCAGAAATGCATCACCGCCTGCTCGCGCTGGTAGCTCGCATGCCGCAGATTTGAAAAGGTAGAACAGGGTCACCCTGATTAAGAAACCAGAGGGTGCCTCCGTTTGTACACAGTTTTTCCGCTGCGTGCGCCAGATTGTCGAACGCCAGGTGCGCTTATCTGAGCCTTACTTGATGGCTCGACCAGCACCCAAGAGCGCCTGTCGGTCTACGGTGGCTGCCGCCATTCGCCCAGCGAGAGTGGTTTTTCGAAGTTCCCCGATGGCGTCGCGGTGGTAGAGAAGTGGGACGGCCGGGCCGATTACAGGCTCTCGAGGCAGTGATTCGTCGCTGGGAACTTGACGTTGATAGCGTCGATAGGGACGTGAAAGGCGGTTTGCGATCTCGTTCTGCGCAGTGGAGTGTAGTGTGTATCTGCGACCGCGCGGACGTTTCGAAACCGCAATGCGGCCTCGTTCGTGCCGCGCGCCCAGAGTATTGGATCAGGCGCGCTGTGGTAGCTCAGCCTCCGGCACCCACCAGCCGTGGATCTGGATCGGGATTCGCATCGGCAGGTGTGCGACCGCGACGGGTCCGTCGGTGAGATGCTCGGCGTCGAGAATCACGAGGTCCGCGCGCCCGCCTTCGTTGTTGCGACTCGCGACGCCCATGAGATACCCCGAGCCTTCCGGCGCGTTCGCACCTCGCGGCGCGAAGCAACACTCAAAAAGCGACGTCTCCATTCCCGCGTTATACAGCGTATACGTCCGGTTCTGGTGGTCGAAGCGCGCATAGCAGGCGCCCCCGCTGCCGGGCTCGGCGTTCGGATCGGGACAGGGCAAGAAGCCGTAGCGATAGGGTTCCGTGTTGTATCGGTCATCCTGCCGGGGCAGCCCGCCGACGTGCGGGTACATCTGCTCGATCCCGTAAGCCGATGGCGTGCCCTTCGAGAGATCGACCGAGAGCCGCGTGATGTGGCTCGAGCCCGCGACGGGGTTCCAGCTCGACCCGTCGCGCATGGGTATGAACGGGAACGGGTTCGACATCGACATCTCGACGTCGACGACGAGTTTCTCCTTGTCGTCGAACGCACCCATCACGTGCGTCGCGCTGCGCGTCGGACCCTTGATCCAGCGCACATCCTTCCCGTCGCCGCCGCGGCGTACGAAACCGAAATAGGTCGGCAACGTTGCATCCCACGACCAATGCGGGCCGCCGTCGTCTATCTGCGTCTGATCGAACGCCACGGGGATCACGAAGAACACGATGTGCTTCTCGGTGACGGCGAAGTCGTGCAGCATCCCCACGTACGGCACCTCGATCTTCGCGTTCCAGACGAGCTTACCCTGCGGTGTGAACTCGAACATGGACACCGTCTTGCTGCCGAACCCGTCGGCCTCATAGCCGAACGCGACCATGTTGCCCGCGCGCGAGTCGAGCTTGGGATGCGCCGTGAACGTCTTGCTCGGCAACTGGCCGTCGAAGGTGTAGACCGGACTCAACGTATCGAGCGTAAGTAGATCCATCGCGGCCGGAGGGCTGTCCTCCTTCAGCGCGAGCAGATAATTCTTGTGATTGATGATGTGGGTGTTTGCCGTGCTGCGGCTCAAACCCTTCACGCTTGAATCGTCGAGCAACGGGTTCCGGTACATCGGAAACAGGATGCGGCGCGCCTTGTCCTGTGCGGCATAGCGCTCCGTGCGCACCATGCGGCTGCGATAGTCGACGCGGCCGCCCTTGATGCGGAACATGCAGACGTGGCCTTCGCCGTCGAACGGAATGTTTCGCGGCAGGAGCGGGTACTGCGGGTCGGGACCGACGCGATAGAACGCCCCGCTCAAATCCGCCGGGATCTTGCCCGTGATCTGGCAGTCCCGGACATCGGCCTCGATGCGCGACAGCGTCGTCTGTCGACGCATCGATAGAGGAATCTCGCGCGCACTTCCGGGGCTCGTCATGCCGAGCTCCGGCGGCGGTTGGAACAGGTGATCGATCTCATCACGCAGATCAGCCATTGGAATCTCGATGCTGGTCGGCTCAGTACGACAACGCGCGTTGCCGAATGATAACTCCCGCTGCACCGGGAGCCGTTATTCTATCCTGAGTACTTGAGCCACGGACACTGAAGACCGGTATGGGGTCGGGAAAGCTTAAACCCGAGCCTAGTGAACGGACCTATCTCTCTGATGTTCAGCTTGGCGAATTGAAGGTATCTGCCTGGCGTGACGGCTCCTCGCCGCTCAGAGACGCTGACCCCCAACTTCGCGGAGAAGGGCGGAAACCGACCCTCCAGAGAATTGCGGTTGCTCGAAAGCAGCCCTCCCGATCGAAGAAAACAGACGTTGAACCCCGCGCGACAAGCTTCCGCGGATCGACCTTGAGCCGCCGGTCAGGTCGGCAATCAGGCGCCACCCGGGAACGCCGGATCGACAAACTGGCGGTTTTTGTCGATGAGTTCTTGCGACGGCCCTCGCGGGCTGCGTGGTCCGTGTCCTAGACTCGAACCGCCAACAGGGCAGGCGACCATGAGTGAGACATTTGGTCGTCGCCAGGAGTCCGCACATAACCGGTCACATCACAGTATTGGCGTCGATCAGTCTCGCAGCGTTCCCGCTGGCCGCCGTTGGAGGGGCCGGCCAGGGTTTGGTAGGCGCCTGCCCCAGTGCTACACATCCGATATTCAGAGTCACGGTGACTCCCGAGCTTGGCTTTGGGTCCCTTGCCGGGCGTTTGATCATAATGATGTCCAATCAGCTCGGACCAGGTGAGGAGCTGTCACCACATCCGGGCAGCCATTCTGTGTGGATTGTGGCAAAGGAAGTACGCAACTTGGTTTCGCAGACGCCGATCGACTTTGATTCCAGCGACATGGCGTTCCCTGATGAGTTCTGCAGGGCGACGCAAGGCAACTACAGAGTCAGGGCAGTTCTAGACGTGAGCCACCACTTTGCCTACCGCAGCCGTCCCGCCGACGGCGACCTGGTAAGCGCAGTGGTGGAGCAACCGTTCCAGCCGACCGCGAGCTCCGTTATTCGTCTGACACTCGTCGAGCGGAAGACGGATGCCCCGCTTCAGCTGCCACCGCGTACGGAGACGTTCGATATCGTGAGTCCGTCGTTATCCGCCTTCTGGGGGCAGCCTACCCACATGCGCGGGGCGGTCCTTCTCCCACCCGGGTACGCGGCCGGACGGCAACGCTACCCTGCCGTCTACGTGAACCACGGATTCAGCCAGGACCTGGGCACCCTCTTGCAACGCTACGCGACGAACGTCAATCAGCTGATGGAGGAGCGCAAGATCCCGGAGATGATCTGGGTCATGCTGGTGGAGGCCGTTCCGACGGGCACACATGAGTTCGCGGACTCAGTTAATAACGGTCCCTGGGGCAGTGCGCTCACAACGGAGTTGATTCCTTATTTGGAGAAGCGCTATCGCATGGACGCGAAAGCGAGCGGACGCCTGCTCACTGGTCATTCTTCCGGTGGCTGGGCATCGTTGTGGATCCAGATATCCCATCCCGCTTTTTTCGGGGGTAGCTGGCCCACAGCGCCCGATCCCGTAGACTTTCGCAGCTTCGCAGGAATTGACCTCACACGGCGGCCGACGGTCAACTATTACTACCTCGACGATGGCAGTCCGCGGATGTTCGTTCGCCGGGGAGACAAGGACACACAGTCTCTTGAGGATCTAGTAAGGGAGGAGCGAGTACTCGGAGAGTACGGTGGGCAATCAGCTTCCTTCGATTGGGTTTTCAGCCCCCGCGGCAAGGATGGCCGGCCTATGCCGCTGTTCGACCGCGAGACCGGAGCAATAGATCCGACGGTTGCGGATTACTGGGAGCAGCACTACGACATCGCGACTCTGCTACGCAACAACTGGCCAAAGATCGGTCCTCTGTTGAACGGCAAGATTCATCTCACTGTCGGAACGGCGGATACGTTCCATCTCGATGAGCCCGCACGGCTGCTTGAGCAAACGATCAAGGAGGTGGGAGGAAAGGCGCAGTTTAACTATATACCGGGGGGCAGCCATTTTGATTTGTATCAAGACGGTCTCCTCGAACAGATCGCCAACGAGATGTATACGGTGGCGCGACCGCACAGCGCTGCCAATAAGCAGCCCGTGGATTGACTCCTTTAGGTTCGTCGTCAACGGGAGATCGGACTGAACCCCATTCCGTCCTGGGGACGAGCTGGCGAATGTTGGGTTTGGGGATTCTCGACCTACTTGACGTGAGCGGCCGGATCCTGGCCGGCGACGATGCTTCCCTGGCCGACCATATTCCAGACCGGCCTACTCGATTACTAATACCGCGTCCACGAGTGTCGGGTTTCGGGAAGAGTAGCGAAAAAGCGCGAATGCCCGCTCCTGGGCCGGAAGCGGACCAGCAACGGCTGAATCAAGCTGCACCGCGAAGCGGCGTCGGCTTGAATGAATTGTCAGACCTCGTGCTCATGTAGCCACGGTGCATAGCTCAAGGTGACCAGCACTCCTTCGGGGCTCATGAACCTTGCGGTGACTTGCCCCCAAGGCTCTGTCCTTACCCCATGAATGAAATCCTGGCCGTGTGCGACCCGGGGCTGGTAGAGCCGAAGACCGGGTCCGCTCATGGATCCGCTGCGCAAGGAGCCGCGCTCTCAGGCGGTCTTACGGGAGTTAAAGCTGCCCGATTGAGGGGACAGCCCCAAGCGGTGCAATATCCGCCTGGTGGAAATCAAAGTTCGAACGAGATCCTCCCTAGTCGCATCCGTGGGCGTGTGACTCGCGGTATCCACCATCGCTAACTTTGAGCCAGGCCGGCGCAGTTCGCATGCTTCCAATTGGAGCTTGAAAGTCAAGGCGTCCCGACGCGAGTACTCCGGAGATGCCCCCCAGCCGGCCGAGCTCCGCGTTGGCCTCGACAGCCGCCGTCAGCGATCGGCGTCGATCAACACCATCGGCAGCAATAGCGGCCTCAGTAAGTAAGCCCGAGACGGCGCGTCTGATTGGTTGACAGCAGGCCGACTACCCACCGATCGCCCGCGTGGGCTGCGTGTCATCGCGCGCGAAGCGCGCCTTGGCTGCGCCGTGCCGCCTCGATCGCGGCGATGTCAATCTTCTTCATTCCCATCATCGCGTCGAACGCGCGCTTGGCGGCCGCCTGATCACGACTGGTGATCGCTTCTAGTAGCACCCGCGGGGTGATCTGCCAGGACAAGCCCCATCGGTCCTTGCACCACCCGCACTGGCTCTCGGCTCCCGCGTTATCGACGATCGCATTCCAGTAACGATCCGTCTCGGTCTGATCCTCGGTGACAATCTGAAACGAGAAAGCTTCGCTGTGTTTGAACGCCGGGCCGCCGTTGAGGCCGAGGCAGGCTACTCCCAGCACCGTAAACTCGACCGTCAGCACCTGTCCCTGCTTGCCGTCCGGGTAATCGCCAGGGGCGCGGTGGACCGCGGTGACGGCGCTGTTTGGAAAGGTCTGGGCGTAGAACCTGGCGGCTTCTTCTGCTGTACCGTTGTACCAAAGGCAAATTGTGTTTTTAGCCATCTATCTCTCCTCGTTTCGTCAGTCGGCGCGCCCATCCGACTTACGACGAAAGAGGACCGCAGAAATCGACCACGCCCGTCTCACCGGCGAATGATCGGGACCGAGGGCTCAGCTGCCGGGTTTGTCGACCGCGCCTCCCGCTTCGGCCCAATCCTTGAAAGCGCCGAGATTGTAGACCTGCGCATAGCCCATTTCCTTCAGCACCTTGCCACTTAGCGCTGATCGGCCGCCAGATGCGCAGTAGACAATCACGGTCTTGTTGCGGTCGAAATTTGCGTCGTGGTAGGGGGATTCGGGATCGGCGCGGAACTCCAACATACCACGCGAGATGTTCACGGCACTGGCGATCTTGCCGGAGGTTTGTACTTCGGGCGCGTCTCGCACGTCCACCACAAGAGTGTTGCCCTTTGCGATCATCTCGCGAGCCTGCGCCAGGG
>Ga0318538_10000691_pt1 | contig 9801 bp, 4 predicted proteins | sample GRESIP166b4f23_FD_202504 | JGI IMG/M metagenome (GOLD analysis project Ga0318538, IMG submission 202504) | Tropical soil microbial communities from Luquillo Experimental Forest, Puerto Rico - GRE.SIPMG.166b4f23 | ecosystem: Environmental > Terrestrial > Soil > Tropical forest > Bulk soil | place...
CTTCAGACCTAACTTCCACCTCCTCGTCTCGCTGAGCCGGGAGCAACGCGGCTCCCGGATCCACATTTCTTTGCACTTCTTTGCGCCACGCCAGTACCTGTAGCGGAGCGGCTGTGCGACCGTGCCTGTCTCCTTCTGGGGCCGGCCGGGCGGTCCGTGCTGCCCCATTTTTTGTGTACGCTACGGCCGGCGCCGCTGGCGGCACGGGTCAGCTCGAGGTGTCGACGCTTTGCAGTTACCCGCATGAACGACGAAAACCGCCCCTACTCTCCAGCCGTTACCCGGTCTGGCTCAGGAAGGCCCCTCGCGTGGTGGAACTCCCTCAGCGCCCGGCTCCGCCGTGCGATCGTTGTGGTGGCCATACTCCTCGGCTTCGTCCTGCTCGCATGGGTGCTGACGCCTCACACGTCGAGACAGCCGAGCGCTGGGCGTTTCGCGCAGGGTGGGCCCATGCCGGTCGTGACGGCGCGCGCAACAACGGGCGACATGCCGATCACGCTCATCGGGCTGGGTACCGTGACCCCGCTCGCCACCGTCACCGTGCAGAGCCAGATCAGTGGTCAGATCATGCACATTCATTTCACGGAGGGTCAGACAGTCAAGGCGGGCGACTCCCTGATTCAGATCGATCCACGTCCCTACCAGGTGGCGCTCGAGCAGGCGCAGGGCGCACTGAAGCGCGACAAGGCGCTGCTCGCCAATGCCCGCGTCGACCTGGATCGTTATCAGACGCTGTTCGCGCAGGACTCGATCGCGGAGCAGCAGCTCGCGACGCAGAAATCGCTCGTCGCGCAGTACCAGGGGGCGGTGCTGACCGATCAAGGCCAGATCGACGCCGCGAAGCTCAATCTGACCTACTGTCACATCGTCTCGCCGATCAACGGCCGGGTCGGCCTGCAGCAGGTCAACGTCGGCAACTTCGTCACGCCTTCCGAGCCCAACGGCCTGGTGGTGGTGACGGAGCTCAAGCCGATCACCGTGGTGTTCACGTTGCCGGAGGATAACGTGCCCGCGTTGCTGCAGCGGATGCATGGCGCCACTTTGCCGGTAACCGCGTGGGACCGCGGCAACACGCGCCAGCTCTCGAGCGGTACATTGCAGTCGATCGATAGTCAGATCGACACCACCACGGGAACGATCCGCCTCAAGGCGCTGTTTGCCAACGACGACGAGCATCTGTTTCCGCAGCAGTTCGTGAACGTGGTGTTGCTGCTCGACACGCTCCACGGCGCCACCCTGATCCCCCAGGCCGCCGTGCAGCGCGGCGCGCCCGGCACCTTTGTCTATCTCGTGAACGCGGATCAGACGGTGGGCGTGCGTACAGTGACTGTGGGCCCCGGCGATGCCAACAACGTAACGGTCACCGCAGGCCTCAGGCCGGGCGATACGGTGGTCGTCGACGGTGCCGACCGGCTCAAGGATGGCGCGAAGGTGGTGGTCCGTCAGGGTGGCGCGGCACACCCCGGTGCGGGCGGGGCCAGCGCAGGGTCCGACGCCGGCACACCCGCGACGGGTCAGCGCCCGCAGGGTGGCCGGCGGCATTCGCCGCCGGGCAGCACCGGCGGCAGCTGAGAAGGGCGCCCCAGAACATGATGTTTGACCTCACGAGCGGGTTCTCGCCGGTGACCATCATGCGTGATCCGCTGGGGACCCCGCGGCGGTAACCGTGCACGCGGGCATTCGTCTCCTGCAGATATGAACCCTTCCCGCATTTTCATCCTCCGGCCGGTCGGCACCACGCTGCTCATGGTGGCGATCGTGCTTGCCGGCTTCGTCGCTTACCGGTTCCTGCCTCTCTCGGCGCTGCCGCAGGTCGACTACCCCACCATTCAGGTGCAGACCTTCTATCCGGGCGCGAGCCCGGAGGTCATGGCCTCGGCGGTCACCGCACCTCTCGAGGTGCAATTCGGCCAGATGCCGGGGCTCAACCAGATGTCCTCGACGAGCTCGGGAGGGGCCTCGGTCATCACGTTGCAGTTCAGCCTGGCCCTCAGCCTCGATGTGGCGGAGCAGGAAGTTCAGGCCGCGATCAACGCCGCCGGAAACCTCTTGCCCTCCGATCTCCCGGCACCGCCGATCTACGCGAAGGTGAATCCGGCCGATGCGCCGGTCCTTACGCTCGGCCTCACGTCGAAGACCCTGCCGCTCACCGCTCTCGAGGATCTCGCCGACACGCGCCTGGCGCAGAAGATCTCGCAGGTGCCGGGCGTCGGCCTCGTGACCGTGAGCGGCGGCCAGCGCCTGGCGGTGCGCATCATCGCCAACGTGCGCGCGCTCGCCGCGTACGGCCTTAACATCGATGACCTGCGGACGACCATCGCGAACAACAACGTGAACGTGCCCAAGGGGACGCTCGACGGACCGGCGCGCTCCTGGACGATCAATGCCAACGATCAGATCCAGAGTCCCGACCAATACCGCGGCATCATCGTCGCCTACAAGAACGGCAATCCGATCCGCCTCTCCGATGTCGCGGAGGTCGTGAACGGGCCCCAGAACGTCTATCTCGCCGGCTGGGTGAACAACACTCCGGGGATCATCCTCAACATCCAGCGCCAGCCGGGCGCCAATGTGATCGAGGTCGTCGACCACATCAAAGCGCTCCTGCCGCAGCTCTCCGCCGCGCTCCCGGCCGCGGTCGAAGTGTCGGTGCTCACCGACCGTACCAACACCATCCGCGCCTCGGTGCGCGACGTCGAGTTCGAGCTCATCCTCGCCGTGATACTGGTGGTGCTGGTGATGTTCCTGTTCCTGCGCAGCATCCCGGCGACCTTCATACCGAGCCTGTCGGTGCCGGTCTCCCTGGTCGGCACGCTCGCGGTGATGTATCTCGCCGGCTTCAGCCTCAACAACCTGTCGCTCATGGCGCTCACCATCGCCACCGGCTTCGTGGTGGACGATGCGATCGTCATGATCGAGAACATCTCGCGCTACATCGAGCAGGGCATGCAGCCGCTCGAGGCGGCGCTCAGGGGCTCGGGCGAGATCGGCTTCACCATCGTGTCGCTCACCGTGTCGCTGATCGCGGTGCTGATCCCGCTGCTGTTCATGGGCGATGTGGTTGGGAGACTGTTCCACGAGTTCGCCATCACGCTCGCGGTCACCATCGTGATCTCGGCGGTCGTGTCGCTGACGCTGGTCCCGATGCTGTGCGCGAAGCTCCTGCGCCACCGCGACCCCTCCGAGGAGCGCGGCATCGCGCGCTGGGCGAACCAGAAATTCCAGGCCCTCATCGACCTCTACGCGGCGGGGCTCAAATGGGTGCTCGAGCATCAGCCCCTCACGCTCGCGGTGGCCGTGGGCACGCTGCTGCTCACCGTACTGCTGTACGTGTTCGTGCCCAAGGGATTCTTCCCGGTGCAGGACACGAGCCTGATCCAGGCGATCACCGAGGCGCCGCAGACGGTGTCCTACGCCGACATGGCGCGGCGTCAGGCGAGCCTCGCCGAGGCGATCCTCAAGGATCAGGATGTCGTCAGCCTTTCGTCGTTCATCGGTGTCGACGGCACGAACGTCACGCTCAACAGCGGCCGCATGCTGATCAATCTCAAGCCGGTCAATCAGCGCTCCGCCTCGGCGAGCGACGTCATCCGGCGCCTGCAGCGCGAGACCGCGCAGGTGACCGGCATAGCGCTCTACATGCAGCCCGTCCAGGACCTCACGATCGACACGCAGGTGAGCCGCACGCAGTACCAGTTCGTGCTCGAAGACGCCAACCCGGACGAGTTCAACACCTGGGTGCCGCGGCTCGTCCAGCGACTGCGGCAGCTGCCGCAGATCGAGGATGTGGCGAGCGACCAGCAGAACCAGGGGCTCGCGGCCTATCTCACCATCGATCGCGACACGGCGGCCCGCTACGGCATCACGCCCGCGACGATTGACAACGCGCTCTACGATGCCTTCGGCCAGCGCATCATCTCGACCATCTTCACGCAGTCGAATCAGTACCGCGTGATCTTCGGGGCCGACAGCTCGCTCATGGCCTCGCTCGATGCGCTCGGCACCATCTATCTGCCGTCTTCGACCGCGATCGGCGGTCAGGTGCCGCTCTCCTCGGTGGTGAGCGTGTCCACGCGCCTCACGCCGCTCTCGATCAGTCACCTCGGGCAATTCCCCGCGACCACGGTGTCGTTCAATCTCGCGCCGGGGGCGGCGCTCGGCGATGCCGTGAACGCGATCCGCAGGGCCGAAGCCGAGATCAACATGCCGCCGAGTATGACCACCACGTTCCAGGGCGCGGCGCTCGCCTTCCAGGCGACACTCGGCAACGAGGTGTTCCTCATCATCGCCGCGATCATCACCGTCTACATCGTGCTCGGGGTTCTGTACGAGAGCTTCATCCACCCGGTCACCATTCTCTCGACGCTGCCATCGGCGGGGGTCGGCGCGCTGCTGGCACTGCTCGCCGCACGCATGGATCTTGGGGTCATCGCCATCATCGGCATCATCCTGCTGATCGGCATCGTCAAGAAGAACGCCATCATGATGATCGACTTCGCGCTGGTCGCCGAGCGCGAGCAGAGCATGGCGCCCCGCGAGGCTATCTATCACGCCTCGCTGTTGCGCTTCCGGCCGATCCTCATGACCACCATGGCCGCGCTGCTCGGCGCCCTGCCGCTCATGCTCGCGACCGGCACCGGAGCCGAGCTGCGCCGTCCGCTCGGTGTCACCATCGTTGGCGGGCTGATCGTCTCGCAGCTGCTGACACTCTTCACGACGCCGGTGATCTACCTCTACTTCGATCGCTTCGAGCGCCGTATCGCACGCTGGGGCACACCGGGGCCTGAGGGTGGAGGCGCAATGAGCCCGGCCGGCGTCCGTGCACCGGAGGACACGCCGTGAGCGTCGCGGGCGATGATGGGGCGATGCTGCGCACGAGCCTGTCGGAGCCCTTCATCCGCCGCCCGGTGGCGACCACGCTCCTCAGCCTCGGCATCGCGCTCGCCGGCGCGATTGCCTACCGGCTGCTGCCGGTAGCGCCGCTGCCGCAGGTGGACTTCCCCACGATCTCGGTGAGCGCCTCGATGGCGGGCGCGAGCCCGGATGTCATGGCGGCGACCGTCGCGACCCCGCTCGAGCGCCATCTGGGACAGATCGCCGATGTCAGCGAGATGACTTCCTCCAGCTCGACCGGTGCCACGCGCATCACCCTGCAGTTCGGGCTCGACCGGGACATCGACGGTGCCGCGCGCGATGTCCAGGCGGCGATCAACGCGGCGCGCGCGGACCTTCCGACTGCGCTGCGCAGCAATCCAACCTATCGCAAGGTCAACCCGGCGGATGCGCCGGTCCTCATCCTGGCGCTCACCTCGCACACCCTGACGCCCGGGCAGCTGTTCGATGCCGCCTCCACCATTCTGCAGCAGAAGCTCTCCCAGGTGCGCGGCGTCGGCCAGGTGAATATCGGCGGCTCATCGCTGCCTGCGGTGCGCGTCGAGCTGAACCCCACGGCGCTCTTCAAGTACGGCATCGGGCTCGAGGACGTGCGCGCCGCGCTCGCCTCCGCCAACGCCAACACGCCGAAAGGCTCGATCGACATCGCCGCCAGGCGCTACCAGGTCTACACCAACGACCAGGCGACCCACGCCGAGCAGTACCGCAACCTGGTGATCGCCTATCGCAACAGCGCGCCGGTGCGACTCGCGGATGTCGCCGAGGTACTCGACTCCGTCGAGAACGTACGCAACCTCGGGCTCGCCAACGGCAACCCCGCGGTCGTGGTGGTCCTCTTCAAGGCACCCGGAGCGAACATCATCGAGACCGTGGATGCCGTCAAGCAGCTGCTGCCGGCACTGCGCGCCTCGCTCCCCACCGACATCGACATCAGCGTGGCGATGGACCGGACCACTACCATCCGCGCCTCGCTGCGGGCCGTCGAGACCACACTCGCCATCGCGGTCGCCCTGGTGATCCTGGTGGTGTTCATTTTCCTGCGCGATGGGCGCGCGACGCTCATACCCGCGGTCGCGGTGCCCATCTCGCTGCTTGGCACTATCGGGGCGATGTACCTGCTTAACTACAGTCTCGACAACATCTCGCTCATGGCGCTCATCGTCGCCACCGGCTTCGTGGTGGATGACGCCATCGTGGTACTCGAGAACATCACGCGCCACGTGGAAGCCGGGATGCCGCGCTTCGCGGCCGCCATCGAGGGGGCACGCGAGGTCGGCTTCACCGTGCTGTCGATGAGCCTGTCGCTGGTCGCGGTGTTCATCCCCATCCTGCTGATGGGCGGCATCGTCGGGCGGCTGTTCCGCGAGTTCTCGGTCACGCTCTCGATAGCGGTGCTCATCTCGCTGCTGGTGTCACTCACCACGACGCCGATGATGTGCTCGCGGCTGCTGCGTCGGCGCGTGCCGGAGCGGGAAGGAAGGTTTTTTCACGCCAGTGAACGGGCATTCGAGGGCCTGCTCCATGCCTACGGCCGCTCGCTGCACTGGGCGCTTGCGAACCGCGGCCTGGTGATGCTGCTGCTCGCGATGACCGTAATATTCAACGCCTACCTCTACGTCGTGATCCCCAAGGGGTTCTTCCCGCAACAGGACACCGGCCGCATCGTCGGCGGTATCCAGGCCGATCAGGCGATCTCGTTCCAGTCGATGTCAGGGAAGCTCAAGCAGTTCGTCGATATCGTGAAGGCGGATCCGGCGATCCAGTCGGTGGTCGGCTTCACGGGCGGCGGCTCGCAGGGCGGCGGACAGACCAACAGCGGCTTCGTGTTCGCGTCCCTCAAACCGCGCGCGGAGCGCCGGGTCAGCGCCGATCAGGTGATCGGACGCCTGCGGCCCAAGCTCGGACAGGTAGCGGGCGCACGGCTCTTCCTGCAGGCGGCGCAGGACATCTTCTCGGGTGGCCGGCAGAGTCTCGCGCAGTTCCAGTACACGCTGCAGGCTGACAGCGTCGCCGAGCTCTACAAGTGGGCGCCGAAGCTCACCGAAACACTGCAGCACGAGCCGGCACTTACGGATGTCAACTCCGATCAGCAGCAGAACGGCCAGGAGATCGAGCTCGTCATCGATCGCGACACCGCCGCGCGGCTGAAACTCAATCTCGCGCAGATCGACAACACGCTCTACGACGCCTTCGGGCAGCGCTCCGTGTCGACCATCTACAAGGCGCTCAACCAGTATCACGTGATCATGGAGGTGGCACCCGAGTACTGGCAGAGCCCCGAGACCCTGCACAACCTGTGGGTCAGCACCGCGGGCGGCACCGTGAGCGGCACCCAGGGGACCAACGCGGTTGCCGGCACGGTGACCTCCGTTCACACGGCCGCTAACAGTACGGCCGCGGCGATCGCGGCCGACACGGCACGCAACCTGGCGACCAACAGTCTCGCCAACACCGGGCACGGTACAGTTTCGACCGGCGCGGCGGTCAGCACGGCCGCCGAGGAGGTGGTGCCGCTGGCGGCCTTCAGCCACTACGCCCCCGGCAACACACCGCTCGCGGTCAACCATCATGGCCCCTTCGTTGCGACCACGATCTCCTTCAACCTGGCGCCCAATCGCTCCCTCAGCGACGCGCAGGCGGCGATCGCGCGCGCGGTGAACGAGGTCGGCATCCCCGCGACCGTGCACGGCAGCTTTCAGGGCACCGGCCGCAGCTTCCAGGAATCACTCGACAACGAGCTGATACTGATCCTGACGGCGATCGCCGCGATCTACATCGTGCTGGGAGTGCTCTACGAGAGCTACATTCACCCCATCACCATCCTCTCGACGCTCCCCTCGGCGGGCGCCGGCGCGGTGCTCGCGCTGCGTGTCTTCAACACCGAGTTCAGCATCATGGCGTTGATCGGTGTCATCCTCCTCATCGGCATCGTGAAGAAGAACGCGATCATGATGATCGACTTCGCGCTCGATGCGCAGCGACATGGACACTCCTCGCCCGAGGAAGCGATCTACACCGCATCGCTGCTGCGCTTCCGTCCCATCATGATGACCACGATGGCGGCCATGCTGGGCGCGCTGCCGCTCGCGTTCGGCGTCGGCGATGGCGCCGAAATACGCCAGCCGCTCGGCATCTCGATCGTCGGTGGGCTGATCGTGAGCCAGGTGCTCACTCTCTACACCACCCCCGTCATGTACCTGTACCTCGATGGCTTCGGTCGCTGGTGCAGCCGGCTGTGGGCACGACTGCATCCCGAGCGGCCGCCCGCCGCGCCGGCTGAGGTTCCATTATGAGACACGTCCTGCCACCCCCTGCAGTGGCCGCGCGGCGATCGTTCGCGGTCGCGCTGTTCACCAGCGTGGCGCTCGCAGCCTGCGCCGTCGGACCGAACTACCACCGTCCCCCGGCAGCCAATCCACAGCGTTTCAAGGAGGCCGAGGGCTGGAAGCCCGCCGAACCGCGCGAGGCGGCGAGCGGCACCGCCTGGTGGTCGATCTACGGCGATGCGACGCTCGATGAGCTCGAAAGCCAGATCGACATCTCGAACCAGACACTCAAGGCCTCCGAGGCCGCCTGGCGTCAGGCCACGGCACTCGCCAGCCAGGCGCGTGCCGGACTCTTCCCCACGATCGGTGTGAGCGCCACGGCGACGCGCTCCGGCGGTCCCGGTGGCCGCGCGACCGGTGCCACGACGGGCGGAACGGTTACGCCGCTCGCCCACCCGACGAACGAGTTCGAGCTGTTCGGCACGGCGACCTGGGATATCGATATCTGGGGCAAGATCCGCCGCACCATCGAGAGCGACGTGGCGAGCGCTCAGGCGAGTGAAGCTGATCTGGCGGCGGCGCGGTTGTCCGCCCAGGCGGCGCTCGCCACCGACTACATCGAGCTGCGCATCGCCGACGAGCAGAAACAGCTGCTCGACAGGACGGTTGAGGGATACAAGCGCTCGCTCGAGATCACCGAGAATCAGTATCACGTCGGTGTGGTCGCAAAGGCAGACGTGATCACCGCGCAAACACAGCTGGGCGGAGCGCAATCACAGCAGATCGCCATCGGTGTGACGCGCGCGACGCTCGAGCACGCCATCGCGGTGCTCATCGGCAAGGCGCCGGCGGATTTCTCGCTGCCGCCGGCAACGCTCGGCACGACCGTACCGGTCATGCCCACCGGCGTGCCCTCGGCTCTGCTCGAGCGCCGACCCGACATCGCCGGAGCGGAGCGCCGCATGGCGGCGGCGAACGCCCAGATCGGTGTAGCGATCGCGGCTTACTTTCCCGACCTGACGCTGACCGGCACTTACGGCTTTGCCAGCAACGTCTTCTCCGGGCTCGTGAGCGCGCCGAACAACTTCTGGTCCGTTGGCGCCGCCGCCAGCGAGACGCTGCTGGATTTCGGCGCGCGGCCGGCGCAGGTGCGGCAGGCGCGCGCCGCCTACGACGCGACCGTCGCCAATTACCGCCAGACGGTGCTCACGGCGTTCCAGCAGGTCGAAGATGAGCTCGCCGCGCTGCGCATCCTCGAGCAGCAGGTCGACGTCCAGGAGCAAACGGTCAGGTCCGCCGATCTCTCGGTGCAACTCACACTCAACCAGTACCGCGCGGGTACGGTCGCGTACACCTCGGTCGTCACGGCCCAGGCGATCGCCCTTGGCGATGCCCAGACGTTGCTCACCATCCGCCAGAACCGCCTGGTAGCCAGCGTTGCGCTGATCCAGGCGCTCGGCGGAGGCTGGAATGCGGCCTCGATCGGCACCCGGCAGGGTACCGCTGCCACGCTTGCTGCTGGAGCAGCGCAGACGCATTGAGCGCCGATCCACTGGGCGGCCGTGCACATTGGCCGTTGCCGTGCGCGCCGGCCGTCCTCCCATTTAACAACGTCGAGAACAGCTGATGGAACGTTCCGGCC
>Ga0318538_10000714_pt1 | contig 9717 bp, 6 predicted proteins | sample GRESIP166b4f23_FD_202504 | JGI IMG/M metagenome (GOLD analysis project Ga0318538, IMG submission 202504) | Tropical soil microbial communities from Luquillo Experimental Forest, Puerto Rico - GRE.SIPMG.166b4f23 | ecosystem: Environmental > Terrestrial > Soil > Tropical forest > Bulk soil | place...
TAGCGCACAACCTGCTGCGCAACCCGCATAACGTCGTTTTTCAGCAATCTGGGCCAGTTGCCAGGTTGCTGATCCGCATGTTCCCCAATGCAGGTTCTTAAGGGTGGCATGGCCGGTGCCCGGAAGTGTTATGGCCTGTGGCCGGAGTGTTATCGCCTGTGCCCGGAAGTGTTAAGATCGTTGGAAGCCACGATAACGCGTGTTTTCAGCGGTTTTTTGCGAATTCGCTGCTCTGCCGTGAGCGCAAGTGTGAACCAGTTCACACTCGTATCGGAAAAAGCTCGGTACGATCCGAATCCGAGGCTGCAACAGACGACGGATATTGCAGCCAACCGCGGGAGGGGAACCATGCCCGCCAGCAATAAGATCATAATTTGTGCAGCGTTGACGACGGGGCTTCTGCTCCAAGGCTCACGGTGCTTTGGGGAGGACCACACGAAACTCGCTGGCACCTGGAAACTGGTCGCGTTCATGACCGAGGATATCGACAACAAGGTGCGAGAAAACGTGTGCGACGAGCAGGCGGAGGGCTATCTTACATTTACGGCTGCTGGTCGCGTGTTCGGATTCGCGACCACGAAAGGCGGCGAACCGTTGGCGAGCACACCGCAGAGCTACGATGCATCCCGGCCAATCATTTCCTATTCGGGCAACTATCGCGTCGAGGAGAGCGATCTCGCCGCAAAGGTCGATTTAGCCTGGGATGACGGATGGCCGCGCACCGAGGAGCTGCATCACTACCGTTTGGACGGCGACAAGCGGCTCGTAGAAACGACCCACGTCCGTTATCCGAATGCGTTCGGGAGTAGAATGATCAGCATTCTGGTTTGGGAGCGCGAATAAGAAAAATTAAGAACAATTAAGGACTGCCCCAAGGATTTGCCGGTCACCCCGCGGCACACTGAGCTTGCGGCAGACCGACTGCTTCGGTCAGGTCGGCTGGTTGTGGTCACTCCCCGGGCGGGCGGGAGGAAGGCCCATGTCCGACATCAAGCGGCGTGAGTTCATGATCCTTCTGGGCGGCGCGGCGGTCGCGTGGCCGCTTGCGGCGCGCGCACAGCAGCCTGATCGCGTGCGGCGGGTGGGCGTATTGATGGGAATCGCGGATGACCCGGAAGGACAGGCGCGGGTCATGGTTTTCAAGCAGGCCCTTCACGCCCTGGGCTGGACAGAGGGCCGCAATGTCCAGTTCATCTATCGTTGGAGTGCGGGGGACGTCGTGCATGCGCGCCAGTTCGCCAAAGAGTTGCTCGATTTGCGGTCGGACGTGATCCTGGCAAATACGACGCCCATCGCCGTCGCGGTCAGGGATGCCACCCGCACGACGCCCACGGTGTTTGTCCAGGTCAGCGACCCGGTCACCGCCGGCGTGGTCCAAAGCTTGGCGCGACCAGGCGGCAATCTCACCGGTTTCACCAATTTCGAGCCTTCGATTGCCAGCAAGTGGCTTGAACTGCTGAAACTTGTCGCTCCGAACATCTCGCGCGCCGCGTATCTCTTCAACCCAGACACGGCGCCGCTCTTTTACGCGCGGGCAGTCGAGACCGCCGCGCCGGTGTTGTCGGTAAAGCCGTCTGCCGCGGCGGTTCACAACGCGGACGAGATGGAACGCGCGATCGAGCAGTTTGCGCGCGCATCCGATGGCGCGCTCCTCGTGCTGCCGGACCTGTTCACCGCGACGAACCGTCGATCGATCGTCGCGCTCGCCGCCCGGCACCGCCTGCCGGCGGTCTATCCGGCCCGCTACTTCGCCGCCAGCGGCGGCCTGATGTCCTATGGGATTGAGCTGCTCGAGACATACCGGCAGGCAGCATCCTATGTCGATCGCATCCTCAAGGGCGAAAGGCCCAACGACTTGCCAGTCCAGCAGCCGACCAAGTTCGAGTTTGTGATCAACCTCAAGACGGCCAAGGCGCTCGGGCTCACGCTGCCGCCTCAATTGCTCGCCAGCGCCGACGAGGTGATCGAGTGATGTGAGGGAGGTTCAAAAATGAAACTTCCCCGCCGAAATTTTCTGCATCTGGCCGCCGGCGCTGCCGCGCTACCGGCCATACCGCGCTTCGCGTGGGCACAAAGCTATCCGACGCGGCCGGTGCGCATCATCGTCGGCTTTCCTCCCGGTAGTGGGCCTGACATCGCCGCCCGCCTGATGGGTCAATGGCTGTCGGAGCGGCTCGGTCAGCAAGTCGTCGTCGAGGACCGGCCGGGCGCCGCCGGCACTATCGCGACCGAGGCGCTCGTGCACGCGGCCCCGGATGGCTACTCTCTCCTCTGTGCCACTGCGGCGAACGCGATAAACGCCGCGCTCTACCAAAATCTCAAATTCGATTTCATCCGCGACATCGCGCCCGTCGCAAGCATTGGCAATATCCCGTTTGTCATGGCAGTCAATCCATTGCTTTCGGCCAAAAGTGTTCCTGAGTTCATTGGCTACGCCAAAACCAACCCGAGCAAGATCAACATGGCATCGGCCGGGACTGGAAGCTTGTCCCATGTATCCGGTGCGCTATTCAAGGTGATGGCCGGCGTCGACTTGAATCACGTGCCGTATCGGATCAGTTTCATGCCCGATCTGCTCAGCGGGCAGGTGCAAGTCGCGTTCACAACAATAACGCTATCAATCGAGTATATCCGAGCCGGAAAGCTGCGCGCTCTAGCGGTCACCTCCGCCACGCGCTCCACGGCGCTGCCGGACATCCCAACAGTGAGCGAGTTCGTACCGGGCTACGACGCGACTGGATGGTACGGCGTTGGTGCGCCTAAGAGAACCCCAGCCGACATTGTTGACAAGCTCAACAGAGAGGTCAATGCGGGCCTTGCCGACAGGAAGCTAAAGGCGCGACTTGCTGATGTGGGCGTTGAGCCGACGCCGATGGCACCTGCCGAATTCGGCAAGCTCATCGCCGACGACACCGAGAAGTGGGGCAAGGTGATCAAAGCAGCCAACATCAAGCCGGAGTGATCCGGCCGATATTCCATAACAGTCCCGTTCGGCGAAAATGACGGCTCATGGCACCTCTGAAACATCACGACATAATCCGGCTAAGAGGCACCGGTTCGAGAAAGCGGACATGGGACTGGCTTAGCGGTCGTGCAGGCGGACATCTCTGCAACACGCGGGAAAAAAAAGCGCATTTTTGTGATCGCCATCACATCGCGCGCGCAACGACGGGCCTAGTCCCGAAGCCGTCGACCGGTACCGCGTGTGCGGTGCTCATCTTCGATGGTTTCTTCCGAACTCAGCCCCGCCAACGCGGGGCTTCTTTGCGTCTTACGTCATCGATCGGGAGCATTCCGGAAGACCTGGATACCATCCAACCCTATGGTTGGGTGGGTGGGGATAGTGGGGGATGATTCATGAATAACGTACTGAGCCTGCAGCTTGCACGTGAGCGTGCTTGGCAAGCCAGAGGCCGTTTGAATGGAAATGCCTTCAAGAGACCAAGTCTGCCACCGCGGAACTCTGAAATCACGGGGCTTGATGGGCGGAGATTGCATGAGCGGCTCGAAGCCGAGAATGCACAGCTTCGACGCCGTGTGGTGGACCTCGTGCTCCAGATTCAAGCACTGCGCGATGGCGCCGGAACACTAAGGGCGTATGATGCGGCACGCCATCGACGGGACGTGCCATGAAAGGCATTGCCGAATGGCTAGCATCGATCGGCCTGAGTGAGTACGCCCAACGGTTCGCCGACAACGGCATTGACCTCTCGGTCATCCGCGATCTGACGGAGCAAGACCTCAAGGATCTCGGCGTTCTGCTTGGGCATCGCCGCAAGATTCTGCGCGCGATCGCGGAGCTTGATGGGGTCGCTCCTGCACCGATTGAAACAGCGACCGAACCGGTGGCGCGTGACGAAGCCGAGCGCCGTCACCTCACCGTGATGATCTGCGATTTGGTGGGCTCGACTGCCCTATCGGCCCGACTCGATCCGGAAGACATGAACGCCGTGATCGATGCCTATCACGCCGCCTGCGCCCGCATCATGCTCACCTATGACGGCTTCATCGCCGAATTCCGGGGTGACGGGATATTGGCCTATTTCGGCTATCCCCGCGCGCACGAAGACGATGCCGAGCGAACCGTGCGGGCGGGGCTAGATATCATTGCCGCCGTTGCGCGGCTCGAGACGCACGCCGCGGAACCGCTCGCGGTCCGGATTGGCATCGCGACCGGCTTGGTGGTGGTCGGTGACCTTAGCGGCGAGGGTGCGCTGCGGCAGCATGCTCTGGTCGGCGAAACGCCGAACCTTGCAGCTCGCCTTCAGACCTTGGCCGAGCCCGGGACAATCGTCGTTGCCGCCTCCACGCGCCGCTTGCTCGGAGATCTGTTCCGTCTGCGCGACCTCGGCCAGCACGAGGTCAAGGGCATTGCCGCGCCGGTGGCGGCGTGGGTGGTCGAAGGCGTGTCGGCTTCCGAGAGTCGCTTCGAGGCGATCCGCGTGGCGGGTCTGACCGATCTCATCGGCCGCGAGGACGAACTCGACTTCCTGCTGGAGCGCCAACGGCTGGCCTGGAAGGGCGAAGGGCAGATCGTGCTGATCTCCGGCGAGCCGGGGATCGGCAAGTCCCGCCTTGTGGCGGCTCTCGCCGAGCGCATCGCCGGCGAGCCGCACACGCGCCTGCGTTATCAATGCTCGCCCTACGACACCAACAGCGCGCTTCGTCCGTTCATCGCCCAGTTGGAGCGGGCCGCCGGGTTCAAGGCCGACGATACGTCCGAGCAACGCCTTGATAAGTTGGAAGGGCTCCTCGCCATGGGCGCATCGCAGGTCCAAGCTGTAGCGCCGCTTTTTGCCGCGCTGCTGTCGATCCCGTTCGGCGAGCGCTATCCGCCGCTTGCGCTGAGCCCCACGCAGCAGCGCCGCCGCACGCTGGCGGCCCTGCTCGATCAATTCGAGGGTCTCGCCCGCCGGCAACCGATCCTGCTCTCATTCGAGGACCTGCAGTGGGCGGACGCCACCTCGCTCGAGCTCCTCGATCTGACGGTCGAGCGGATGCGCCAACTCGCGGTCCTTGCACTGTTCACCTTCCGACCGGAGTTCGAGCCGCCCTGGGTTGGTCTTCCCAACGTCAGCACCTTGACGCTCGGTCGCCTGGATGGCCACGACGTTGAGGGCATGGTCGCGCGGGTGACCGGCGGACGCGTGCTGCCCGCCGAAGTGATGAAACAGATCGTCGCCAAGACCGACGGCAACCCGCTGTTCGTCGAGGAACTCACCAAGGCGGTGCTGGAGGCGGGCATCCTGGTCGAGGACCCCGAGGGCTATCGGCTTGAAGGGCCGCTGCCGCCGCTCGCCATTCCGGACACGCTTCAAGACTCTCTGATGGCGCGGCTCGACCGCCTGGCGCCGGTGAGGGAGATCGCTCAAATCGGCGCCGCCATCGGGCGTGAGTTCTCCTATTCCTTGCTGCGCGCGGTGGTTGGACGCGACGAAAGCGCATTGAAGCACGGACTGGCCCAACTCGAGCAGGCTGGGCTCGTGTTCCGCCGGGGCGAGCCGGAGGAAGCCGTTTACAGCTTCAAGCACGCGCTGGTGCGGGATGCGGCCTATGAGAGCCTGCTCAAGAGCCGCCGGCAGCAATTGCACGGCAAGATTGCGCGCACACTTGAGGAGAGGTTTGCCGACGTCGTGGCGAACCAGCCGGAAATCGCGGCGCACCATTTCACAGAAGCCGGCCTTGTTGAGCCCGCCATCGATCACTGGCTTAAGGCTGGACAGCATGCAGCCCGACGCTCGGCCAATGCCGAGGCGCTGAACCATCTTGCTCGTGGTTTGGACCTCCTTCCCAATATCGACGACCCGATGCTACGCAACAAGTCGGAGTTGCTGCTTCAAACGTCGCTTGGCCACTCCCTCCGGTCGATTAAGGGCTGGAGCATTGACAGTGTGAAGCATGCGTATACGCGAGCGCTGCAGCTGTGCAAAGAAAGCGGGTTTGACGAACACACCTTGCCTGCGGTGTTTGGTTTATGGACCTGGAATTTCCTTCGTGGAGCGCTGGGTGAAGCTCAAACCCTTGCCGAACATTTGGTGAATACAGCCGAGAATGCAGATGGCTCGGTTTTCAAGGTTCTTGCCCACGAAGCTCTAGGGTTCACCTTATTTGCCCGCGGGAAATTTGCCGCTGCCCATGCGGCGCTCGAACGCAGCATGAGCATGTGCGAAGACAGCAAGGCCGCGGCGTATCTCGACCTGTCGGCGCAAGACCCGCGAGTTCATGTAAGGCTATACGACGGCATGGCACTCTGGTTTCTCGGCTATCCTGATCAGGCGCTGCGGATTTGCACTGAGGCGCGCGGTTATGCAGATACATCTCAACATCCGTTCAGCGAGGCAATGGCACGAACGATAAGCCTCCGCGTGCATCAGTTTCGCGGTGAGGCTACCGTTGTCGCAGGCCAGGCCGACGCGGCAATCGCACTCTGCGAAGAGCGTGGGTTCGTGCACTATCTGGCCATGGCTCTGATTTTGCGCGGATGGGCAACTGCCCAGCAAGGCGAGTTTGAGAAAGGTATTGCCGAGATTCAGGCAGGTTTGGAAAAAGAACGGGCCACCGACGCCTTATTGTTTGAGTCGTACACTTTGGGGTTACTGGCGGACGTTTGCATAAAGAACGAACGCTACGCGCAAACGTTCGACCTTTTGCACCAAGCGCAATTGCGACTCGATGAAGAGAACTCCGAGCGCTTTTATGCGGCTGAAATATATCGTTTGCTTGGAGAAACACATCTGCGATCAAATCGAGATCTGGATCAGGCGGAGCGTTGTTTTTGCAAGGGCCTTGAGATCTCGCGCGAACAGAAAGCCAAATCTTTCGAACTTAGACTTTGCGTGAGTATTTATGACCTGTACGAGCTGAGAGGCAACGCCGACGCGTATCGCCCGCAACTTGGCGAGATCTACGGATCTTTTCGCGAGGGTTTTGACACCACGGATCTCGTCAGAGCCAAAGCCAGGTTGACAAATGCTTGATTAGGATAGTTTCCTCAGGTCGTTTTCAGGCAGGGAAGTCTCCCAATCCCCTTGCAAAAATGTCACCGCGATTAGCTTTCAAAACTTGCTCTTTTTTTGCCGAGGCGTATGGCGCGCTAGGTTCTGACTCGCGAACGCAAATATGCCACCCGTCTCGCTCCCGATGCTTGCGGCCGGGGCTTTCCTTTTTTATGCGCGCCGTGGTCGAAAGCGAGTGGCCAGAAACTGGCGCATGAGCTGCCGTCGAAGCAGAGTTCACATGCCGAATCCCAGGGAATCTCCTGCGGAACCGTCCGGCCCGTCTATGCGTTGTGAGTGTGAGTAGTGATGGGCAAGCGAAATGGTGGCGTTGTCAGACCTGGCCTGCAAGCAGTGCGGCGGGAGGATGGAAATAGTGGCTGATATTTCTCCTTGGGGCCGCGAGCCGGGCCTTCGCGCGTTCGTGTGCTCTGAGTGCGGCACAGTAGAGAGTGTCCTGATTTACCCCGATCATCATTTCGGGCCGAAGGACCCAACCTACAATGGGAAACGGTGTTGAATTCCGCATTATGCCCAATGGCGAAGATGGCCACTGGTATTGGGAAGTCATCAAGAACGGCCGCGAGGTTGTTGCGCGCGGCGTTACCGAGACGGAGCCCGCTGCCTGTGAACAGGCGAATGAAGCGGCACGAAAAATGGAATTGATTGCATAACAGGAACTTCCGGCGTGCAAGAGAAGGGGGTATCTGAGCCATGCCTACGACAATCTTGATATGCGGCAGTCCTGCGGATGGCTTCCAAATCGTCGGCTTGTTCGCCGATGGCGGCGATGCTGAATCCTACGCCGAAGATCATAGCCTCAGAGACTGGTGGATTGCCGAGCTAACGTCACCGGAAGCGTTCGCAGATAGCCAGCGGCGACGGTTTCGAGCATCGCGCGCTCTCTTATAACTGACCTTGAAAAATTCGACCTGACGACCGCCGCTCGAAGCCCGGATCGCGAGCTACCCGGTCCCTTTCATCAACCGACGACATCAATCACATCGATTAGCGCACCCAGGGCGTGGCCGCCGCGCCGGACGGCGTAAAAAGCCCCAGCCGTTCAGGGCCGGGGCAAGTTGGCAGAGCGGATCGAAGTTAGAATTCGGTCCTTCCCGCTCTGCATCGCGTAGGGCGACACTCCTTGGTTGCTTTGCCCACGTCCTTGGGTCTTGTTTATCTGCGCCAAAGATTTGTTCCGCATGACGACAGTGCGGGCACCAAGGTCCTCGGCAAAGTCCATCCATTTCCCGGCAACGACTTCTCCTCGTTCCTGCTGCAGGCGAAGGCGTCAAAGTGAAATTATCGGGCTCGCGAACGCTGGCGGCGACACCATCAACTCCATCAAGCAGGCATCCGAATTCGGCATCGTGCAGGGGGCCAGAAGCTGGCTGGGCTGTTGATCTTCATCACGGATATCCATGCACTCGGGCTCAAAACCGCGCCCTTTTTCAACAGCCGCAGCGAGCATTTGGCTGCATTTTCGGCTACGTAACGAATTTATTAGTTGACTACGATATGACGCTACGCTATAAGCTTCTCCAGCCTCGCTCATCGAGGGGCGTCTTCTAGAGACGATCCTGAAGGCGGAGCGAGGCGTGGCGTCCTGCGGCGGCGGCTTGTAACCGCTTGCCCCGGGAGGCCCGGGAAGTCGCCCGCCGGGCACTACGACCCGGCTGCGAGGAGCTCGCTGCACGGATCCGGGTCATGCCGGAGCCGGAAGCGCGGCCCCGGGTGAAAAACCGCCACGGTGGAGCGCCGAGAGGCGAGCGTCCCCCGTCATGGGACGCAAGGCGCCTCGCTAGGCGCCTGGCGTGCCGCGTCATAAGCGCGTTCACGCGCGTCTTGTGACGCGCCGAGGGCACGCCCAACGGGTGCTCAGCGCAGCACCCGAACGACTCTCGGCGCTCCGCCCACCCCTCGATTCGGGGTGAGCGAAGCAAAGTTGCAAACCCCGGACGCAAAAGTGCGTCGCGGGAACGAGATGGGCTGTTTGACATCGTGAGATAGGACCACAAGGCGCGCGCCGGCCGCTGGCGCGTTTTGGCCAAACGAAGCCACGGGAAGAAGAACCAACCTGCGGCTGTGGGAAACGATCGTCGGCTCCGTTCTATTGTTTCCGATTGTTATTTACAATGGATGGCGCAACTCCAACGTGTCGGCCGTCAGCGCGCGGGGGGCCGACATCCCGCATCCCCGACTTCCCGCATGCTTGGGCGGCGTTGGCCTATGCGCGCAGCGGCATCACGGCGCCAACCTTATCTGTGCCAACTTCGCGATGGCCGGCCCATGGCACCGAGGCGATAATGCATGGGCTGCGCGCGGGCACGCGACGTGTCATGCAATCAGGGACGAACCATGGGCATCAGAAGTCGAGGGATTAACCCGCGCGTGAACGTCTTGGGCGCGATGCTCGCGCTGCTGGCCGCGACCGGCATGGCGTCGGCGCAAAATTTTCCGAGCCGGCCGCTCACGCTCGTCGTGCCGTTCGCCGCCGGCGGCCCCAGCGACGTCGCCGGTCGCATCCTGGCCCAAGGGCTCAGCGATGTGCTCGGCCAGCAGGTGGTGGTGGAGAATCCGAGCGGGGCGGGCGGCACGGTCGGTTCGCTGCGCGTCGCCAAGGCGCCGCCCGACGGATACCAGTTCGTGATCGGCAACAGCGGCACCCACGCCTGGAGCCAGGCGCTCTACAAGAAGCCGCCCTATGACACGATTGCCGACT
>Ga0318538_10000730_pt1 | contig 9638 bp, 9 predicted proteins | sample GRESIP166b4f23_FD_202504 | JGI IMG/M metagenome (GOLD analysis project Ga0318538, IMG submission 202504) | Tropical soil microbial communities from Luquillo Experimental Forest, Puerto Rico - GRE.SIPMG.166b4f23 | ecosystem: Environmental > Terrestrial > Soil > Tropical forest > Bulk soil | place...
GCGTACTCATAACGCCATGACTGCGCTCTCGCTCAGGCAACGCTCACGGCGCGCCATATGCGCCTTCATCGGTCTTGTCCTGTTCGCCGCTGCGGGCGCGCGGGCGCAAGATTATCCGAACCGCACCGTCACCATCGTTGCGCCTTCCGCGCCCGGTGGCATGTACAGCATCCTTGCCCGGCTGATCGGCAGCAAGCTCGAGCGGCTCTATGGCCAATCGTTCGTGATCGAGAACCGGCCGGGTGCGAGTTCGATCACCGGCGCGGTCTTCGTCGCGCATGCGGCGCCCGACGGATATACGCTCATGACCGCCGCCACCACGACCCTGGCGACCAACGTCTCCCTGCACAGGACTCTTCCTTACGATCCGCTGACCGATTTCATCCCGATCGTGCAGATTGCCAGGTCACCCGAGGTTTTATTGATCAACGCCACGCTGCCGGTGCGTTCGATCGAGGAGCTGGTCACGCTGGCGCGTTCCACTCCGGGCGGACTGTCGTTCGGCTCGGCCGGACCGGGGACCGGACAGCATCTTAACGGCGAGCTCCTCAAGATGCGGCTCGGCATCCCGATGCAGCATGTTCCCTACAAGAGTATTTACACGCTCTCTAGGGCTCCATGGGGCTCCACGCGACGGCGAGATGTGCCCGTAATATCGGCTTTTGGAATTGCATGGAACTCCATGGAGCGCTATCTAGCAGGAGCTATACTGGACAGCGGCTAGACAGTCGGAGGCCCCCCGTGGCCAAGCTCAATCTGCAGACCCCCACCTCGCGTGGCCGGCTCGCGCCGCGCGACAAGCCCTACGCGATCCGGCTGATCCCCGGCGTGTGGCTCGGCTTCCGCGCCGCGGTGAGCGGCACCGGCGCTTGGCTCGTAATCGCGGCCGACGGCAAAGGCGGCAGGTGGCAGAAGGTGTTCGGCCATGCCGACGACAAGCAGCCGGCGGACGGGATCGCGGTGTTCGACTACGAACAAGCCGCCAACAAGGCACGGGCGCTCGCGCGCGGGGACGCCAACGCGGCCGCCGATCGTCCGGCCTCCATCGCCGAGGCGATCGCCGCCTACGAGGCCGACCTGATCGGACGCGGGCGCGGCGCCTACAATGCTCGGTGGGTGACGCACCATCTGCCGCGGCATCTGGCGGCGCAGCCGCTGTCCCAAGTGACCAGCAAGCAGCTCCGCGCCTGGCGTGATGCGCTGATCAAGGCCGGCATGCTGCCGGCGACCGTCAACCGCGTGCTTAAGCCAGCGCACGCCGCCTTCAATCTGGCCAGCAAGCTCGACGCCCGCATCGCCGCCAATGCGCAAGCCTGGAAGGTCGGGCTCGAGATGCTGCGCGGCACCGTGAAGGCACGGGAAGCGGTGCTCTCCGACAAGCCGGTGCTGGCGGTGGTCGCCGCCTCCTACGACATCTCCGAGCAGTTCGGGCTCTACGTCCAAGCGCACGCCGAACTCGGTAGTCGCAGCAGCCAGATCGCACGCTGCACGGTCGACGACCTGCTCCGGGACAAGCTCTCCGTTCCAGCGAGCCACAAGGGGCGCGGGGGCGGCCGTGGCGGGCACGTACCGATCCCGATCACGCTCGGCTTGGCGGCGCGGCTGCGGCGAGCTGCGGCCGGCCGGCCGGCACACGCGCCGCTGTTCGTGCGTGAGGACGGGACGGCTTGGCAGCCGAAGAAGGCCGATCACCGGCATCCATTCGAGATGGCCGCGCGCGCAGCCGGGCTGCCGGCCGGCACGACGATCTATAGTCTGAGACACTCGTCGATCGTACGGGCGCTGCGGCAGAACGTGCCGATCAAGATCGTTGCCGACTGGCACGACACCTCGACCGCAATCATCGAGAAGCACTACGCGAAGTTCATCACGCACCACGCCGATGATCTGATCCGGGCGGCGCTGCTCGACACCACGCCGCCCAGCTCCCCCGCCAACGTTGTCGCGTTGCGATCCTGAGCCCAAGCTACACCGCGGATGCGATCCGCCCTCACTGGATCGGCACGGTGCGCAGCTCGCCCGGGCAGTTCACAAGCCGATCGACAATCTCCTCCACCGCCACCTCACGGGTGGGAAAGCTCTCGTCCCCGATCACCTCAACCGCGTGGTTGAGGACGATGCGCAAGCGCCAGTCCCCCGGCGCCACCTCGATCACCTTGAACATGGCGCTCTCAGCGATCGGCATGTCATCACGGCCGGCCGCGAGACCAGCTGCCAGCTCGGCGGCGAATTCAGCGAAAGGCTTGCGGGCTAGAGGCATGAGACACCTCGCCGACGCGCGCGCCAGTCCGCCCTCCGAGCACTTCGACGATCTTGAACGTCGTCTCCACCATGAGCGCGCCGTAGACCGCATGCCGGCTCATGATCGCTTCGGACAAACAGTCGTGTTCGGAAGTCCAGTCGCCATCCGGGTTCGGATCGCGCACCGCGAACTCCGCACAGGCAGCGCGGTAGCGCTCCTGATAACCGACCAAATATTGTTCGAGCCGCTCCTGAGAACCATCGACCGCGTTCGCATCGAGCGGCGTGAAATCGTCATCGCCGGCGGCTTCCAACGGATAGATTTGCAGAAGGACGTACATCAGACCGGCGCTCGTCTCACCGGCGCGCGACCGGGCGCGACGTGTCCGGCCTACCGCCTATAACTCCGACCACTCTCGATTTGCAACAGCCCGTCACGTAACTGCCCGTCACCCCCAATTCGCTTATGCTCGCAGCCTGCCGCGCGCGGTGCAAAACGTCCGCCGCTTCTGGCGACGTACAGTTGGCGCAGGGAAGTTCGGCGACCCACGCGGCCGGATCAACAGCTTCAGCCACGTGCGCGCGCCGATAAAAATCGGCCACCGTAGTAACGAGCTCCGTGAAGAGATCGCGCACCCGAGGCTCGCTGTAGGCGGTCAAATCAATTGAACAAAGGAATACGTCCTCCGCGCTCTCGGTTGGTCGGAAGACAGCTTTGCCGACGCCTGATGCTTCTTGGACGAAGTAGACCGGCATGGATTGCCTCGACGCTAATTGACCGACGGCGGCGGCAGAGGCGGCAGGCGGCGAGCCAATTCCCGCAATATTGGGTTCCCGCTCTTTGCGAACCGCTCGCGCATAGTTACACGGTCCCATTCAACAGCGGTCTTGGCGGCGAGTTCGCGCAGCAGCGCGACCTGGAGCTGAATGCGTGCCTCGACGAGAACCGGATCGCTCATCACGCCGCCCCGTCATCTGGAGACGGCGCAAACAACTCGCGCAGCTCGAGCAGCGGGCCAGTGCTGCCATCGCTGAATTTCGGCGTGACGGTTGAGCTTGCCGAAGTCGGCAGGCGAGCCCGGAAGTGCGGTGGCGCCCCACTCGGCAAGCCGCGCCTTGATCTTGGGATCGGCGAGAGCCGCGTTGATCTCCGTGTTGAGCTTCTCGACGATCTCGGCGGATGTGTTCTTGGGAACGCCGACGCCATACCAGAAACTCGCCTCGTAGCCCGGCAAAAACTCACCCACGGTCGGGATGTCGGGCAGCGCGTCCGCGCGCGTCGCGGTGGTTACTGCGAGCGCACGCAGCCTGCCAGCCCTGATGTACTCGATGGATGCTGGCACAGTGCCGAACATTACCTGCACCTGTCCGCCGAGCAAATCGGTGAGCGCGGGCCCGCCACCACGATAGGGCACGTGAACCATGTCGACGCCGGTCATCATCTTGAACAGCTCGCCGGCAACATGGGGCCCGGAGCCGATGCCAGCCGATGCCATGCTGATCTTGCCCGGACTGGCTTTAGCGTAAGCGATGAGTTCGGGAACGGTCTTGGCCGGCACCGACGGATTCACCACGATCACATTGGGAAAGCGGATGAGGCCCGCGACCGGCGTGATGTCACGGATGAAATGGAAATTGAGTTTGTTGTAGAGCGTCGCGTTGATCGCCTGTGCCGTACCGACCGTGAGCAGCGTGTAGCCGTCAGCGGGCGCGCGCACGACGGCCTCGGTCGCAATGTTGGTGCCCGCGCCCGGCCGACTTTCGACGACGACCGGCTGGCCGAGCCGCTCGGACAGCCATTGACCGATCAGACGCGCCGTGATGTCGGCGGTACCGCCGGGGGCAAAGCCGACGATCACGCGCACCGGCCGCGACGGATAGGCTTGCCCCTGCGCGATGCGCGACACGGCCGGCAGCGCGGCAGCGCCCGCGGACAGATGCGGAAATCGACGGCGCGGCAAGTTCATGGCGTTTAGCTCCCCGGCAGTCGCACCGTGAACACTGAACCTTTGCCTGGCTCGTAGCCCCGTGCCGCCGAAGCGCTGAGCGGTCGTGGCATCGGCCTGGCTAAATTCCTCGAACAGCTTTGCCTGCTGCTCTGGAGTCATGCCAATGCCGGTGTCAGCGACCGCGAGCTCAATCCAGTCGCGACCGTTGGCAACCCTGCGCGCCCGCAGCCTGACCTCACCTTCCTTGGTGAACTTGCAGGCATTGCTCAGGATACTCTGGAATGTGCCGCTTAGTAGTCGAAGAGCACTTGCATGGCGTCAACATTTTTTCACATCCAATTGAGCTCCGATTTCCTCTGCGGCCTGCAACCTCGTAATGCTTACTTGTCAAGCGACAGAGGCCTCAACGCTTTGATTTGCGCCGAAGCGATTGGTCTTCAGTCGGCCTTGTTTAGATGGCGGCGGAGCAGCGGACAAATCCAGCGAGCTGGAGGATTTGCGCCGCCGGGTCGCGGAGCTCGAAAGCAGCATGAGGACGGGAGCCCGATAATGGAACTCCTGCTGATCCCGATCTACGTCTCGATCTGCTACGTAACCTTCAAGCTATTCAGGATACCGGTCAACCAATGGTCGCTTGCGACCGCGACGCTGGGCAGGATCATCGGAATTGCATTGCTGCTGCTGATCATGAATTACAATCATCCCTTCAACACCAATGCCCGCACCTATTTTGCCGTGACGCCCGTGTTTCCGTCGGTCAGGGGTCGCGTGATCGAGGTGCCCGTGCAGGCGAACGGGCCGCTCAAGGAAGGGGAGAATGCTATTTTTGAGACTAGAACGGGGTACCAGCGTGGCTGCGCAAACCACAAGCGTCTCAATGACTTGCGAGCGACAACTTAGCGAGGCGAAAACTGCAAGGCATTGACTTCGCTAAGCGAAACAGCGGGCTTTTTTTGAAAAAAATTTTTCATTTCAAAGTCCGCGAAATCGCGACGCGAGTTCCCTCCGAACGGGCCCCTTCCGAATTCCGAAAGACCTTAATTGCCCGCGCGCAGATCCTCGCCGTCGCGACTTCTCTCGGGTTTGACTGCACGGACAGCAATGAGGACTGGGTAAGATGGGTCGTTGTAATCCAATTCCTCGCTCGTCAGCTCCGAGGACGCTAGGCCTTCAAGAAGGGCTATCGCTGCGAGGACGTTGCCATGCGATTCGACTTCAATGGCCGCAGCGGGAAAGCGTTCTCTAAACAAGCGCTCGGCCGCAGCGGCAGTTACCGACCAGTAAAATGGCCATTCCTCCGGATGGATCGGGATGATACCCGGCATCGTGGCGAGGATCACGCCAGCCGGCTTGAGCATGCGATCCAGATTAGCCAACGCTCCACGGAGATCGTACACAAATTGCAGCACTTGGCACAGAAGGATGCAGTCGAAGAACTCTTGTGGCAAATCGTGCGCGGTAGATAGATCCGCAACTATTGTCGACTTCGGGTTTCCTTGCTCAACATTGAGCACATCGCTCCGTGTCACCCTCTCGCCGCCCAAAAGTTTAGTATAGGAATTGCTGTAGAATTCGAGCACGTGACCGCGCACATCACCCGCGTGGCGCTCAAGAAAGTGTTCAAGATAGTAGCGATCGATGGGTAGGCCGCGATCAAAACCCCATGAACGGCTGATAGGGGTGAGACGACGGAAGCTGCCAAATTGGACGGCTCGTTGTCGGTCGCTCGCTTTTCGGCGTTTTGGCATCCCCCACCTCTATGAATTTATTTATCCCCATAGCGTATACGCTGTGGTGATGCTTATCTTCTCAAGTTTTGCTAGCCGGGGGTACGAAAATTTCGCGACTATAGGCCCATCCCGGGGCGCGGCGGCGTGTCGAAAGCTCCATGTCAGCCTTGTCATTCGATCACCTCGTCGGCGCGCCCGAGCAAGGGCAGCGGCACAGGACAGCTCGAACAGAGCATCGAGGAGTTCGTCAGGTACTACAACAACTGCCGATACCACGAGAGCCTGGACAACCTGACGCCGGCTGACGTCTACTTCGGGCGCGGTCAGGCCATTCTCGAATGGAGGGAAAAGATCAAACGAAAAACCATCGAGCAAAGACGTCGCCTGCATCAGCAGGCAATCGCAGCCTGAACTTCAAACCAGATGAGCTAGACATTTTCTTAAATTGCCAAGCCAACTGTCCGAGATGCTCTGACGACATACAGATTATTCCACTATGATCTGCCCAGACATCCAGGGGTGTGGTGTACAGATATAGTAATAGATGCCTGGCTGCGTGAAGGTGATGGCCTTCGAGTCGCCGCTAGCCAGGTCGCCGGTATCCCACTCGTGCTTTGGGAACGCCGTGGCCGTATGATTTAGCTCGCCGACATTGGTGAAGGTTACGGTGGTTCCCGCCTGGATCCGAATGCGGGCTGGCGAGTATGTGTACTCCTTATTGTTATCGCCCGCCTTGACCGTGACGACACCTGTAACGATTGGTATTGATGCCATCAAGACTGCAGGCCATCTTGAATATATCCAGAGGGGTCCGGCAAGGGTCGCTGGTGGGGGAGGCGGCCACAACGGGCCCACTTGCCCCTTCAAGGAGAAGGCCCACACCGCGTCACCGTAGGCACTACCCTGCGTTACATTACCACCCGTAGCTATCGCGACATACTGCTCGCCGTCCACCTCATAGACCACGGGCGGTGCGTCAGCCCCAAAACCAGTCTGGAACCGCCACAGCTCCTCCCCGGTCTTGGCATCGAGTGCCAGAAAGTTACCATCAGGCTCACCGCGAAAGACCAGGCCACCGGCCGTGACGGTCGCACCTCCCCCAAGACGGTACGGCGTTTTGTGCTGCCAGACGATCTTATTCGTCTTGCTGTCGATCGCTGTAAACGTACCGCTCATAGGTGAGCCTACCGGGGGCGCCTGGGCACCGCCGCCATAACTCTTGCCGCGCACGAACTCCTTATCACCCTTGCGCCAATAAGCACTGGTGCGCACTGTGCCCGACACGTAGAAATAGCCCGTCTCAGGGCTGTACGGCACCGGCGACCAGTTCGTGCCACCATCTCCCGACGGCTGTACCAGCACCGGAGTCTCCCAGAAGGGCTCAAAAATACACCCGGCTTTGTCATAGTCAGGCAGCTTGTCGGCGCACTGGGGCACCGTCGCGTCGCCAATCGGGTAGGGCTGCGTCTTGGCGGTCTTCTGCCGTGGCTCCTGGGGTACTGGGCGCTCTTCGACACCAATTAAGGGCTGACCATTCGTGCGGTCGAGAATGTACACCCAGCCCGTGTGGCCGGCTTCGGCAATGCCCTTACGCGGCTGGCCATTGATCACCGTGTCGAAGAGCACCACTGGGCTAGCGGCATCGTAGTTCCAGATGTCGTGGTGCACCTGCTGGAAGTGCCAGACGTACTCGCCGGTCTTGGCCTTCAAGGCCATCATCGAGGCGCAGAACAGGTTATCGCCCGCGCGCATCGACCCGTCATGATTTGGTCCACAGTTGCCTGTCGCGAAGTAGAGCAGCCCGAGTTCCGAATCGAGGGCTGGTGTGTTCCAGACCGGCGCCCCGCCACGCATCGCATGGTCAGTGCCGGACGGCCAGGTATCACTGCCGAACTCGCCGGGCTCCGGCAGGGTATACGACCGCCACAGGATGGCACCGGTCTTGGCATCTAGGGCGGTGAGGCGCCCGCGTACCCCATACTCCCCACCGGAGATGCCGCTGTAGACGATGCCGTCATAGTAGAGAGGCGCACTGGTGATGGAGTAGCCATCTTCATATTGCGCAATGGGGGTCTTCCACACAACCTCGCCCGTCTTCATGTCCAGGGCCACGACGGTGGCGTCGAGTTGCCCGAAAAACAGCAGCCCTTCACCCATGGCCAGACCGCGGTTGGCCCAGCCGCAGCAGAGGAGGCGATTCTGAGAGATACCGGACCAATACTCCCAGAGGATTTCCCCAGTCTTGGCATTCAGCGCGAAGACATCGTCGTGGCCTGTAATGACGTACATGATGCCATCCTTGACAAGCGGCGATGCCTCGAAGGAGGATTTGGCATCAAACCCAGAGCCTTTGAGGCGGGTCATCCAGGCCCCTTTGAGTTGCTTGACGTTGGAGGTGTTAATCTGCTTGAGCGTCGAATATCGTTGATTGGTCAGGTTGCCGCCGTTTGTCACCCAATCCTTGCCTATAGGACTCCGGAGTAAGCGGTCAATCTCCGGATCGGCGGCCCAGACGGGCATGACTCTCAGGAATACCCAGATCAAAGTCATCAACATTAGAACCAATCTCTGAGCGTGGCACCGCATATGTTTGTTTTCTCTCCGTGAGTTTTCCATATACTTTGCGCAGCCTGAGCTACGCATTTTGCCGCTACGTACGTCACTCAGCAACCCGTGCAGGATAGTAAGAATAAATGCAGATTCACAGCGGCCTTGAGCGCCTCTGAGCACGATGTCTGCCAAACCGCGCCGCCCGAGTGTCAATCGTGTTGATGAGGTACGGAATCTTTCGCACAATTGAGTAGGGCTGGCGGCCCCGACTCTGGCTGAACTGGAGGTGGCTAAACGCAACCAGGCCAGCAAGAGGGAGCCGCCATGTCAGACGATACACCGAATCTGCTGAACAACGTCATCACGATTGACGATGAGCGGATCAAGAGCCACCTCGACCGGGTGGTGCGGGGGACCGTGGAGGAAACGTTGAACGCCTTGCTCGATGCCGAGGCAGATCGGCTGTGCAATGCGCAACGGTATGAGCGCAGCGAGGCGCGTCGCGATACCCGCGCTGGCCACTACGAGCGCGGCCTGCAGACCAAGGCTGGCGAGGTACGGTTGAGGGTACCGAAGCTGCGCCAGCAGACGTTCGAGACGGCTATCATCGAGCGCTATCGGCGGCGCGAGAGCTCGGTGGAGGAGGCGCTGATCGAGATGTATTTGGCCGGGGTGTCGGTGCGCCGGGTCGAGGACATCACGGAGGCATTGTGGGGGACGCGGGTGTCGCCCTCGACGGTGTCTGACCTGAACAAGAAGATCTACGGGACAATCGAGGCGTGGCGCAATCGTCCGATCGAGGGCGAGCACCCGTATGTTTATCTCGATGGCATCGTGCTCAAGCGCAGCTGGGCCGGCGAGGTACGCAACGTCTCGCTCCTGGTTGCAATCGGCGTGAACGAGAGCGGCTATCGGGAGATTCTCGGCATTTGCGAGGGGGCGAAGGAGGACAAGAGTGGCTGGAGCGAGTTCCTCAAGCATCTCAAGGAACGCGGGTTGAAGGGTATCCGGCTGATCACCTCGGATGCCTGCATTGGGCTGGCCGAGAGCGCCGCAGAGTTCTTTCCTGATGCGGCCTGGCAAAGGTGCGTCGTGCACTGGTACCGCAACATCTTCAGTCACGTGCCCTCGACCAAGGTGCGGGAGATCGCAGCCATGCTCAAGGCGA
>Ga0318538_10000735_pt1 | contig 9620 bp, 7 predicted proteins | sample GRESIP166b4f23_FD_202504 | JGI IMG/M metagenome (GOLD analysis project Ga0318538, IMG submission 202504) | Tropical soil microbial communities from Luquillo Experimental Forest, Puerto Rico - GRE.SIPMG.166b4f23 | ecosystem: Environmental > Terrestrial > Soil > Tropical forest > Bulk soil | place...
TGCTGATCGTCCTCGAGCGGATGCCGCGGCCGGTCCGCTCGAGGACGATCAGCACGACCGCGATCTGCCAGGCGCCGGCGAGCGCCAAGAGTGGCACGGCGAACAGGTTCAGCGCGTAGCCGACGATCGTGACGGCCCAGTAGCTGCCGGTTCGGTCGCCGAGATAGCCGGAGAGGAGGCGGGCGCCATAGCCCATCAACTCGCCGAAACCGGAAACGATGCCGATCGTCGTCGCCGTGACGCCAAGCAGGCCCAGATACGGCCCGACGATGCTGCGCGCGCCCTCATAGGTCATGTCGCCGAACAGGCTGACGATGCCAAGAAAGACGATGAAGATGATGGCGGCGCGGCGCGGCAGCGTCTCGCCATTCCGGATTTCGCGTGCATTGCTTTGCGTCATAGTCATCTTCATTGGCCCGATTGGGCCTGCCCTTCCAGTGGACGGAATTGGGGCTGAAACCAGCGCTCGGCGATCAAGGTCGGCACGACGGCGCTGAGGATCACGGCGGTCACGAGGATCGTGTACTGGTTCTGATCGATGATGTGGTTGGTCAGTCCGAACAGGGCCGAGATACTGCCGAAGGTCAGCCCGGTGCACATCAGGAGGGTCGTGTACATCCCCTCGCGCGGATCGAAACGGAAGACTTTCGTCAGCGGCAGTATGCCGATGAATTTGGTCAGCATTTTCATGCCGAGGTACGCGCCGATCATCCCCATCGCCGTCAGAACTGTTCGTACTTCGACGAGCGAGCCTGCTTTCAGGAAGTAGAACGGGGTCATCGAGGCGAAGGCAATCGCACGCATCCTGTGCGCCAACACGTGATATCTAACGAAGGTCGGCGCCAGAACCATGCCGATCAAATAGGCCGGTAACACCGCCTCGCTTTTGGCGATTGCCGCAAGCCCGCCGACCCCGAGCAGAAAGAAAAAGACGAGCTTGATCTCGGGCTCGCTGACCCGGGTGCCGATCTTCTCGAAGAACCACGGTACGAGGCGCGGCAGGATGATCAGCACAGCGACGGTGATGGCCGCGAACAATAAGAGCCACCAATTGTAGTTGGCGAAAACCAACCCCAGCGCCAGCACGGTGCCGAGATCGTTCACAAAACAAGCACCGAGAATGACCTTGCCGATCTCGGTCTTGTTAAACCCGGTCTCGATCATCACAGCATAGACCACCGCGACCGAAGTGGTGGACAGCGAAATGCCGGCGATCTGCGCCTGCGGCCACGGCCAGGCGTAGACGAAATGAGCAAAGAACATGACGCCGAGATAAGGCGCGAAAAACCCCATCCCGCCGATGCACATTGTCGACCAGAAATTGCGCTTGATGACGGCCCGGTCGATCTCGACCCCGGCGAGAAACGTGAGCAGGATAGCGCCGAACCCGGCAAGCCAATTGATCCAGTCGTTGAGCTGCAGATGGATGAGATTGCCGGCCACGGCGCCAACCACGATCTCGGTCAACGCCACAGAGACTGTCAGCCAGACCGACAGCACCGACGCCACCAACGCGAGCCCGATCCACAGCGCGGCGATCAGCCAGACATGTTCCACGACTCACCTCTCTCTCCGCCTGTCGGCCGGGACAGGTGTTACGGATGGCGCGAAGGGGTGAGCCGGGTTTCGGCCCGCCTCGCGGCGGGCCGCAATGCTCCCGCCGCACTCGACGCGCGGAGTAGGAGCTATCAGCCTTACGGCGGTTTCGGGGAGACTCCATCCCCATCAGACTGGTGTCGAGCGGCATACAGCAGCGAGCTGGGAGCCGTCAATGGGGCCAAAATGGACGACCCCTTCCCCATCCAATTGAGCCGATCCCGGCGGGTATCGCGAACGGCAGGTGTGGGGACGAGCCTGTGTGAAAACGCTCAAGAGCCAACAAGGCGGAAAATTATTTTCTCTATTGCCCTTTTTCCGATCGCGGCTACAGCGCGATTCCTCTCTAGACTGATGAAATCGAGAAGGACTTTCTACGCGAAGACGCGTTCCCGCGTCCAGGGCCGAGCGACCGCTGTCGCTTCAGGTAGGGGACCTTCGCCCGTACGCTGGGCAACGGACGGGCATTGTCAACTTAGCGGACTCAGCGCGCCTTTTTCCGGCCCCGCTCAGTTAGAGCGGGCAACACAATAGGTGGGCAAAGGACCTTCCGACCCGAGCCGCTGCGCCACCGACACAACGAGGATACCACGGGCGGCTAAGTTGACAACGCCGCTCAGAGCTATTGCGCTTGTTGACATTGGCTGCCGGGAATGGCCGCTCCGCGTCCTCGAAATCGGAAATTCAAACTGAGGCACCACCCAACACGCCGTGGCATTTCCTTCCGCGGAATGGTGGAATAAGAAGGCGATAAAGCGTCAAGGCGGGAGTCATGCAGGTCTCATATTTCGAAACCGGACATTATCGGCCGCCGCGGCTGCTGCCGGCAGGCTGGCCGCTGCCGCCGGCGGAGTATGACAGCAGCGCCGGCGCCGATGCCTATCGAGGCATGGTCGAGCGGCTGCGACTGGTCGAACGGCTCGGTTTCGACTGGATCAGTGTCGCCGAGCACCATTATTCGCACCGCCGCGTAACGCCCGCTCCCGCCATCGTCGCGGCACATCTGGCGGCGCATTCGACGCGCATCAAGATCGCGGTACTGGGCCCCATTGTCTCGCATATCAATCCAGTGCGGATCGCCGAGGAGATGGTGCTGCTCGACAATCTGCTACCCGGCCGACTTGTCGTCGGACTCTTACGCGGCACAACGGGCGAATATCTCAGCTACGGCCTCAACCCTACAGAGGCGCGTGAGCGCACGACTGAGGCGATGGAGCTGATCCTCAAGGCGTGGACAGAGCCGCAGCCGTTCGGCTGGCAGGGTCGCTATTTCCAGTTTCGCGGCGTCGCCGTGTGGCCACGCCCCGCCACCGATCCGCACCCGCCAACCTATGTCCTGGGCACCAGCCGGGAATCCTGCGAGTTCGCGGCGCGCCACCGGCTCGGCCTCGGGCTGTCTTATGCGCCGTTCCCGGCCATCGCTCGGGCAGCAAGCTACTACCGCGAGGCGTGTGAGCGCGAGGGCTGGCAGCCGGGCCCCGAGCAGCTCATCTACCGTGCAAATGTGCTGCTCGCCGAAAGCGACGCGATGGCCGACGCGACGCTGCAGAAGATGGCGGACCAGTCGCCGCTGCCGCTGCCCGCAGCAATCGGCGCGGAACTGACCCGCCTCGACTCGCGCAATATCGCCGGTGAGGCGCGCACGCCCAATGTCGGCGGCCGGCTTCCGACGACATTCATCGGCTGCCCTGCCACCGTCGTCGATCAGGTCACGCGCTGCCGCGAAGAGGCCGGTATCGGCGTGCTCGACCTATTTTTCCAGACAGCTGACACCACGTCGGAGGCGGTGATCGACAAATTGACGATGTTCGGTGAAGAGGTCTTGCCTCGCATCCGCGAGGTCTGATCGTCGCGCCGCCGACGGTTAATCCACCGCCTCAAGCTGGAACGTCCTGCGTGCTGTTCAAGGCTTCAGAAATATCCCCAGTTTCAATGGTGGCTCGTTGAGCCACATCGCACAGCTCCTTCTCGGCTCGAGCAATACCGGCAACATGCAAGTGCGCTGATCGTCAAGCAAACGTGGGCACGGTATTCACTATGTGGCGGCTGCACGACCAGTCAGTTCAGGTGCCAGGCGTCAGACTCTATCCAGTCGAGAAGATGTCGGATCGTGGCTAGTTTGTAGGCTGATTCACGCACCTCCGGAATCACGGTCGTGACCTGGCGATCCGGATCGAGAATTCCCTCGCTGACCAGAATCCCTGTAAGCAGCCCGAGCACTGACTTCGAAACCGACATGAGAATATGCGGGGTCTCTGCCGTCATCCCGTCGGCATATCGCTCAACGATGATGCGTCCGCGATGGAGGATGACCAAGCTGTCCGTGCTTGCGGCCATGAGGAAATCGTCGAGCGAGAGAACGCGGCCCTTCGCTGTGCCTACCGATTATGCCATCCGAACGTAGTGCCGATGGAGACCGCCGAGCCAAGTGACTGATGCGATACGCCCGACTGTCTGCGCAGGTCGATGGAGCGGCGTATACTTGTCGAGTGCAATGTGCGTGCGCACCCCGTTGTAGTAGGTGGCGTAATTCGCCAACAGATGGCGGAGGTGCCTTTCCCCCAACACCACGACATGGTCGAGGCACTCGCGTCGGATCGAGCCAATCAGCCGTTCAACATGACCGTTGTGCCATGGTGAGCGTGGCGTGACCGGCCGGTCGCGAATGCCCATGGCTCGCAGCCGCCGGGTGACCGCGGCGCCATACGAGGTGTCGCGGTCACGGATGAGGTAGCGCGGCGCCTTATCCCATGGGAATGCTTCGGTGATCTGCTGGGCGATCCACTCGGCTGTTGGATTTGCTGTCACATTGGTCCAGACGAGTCGTCGCCGCTCCAGACGCAGGATGACCAGCCCGTAGAGCAGCTTGAACCCGACCGTCGGAACGACGAACAGATCGACGCCGGCGATGTGGGCGGTGTGATTGTGCAGGAAAACCTGCCAGCCCGGGGAGCGAGGACCACGACGCCGTGAGATGTACTTGGCGACAGTCGACTGGGCGATATCGATACCAAGTTTCAGCAGCTCGCCATGAATGCGTGGCGCGCCCCACAGCGGGTTGTCATGGCTGATTTTCTGGATCAAATCGCGGATGTCGGCCGGGACCGCGGATGATGTGGATGCGTGCCTTCCACTCGCCATTCCGCCCTTCGAGCACAGCGGCGACGTAACCTTTAATGGGACGGCGCTCGCCGCTAGCACGCGATAGAAAAGTCGCACTCCAATGGCCGACGAACCAGCCCGAGTTGCCCGACACGTGTGCCGCATCGATCGTTTCGGCGAAGCCCTTTAAGTCGTTTGCGTTGAACTCTTCAGTGAAGCGCTTCTCGATCGCGGCCCGGCCCGATGCGATGCCCGCGGGTGAGATATCAATGGCGTCGTCCCAATACCGTGCAGCAAGACGAGGGCGGACCTTGCGGGGCCGAGGTCGCAGCCGTCAAGACGGGGTCGGGTTCTACGCGCGGTGGACGCGGAGGCTTGCTTTTCGCAGCTGTATCGCCCTCGCGCCAATGGCGTTACCGACGCATTTGCTGCCTCACCGATAACGGAATGACGAGGAACGAAGCGGCGCCGGGCTCAGGCCGATGGTCCCGACGCCGCGCCGCATCAACCGCTCGGCGGAGTCGCATGCCCATGATGCCGTAAGCGCTCGGTGAGGAGCGCCTGCCGCTAAACGCCGATTGGCGCGATGATCGGCGGATGGCGGAGCAAACAGAACAAGTGTCCACTAACAGCTTAGCGGACACTAAGCGGCCGAGGCGTCGGCAAGGGATGGAGGGCGCATGGTATCTGCCACCGCAGGTTGGCACGACCAGGAACCGAAAGTTTGCAGACCCCTTGCTGGAGGGAGATGGATTCGAAATTCCGGTTCCTGGATTTAGGTCGAGCAATTTTTTACACCGCTCCGGAGCTTAGAGCCGCAAAGGCCCGGGAGCCGCAGCCGGGTTTTGACGACCGACAACGGCAAGTTTACCGTGCGCCGAGCCAGGCTGGCCCCGGCAATGATATCCACGCCGGGTCACCGAGCCTCCAGAAGGCGCCAAACGCTTCACAGCAACCCCCGAAGCGGTCTCCCCCGGGAGATTCTCACACAGCCGCGACCCATAGCGCGTTGCACCACCTCTGCCGTGAAAATCGGCTGAAGCTTACTCCGAGCGAAAGGTCGGCGGCATGATCTCGGCGGCACTGCGCCCGGCCCAATCGAGGCGAGGCACCTTCTCGATCGCGCGGCGCTGTGCCATTGCGAGCCGGGCACTCGCATCGGCATAGTCGAAGGCGAGCGCCTTGCCGTCGCGGACGACTTGCTGCCCGCCGACAAAAACATGCCGCACCGCGCGCTCGCCGGCGGCATAGACCATGCTGCGGACCGGATCATAAAGCGGCTGCATCGCCGGATGCGCGATATCGACCATCACGAAGTCGGCCTTGGCGCCGGGCGTGATCCGCCCCAGATCGTCGCGGCCCAGCGCACGGGCGCCGCCGATTGTGGCGGCGGTGAAGATGTCCGCCGCGGTCACGGCATGTGTATTGCCCGCGGCTATGCGCGCCAGGACCGCCGCAGTGCGCAGCTCCTCGACGAAATTGTGCGGAAAGGTGTCTGTGCCGATGCCGAGATTGATCCCCGCGGCGCGATATCGGCCGAAATCCTCCAGCAATATGCCGCGTCGCGAAAACACGGTCGGGCAGTGGGCCACGGTAGTGCCGGTGTCGGCAAGATCGGCAAGATCGTTTCGGGTGGGCCAGTGCAGCCAGGAATGATGGTCGAGAAAAATCGCATGGCCGATGATTGCGTTGTCGCCGAGCACGCCGATCTGGCGCAGCCAGCCGATCGGCGTCCTGCCGTGCCGCCGCATGATCTCTTGAAACTCGACCACACTCTGCGCGGCATGAATCTGCAACGGCAGCCGGCGCTCGCGGGCAGCCGTCGCACTGTCGCGCAATAGCTCCTCGGTGCAGGTGTCGACTTGGGCGGGATAGAGCGCGCCATCGAGCCGTCCCGATGGATGCTGGCGCGCCCGGTCGATCAGTCTGAGCGCCCGGTCGAGCCCGTCCCGTCCGGCCTTCTCGTCCCAGGCATAACGCACCTCATGGCCATTCGGCGTGGACCAGCGGCCGGAGCGAAACATCGGCATCGCGTAGACGCGCAACCCGCTGGTGCCCAGAATGTCGAGCCAATCCTCGCGCGCGGCGGACAGGTCGCATAGCGTGGTGACGCCGCTTTGCATCAGTTCGCACAGTGCGACCTCGGTCGCGGCCCTCCGGCCTTCGGCATCGCCATCGAACAACGGCAGGTATTCGTAGAGCGAGCTCATATACAGCTGATGGCTGCCGACCTCGTCGGTCAGGCCCTTCAGCATCGGCTCTGAGGACGGGTGCGAGTGGATATCGACAAAGCCCGGCAGGATCGCAAAGCCGCGCCCGTCGATCTCGATCACATCGCCATGATCGGCCGGCCCGGCCGGGCCGATTGCGGCAATCGTGTCCCCCTCGATCGCTAGATCGACATCGCGACGATAGCGATGGGATTGCGCCGGCTCATCCCATCCGACGAGCCGAGCGGCGTTGCGAATGACTTTCCGAGACCGGGCTGGTTCGAGAGGATCAGGCATGGCATCGCATCGAAGCAGAGTCCGCTGTGCAGCGCAAATCCCGCGCCCTCGCGGCACCCCATCAAACGGCATCTTCGCGCTGAAGGACGGACTCGCGCGCGGCGGGCGGGTATGATCTACACATGATTGTGCGGCTTCGCCGTTGAGTACCGCCAGCGCTTTCGCGGCTTTCAGGATGCGGGAAGCTGCCGCCTCGCATCTTGTGTGGCGACGACCGCTGCTCCCAGTCTCAGTCACTCTTGATCGCGCGTAACGCGGTGGTGTCCTGACGTGCGCCAGCCAGCACGTAATGTGTGTCGGTACCGGCGATCACGAACCGCGCTCCAAGCGCGATCAGTTCGCCTTGCAGCACAGTGTTGTGGCGAATACCGCCGACTCCCAGCACCTTGTTATGCATCCGGCAGGCAACGGCCACCCGTTCATAAGCGGCGCGTAGCCGCGGATGGTCAACCTGTCCGGGAATGCCGAGATCGGTCGTCAAGTCACCCGATCCGATCAATAGAACATCGATCCCATCGACCGCGGCAATAGCTTCGCAATTCTCGATGCCTTCCACGGTTTCGAGCATGACGATGACACCCGTCTCCGCATTGAGCTTTGAGTTCAACTCGGATAGCGGTACCGCGCGGTAACCGAGCACCGGCCCCAGTCCCATCACCGAGCGCTTTCCCATTGGTGGAAAGCGGCACGCGCTAACGATCGCTTCGGCTTGAGCGCTGGTATTGACATCTGGAAGGATGACACCTTGGGCACCACCGTCGAGCACCCGGCTCATCCACTGCGCCTCATGGTTCGGCACCCTGACCAGCGGGGTGATCCCGATGCCGAGCGCAGCGGTGCAGATCGTCGCCGTCGTCTCGATCGAATAAGGCGCGTGCTGCATATCGACGTAGATCGCGTCATAGCCGCCGGCCTTCGCGACCATCGCGATATCGACGGAGCGCGCGAGGCGCAGGTTCATGCACAGCACCAGTTCGCCGGCAGCCAATTTCTCCTTCATCGATTTTTCGGGCATGTGTTCCTCCTCCTGTGATGTGTTAGGTGCGTCAGCATCGCGCGATCGCGTGACGAGACGCGGGTTTATGGCGCATGCACCGCTCGACATGCTCAAATCCGTTCGGCGCTTCGGTGATACCTTCTTGGGGGCGGAAGAAGAGGAGTCGGGGTGGGGTTGCAGAGTCGACCCGACACATTTCGGATGTAATCGTCTTGGTACGCTTGAGTTCAATGCTCTACACACCTCGATTTATATCGGGACTGCACCGCTACGATTGCTTACCGTGCCAGCTCTTGACACTGGCACAAGCGCGTGGAAGAACATGGTCGCGCGGACCCGCTTTGGCTTCACGAAATACGTAGATCTGACCCAGTATCGACTTGCGTTCGCCAAAAGAAGGAAACTTTCAGAGGCCAATGACCTACAGGGCGAAAAAGATTATAAAACCGACCAAGAAATCTTGACAAAGGGAGCATTATATTTTTTATTACGTGAGATCAAAAGAAATATTAATAACTCCTGTGATGGATTAAGAATTACAGTGATAGGGCATAGTATGGGTGCAATAGTTACGGATGAGATGATGATCAATTTTCCTGACCTCCCGTATCAAAACGTTGTGTTTATGGCGGCTGCTGGGAGGATCAGGGATTTCAAGCAGACGACCGAACCAGTTTTACGGACGCACAGGTGCAAAGATTTGCGCTTCTACAATTTATCCCTCCATCCTGAGGCGGAGGCTCGTGATCTCGAAGTCTCTGGTGCGGCGCCAATCGGCAGCCTTCTTGAGTGGATCGATGACATCTTCGAAACGCCGGTGACACCGATAGATCGGACACTAGGCAAATGGCAGAACGTTGTTTACGCGGAAAACGAATTCGATCCCATCGCCGCCCGCCGCATGTTTTTTCACCGTTTCGGATTGCGGGCGCCCGATCCACTGATGCATGGCCAGTTCGTACTCTCGGCTGACGAGCGACCACTCGGGGGTTGCCCACGTAAGTCTTATTGGGATCCAGCATTTTGGTCGGAAGTATATTCCGAGGAAGAAGGACCATGCAAAAGCGTGGGGCGTTTGTATGAAATTGGCCGCGCCGCGTACGGCGAATCTTCCGAATAATTGGCAAAGGCCGCACTAACTAGTGGTAGGTGAAGTCAGGGCGCGGGGCGCCGCGGCTGCACTCGGAGTGGATCGCGGTCTCGGTCTCCTCGGCGGTGATGAGCTTCGAGCATGAGAGGCTTGCGCTGAACGTCGCTGACACGGACGGGGCGCGGACGGACATGGCATTATCCGACATTCTCCGGATTCCGGGTGGTTGTGAGGCCAGGATCGTCCCTTTGGCCATCTTGAGCAACGCCAAATCGCGTGCCGCGTGCACGGCAGGCGGTCAAAACGCCAATTGACCGCGTCGACGCGC